>Ga0306920_100005187_pt1 | contig 16803 bp, 25 predicted proteins | sample flu12Cox44000170_FD_204666 | JGI IMG/M metagenome (GOLD analysis project Ga0306920, IMG submission 204666) | Lab enrichment of tropical soil microbial communities from Luquillo Experimental Forest, Puerto Rico - flux4day.12C.oxic.44.000.170 (v2)... | ecosystem: Environmental > Terrestrial >... | reverse complement strand
ATGCGTTGTCATAGTAAAGCCTTTAGAACCTTTCTGCTAGGCGTCGATTTGGAGATTGCATCCTTTTCGGGCTGCAGTTGCCGATGACTCCTCTGTCATTCCAGGAAGAAAGTGCAGTTCCAGCTCGCCGATAGCGAACGCGGAAATTTGTGCGATGCTCGTCACGGCAGGTTCGTCGGCAAGCTCCCGAGGGAAGGGGTGGATGAGTTCGTCAGCGGTTTGGCCGCAATACTTCGTCCCCGGCCGCTGCAGGCTGATGAAAGGATGAAAGAGTGGGTAGCCATTCATGCCGGACTGGCTGCTTCGGTCGAACTAGTGCGATGTCCCGCGCCCGGTAGACGGTGATCCAGGAGACTTTAAAGAGGTTGGCTAGCGCGGCTAAGTGGAGCCAAAGCGGAACCTGCCTGAGCGAATAGATCGCTTCGTACAAGAGTTCCGCCGGTCTTGATTTAACGCACGCTCTGTCCAAGCTGCCGCACCATGGCTCGCCTGAAGCAGCCGACGACATGATCGTTTACCATGCCGACCGACTGCATGAAAGCATAGCAAATGGTCGGCCCTACGAAGCGAAATCCGTGCTTGACCAGGTCACGGCTCAGCACTCGGGACTCCTCTGTCTCAGACGGGATCTCCTGGAGCCCTCGCCAAGTGTTCTGAATGGTTTTGCCGCCGACGAACTGCCAAACGTAGCTGGCGAAGCTGCCGTACTCGCGCTCGATGACAAGGAAGGCACGGGCATTGGTGATCGCGGCCTCAATTTTGGAGCGATTGCGCACAATGCGGTCGTCCTCCATCAGACGCTGGACATCGGCCTTCGAAAAATCCGCCACCTGGGCGGGATCGAAGCCCGCAAACGCTCTGCGGTAAGCCTCGCGCTTTCTGAGAATGGTGAGCCAGCTCAGACCTGCCTGCGCTCCCTCCAGGATCAGGAACTCGAAAAGCCGACGATCGTTGCGCTCGGGCACACCCCACTCCTCATCGTGGTGGCGGATGTCCAACGGATCCTGAGCCCAACCGCAGCGGCGCCTCATGGTCCCTTAAGTTTCGTGGCGAAAATGACGAATTTAGGCTGCACTAAACACGGTACCTCAGCAACGCCGTCACTATAGCGCTCTAAGTGCACAGCAGGGGCTTAAGGCTGGGCAAGGCAGTCGATCACTTCAACAAAACCTCAGCGTGGACCCCGCTTGAGCACGCCTATTGTTTCTAACTGGTCGACTCGCTCCGCCCTATAGTCCAGATGTTCAGCCAGGACCTGCGCATTGTGTTCGCCAAGCGTTGGCGCCTGCAGATCGAGTTCATCATAAGCGGAAAAGCGCAACGGAAAACCCGGAATATCGAACTCTCCCAGAAAACGGTCTCGGATGGTCCGAACAGTTCGGCGTTGCCGCAGATGTGGATGATTCATCGCCTGCTCCACGGTTAAAGCCGGAGCATAAGGCACGCGATGTTTCTCCAATGCCTGCTCGACCTGTTCGTCTTCATGCGCATCGACCCAGTCCTGTACGATCCGAATCACCTCCGCGATATTCTGCGCGCGCGACGCTACCGAATTGAAGCGCGGATCATTCACCAGATCGGCCCGATCCATGGCCTGGCACATCGCTGGCCACTGACGGTCTAGACCTCCGATAATGAGCAGGTAGGTGTGCTTGCCCTTGAACATTCCGGCGGGTGCAACCATGTAATGGTGTTCACCGGTGCGGCGTGGTTTCATCGTTCCGCGGCTAGCGCTGAGCATCTGCACGTTCAGCTCGTGATACCCGAAGTAGCAATCGAGCAGAGAGGTTTCCACATACTGGCCTTGGCCGCTGCGCTCGCGCCCAAGAAGAGCCGAGGTGATAGCGGCCAGCGCATGGAGGCCCGTGCTGACGTCGCCAATGCCGAGTGCGGGAAAAACCGGCGCCCTGTCAGGATAGCCGCACATATCGAGGACACCGGCATAGGCGGCTCCTACCGTGTCGTAGCCGGGGCGGTCGGCTAATGGCCCGCTCTGACCGAGGCTGGAGATCGAGCACATCACGATTTTGGGATTCAAGGCGCTGACCGTCTGGTAACCGAGCCCCATCCGTGTGATTACCCCGGGCGCATAATTCTCGATCATGACGTCCATCTTGGGGATCAGGGCTTTGATGATTTCGAGGCCCGCGGGGTTTTTGACATCGATGCAAAGGCTTTTCTTGCCGCGATTTTGCTGGATGTAGTAAGCGCTGCGGCCATCTTTAAGGAACGGCAAGGCACGACTTGGGTCACCGCTGGGAGCGAGTTCAACCTTGATGACCTCGGCCCCCATCTCAGCCATCATTCGGGTCGCGGTCGGTCCAGCGAGAACCTGAGTGAAATCGAGGACCCTGTAGCCGTCTAGCACATGTTTGAGTTGCGCCATCGGAGCCTCCCTGGGCGGCGATCAAATTGAAGTTAGCTCACCACGCGCAGCAGGATCCGCAATTCAGCACCTCGCGCCCGATAACCCACTAGTCACCCCGACGGATTGCTAGCACTCCCATCGGGCGCCGGCCTACGGAATACGTCGCCAAGCGCGTCAGTTTGCCTGTCTCATCGCTAATGCGATACGAAGCTAGACGGCCAGATTCCGAGCCGGCGGCGAAAATGAAGCGGCCCTCAGGGTCCAGACCAAAGTTGCTCGGCACCACTTCGGTCGAGACGTGCCCAATCGCGGTCAGCCGTCCAGAGGTGTCAACGGCAAATCCCGCGATGCTGTTGTGACCTCGATTGGCCACATACAGGAATTTTGCCGAAGGTACGAGATGAATCTGGGAACAGGTGTTACGCGCGGTGTACCCCTCAGGCAAGGTTGAGATCGTTTGCACAACGGAGAGGGTGCCCGTTGCGGGGTCGAGACGATAGCTGGAGACACTGGAGCCCTGCTCGTTGGAGAAATAGACGAGACCTTGGCTGGGATGAAAGCAATAGTGGCGGGGACCCAGGCGTTCCACTGGCTCCACGCGGAAAGGCGAATTACGGGTCAGATGGCCGGTATTCGCGTCGAATTTGAACTGGAAAATTACATTGGGGCCATCGCTTTCCCTTGGAGGTTCCAGGACGTTGTCGTAGAGGCGGGCGATGTGCGGCACAAAGGCAAACCGGTTGGAGGGGTCGGTTTGTATGGCGTGGGCGCCCGCCGCCGTGGCCTGTCGGTCTAGGGGTGAAGCGTCGACGGCACCATCCTCTGCGAGAGGATGAACCGCCGCATACCCGCCTTGATAATAGGCTGACAACAAGTACTTGCCCGTTCGGTCAGTGGCCAGAAATGTGGGCGCGTGTTCCAGTGAGACCGTCTCCTGTGGTGTGAGCCCTCCGGTCTGCGGATCGATCCGGAAGCTCGAGATCGCTGGCTGGACGCGATGCCCGACGTAGAGCACGTGTCGGCCGGGGCTGATGGCTAGCATGGCTGGTCCCCCTGAGGTCATTACATCGGCCTCTGGCGTCAGCCAACCCGTGTCGACGTCAATAGTGAAGGCGGCAATTTTGTGCTCGTCGAGCACGCAAACGTACAAAGAGTACGGCATCTTTTTCTCTCCTGGGGTTTTTGCAGCCAATAGGGGTTGCGATAATATGCTCGCTGGCTTCAGGCAAAAGTGACGCATGTCAGGCTGGTCGCGGATTGGTTTTGCTGAATGCTAAGAATCATATTGCACATGACCTTCATAGACGCTGCAAAACGCCAAAATCGCAATAGATGCGCTCGACTGGATAGTCCGTGAGATAGCCTTTGCCGCCGTGGATCTGGATCGCTCTATTTGCTCCGACTCGCTTGCAAAGACCTTAGCTACCGAGGCCTCATTCGGGCAACCTGGCATCTCGCACTTCGGTTCACAGGGCTCGTCGGACCGATCGCCCTCGAAGATTGCCAGAATACCGACATGAACTGGCCTCCCGTGAACTGGTCTCAAGCATATTTCCATCTGCCACTTGCTGCGATCCATGATTTGGATAGGACCTGCAGTCACGGGAAGATACCAGATGAAGCCCAGCCACGCCCTCGCACTCAGCCTAATTGGGTGGTATCTACTGATTCCGCCGGTATTCAGTCCGATGGGCGAGTATCACCACTCGTTCAACGACCTCAGTGCGCCTCTCAACAAGTGGGATATTTGGGCTAGGTTCGATTCGCAGACCAGCTGCGAGAAAGAGAAGCAGCATCTGAGGATCGAGGCGCCGGTCCGCCTCAAATTCGCGCGCGAGCATCCCGATCAGGATGCCAACGGCAATATCGTTGCCGTGTCGGAAGCGTGGCAGCGTGCGGATTGCATCGCATCTGACGATCCACGCCTGAAATCAAAGTAGTCGCCGAACATAATGGGTATAGGCCAAGCCTTGTTGTTGAGGCCATTGAATCGATAGCCCAGGGCAGACGTCATCCGCTCGGTTAATCGCTCATTGAGGAGGTCTCGAACTGCAGTCCGACGATGGGCTCTATAAACCAACAGGGCCCCAATCCTGGTTTCGCTTCTATTTGTTCAAGCCCGGGGGATCGTCAAGCGGATACGCCGGTCTCGCGCGAGATTGCCCAAAACAGTCTGTGGCGCTATGTGCTCGATAGCGCAATTTAGCCGCGACCTGATCGACTCGGAAATCACCGCATACAGAACCGTTTCCAACGATAGGCGGATGTCATAGCTTCTAGCAGGAAATCCAGTTGCATTTGATATCCAGAGCGAGATGACGCGACGAGCGGTCTCGGAGGTTCGAATCCAGTTCGGTCAGTGTGGCGCCGGCGTGCGAAGATCGTCCGAGCGCGCCGCTACGACTTCACGGACAGAGCGTCGTCTCGCACAGGTTGTGACCCAGATTCACGCAGTTTCCCACCGAGGCCGACACGTCCTGAGTATCCGAGACGAAGGTATTGTTAGAATAGGCCGATGTCCCATGGTTGCATTGAAGGCCGACGATATCATTGTCTGCTACATTGCCGGTTACCAGGCTGCCGCCATTTACAAAGATGCCCCCGCCCGGATTATCGTTCGCGGTGTTATCGGAGACTACAGCATTAGCCGGAAGATTACCCACCCCTACCCGGATGCCGACATTGTTGAACTGCACTACATTCGAAGCGATGTGCCCTCCAATCCCGATTACAATACCGTTAAGACCATTGTTATCGGATACATTGTGAGAAATATCGCAGGCATCCGCGCACGCGATGCCGTTATTGCCATTCTTTAGCAGCCGCATATTGGTAATCTGCGAGCTGTGGCCTGTTTGCATTCCGTCAAACCCCATGCCCGCCACTTCGCCGCTGCGAATCGTGATCAAATGTTGGGCTCCCGCGGCAATTCCGACACCGGTGCCGGTGGCCGGACCGATGATGGAAAATCCGTTCAGATCGATGGTCACGTCCGAGACGTTTACATCGATAGCGTCCTTAGTCGAGGATGATACAAACAAGTCGCTAGTCAGAAAGTAGCTGCCTGAAGCGACGATCTTGAAAGGAAAGCCACCGCCGGCGGTTACGATCGCTTGGCTGATTGGCGTCAGTCCATTGCACTCAGTGGCCCGAGCGGTGCCGGCCCAAACGAGCAGGACTCCCAAGAGCAGCTTAAGGGCAAGTCTTCGTTGAGTGAACACTTAACCGCCTCAGCAGCGAGACGACCGGTGACAGGGCTGCTGAGCTGCTGATGTTAAATATTCGGCACTCAAGCCATATCATGGCAATGGTACACTTAGAAGTCCGCGCGAGGTGACACCCGATTTGGTATCTGGGAGTCGCCCACGCTCGCATAAACTGCTCACCTTAAAATAACTCCCATTACTCATCGCAAGGGACAAAGAGCCTCGGTTGCCACCGCGCGCCCCCCGGGTTTTGCAAACATTGAGAGGCGTAACCGTAGGAGCCGAGGCGCCGCTTGGCTGAGTCGAGTTCCGCCCGTCCTTCGCGCACGGACCAGAGTAGATCGCCTTCCTCGTTGACCAACTTGTTATCAGCCTGCAGTTCTCCGTTGCCTTCCCTTTCCCGCTCTGTTCAATGATTATGGGTCGCACGGCGCCCACTGAAAAGTCATTCTCCTTCGAGCCGATGCTCTGCGAGCGGGCCGAACGGCCGCCAGAGGGCCGCGAATGGCGGTATGAGCTCAAGCTCGACGGCTTCCGCGCCATCGGCCCCAAGTCTGGAGGAGGCGTCCAGCTCTGGTCACGCAAGCAGAAAGATTTCAACCGCCGCTTTCCAGGTGTGGTGAAGGAACGTCGGCCACTGAACCCGTGAAGAACGACCCCCAGGCCGATAATTCCTCCTTTGGGCAGTCTCTCAAACTGCCCAAGCAAGCACGCTCAGACCGTCATCCTCCATTTGATCCAAGTCCGGTGAGATGACCGTTAGAAGGCTACGTTGGAAGCGGCAATTTGTGTAACTCTGTGTTGCACGGGCTTTCGAGCCTGTGCTCTTCGCGCGCTAGAACGCCAAGTTTGAAGTCGGGCAATTGTGTATCCGGTCGAAGCGATGGAGGGCTAGCGATGAGACCACCGTGGCGCACAACAATCTCAGTCTTTGTGGCTGCCGCTATGGTACTGCCGAGACTGGTTCACCCCGGGCCGCCGCCTGAGCTGGGGGAAACACCGACCTCGACTTTGGAAACCGTTAGTCCGGAGCAACCCGCGGCGCTCGAACCCTCGCCTCCCACTATCCCGCCTGGTACCACGATCACTAAGTCCAACTGGATGCAGTACAAACAGTTCTTCTCTCAAGGAGAGATCGGACTGTGGGAAGGCAGTTGGTTCTGGAAGATGCCCGACGATGTGCAGATTAATGTCGGTGTCACCGAGGTCTACCCTCTACCCGAACCATTCGTTCAATTGAGCGAGAAGTACGGTGACCAGACTCAGCTCGTCAGACTGGCAGATGGTAGATGGCGGCTTAAGAACTACATCGCAGGCATGCCCTTCCCGATACCGCGCGAACCCAATATGGGGCTCAAGATCCTGGCCAATATGAACTACCGGATTGCGCCACATCTCGTGGCCGGGTTCAGCGACTCCGGCACCGCGGGCCGCATCTGCGAAATAGGGGGTTTTAATAGTACGTCGTGTTTGCGGGTTGACTATGACTTCAGGCAAATGGCGTACAACTGGGAGCCGGGCGTGCCACGGGTTGAACCGAATTCGGGTCAAGCCTGGCTTGGGGAATGGGTACAAGCAGAGGAACCGGAACAACTTCGCTACACGGCCGACTTGGTTTTGCTGTGGCAGGACAATTTGCGGCCTCAGGGCCACTACACGTTCATTCCGGCGCTACGGCGCTCCATGCGCTTATCGGATACTTCTCATTGCGAGCCGCTACTCAGCTCCAGCGATGACCCTGATAACGAGTCGGAAACAAGCTGGTACGGCCACACGAATAATTTCGACGCTGGCTACGATGCCGCTCGAGGCTGGTTCGAGCCCGTCTCGGGGATGTTACCGAACGCACTTTCTAACAACTATTTCGGACAAGTCCCAACCACCAGTCCCCAACAGTTGAGCATCATGCACGGCGCCTGGAACGGTGGCATTGGTGACTTCGATGTCACTTCGGTCAACCGGCAACGACTGCTGGCGCTCACTCAGCTTTCTCCTGAATACGGCAAATTTCCTGACAGTTACGACATGCCGCTGGGCTGGGCGAAACCCTCTTGGGGAGCCTGGGAATTGCGCAACGCCTGGGTCATCGAGGTCCATCCGATTGCTCTCATCGCCCGATGTCAGCGAAAACGCGTGATTTACATCGATAGCTCGCTCAGCGCCCCACTGGCAGAGGACCTTTACGATGACAAAGCCAACTTGTCGAAGGTAATGGTGCTCAGCTTACAACCTCTGCTGGTGCCGGGGTACGGAATGCAGACTTGGGCTGGCGGTGGAATTCTGCAACTCTGGGATATCCAGAGTTCGCACGCGTATATGAGCCTGACTACTGACGAGCGCGGCCGCACCTGGTCAATAGATGCGGGTGTAAAGGCCCAATACAACAGCATCAGCGAGTTCCAAACCCCCGGAGGCCTGATGGAGTTAATGCGGTGAGGCCTCTTCGACAACAATGATGAGGCCACTCCTGCTGGTCTGGCTGTCGATCAGCGTGATAGATGGTGCGATCGTGGCCCTCGACGAAAACGAGAGGCCGTCATTCAATCCTCCTCAAGGGTTGTTCGACTCCCGCACCCGCTTCTCAGGCAGATGACCGTCGCAGCGCACGCTGCCGGGAAGTTATCAGGCGTCCGCTTGAGGGCGAGCAGTTAATTGTCTGGCGGACAAGACGGGGATGAATTCGGGCGAATTCGACGGGGCTCGGGGGTCCATATATGAACCTTCGAGCCCCGTCGATTTCCTCGCCAGGCTTGGAATGTGTGCGCCGGTTAGGCGACTGCAATGACAAGCAATCCCAAGCTTCCTACGCCTTGGAGGTGCCTGTTTCCTCGAAGACAGGTCGATATCTCGATTCTACGGTTTTCCGGGCCAGCTCCAAACGCGCCTGAGAAAATCATCTACAAATGTGCGCGGGCTGCTGGTCGCGCGCCTCTGCTCGCATGCTATGTGTGCCAGCACTTCTGGATAATTGTCGGTCGCTTTTTTGATGACTACATAGTCGTCCGTAGGCTTATTTATCGGTTGCTTGCAGTCGCAACATAGAACAACTTCCGGCATGGGAGATCCTCCGAGTGTGCGATCAGCCTGACAGATTAACCTTGAGCTCAGTCAGCAGATGCACATGGTTGATCAGATTCGCGACTCCAACTGGTGAATTGTAAACACCGTGCGTCATTCTTCCCTGGGCGCGGTTTCTGGCCACCGTGATCAACTGCGCCACGCAATAAAATATCTGGTAGTAGCGAAGAGCGGCATCGCTTTCGGGCAAAGATCGGCAGGGGCCCGAATGCGTGCGGGCCAGGCTGTTCATAAGTGCGCGTAACAACTGATGCAATCCGGCAGGGGCGCGAATTGGTACGGTCGCGAGGATAGCGATTACCGCACCGTAGTCGAAGGCCGCATCGGCAATCGTCGCTTTCACCCAGTCGATTACGCCCGTCAAGCGGCCATTGTCGGCAAGAACGTTGAAAGGCTGGAAATCACCGTGGCAAATCACGTGAGCTTGCGAACGGCGTGGTTCATGGACGATGAGCCAATCGATCGCTGGACGAAGCTCCTCGAGGGAGAGCTCCGCGGCCGCTGCGCGCAAGTTGGCGAAATAGGAGTCGAAGCTAAAATCACAGCCAGAGAAACCGGCACGCTCAACGCTCGCCACGAAATCGGCGAGCGGCAAAGAGTGCAAACTCGTCTGCGCCTCCTCCCAAAGCCGCAGGACCTCCCGCCGAATGGCCGGCAATCGCCGAAGCATATTTAAAACCTGCCCGAGGCCTTTTATGCGCAGTGCTTCAAACTCCCATCCGAGCGGATGTCCTAGCATACGTTCCATCATCAAGAAGGCGCCCCCTAATGGCTCCGGCCGCTCCTCAGCGACAAAAACACGTGGCGCGGGATAGCCCAATTCCGCAAGCGCGTTCTGGATCGCCGCTTCTCGTGGCGCCCGCCGGCCGTCCACGTTTGCCTCAAAGAGCCGAAGAACAAGCGGACCGGAAAATGGTTGAGGCGCGCCCCGTAAACTAAATCCGAGTATCGTTGCATCGAAGCCGCCCCTCATGCGCGTGGGCGTCTCGGCCATAGGCCAAACTCCGGCGAGCGGTCGCCGATCTCATGTAATCCAACAGAGACTGGACGACGTTTTCGTCAGTCACGGCGCGACACTCCTGCGTCAATCTTAACGCAACGACGGGCAATTTCTGACCGAGTACGGCTGTTCGGGGAGAAACCGCCGGCGCAAGCCCAGTCTTACAGCGAAAGAGCGCGTCACAAACTCTCCTACCTTGCCGATGAAGTGGATGCGATCCCCTCGGTAGGGGACACGGTCACTCTCGGTCACGCGCACACCTCAAACGTCAGAGTGCTTAAATCCCTTGTACAGGGCGGCCATCAGCGAACGCGTACCAACTCGGGCACAGGTTCCTTAGTTCGATCGCGAAATTTTCGTGAGAGAAATCGAGGGAAATCTTTCAAAGCATCGAAATTGGCCGCTTCTCCTGTTCTCTTGCGCTGGCAAAAGTCCGTACGGATGAGACGATTTCGGGCGGGCCGCCAGAGAGACTCGCGACCCGCAGACCGGCTGCTGGGGTGGACTGGATTGAAACTCCGAGCCCCGTCGATTTGCCGCAGAGCCGCATGGTGTCGATCTGACCAAGAAACCGCATCATCCATTTGGCCAATTCCGCAATCCAAGTCCCCGCGAGTTGTTAGCGTATTGACGGAGACGACGGTGGTTCTTTAGCCGGCTGAGGTCACAACCTCTGAAATGCCGGCGCGAACTCGGTACAGCACAAGATTCATCTGCTTCTTCTGTACGATATTTTCGCTACGTAACGGTGCGCTTGACTCTGGGGTCCGGGCGTAGATTGTATGGGCTCGGGAGGATATCGAGTGTGAAGGCTTCTTCCTCCGCGACAGGTGTCGACTATCAGCTCAGTCGTACCACTCTCTGGGTGGGCGTGCTGATCACGGTCTTGGGGGTGGCAAGCAACTGGCTCTATTTCGTCAACCTGCCTGGTCAACGCATCTTGCCTTGGATCAACCTGGTCCTGCCGGCGGTTGGGCTACTCGTTCTGTTTCTCGCGCTGTGGCGCGCGTACGCCCGCCGAGGAAGATTTGGGGGCAAGCTCTTGGCTCCCGTCTTTGTACTCATCTGTACGCCACTGGTCGCCATGTCTGTCTGGGGTTTCTTCCACGCGAGAAACGTTCCCCCCTCCTTGGGAGCACCCCTAGTGGGACAAAAGGCGCCCTACTTTGTACTCGTGAGCTCTGCCGGAGAATCTGTCTCGCTCTCGCAGATGCTTTCCGAGCGGATGGGGAACTCGGCTCCTCCGAAGGCAGTGCTACTCATTTTCTATCGCGGCTACTGGTGACCTTTTTTGCAACCTCGAGTTACGAGGTATCCAGAATCATCTTCCGGAGTTCGAGACACAGCGCGTTCACCCAGTAGCAATCAGTGTGGACTCACCGAACGTTTCCCGCAAGCTGTGCAAGGGGCAAGGCTACACGTTCACTTTTCTCTCAGACCCCAAGGCAGAGGTCATCCGCCGCTATGATCTGCTTCATGTCGGGGGCGGTCCGGGCGATGTCGATATTTCTCGCCCGGCCGAATTTCTGGTGGACTCTTCAGGAATTGTGCGGTGGGTGAATTTCACTGAAGACGTTCGCGTACTCGCGCGGGCGGACGAAATCCTCGCTGCCGCAAAGGCACTGAAGTGAACCAGTGGCCAGAACGCGCACGCTGGGCGCATGGAAAACGCAGGTGAGACAAAAAACTCACTGGAGGCCTCAACGTCCCTGCCCCACAGTCGCCCGTCGCGTCGGACGCACGCACTACTGGCAACAGTAATGCGGTTCCAAGGGTTTCTCTCAAAGGAGGCTAACGAGGTTCTTTCGATCTCTGCAGTTATCTGCCAGGAATTCGAGTTCGAGTGTTTGCGCAGGATCGCACGCAGTGACGCCGACGCGATCATCTAAGCTCTAAACGAAGCGCGAGGGGACGGTCTCATAAATCCGGTATTAGCCGGCTGGGTGAGCTACCGTTGCCGGCCACTAACCAGGCGTGATTTGACAAGCTACCTTGAACGGACGAACATCTACTTTTAGCGGAAGCCTCTCGAAGGGCGGGTGGGCCGAACAGGAGGTCCTCCGATGGCGCTTTACGTTCATCTTGTAAAGATAACCCCGCAAGGGGCGTCGAAGATTCGAGAAGGTTCCTCGACCTATGAGACCGTCAGGAAATTCGGCGAATCGTTGGGGTGCAAGCCTCTCAATGTCGTGGCATGTTTCGGTCAATATGACTACGTGGGCATCTGGGACTGTCCCGACGAAGTGGCCGCGCTGAAGCTAGCAGGTTGCGCAGTGTCAACTGGCGACGTCCAGGTCCAAACACTGCCAGCCTGCAAGGTTGAAGATTTCTTCAAGGTTATGAGCGAACTCCCGAGATAGCGAGCCAAAACCGCCCGCCCGCCCACTACCAGCGTTTCGATCTATGCCTTTCCTCAGACGCGAATCGGGAATCGAACGAGCTAGGTCGCAAGAGCCCCGTTGTCGATCGCTTCGAGACGAAGGTCCTCGATCAACCCCGCTAGCTTCTCAGCGATGTGATCAAGGAGCATCGGACCGTCGCCGCATATACTCCGAGCTGGGTGAACGGCGGCCACTTTCCCTAACGCATCAGCTGCAAGTCATTGACTTGCTGAGGATCGAAACCATTAGTGCCGCCCGAAAAAGAACAGCGGCGGAATCGACGGGGCTCGGAAGTTGAAATCCACCTTGCGCCAGCAGCCAGGCAGGGTCCTTCCATCCTCGGTCAAAACTGGGGCCACGCCGAACTTTGAGCCGTGTGGCGCGGGACGCGCGTATAAGCGAACAAGCCGATAGAAAAACTGAGAGGGGTCTAGCATGTCCACCCACACAGATAGGCAATTAGTTCTCGACGGTGATTGCGATCGCGGCTTCGAAAAGGTCCACGACGCTTTCATTTCCAACTTTGAAAACGGACTCGAATCCGGCGCAGCCGTCGCAGTCTATTATCGGGGTAAGCTCGTTGTGGATCTCGCTGCCGGAGTTCGACATCGTTCGATCGGGGCGGCATACTCGCGAGACACGCTGCAGCCAGTCTTTTCCACTACGAAGGAGATAACAGCGCTCGCCGCGAACATGCTCGCGGATCGAGGACAACTCGATCTCGATGCCCCGGCGTCGGAGTACTGGCCTGAGTTCGCGGCGGCGGGCAAAGCGGCCATTCCGGTCCGCTGGCTGCTGACTCATCAATCAGGCGTCCTCGGGCTGGACCGAACCATCTCGCCGATGGAACTGCTGGATTGGAATTACGTAGTCGAGCGTGTCGCGGCATAGAAGCCCGACTGGGAACCCGGCAGCAAGCACGGATATCATAGTCTGACTTATGGTTTCCTGGTTGGCGAAGTTATTCGCCGCGTGAGCGGACGAAGCGTCGGGCAATATGTAGCGAGTGAAATCGCTGGACCGCTGCGCGCCGACTTCTTCATCGGCCTGCCCCGCAATCAGAAGCCTCGCGTGTCGGCGCTGATGCTCGAGCTTCGACACCGCAGATTTGAAAGACGCGAAGGCGCTGTTCGACGAACTAAACAAGTAGCCGGGGTTGCCCTCGGACGTGTTGAGCTTCTTGGCTGCGGCCAACGAATCGTCTTTCCGCATCCGTCTAGACCCTCCTGTGCTTGGCTACGGCCTCATGGTGGTCCCTTGCAAACCACTACTGAGGACTTGATCGACAAGACGGTATCTTCCCGTCATCGTGCAGGGCGTGCTTCGCTTTGCTTTTATCACCGCGCAACATTTTCGCGGGGACCGCTTAACCCGAACTGGAGGTCCCTGCGCAGATTTCTAGCTGCGCGAGCGGAGCGGGCGGCAGGACGTTTTCTGAAGTAGCTTGCGGAAGAAACGCGGGTGTCTTTTAGCAATTCAGCAGAGGAGTCTTTCCATCTATCACAGGCCGTTCAGGAGCTTGGCAATCTCCTCCCTGCCCACAGGCTTGATCAGGTAATGGTCGAATGAGTCAGCCTGGGCGGCCGAACGAGAACGTGAATATCCGCTTAGGGCAACAAGCATAAGCTCGGCGGAAGTAAACTCCTGCCGGAGACGGTTCGCGGTCTCGCTTCCATTAATTCCGGGCATCATCAGGTCAATGAACGCCACTTGGGGACGTTGCTCGCGGGCAATTTCAACTCCGGACTCGCCACTATACACCACGCTTACCTGCTGCCCCATGCTCTCGAGCAAATCACCGAGCGCATCAGCAGAATCAGGATTGTCATCGACTACCAAAATGCGTCTTGATAGCAGGCACCATGGAGAAAAACGCTCCCGCCATACGCGAATACACCGGTTCCGAAAATCGCTGGAATCCATTTTGATCCCGGGAAAGAGGGGGCATTGTAGCCGAGCCAATGCTGGACGTCGGCCGACCAGACAACCACCGGAATGGTGAAAATCAGCGTCCACCAGAACTTGTCGCGGAACATGGCGACAGAATGTCCCGGGTGGCGGTCGTGGCCTGCGTGCTGCCCACCCATTGCAGGCTCGTCGTACGAATGAGTCGAGTCTGATTGAGATGTGTGATGCATTTCGTCCACGGAGAACTCCTCGCGCGAAACATACTTCATACGAAAGCGTAACGAGGGTCGGAGGACGTGGGCAACAAAACCACCAACAATCGGGAAGCCTCGTGGCTCCGCGATATCGACCTAAATTCCAAACGAATCTGCAGTCCCGCTACCAGATCGTAGTGTTGTTGTGTCCGCTTCATGTTGTCGTCTCAATTCCCGGCACGCGCGGGCCATGATCTAGACTTAAGACGGTCTTGCTTGCAACCGACGAAGTGGAGATTGGAACGCGAAATTCGCTAGAGAAAATCGGGTTGATCGCTAAACCAAATTCGGACTAATCCATTGATGACGCGTCCTCCGGACAGCGCCAGAGACAAGTCAGTCAATCGCAAATGGTAGTTTCGCCAATTCAATTGGCACTCAAAAGGGGAGTTTTTATGAAAAGCATTCGGTTTGTCCCGACCGCGGTCCACGCCGTCTTTGACTATGTCGGGGGTATCGGCTTAATCGCATCTCCATTCATCTTCAGATTTGCCAGCATGGGAGGAATACCGGTCATCCTGCCGATCGTCTTGGGCGGCGGCCTCATTCTCTATAGTCTTTTGACCAACTATGAGCTCGGCATACCGGGCCTGAGGGTTGTCCCGATGTCGGTGCATCTGACGATAGATTTTGTGGCGTCGGCACTGCTGGCCGCCGCGCCGTTTCTGTTCGGGTATTCCGACCAGGGTCTGAACGTCTGGCTGCCGCAAGTCATCGCCGGCCTCGGCGTTATCGCTCTCGTGCTCGTCACGAAGACGGAACCGCAGTTCGGAGCGAAGGTGATGAAAGTGGCGGTCTAAGTGAGTTTCCCCAAAGTAAGGGTAGAAGATATTCTCTCAAATTTCGCCTTCTACCCTTTTCTCTTGCCGACCGACGCTAAATTTCAGGAAGCTCGGATGGCCGCGCGCTATCTCAATGAGGGGCAGGGCGGCCATCCATCAGGACCGTCGCAGCAAGGGGGATGTGCGCAACTATCCTTCGAGGCCAACCGCTCTGCCCATAACGTTTGGCGACCGCGGAGATGAGTGCGAAGTTCATCCGCCAACGCCGGCAGTATCAGCACGTAGCGATCGGCCCCGCGCTTAGCATGGATGGTGTGAATCTGCGGTGGATCATCATCTAACAGCAGATCCTCGACCCGAATGTAGGGTACTCACTTCGGTCTACAGAATTCGCGTCAGAATTTTGATGAGAAAACCCGCGCCCGCTAGAATAACCACCGCCACGATCGCTAAGAGGACCACCCCTCCAATTACTCTGATAATTCTGTCTGCTCGGTGTAGGCGCCTTTCTTCGCGCAAACGCCGCATTTCGTCCCATTGACGCCACTTGTGATGCGTCGGATCTCTCCTGCCTTTGGGCCGATCATTGGTCATTGCTCACCGCCCTACCCCGCGTCTGACGATATCCCGCCCCTTGAGCTTTTCCCGCTGCGCAACCTGATCGGCGTGCGCCGAGCACAATTCATATTGCTTCATCGGCCGGCCGCCGGCGTCGACGCTACGCGCTAGCGTGGTTGCCTTGGCTTTGCAGTTGCGCACCTTGCAGCGCGCGTCGTAGCCGCACGGCCAGAGTTCGATTGTTTTGGTTTCGTCGGGCAATGTTCAACTTACGGGCAGCGGACGTGTATAATCACTGGCCGACCCTGCGCATCATCATGGTTGCTGATTGCCCCGCTACCTGGACTACCAGGTAGACCAAACGATCCACCGCAGTTCCTGCAATTGGGCATACAACGCTCATGGATATATTCGAGGCCGTCTTTGGTCATGACCGGAAAGTGCTGATCTGTTTGTGGAATCAGTTCATCGCCGCAAGTAAAGCATCTTAAAGCCATCGTACTAATGCCCCTTCAGCCGCGGGTCGTCGGTGCTGATGCATATGACGACACGCCGGTCGGGCCCGACGCCGGGCCGTAAGCAGGTTCAACGCGAGCAACATCAGCACACCGGTGGCGCCACAGGAAGGGCCTCTCACCTTGCGCGCCCAGGGAAGCGGACGCGCCCGCTAGGTCTCGCAACACACGTGCGTGGATGCGTGGAGCTCAATCGACGGTCACATTGCGCAGCAGCGACAATTCATCGAGCGCCCTGCCCGCGCCCATCACGACCGCCGTGAGCGGGTCGCTGGAGAGTGTGACCGGCAGGCCGGTCTCCTCGCGCAGCAGCACGTCGAGGTTGCGCAGGAGTGCGCCGCCTGCAAGCACGATTCCCTTCTCGACGATATCGGAGGCAAGTTCCGGCGGCGTGCGTTCGAGCGCGATACGCACCGACTCGACGAGCTGATGCACCGGTTCCATCAACGCCTCGCGGATCTCCTCATCGGTAATCTCGATAACCTTGGGAACGCCGCCCACGAGGTCGCGCCCCCTTATCTCCATCGTCTGTATCTCGTTGCCGGGGTAGGCCGAGCCGATCATGATCTTGATGAGTTCAGCGGTGCGTTCGCCGATAAGCACGTTATACTTGCGCTTGATATGCGCGGCGATTGCCTCGTCCATCTTGTCGCCGGCCACGCGCACCGAGCGGGAGAACACCACTCCGGCAAGCGAAATCACGGCGACCTCGGTCGTGCCGCCGCCGATATCGACAATCATATTGCCTGACGG
>Ga0306920_100005185_pt1 | contig 16803 bp, 14 predicted proteins | sample flu12Cox44000170_FD_204666 | JGI IMG/M metagenome (GOLD analysis project Ga0306920, IMG submission 204666) | Lab enrichment of tropical soil microbial communities from Luquillo Experimental Forest, Puerto Rico - flux4day.12C.oxic.44.000.170 (v2)... | ecosystem: Environmental > Terrestrial >... | reverse complement strand
CTCTTGCAATATGTTGTATGCATATTGACAGTGGCGGGCGGCGCGGAGTAGACACTTTTCATAGGACAGATTGCACCGATCTGTCGGATTCCGTGGCCCGCGAGAGGTGCTTGCCGTGCGAACTACTTTTCCACTGCACTCCCCCGACTTCTACGCGGGCGATCCGTACCCGGCGTACCGGGAGCTGCGCGCTACCTCGCCCGTGTGCTGGAACGACGTCACCAACTTCTGGGCGCTGCTGAAGTACGAAGACATCCGGTTCGTGTCGGGCAACCCGGGTTTGTTCACCTCGACCAAGGGCGTCACCATCCCCGACCCGCATGTCCCGGACCCGGTGCAGGAGGGCAGCCTCCTCTTCACCGACCCGCCGCGGCACCGTCAGCTGCGCAAGCTGATCAACTCGGGTTTCACCCGCCGCCACGTAGCCCTCCTCGAGCCGAAGATCCGCGAGATCGTGCGCGGGATCCTTGACCGCGTCGAACCCGATTCGACCCACGAGTTCGCCGAGGAGATCGCCGCTCCCCTGCCCACCCGCATCATCGCCGAGTTGCTCGGCGCCCCGCCCGACGATTGGGAGCAATTCCGGGCCTGGTCGGATGCGGCCACCGGAACCGCCGACCCGGAGATCGAACTCGATGTTTTCGTGGCCCTCGGGCAGTGCTACGAGTACTTCCAACAGCTGATCGCGGCCAGGCGCGCCGAAGCTCGCGACGACATGCTGTCGATTCTGGTCGGCGCCGAGATCGACGGAGACCGGCTCACTGACGACGACCTGCTCAAGTTCGCTTTTCTGCTGCTGGTGGCCGGCAACGAAACGACCCGCAATTTGGTCGCGCTGGGCACGTTGGCGCTGATCGCCCACCCCGACCAACTGCGCCTGCTGGTCGACGATCCGTCGCTGATCCCCGGCGCCGTCGAGGAGATGTTGCGGTGGAACAGCCCCGTTGTCCACATGGCGCGCACCGCGACGGCCGACGTCGAGATCCGCGGTCAGCTGATCCGGCAGGGCGAGGTGGTGGTGATGCTCTACGGGTCGGCCAACCGCGACGAGGACATATTCGGTTGCGACTCAGAAGAATTCAAGGTGACTCGCCATCCCAACCCGCACATCGCGTTCGGGTGTGGCGAGCATTCGTGCCTGGGCGCGCAATTGGCCCGTCTCGAGGCCTGCGTCCTGTTCGACGAGCTGCTGCGGCGCTTTCCCCGGCTGGAACTGGTCGGCGAGGTGGACCGAATGCAGGCGACCATGATCCCCGGCGTGAAACGAATGCCGGTACGACTCGGGACGGCCCTGTGACCGACTCACAAACCGAGCTGCAAGACAAGCTGCGCGCGCTGATCGGCCGGCCCACCGGCGGCACCGGAAAGCCTTCGGTGGCACCGGATCCGGTGAACCAACCGATGATCCGGCACTGGGCTCATGCACTCGACGACATGAACCCGGTCTACCTGGACCCGGAGTTCGCGGCCGCCTCGAGGTTCGGCGGCATAGTGTCGCCGCCGGTCATGCTGCAAACCTGGGTGATGCCGTCGCCCAAACTCGAGGGGATCGGAGACCGGGGTGGCGCCCCCGTCGAGATCACCACCAACCCAACGGCATTCCTCGACGAGGCCGGGTTCACCAGCACGGTGGCGGTTAACTCGGAGTTCGAGATCGAACGCTATCCCCGGCTCGGCGACGTCATCCACGCGACGGCGGTGTACGAGGACGTCTCCGAAGAGAAGAAGACGGCGCTGGGGACCGGCTACTTTCTGACCTGGGTGACGACCTACACCGACCAGAACGGTGAGGTGCTGGGGCGGCAGCGATTCCGCGTGCTGCGATTCAGGCCGGCACGCTGATGGCGCCCCGCCTGGCACCGGCGGTCAGCCGGGACACCGAATTCTTCTGGAACGGGCTGCGCGAGCGGAAGCTGCTGATCCAGCGCTGCACCGGATGCGGGGCGCTGCGCCACCCGCCACGTCCTATGTGTCCCAAATGCCGTTCCCTGGGCTGGGATTCGGTCGAGTCGTCGGGCCGCGGCACCGTCTACAGCTACGTCATGCCGCTGGAACCGCGGTTCCCGTTCTTCGACTATCCCTACATCGTCGTGCTGGTGCAGCTCGACGAAGGGGTACGGCTGGTCTCGAACTTGTGTGACATCGACCCGGCTGAGGTCACGGTCGGGATGCCGGTCGAGGTCTTCTACCGGACCTTCGATGACGACCTTGTGCTGCACCAGTTCCGCCCCGCCGCCGTGGAGGGAAACCGATGATCCGAACCACGTTGAAGTGGGCCGACATCGAAGTCGGCGACGACGTGACCCCGCTCGAAATCCCGATCACCACAACGATGATCGTCGCCGGCGCCATCGCCTCGCGCGACTTCATGCCGGTGCACCACGACCGCGACTACGCCAACAAGCAGGGCTCGCCCAACCTGTTCATGAACATCCTGACCACCAACGGGTATTGCGTGCGTTTCCTCACCGATTGGGCCGGACCCGAGGCCATGGTCAAGAACCTGTCGATTCGCCTTGGCGTGTCGTGTTTTCCCGACGATCCCCTGCGCTTCACGGGCAGCGTGACGGGCAAGACGCAGGGGGACGGCGGGGAGAACTTCGTCGAGGTAACGTTCAGGGGCTCCAACAGCCTTGGCGACCACGTCTCCGGCACCGCGATCCTCAGCCTGCTCGACGGAGCCGCTGCATGAGCCGCTCGCTGCCCGGCGCCTGCGCCATTGTGGGGATCGGCCAGACGGAGTTCTCTAAGGAATCTGGGCGCACCGAGCTGCAATTGGCATGTGAGGCGGTCGGTTCCGCACTCGACGACGCCGGCCTGGCACCCGGCGACGTCGACGGCATGGTCACCTTCACCATGGACGCCAGCGATGAGATCGACGTGGCGCGCAGCGTGGGCATCGGCGACCTGGCCTTCTTTTCTCGCGTGCCGCACGGCGGCGGGGCGGCCGCCGGCACCGTCGTTCACGCGGCAATGGCGGTCGCGACGGGCGTCGCCGACGTGGTGGTGTGCTACCGCGCCTTCAACGAGCGGTCCGGCATGCGCTTCGGCGGCAGCGGACGCACCAACGCTGAAACCCCGCTGTTCATGGCGCATTACGCGCCGTTCGGATTGCTTACGCCCGCGGCCTGGGTCGCACTGCACGCCCAGCGCTACATGTCGACGTACGGGGTGACCAACGAGGACTTCGGCCGGATCGCCGTCGTGGACCGCGCGCACGCCGCCCGCAATCCTGACGCCTGGTTCTATCAGCGCCCGATCACGCTGGACGAGCACCAGAGATCCCGCTGGATCGTCGAACCCGTACTGCGACTGCTGGATTGCTGTCAGGAAAGCGACGGCGGGGTCGCGCTCGTGGTGACCAGTGCCGAACGCGCCCGGGACCTTCGCCGGCCGCCGGCGGTGATCACCGCGGCCGCCCAGGGCGCGGCGCACGACGGCGAGATGATGACCAGCTACTACCGCGAGGACATCACCGGCCTGCCGGAGATGGGAGTGGTCGCCGACCGGCTGTGGCGTGACTCGGGCCTCAAGCCGCAAGACATCCAAACCGCCTTCATCTACGACCATTTCACGCCGTTCGTGTTCACGCAGCTCGAGGAACTCGGTTTCTGCGGGCGTGGTGAAGCCAAGGACTTCGCCACCGTGGATCGGCTGTCGCTCGGTGGGGAGCTGCCGATCAACACCAACGGCGGGCTGCTCGGCGAGGCCTATATCCACGGCATGAACGGCATCACCGAGAGTGTGCGCCAGGTGCGCGGTACTTCCTACAACCAAGTCGACAACGTCGAGCACGTGCTCGTCACGTCGGGAACAGGCGTGCCCACCAGCGGCCTGATCCTCGCTCCGGCCGGGTGAGCCCTCGATGACACAGGCTTCGATAACCCAGGCGTCCGATACTCGCGAGCTCATCGTCGAGTCCGCGTACGCGTGCTTTTGCAGCCAGGGACTGCAGAAGACCACCATCGTCGATATCGCCAGGTCCGCCAACGTATCCCGGAGCACGATCTACGAGTACTTCAGCGACAAGGGCGCGGTTTTCGAAGCCTGCGCCGAGCATGCCTCCGAGCAGTTCTACCGCGAGATGTCCAAGGCGATGGACCTTGGCGCGTCCTTGGAGGAAAAGCTAAGCCACGCAGCGGTATTCGTGACGCAGGCGCGGCGGACCATCGCGTCCGGGAAGTACTTCGACGAGCACGCGATCAGCCTGCTGCTGACCAAGGACGCCGCCGTATTGCTGCGCGAATGCGTCGACTTCTTCGCGCCTTACCTGACGGCGGCCAAGCTCACCGGTGAGGTACGCAAGGACCTCGACGTGCGGGCCGCCGGCGAATGGTTCGCGCGGATACTGTTCTCGCTGTTCAGCACGCCGTCGTCAACGCTGGATATGGACAACCCTGACGTGGCAGCGGAATTCGTGCGGGCACACGTGGTGCGCGGACTCGCCGGCGATCGTGCCCGGCCGCGGCGCTAGCGGCGTGCGTTTGCTTCCGGCGCATCGAGTGTGCGGCCAGGGCGGGATTCGGGCGATTTTCTCACCGTGAGCGCACGCTGGAGTACCTTGGCGCACACTCAATCGGGCGCCAACTCGTTCGGATGTGCCTCGGCATACTCGGCGAGCGCGGCCATCGTCCGCACGTTCTCTTTGTCGAACGCACTGATGATGAGCCGGCGGAGTGGTCGAAGGAGCAGCGGCATGCCGATGGTGAGAACCAGCCAACGCGTCACCCGGGTCCGGTCGCCGGCGGGCTCGAACGAATAGTGAATGTGCGTGTCGACGGTCGCTCGCAACTGCCGCGCATAGATCGCCTGGTGGAAGTCCACGGATCCCGGGGGCTGAAATCCGACCACTTCACCCCACCAGTCTTTGCCCGGTTCGGTGGGCTTGCCGTCGTGATACCGGCTACCCAGCCGAATCGGATAAGGCTCGACATCGGTGGTGCTTTCGTACGAAGCGGAGCCGGGCAACCAGCGGCCGTAATTGGGCAGGTCGACGATGAGCCCGAACACCACCCCAGGCGGCGCCTCGATATCGACCGTGTACAGCTTGTGCCAATGCGAGACGGGCATGACAGCTCCTTTCGGCTGCCGAGGCTTGTAGTCGCGTCGAGTGTGCAGCCATTGCGCGATCTGGGCGATTTTCTCACCCTGAGCACACGCTGGAGTACCTGAGTGCACACTCAGCGCTGGGCCAACGCCCGCAAGAAGAACGTCAGGTTGGCCGGCCGCTCGGCCAGTCGCCGCATGAAGTATCCGTACCACTGGGTGCCGAACGGCACGTAGACGCGCACGCGGTCCCCGGCGTCGGCCAACCGTCGCTGTTCGCCGTCGCGGATCCCGTACAACATCTGATATTCGAAATCGCCAGCGCGACGGCCAGATTCGGCGACCAGCTCCGGCACAGCGTCGATGATGGCCGGATCGTGTGACGCGACCATCGGATACCCGCGGCCCGCCATCAGCACCCGAAGGCACCGCAGGTACGAGTCGGTGACCTCGGCGTCATCTCGGTAAGCCACCGACGCGGGTTCGTCGTAGGCGCCCTTGCAGAGCCGGACCCTGGCCCCGGAAGCGGCGAACTCCGCGCAATCGCCCAGCGTGCGCCGCAGGTAGGCCTGCAAAACCGTGCCCAGCCAAGGGAAATCCGCGCGCAGGTCGCGAACGATCGACACCGTCGAATCGGTCATCGTGTGGTTTTCGGCGTCCACCGTCACCCACATGCCGGCGCGCTGTGCGGCCGCGCAGATCGCCCAGGCATTCTCCCGGGCGATCTTCTCCCCGTCTCGCTCCAGCGACTGCCCCAGCGCCGACAACTTCAGCGACACCTCCAGCGGCGCGACGCCATCGTTGGCGGAGTCGGCGGGCTCACCGGAGCGGCCCAGCTCGTCGATCAGATCCAGGTAGACCTGAACCGCAGCATCGGCGTCGTCGGCGTTGGTGACATCCTCGCCCAAATAGTCGATGCTGACGTATCGACCCGACTCACGCAGGGCGGCAACGCTCTCCAGTGCGCAGTCGATCGTCTCCCCGGGGACGAACCGGTGCACCACTCTGCGCGCGACAGGCAATCGTTCGGCGGTGCGGCGCAACGCCTCCCGCCGGCCTACGGCCAGGATCGCCGGGCGAAGGGTGTGGGCGAAGACCCCGGCCATCAGTCGGGTCCCATGTGTGGGTATGTGTGATTGGTCGCTGGGACGAACGTCTCCTTGATGGTGCGCGCCGACGTCCAACGCAACAGGTTCAGCATCGACCCGGCCTTGTCGTTGGTGCCCGAGCCCCGCGACCCTCCGAACGGCTGGCGCCCGACTACCGCGCCGGTCGGCTTGTCGTTGACGTAGAAGTTTCCGGCGGTGAACCGCAGCCGGTCCTGCGCGGTGAGCACGGCCTCGCGGTCGTCGGCGATGACCGCGCCGGTCAGCGCATAGCGAGAGCCCGTGTCGACGACATCCAGGATTCGTTCGTACTGCTCGTCGGGGTAGACATGCACCGACAGCAGCGGACCGAAGTACTCGGTCGCGAACGATTCGTCGGTTGGGTCATCGGACAGCAACACGGTCGGGCGCACGAAATACCCAACGCTGTCGTCGTATTCGCCTCCCACCGCGATGGTGACGCCCGGTGCGCCCTTCGCGCGCTCGATCGCGTCGACGTTCTTGATGAAGGCACGGCGATCGATCAGCGCGCCGCCGTAGTTGGTCAGGTCGGTGATGTCGCCGTAGCGCAGCGCGGCGGTCGCGCCCAGGAAGGTGTCGCCCATGCGCTGCCACACCGAATGCGGGATGAACGCCCGCGACGCCGCCGAGCATTTCTGGCCCTGATAGTCGAACGCGCCGCGAATCAACGCCGTGCACAACACATCCGGCCGCGCCGACGCGTGTGCGACGACAAAGTCCTTGCCGCCGGTCTCACCGACCAGGCGCGGATAACTATGGTAGTGACCGATATTGGTGCCGACCTGGTACCAGAGCCGCTGGAAGGTCGCCGTCGATCCGGTGAAGTGAATGCCGGCCAGCCTCCGATCGGACAGTGCCACATCGGAAACCGCAAAGCCGTCTCCGGTCAGCAGGTTGATCACGCCGGGCGGCAGGCCCGCGGCCTCGAGCAGTTGCATCGTCAGATACGCCGACAGGGTCTGGGTGATCGAGGGTTTCCACACGACGGTGTTGCCCATCAGCGCCGGTGCGGTCGGCAGGTTGCCGGCGATCGAGGTGAAGTTGAACGGCGTGATCGCGTAGACGAAGCCCTCCAGTGGGCGGTACTCGCTGCGGTTCCACTCGCCGGGTCCGCTGATCGGCTGCTGCGCCAGGATTTGACGGGCGAAAGCCACGTTGAACCGCCAGAAGTCGACCTGCTCACACGGCGCGTCGATCTCGGCCTGGTAGGCGGACTTGGATTGGCCGAGCATCGTCGCGGCCGCGATCTTCTCCCGCCACGGCCCGGCCAGCAGGTCGGCGGCCCGCAGGAATACCGCGGCACGCTCGTCGAAAGGCATTGCCGCCCAGGCGTTCTTCGCGGCCATCGCCGCCTCGATCGCCGCCGTCGCATCGGCGTGCACGGCGTTGGTCAGGGTGCCCAGCTTGGCGGCGTGCCGATGTGGCTGGACGACCTCGATTCGCTCGCCATCGCCCATCCGGTGGTGGCCGCCGATGACATGTGGGAGGTCTATCGGGTGGTCGGTCAGCGTGGCCAACTCGGCCAGCAGCCGGGCGCGTTCCGGGGATTGCGGCGCATAGTCGTGGACCGGCTCGTTGGCCGGCATTGGCACCTGAGTGATTGCGTCCATGTTGCTAAGGATCCCCGGGCCGGCACCCGATATTGTTGGCCGATCAGACAAGGATTAACCGGTTGAGTAGTAGGATCGGACAATATGCGAACGGCTGGTGTCGGGCTGGGTCAACTGTTGCTCGCGCTGGATGCGACGCTGGTCAGCCTGGTGGACGCCCCGAGGGGCCTGGACCTTCCGGTGGGGTCGGCGGCGCTGATCGATTCCGACGACGTGCGGCTGGGCCTGGCGACGGCGGCGGGTTCGGCCGACGTCTTCTTCCTGCTTGGAGTCGGCGACAACGAGGCGCTGCGGTGGGTGGACAAGCAGGCGCGCGAGCGCGTGCCGGTGGCGATCTTCGTCAAGCAGCCGTCGAACGCACTGGTGGACGCGGCGGTCGCGGCCGGGTCGGCGGTGGTTGCGGTGGAGCCGCGGGCCCGCTGGGAGCGGCTCTACCAGTTGGTCAACCACGTCCTCGAGCATCACGGGGACCGCGCCGACCCGATGGACGACTCCGGTACCGACCTCTTCGGCTTGGCACAGTCGCTGGCCGACCGCATCCACGGCATGGTCAGCATCGAAGACGCCCAGTCGCACGTGCTCGCCTATTCGGCTTCCAACGACGAAGCCGACGAACTGCGCCGCCTTTCGATCCTGGGCCGCGCCGGGCCGCCCGAGCATCTGGAGTGGATCGACCAATGGGGCATCTTCGATGCGCTGCGATCCAGCGGCGAGGCGGTGCGCGTCGCCGAGCGTCCGGAGTTGGGTCTGCGTCCGCGGCTGGCGATCGGGATCTATCAGCCGCCGGCCGATGCGCGGCGACCGCCGGTGTTCGCCGGCACCATCTGGGTGCAACAGGGTTCGCAGCCGTTGGCCGACGACGCCGAGGAGATGTTGCGGGGTGCGGCGGTTTTGGCCGCCCGCATCATGTTTCGGCTGGCGGCCCGGCCGTCCACGCATGCGCGGCGGGTGCAGCAACTTCTCGGGCTCACGGACGGCGACGCCGCCGACGTCGCTGCCATTGCCCGCGAACTTGGCCTCGTCGCCGATGGCGCCGCCGCGCTCATCGGCTGGGAAACCACAGACACCGGGGCCCGTCACGCACGGTTAGCCGACGTCTTGGCATTGAGCGCCAGCGCTTTTCGCCGCGACGCTCAGGTGGCATCGCACGGCTCGCGGATTTATGCGCTGCTGCCGCAGACTGCGACGACGCGGTCGGTGGCCTCGTGGGTCCGCGGCACGATCAGCGCCCTGCGTACCGAGCTCGGCGTCGAGCTGCGGGCCGCCATCGCCGCGCCGGTCGCCGGACTGGCGGAGGTGGCCGCGACACGCAAGGAGGTGGACCGGGTGCTCGATAGCGCTGAGCGACATCCGATTTCGATCGGGCAGGTGACATCGCTGGCCGAGGCGCGCACCACCGTGTTGCTCGACGAGATCGTCAGCCTGGTCGGGGCCGACCAGCGGCTGATCGATCCACGGATACGCGACCTGCGCGCGCAGGACCCAATGCTGGCCGAGACGCTGCGCGCCTACCTGGACAGCTTCGGCGACATCGGGGCCGCCGCGCAGTGGCTGCAGGTACATCCCAACACCGTGCGTTACCGGGTGCGGCGGATCGAGAAGCTGTTGTCGACGTCGCTGTCGGATCCCGAAGTGCGGCTGGTGTTTTCCCTCGGGTTGCGGGTGACCGAGCGCCCGGCTTAGCGGGCGTTATCCACAGTTGGCGGTTCATCCACAACTTGGGGTTTTGGTGGTGCCGGGGACAGTGACTTTCACTAAGCTTCGAAAGTATGTTCGATCCCCAGCTGCCCGACGCCGCGGTGGTAGCCGCCATCAGCGAGGGCGCCCGCGCCGAGGCCGCCGCGGCGGCGTGCCGGCTGGCGGGGCAGCCGGCTGCTGTTCCCGGCCCTGTGCCTGCCCACCGGCGAATTACCCACTGCCCCAACCGGATACCGGCCATCCGGTGATCGCGGCGTGATGATGCCCACACGCCGCCGCACCCGAGAACAAGACCGCGCCAAACGCATCGACGCCGAACGCGCCCTCAACGCCGCCCACGTCGCCGAACGCAACCAACCGCCCCCGTTCTAAGCCGAGCCCGATTAGCTGCACGCATAGGTTGCGGCGCGCTTTTTCATTACGGGAGTTGTTGAACGCGTGTCCCAAAATGCTCTTTGACTAATTATGCCGCGCGGAGTGAGATAGTTTGCCGGGACGATGAACATTGGCTCGGAATCGGCGTACGATTTGAGTGCTCCTCAAGTGTTCACCCGACCCGGGAGGGGGCAGCGATGTCGTATGTGGTGGCGGTCCCAGAGTTTGTGGCGTCGGCGGCCTCGGATCTGTCCAATATCGGCTCAGGGCTGACCGCCGCGCATGCGGCGGCGGCGGCTCCGACCACCGCGGTGGTGGCCGCCGCCGGTGATGAGGTGTCGGCGGCGATCGCGTCGCTGTTTTCCGGCCACGCCCAGGCCTATCAGTCGCTAAGTGCCCGGGCGGCGGCGTTTCATGCCGAGTTTGTCCGCGCCATGAGCGGTGCGGGGGCCGCGTATTCGCTGACCGAGGCGGCCAACGCCTCGCCGTTACAGACCGTCGAGCAAGTAATCAACACGCCCACTAATCTGCTGTTAGGTCGCCCACTGATCGGCAAGGGCACCAACGGCGCGCCCGGGACCGGCCAAGCCGGCGGGCCGGGCGGGATTCTGTTCGGCGACGGCGGTGACGGCGGCTCCGGGGCGCCCGGGCAGGCCGGCGGCAAAGGCGGTAACGCCTTCTTGTTCGGCAACGGCGGCAAGGGCGGGGCAGGTGGGGCTGGCACCTCCGGCCTCGCGGGCTCGGCGGCGGTCAGCAGGAGCGGCGGGGCCGGCGGCACCGGCGGGGCCGGTGGGGCCGGCGGCCACGGCGGGCTGTTGCACGGCAATGGCGGCATCGGCGGCCCAGGCGGCGCCGGCGGGCCCGGCGGGCCCGGCGGGGCCGGTGTCGCCGGCTCGCTCAACGGCACCGACGGCGGCCTCGGCGGCAACGGCGGTGCCGGCGGGGCCGGTGGCAAGGGCGCGTTCTTGTTCAGCCATCCCGGCAACGGCGGCGCCGGCGGCCAGGGCGGCCACGGTGGCCAGGGCGGTCAGGGCGCCAACGACGCGGGCGCCGGCCCGGGCAACGGCGGCAACGGCGGCAACGGCGGGGCCGCCGGCCCGGGTGGCATCGCGGGCGGTCCCGGCGCAAGCGCGGGTCCCGCGGGCACGGGCGGCACCGGCGGCAACGGCGGCGACGGCGGCCGCGTGGGAGCCTTTGGCATCAACAAGATTGCCGGCCATGGCGGCAACGGCGGCAACGGCGGCAACAGCGTCGGCGGCGCCGGCGGCAACGGCGGCCAAGGCGGCGACGGCGGCAGTACCAGCACCGTCCCCATCAGCGGCACCTCCGCGTTTACCGGCGGCGACGGCGGCACCGGCGGCAAGGGCGGCAGCGGGGTCACCGGCGGCAACGGCGGCAACGGCGGCGACGGCGGCACCGGCATAGTCAATGCCACCAACGCTGGCGCCTCCGGTGGTGGGGGTGGCGGCGGCGGCGCGGGCGGCAACAGCACCGGCGGCGGCAGCGGCGGCACCGGAGGCCGCGGCGGCCGCGGCGGTTCCGCCGATGCCGTGAGCGGCAGTTTCATCGCGTCGGCCGGTGGTGGTGATGGTGGTGGCGGCGGCGGCCCCGCCGGCGCCACCGGTGGTCCCGGTGGTGGCGGTGGCGGCGGGGCTGGCGCCGTATTCGGTATTGAATCGGCCGGTGGCAGCCTCGGCGGCGCTGGCCAAGGCAACGCCACCGGCGGGGGTGGTGGTGGCGGCGGCGCCACAATAGTCGGCCAAGCCGGCACCGTCGCCTCCGCCGAGGGTGGTGGTGGCGGCGGCGGTGGTATCACCGGCGGCGCCGGTGGCACCGGCGGCAACGGCGGCGGCAGCAGTGGCGCCGGTCAGGGCGGCACTGCCGGCAAGGCCGGCGGTACCGCCCTGCCGTCACCGCCCGGCGGCGTCGGCGGCAACGCCGGCATCGGCGGCGGTGGCGGTGGTGGCGCCGCCCTCGCCACTGGTGCCGCTGTCATCCTCATCGGCGGTCACGGCGGCAACGGCGGCGGCCCCTAGCGGCTACGCCGACGACGGGCCGGCGGCCTCTTTTGCCTGGGCCAGCTGACGTTCTAAACCGGCGATGCGCTTCTCGGCACCCGGTTGTAGCGGCTACAACAAAGCCGGCGGGCACCGGCTGACGACGGTCACCTGGTCTTGCGCAGCAGGTACCGCAACACCAAGGCAACGACGGCGCACAGCACGATTAAGACGGGCACGGCCTGCAGCGCCATGATTCCGAAGCCGTTGACCGGATACGAGCTGTCGCCGCTGACACATTGGAAGCCCACGCTGGTCCCCGACTGGCCCGGTTTGTAGCTGTAATTCGAGGTTGTGTACGCCAGGTGATACGGGCTGTTGCACACGATCCCGCTCGTCCACAGCACGCTCGACGGGATCACCGCGGTCAGCGCCGCCGCGCCACCGACCGACCCGCCGAGCACCCCGCCGCCCACCCCGAGGATCGCCCCGACGCGATCTGCCGTGCTGTCCAGTCGCAAAGCTCTATCCCACCGCGTCGGACGAAACCCGCTGGGAGCGCTAGCGGCGAAAGTTGGCCTGGCCCCGAACCCGGCTTGGTCCACAAGCCCGGCTCGGCGCATGATCTCGCCGGCCAGCTGACCGTCGAATCCAGCCAGCTGATCCATGGGAAGCTTGCCCTGTTGCAGCGCAGCCGCCAGCTTTTGCATCGCTTTGGGAGGCAGGGGGGAGCCCACACCGGACGTGCCGACCTGCTGAAAATCGCCGCCGTTAACCGAGACCCAGGTGCCGCTCCACTGCTTTCTCGATCCAGACTCTGGTGGCCACGGCGGCGGCGGTGGTCCCGACGGTGGCGGTACCGGCTGGGGATCCCCGACCTGGCCGGCGGCCCTTTTTGCCTCGGCCAGCTGGCGTTCCAACTCGGCGATGCGCTTCTGCTCGGCCAGCTGGCGTTCCAACTCGGCGATGCGCTTCTCTGGGTCGTCCTGGTCCATCAGCAAATGGTCCCACCCCGCGAGGCGCGGTGACAGGAAATCGCCGACCCGTAAAAGGACCGTCGGACCTCCCTCACCCGCCCGGGCGGCCGACTGCTGTTCCCCGCCCTTTTGCTGCGCACCGGCGAAATACCCACTACCCCAACGGCATACCAGCCATCCGGTGATCGCGGCGTGATGATGCCCAAACGCCACAACAGAGAAGAAGACCGCGCCCACAACGCCGCTCTGTTAGCCACGCCCTAACGCAAGGGATGACATTTGCTGAAACCCTCGAATATCGGGGCCGGATTGGCATATGATCTGAACTTTCTTGGTATTTTATTTGATTCGCCGCAGTGCCGATGACGTCGCGGATTGAAGTTTGCTGAAACGCTGAATATCGGGCCGGGATCCGCGTACGCTGTTTGCTCTCTGGGTGTTCATCCGAATCAGCGAGGTGTCGACGAGTGGCGGGGGTTGGGCACTGTCGCCCCCGTTTTAACGGGTCCCACGATCCTGACCTTGCGATCGGTAGCGGCGCGGGCGGTGTCCACTTGCATGAAACGCCGCCCAGTCAGACCGCCAGCAAAGAAATAGGACGAACATGAGCGTTGACCGCGAAACCATCCGCAAAGGCGCCGAGAAGAATAACGTGCCTTCTATGACCAGACGAATCGTGCGGTTAGCAACAACTGCATTGGTTGCCGGGGGTCTGGGTGTGGCCAACCTGGCCGGAGGCATCGCTTCGGCCCAACCTGGTCCTCTGCCGCTCGATGCGTGGCCCGGCTGCCCGAACAACCACCCGCAGGGGCCATGCCACTGGTGCCCGGGGCAACCCCTGCCGCCGACCGGTAATCACGTCACCAACCCGGTAATTTGGGACAACAACATCTGCCACACCTACTACTACGTCTACTTCGGCCAGGGCAATGTCGCCCAAAACATTTGGGACGGAGAAAACCCGCCACCGCCGCCGCCGCCTGCGCCGCCGGGCCTTATCAACAAAGACAACTGCCAGCAGATTCTCGGAATGTTCTGCCCGCATGCGTGATCCGGCTTCGCGCAACAGTTACGTTCAGGGTGAACCTAATTCAATGCGTTGCACCGGATTTGCCTCCCGTTAGGCTTCCTTGGTGAGAGCAAGCCCGTCGTCATATCTGGTGCTGGCCTCCCAGCGCAGCGGCAGCACGCTGCTGGTGGAATCGCTGCGCGCGACCGGCGTGGCCGGTGAGCCGCAGGAATTCTTCCAGTACCTCCCGGCCACGAGCCAGGCCCCGCAGCCGCGGGAGTGGTTCGCCGGGGTCCAAGACGAGTCGATCCTGAGCCTGCTCGATCCGTTGGACGTGGGGACGCCCGACCACGCGCCGGCCGACGTCTGGCGCGACTACATCCGCACTGTCGGGAGAACCCCGAATGGCGTGTGGGGCGGCAAGCTGATGTGGAACCAGACACCGCTGCTGTTGAACCGCGCGAAAGACCTGCCCAATCGATCCGGCGATGGTTTGCTGGCCGCGATCCGCGATGTCATCGGCGAGGAACCGCTCCTGGTGTACGTCTACCGGCCCGACGCGGTGTCGCAGGCGGTGTCGTTCTGGAGAGCGGTGCAGACGCGGGTGTGGCGCGGCACGCCCGATCCGGACCGCGACGCGCGTGCCATCTATCACGCCGGAGCGATCGCCCACGTCGTCACGATGCTGCGCGCCCAGGAGCAGGGCTGGCGAACGTGGTTCGCCGAAGAGGAAATAAAACCCATGGAGATCGCGTATCCGGTCTTGTGGCGCAACCTGACTCAGCTGGTGGGCACGATCCTCGAGGAACTCGGGCTCGACCCGCGCCTGGCGCCCCACCCGGTGCTGGAGCGCCAGGCCGACCAGCGCTCCGACGAGTGGGTGGATCGCTACCGGGCCGACGCTGAGAGCGAGGGGCTGCCAACGTGACCGCGCCGGCAGAAACGCGGCGAGTCGACGAGTTGCGGCTGCTGGAAGCCGAAGCGGTGCACGTCATCCGCGAGGTCGTCGCCGAGCTGGAGCGACCCGTCCTGCTGTTTTCGGCGGGCAAGGACTCGATCGTGCTGCTTCGCTTAGCGGAAAAGGCTTTTCGGCCGCTACCGCTGCCATTTCCGGTGATGCACGTCGACACCGGCCACAACTTTCCCGAGGTGATCGAGTTCCGCGATTGCAGGGTCATCGGCCATGGGCATAAGCTGATCGTCGCCTCGGTGCAGGAATCCATCGACAACGGCCGCGTTCCCGATCCCGGTCCGGGGGCGTCGCGCAACCGGGCGCAGACCCGAACGCTGCTCGACGCGCTAGAGGCCGGTGGCTTCGACGCGGCCTTCGGCGGCGCCCGCCGCGACGAGGAACGCGCCCGCGCCAAGGAACGCATCCTGAGCTTCCGCGACGAGTTCGGCCAATGGGATCCCCGCGCACAGCGCCCCGAGCCGTGGTCGCTCTACAACGGCCGCATCAAGAAGGGCGAGCAGGTGCGGGTATTCCCGCTGAGCAACTGGACCGAGCTCGACGTCTGGCGCTACATCGAGCTGGAAGACCTTGAAATACCGTCGATTTACTACGCACACGAACGCGAGGTGTTCGAGCGCGACGGCATCCTGCTGGCGGTGTCGGAGTACGCCGGGCCGCAAAACGGCGAAACCTCCGCGGTCGAGTGGGTGCGCTACCGCACCGTCGGCGACCTGACCATCACCGGGGCCGTGCGCTCCACGGCCACCGACATCACCCGGGTCATCACCGAGATCTCCGCGGCCACGATCTCCGAGCGCGGCGAGACCCGCGCCGACGACCGCACCTCGGCCGCCGCGATGGAAGACCGCAAGCGCGAGGGTTACTTCTGATGACCAAAGGCGCAACGCGTCAACTGCTGCGCATCGCCACCGCGGGTTCGGTGGACGACGGTAAGAGCACCCTGATCGGGAGGCTGCTGCACGACACCGACAGCCTGCCGCTCGACCACTTGGAGGCCGTCACCGACGACGAGGGCGTCGCGGACCTCGCGGCGCTCTCCGACGGCCTGCGCGCCGAACGCGAACAGGGCATCACCATCGACGTGGCCTACCGCTTCTTTTCCACCGACACCCGCAGCTACATCCTCGCCGACACCCCGGGCCACGAGCGCTACACCCGCAACATGTTCACCGGCGCATCCAACGCGCATGTGGCCATACTGCTGGTCGACGCGCGCGCCGGGGTGCTGCGGCAGACCCGCAGGCATGCCCGCATCGCAAAGCTGTTGGGCATCAAGCACTTTGTGGCAACCGTGAACAAGATCGACCTAGTCGACTTCGATCAGGTCAAGTTCGCCGAGGTGGAAGACCAGCTGCGCCAGTTGGCGGCACGTCTCGGCGGCGTGGACATCACGGTGATCCCTATCGCGGCGAAGCACGGGGACAACGTGGTGCACCGCTCCGAGCGCACACCGTGGTACGGCGGCCCCACGCTGCTGCAGTATCTGGAAAGCGTCGAACTGGCGGCGCCGCAGGCCGAGTCGTCGCGGCTGCGGTTGCCGGTGCAATGGGTGTCGCGGCCGACGGCCAACGTGCGTCGTCGCTACACGGGCCGGCTAGCGGCGGGAACGCTGCGCGTCGGCGATGAGGTGGTCTCGCTTCCCGCCGGCACCCGGTCGACGGTGACCGCACTGGACACCCTCGATGACGATCGCACGATAGCCGTTGCGCCGCTGTCGATTTCGATCGAGCTGGCCGACGACATCGACGTCGGTCGCGGCGACGTGCTGGTCAGTGGTGCCGACGATGCGGTTTTGCCGGTGCCGGCCCGAGAGCTCGACGCGACCGTGTGCTGGTTCGTGGACTCGCCACTGCGGGCGGGCGATCGGCTGGCGCTCAAACAAACCACCAAAACGGTCCGGGCGACCGTGCAGGAGCTGCTCTCGCGGCTGGATCCGGAAACGCTCGACGAGCTCGACGGGCCGGTTGAGTTGGCGCTCAACGACATCGGCA
>Ga0306920_100005184_pt1 | contig 16804 bp, 14 predicted proteins | sample flu12Cox44000170_FD_204666 | JGI IMG/M metagenome (GOLD analysis project Ga0306920, IMG submission 204666) | Lab enrichment of tropical soil microbial communities from Luquillo Experimental Forest, Puerto Rico - flux4day.12C.oxic.44.000.170 (v2)... | ecosystem: Environmental > Terrestrial >... | reverse complement strand
CGGCCCTGATCCGAAGCTCCCAGGAGAAGGAATCGCTCCTCGTCGATCGAGTGATCGGGATCGAACCTCGTAAGCGAGAGCGGATCAGAGAAAGCGCTGGCCGCCTCCCCGAAAGAGACTCCGTGCTTAGCGACGTTCAGCCTGGCTTTGTGGGGATCCCACTCGAACACCCTTCAGCATCGGAAATCCCGGAAACTGTTGCTCGTCAGGAGCCGAGCGGCCGAGCGACCGAGCGACCGTGCGCCCTCAGCGCTTCTTGTCGGAGACCGGCTTCGGCTGCGGGGTGAGGGTGTGGACGGTCGCGCCCGCCGAGGCGCCCGAGCCGCCGCCGGCGGCGAGGGCCGGGGTGCCGACGTCGCGGGCGATGGCGTGGTGGGCGAGGATCTTCGCCTCGATCTTGCGGGCCACGTCGGCGTGGTCGCGCAGGAACTGCTTGGCGTTCTCGCGCCCCTGGCCGATACGGTCGCCGGCGAAGCCGAACCAGGCGCCGGACTTCTCGACGGCGCCGCACTCGGCGCCGAGGTCGACGAGATCCCCCTCGTGGCTGATCCCCTCGCCGTAGAGGATGTCGAACTCCACCTCGCGGAACGGGGGGGCCATCTTGTTCTTCACCACCTTGACGCGCGTCCGGTTGCCGACGACCTTCTCGCCGTCCTTGAGCGCGCCGACGCGCCGGATGTCCATGCGGACGCTGGCGTAGAACTTGAGCGCGTTGCCGCCGGTGGTCGTCTCCGGGTTGCCGAACATGACCCCGATCTTCATCCGGATCTGGTTGATGAAGATGACGAGGGTGTTCGACTTGGCGATGGTCCCCGTGAGCTTGCGCAGCGCCTGGCTCATGAGCCGGGCCTGGAGCCCCACGTGCGCGTCGCCCATCTCCCCCTCGAGCTCGGCGCGCGGCGTGAGCGCCGCGACCGAGTCGACGACGATGACGTCGACGGCGCCCGAGCGGACCAGCATCTCGGTGATCTCCAGCGCCTGCTCGCCGCAGTCGGGCTGCGAGACCAGGAGGTCGTCGGTGCGGACGCCGAGCTTGCGCGCGTAGCCGACGTCGAGCGCGTGCTCCGCGTCGACGAAGGCGCAGATGCCGCCCATCTTCTGGGCCTCGCCGACGACGTGGAGGGCGAGCGTCGTCTTGCCGGATGATTCAGGGCCGTAGACCTCGATGATGCGCCCGCGCGGCAGCCCGCCGACGCCGAGGGCGATGTCGAGGCCCAGCGAGCCGGTGGGCACCACCTTGACCTCGGGCGGAGCCATCCCCTCGCCGAGGCGCATGATGCTCCCCTTGCCGAACTGCTTCTCGATGGTCGAGACGGCGACGTCGATCGCCTTCTCGCGCGCCGGGTCGCGGGGGCGCTCTGCCGCTGCCGACGCTGCTGCCGCTGCCGCCGCGCCCGCGTCCTTGTCCGCCTTGCTGTCGCTCTTCTCCGTGGTCGTCGTGGCCATGTGGACTGTCTCCTTGGTCAGTTGGAATGGAGCGCGGCGCGTGACCGCAAGACGTACGTGGAACCGGCGTTGTCGGGGCCGCCGCCGAGCTGGCTCTCGTAGAGCCGCACCTCGTCGACGGGGACGGGGCCGAACGCCCGCTCGGCGAACGGCGCCAGCGCGGCCCGGGCGTCGACGCCCCCTTTTGCGCGCCCGACGGTGACGTGGGGACGGAAGAGGCGCGCTTCCTTGTCGGCGATGCCGAGCGCGGCGGCCGCGGTCTCGATGGCGTCGGCGATCGCCGCCAGCCGCCGGTCGGGATCGACCACCCCCGCCCAGATCACGCGCGCCTGCCGCGCCGTCGGGAAGGCCCCCATCCCCCGCATCTCGACGTCGAACCGGGGCACGGCGGCCACCGCCCGCTCGAGGGCGGCGCCCATCTCGCCGAGGCGGTCCTCCGCGACCTGCCCCAGGAACTTGAGCGTCACGTGCAGGTTCTCGACCTTGCGGGACCAGCGGACGCCCGGCAGGGCCCGCGCGAGCTCGCCGCCGGCTGCGAGGATGCCGGCGCGCACGTCCTCGGGGAGGGGGACGGCGACGAAGCTACGCACGCCCCCCGTCATCGCTTGCGCGTGTCGAAGTAGCGGCGCGCCAGGTCGAGCGCGTAGTAGGCGGCCGCGGTCCGGACCCGCTCCCGGTCGCCCGCGAACAGCTTGGTCGAGGTGCGCGTGGTCCCGGGACCGCAGACCGCGAAGCAGACCGTGCCCACGGGCTTGTCCGGCGCGCCCCCCTCCGGACCGGCGACGCCCGTGACGGCCACCGCGACGGATGACCCGCAGACCCGCTTGGCCCCCTCGGCCATCTCGCGCGCGGTCGGCTCGCTGACGGCGCCGAAGTCGGCGATGGTCTCCGGCTTGACGCCGAGCACGCCCGTCTTCACCTCGTCCGCGTAGCAGACGACGCTGCCGCGGAAGAAGCTCGAGGCCCCCGACTCCGACGTGACCAGCTGGCCCGCCAGGCCCCCTGTGCACGACTCGGCGAACGCGAGCGTCGCCTCCTGCGCGCGCAGCGCCTTGGACACCGCGCCGGGGAACGTGTCGCCGTCGATGCCGTAGATCCCGGGGCCGATCCGCTTGCGCAGCTCGGCGTCGACCCGCTCGACGGTCGCGCGCGCCTCGGCCGGGTCGGCCTGCCGGACCACCAGCTTGACGTGGTTGACCGGGTTCGAGGTCCGGAAGTGCAGGCTCGCCCCCTCGATCCCCGTCAGGATCCCGGCCAGGCGGTGGTCGATGTGCGACTCGCCCATACCGTAGAGGTGCCAGGTGCGGGTCGCCGGCGGCGACATCTCGCGCTCGGCCATCCGGCGCGCGAGCCGCGGCATCACCTCGTCGGTGAACATCTTCTCCATCTCGCGCGGGACCCCGGGCATGAAGTAGGCCTCCGCGCCCCCGAGCGACACCACGAACCCCGGCGCGATGCCGGCGGCGTTGGGGAGCGCCCGCGCCCCGTTCGGGATCCGGACCTGACGCAGGTTGTTGGGCGTCATCTCGAAGCCGTGCGTGGAGAACCGCTTCTTCATCGCCTCGAGCGACTTCTCGTCGGCGCTGGTCCCGGTGGCGAGCAGCTCAGCCACGACGTCGACCGTCCGATCGTCCTCGGTCGGCCCGAGGCCGCCGGTGGTGACGATGACGTCCACCTCGGCGCGCAGGCGGACCAGCGCCGTCCGCATCGCCTGGGGGTCGTCGGACACCACCAGCTGCTCGGCGAGCTCGAACCCGGCCTCGAACAGCCGCTCGGCGATGAACGCGGCGTTCGAGTTCCCGATCTCCCCGCGCAGCACCTCATCCCCAATTGCCAGGAGCGCCGCGCGCTCGGCTCGACCTCGCCCGGAACTAGACATTTGAGCAGTACCCTAGCGTCGGCCCCCACGCCTGTCAACGAACTTGAACGACGGCGACAGATTGACCTCCTAAACGGGCGTCGTTACGCTGAAAGACTCCATGCGGATCCGCTACGCGGCCAAGACCGACGTTGGCATGAAGCGCAACCACAACGAGGACTACTTCTCGCTCATCGAGGACGAGCAGCTGTTCTTGGTCGCCGATGGGATGGGCGGGCATGCGTCAGGGGAAGTCGCTTCCAAGATGGCGGCCGACGTCATGCAGGAGTTCTTCGTTCGCACCAAGGACGAGGAGGCGACCTGGCCCTACCGGATGGATCGCCACCTCTCGTACATCGAGAACCGCCTAGTGGTCGGCATCAAGATGGCCAACCAGCGCATCTTCCAGGCCGCCTGCAAAGAGGTGAAGTACAAGGGGATGGGGACGACGATCGTGAGCGGCCAGGTCGTCGGCGACAAGTTCTACATCGCCCACGTGGGCGACTCGCGCTGCTACCGGATCCGCGGCGGCAGCATCCAGCAGATGACGCGCGACCACTCGCTGCTCGAGGACTACAAGGACGCCAAGCCGAACATGTCCGAGGACGAGCAGAAGAAGTTCCCGCACAAGAACGTGATCACCCGCGCGCTCGGCATGCGCGAGACCGTCCAGGTCGACGTGCTGGCGCACGACATCCAGGACAACGACGTGTTCCTGCTCTGCTCCGACGGCCTGTCGGGAATGATCGAGGACCCGAAGATGCTCGAGGTCATCAAGGGCACGACCGATCTGGAGGCCGCGGTCTCGACCCTCGTCGAGGCGGCGAACGCCGCCGGCGGCACCGACAACATCACGGTGCTCGCGCTGCAGTGCGCGAACTAGCGTAGCCGCCGGTGCACCGGCGCGCGGACTGCACAGCGCGCCTGCACAGATCGTACGACCGCGTAGTCGGAATCAGCGCGCGCGGCCCGAACCGGGGGGCACGGCCGTTGCACGAGCTCGCACTTAGCAATCGCGGACGTGGCCCGAACTGGGACACAATGCGGCCGCCGCAGAGCCAGCAACACCTCCCACGAAAGGAAGAGACATGAAGGGGATCGCGCGCCTCGGAGCACTCTCTCTCGTCGGCCTCGGCACCATCGCCGCCTCCGGTTGCGCGGGGAGCGTGACGAACATGCACCCGGTGGCGATGGTGAACACGGCGCCGGCGCCGAACGAGTCGGTGATCGTCTTCATGCGCCCCTCCGGCGTCGCGTTCGCGATCCAGTCCGCGGTCTTCGAGGCACCCGACGGCCAGCCCGCCCGCCTGGTCGGGATCGTGGCCGCCAAGAAGAAGGTCGCGTTCCGGACCACGCCCGGCGATCACATGTTCATGGTCATCGGCGAGAGCGCCGACTTCATGCAGGCCCGCCTCGAGCCCGGCAAGGTCTACTACGCGCTCGTCACGCCGCGCATGGGCGTCTGGAAGGCGCGCTTCTCGCTGGCGCCCGTCCACGTCATGAACCGCAACGAGCTCCCCGAGTGGCAGTCCGGCACGGAGTGGGTGGAGATGGACCAGACGTCGGGTCAGTGGGCGGCCGAGAACGCCGCCGACGTCGAGCAGAAGCGGGCGAAGTACCTCCCCGAGTGGCTGGGCAAGGCGCCGCTCGACCGCCCCGTGCTCGCCCCGGAAGACGGTCAGTGAGAACCACGCTCGCCCTCGGTGGGCTCTCGGCTCTGACCTTGACGGTCCGGTAGCCGGGGGCGATAGTCCGCAAGCGCTCGAGCGCGCCGCCACTCATGCCCTTCTCAGAACTCAGGCTGCGGGCGTACAACGCCGTCCTGCGCAACGTGCAGGGCGGCACCCGGCAGCGGCGGATGCAGGTGTTCCTCGATCGCATGCGCATCGAGACCGGCGCCCGCATCCTGGACCTGGGCGGGAACCCGGGGATTTGGAACCTCGTACCGCAGCGGCTCGAGATCACGATCCTGAACCTGCCGGGAGAGACCGGCCAGCACATCCCGACCCACCACCAGGTGCGCTTCGTCGAGGCCGACGCCTGCGATGCGCCGCAGTTCCAACCCGGCGAGTTCGACATCGTCTTCAGCAACAGCGTCATCGAGCACGTCGGCCCGGAGGATCGCCAGGCGGCCTTCGCGGCCACCGTCAAGCGGCTGGCGCGACGGTTCTGGGTCCAGACCCCGTCGATCGGGTTTCCGATCGAGGCCCACACCGGGGTTCCGTTCTGGTGGTTCTATCCGGACAGCGTGCGGCAGGCGGTCCTGCGCCACTGGCACACCAAGCTTCCCGCCTGGTCCGACTCGATGGCCGGCACACGGGTCTTGCGCCGGGAGCGGCTTCAGGAGCTGTTCCCCAGCGCGGAGATTTATGTCGAGACCCTGGGCGGCATCCCGAAGTCCTACGCCGCGTACTGCCCGGGATGAACGCTCAGGGGGTCTGGAACTCGAACGCCCCGATGTCATAGCCGGCGCCCGAAGGCCGCGGGTTTCCGGCGAAGTCCTGGAAGACGGGTAGCGACGCGCCGACATCGAGGGCCGCGCTGCCGGCGCCCAACTGGAAGGCGTTCGCGCTGGTGATGTCGGTCGAAACGAACATCGGGTTGCCCACGATGTCGCCCGCGCCGGTCCCCGGCGTCCAGGTCCCCTTGCCGTTGGGACCGAAGCCCAGGTTGTGGTCCTCCGTCACGGTCCCCTTGCCGTCCTTGCTGATGAAGGCCATCTGCTGATTCGTGAGGGTCAGGCCGTGCGCGAAGATGTTGTTCTCGACCGTCATGTGGCCGGTCGTGGTCCCCTGGGAGGCCAGGCTCGCGCCGTTGTCCGGCGAATACGAGGCCGGGAAGAAGTAGTCCGTGTTGTTGTAGATGAAGATCTGGTCTACGAAGTTTGCCGGCAGCTGCGGCATGGAATCGACGCCGACGCCCACCGGCGAGTTCATGAAGATGCTGTTGCGAATGACGATGTGCTGCGCCGTCACCCCCATCGCGTACTGGTAAAAGCCCGTCGCCCGGTTGTCGGCGATCACGTTCCCGTCGGCGAGCCCGTGGATCACGTGCTCCACGGACTGCGCGTTCTGCGGCGTGAATTCGATCAGCCGGTTGCTCCGGTTGTTCGCCACCACGATGTTCGTGTCGTCGCCCCGTATCGTGATCCCGGACAGCGCCGACGACGTGTCGTTCGACACGATCGTGTTGCTCGCGATGAACGAGAAGTTCCCCCCTTGAACCCGGATCCCGTGCTCGCCCCCGCCGAAACCGTCGATGGTCGTCCCGATGATGGCCAGGTGGCGCACGTTCGCCCCGTAGAACCCCGACCCCATGAAGTTGTGAATGTGGCAGTCCACGAAGAACGTCCCGTCGGACGCCATCTCCGTGTACAGCACCTCCCCGAGCTGGACCGTCGAGTTCCCCTGGCCCAGCCCCTCGACCTCCACGCGCTCGAGCAGCGTGTTCGGCGACCCCGTTATCACGATGCCGTTGGAGGCGCCTGCCGAGACGAAGTGCAGGTCGACCAGCCGCAGGTCCTGGCTCGCCATGACCGGCATCATGCTCGTCGTACCGCCCGACGCCGCCGCCATTATGATCGGCGCGGCCGTCGACGATGACGACGGATCCGTGTAGGCGCCGATCAGAGCCGGCCCCGTCACCGAGAACTGGGAGGCCGAGGCCGGGGCCGCGAACGTATCGCCGCGCCGGAACAGGACCGACACCTGGCTGCCCGCCTTCCCGAGCGCCGTCGCGAACGTCTTCAACGGCTGCGCCATCGTCGTGCCTGCGTTCTTGTCGTCCCCGCTCGACGCCACGTAGTACGTCGCCCCCGTCATCGCCGTCACCGTGATCGGAATCGTCGCCGACCCGGCGTGCCCCGCCAGATCGCGCGCCCGCACCCCGACCTGATACGTCCCCGGCTTGTCGAAGACGTGACCTACCCCGAACCCGATCGCCTGCTCATGCGCGCCGGTCGGGTCCACGCTTGTAGAGTCGAAGTCCCAGCTGAAGCTCGCGCCCACGTAGTCGCCCGCCATGAGGCCTACGGTCGACGTCGCGTCGAAGAACACCGCGCAGGGAGCGGCGCAGCTCGTCCGAGTCGCGTTGACGGTGAGCGTGATCGAGCCGACGCAGCCGCTCGTGTCGTACCGGCAGCTGGGGGCGCAAGACAGCGCGCCGCTGTCGAAGCCGAGCGAGGTGCAGCTGCCGCCATTGAGCTTGCCCGACTCGCAGTCCTCGCCGGGATCGAGCTTGCCGTTCCCGCAGGTCGCGTTGATTCCGGGCGATCCTCCGGCCCCAGAATTAGAGGCGCTCTTCTGGCTCGCGCAGGACACCGCGATGCCACCCGCTGCGACGAGCGCCCAGAATTTCATCGAGCCGTCGCGATGATAACTTTGGCCCCCGTTCATTTCAAGACAAACACAGCCGCGTAAACAGGTGGCTTCTCCATTCCTTTCGCGGCGTTCGGCGTGTTCGGGCCGCGTCCCCGCGCCCAAAAAGGTCTTGGAATGAAGCAGGCGTTCGACAAATAATGTCACCACTGTGGGCAACCCGTCCGGCGCGGTCGACACGATGATCACCGACTTGGTGTTGGAGTACGCGCTTCACGCGCCTGCAGAGCGCCCGCTCAAGCCGGAGCTGTCGCTTCGAGACGAGATTGGCCTCGATTCGTTTTCTCTGGTGTCCGTGATGCTTCGACTCGGCGAAGAGCTCAAGGTGGACCTGGCGGAGGAATCCGCGAAGCTGGGGATCGATCTCCAGCAGATCTCGACGTTCGGCGACCTGCTCCGGCTGGGCCGAGCGTTCTCCATCCCGGCCGAGTAACGGCCGTGAGCAGCGCAGCCGGGAGCTCGGCGGCCGCGCCCGCGGACCGGATTCGGGTCGCCTACTTGGTGAACGCCTACCCGAAGATCAGCCACACCTTCATCCGGCGCGAGATCCTGGCGCTGGAGGCCCAGGGGGTCGAGGTGACGCGCATCGCGATCCGGGGCCACGAGACGGCGGCGCTCGACGCCAGCGACGCCCAGGAGCTGGCGAAGACGAGGTACATCCTCAAGGCGAGCCCGCTCGCCATCGCGGCGGCGTGCCTGCTCGCGTTCCTCAGCGGGCCGGCACGATTTTTCGCCACGCTGCGGGCGGCGCTCCGTATCGGCCGACGCTCGGACGGCGGGGTGTTCAAGCACGCGGCGTACTTCGTCGAGGCCTGCGTCCTCAAGAAGTGGCTCGCCGAGGGCGCCGTTCGGCACGTGCACGCCCACTTCGGCACCAACGCGGCGGCGGTGGCCATGTTCTGCCGGGAGCTCGGCGGCCCGGCGTACAGCTTCACCGTCCACGGCCCCGACGAGTGGGATCGGCCGCAGCGGCTCGCGCTCGCCGAGAAGGTCCGCGGGGCGGCGTTCGTCTGCGTGATCTCCTCGTTCTGCCGCAGCCAGCTCTACCGCTGGATCGCCGCCCGCGATTGGCCGAAGGCCCAGATCGTGAGGTGCGCCCTCGAGCCGTCGTACTTCGGCGCCGACGGCGCGGCGATCCCCGAGCGCCCGAAGCTGCTCTGCGTGGGGCGGCTCAGCGAGGAGAAGGGGCAGCTGCTCGTGGTGCAGGCCGCGAAGATCCTGGTCGATCGCGGGGTCACGTTCGAGGTCGAGCTCGCCGGCGACGGACCGTTGCGCAAAGAGATCGAGGCGGAGGTGGCGCGCCTCGGGCTCGAGGACGTCGTCCGCCTCACCGGCTGGGTGGACAACCAGCGCGTCCGCGCGCTCCTCCTCGAGAGCCGCGCCCTCGTGGTGGCGAGCTTCGCCGAGGGGTTGCCGGTCGTGATCATGGAGGCCTTCGCCCTCAACCGCCCCGTGGTCTCGACCTGGATCGCCGGGATCCCCGAGCTCGTGAAGACCGACGTGAGCGGCTGGCTGATCCCGGCCGGCGACGTGGCGAAGCTGGCGGACGCGATGGCCGCGGCGCTCGCGGCGGCCCCGGCCCGCCTCGCGGAGATGGGCGCCCGTGGCCGCGCGCTGACGGCGGAGATGCACAACGCCAGCCTGGAGGCCGCCCGCCTCAAGGAGCTCTTCGCGGGCTCGCTGGCCGGGGCGCCGGCGGCACAGGAAGTGGCGCTCGCGCCGCGACCGGCGAGAATCGGGGGCGCATGATCGCATTCGTCGTCGGGACCCGTCCCGAGCTCATCAAGATCGCGCCGGTCGTCGACGCCCTGACCGGGCGGCGGGCGCCGCTCGCGATCGTCCACACCGGGCAGCACTACTCGTACGAGATGGACGCCGTCTTCTTCGAGGAGCTGGGCCTGCCGGCGCCCGTCGCGAACCTGGAGGTGGGGTCCGCGCCGGCCGGGCAGCAGCTCGGGACCATCGTCATCCGGGCCAGCGAGGCGCTCGCCAAGCTGCGGCCCGACTGGGTGCTGGTCCAGGGGGACACGAACAGCGTGCTCGGGGGGGCGCTCGCCGCGCACAAGCTCGGGCTGCCGATCGCGCACCTCGAGGCCGGGCTGCGCAGCGACGACTGGGAGATGCCGGAGGAGGCCAACCGCGTGCTCGCCGGTCGGGTGGCGGCGCTGCACCTCTGTCCGACGGAGATCCAGCGCGAGCGCCTGGCGCGCGAGGGGATCGTCCGCGGCGTCGAGGTGGTCGGGAATACCGTGGTCGACGCGGCGTTGAAGAACGCGGAGCGCGCCCGCCATCGCTCGACGGTCGCGGACCGGCTCGGGCTCGGCGGCCGGGGCTACGCGCTCGTCACCTTGCACCGACCCTCCAACGTGGACTCCGACGACCGCCTCCGGACCGTGATGAGCGAGCTCCGGGAGGTGGCGGGCCGGCACGAGCTCAAGCTGGTGTTCCCGATCCATCCCCGCACGCGGGCGACAATCGCGAAGATGAGCGACGGCCAGCGCTTCTTCGAGGCGCCGTTCGTGACGCTGGAGCCCGTCGGCTACCTCGACTTCCTGCGCCTGCTCGTCGACGCGCGCCTGGTGCTCACCGATTCGGGCGGCGTCCAGGAGGAGGCGTGCACGCTGCGCGTCCCCTGCGTCACATTGCGCGCCAACACCGAACGCCCGGAGACGGTGGACGTCGGCGCGAACGTGCTCTGCGACCTCACCAGCCCCAAGCAGCTGGAGATCGCGGTGGACACGATGCTCGCCCGCCCGCGCACCTGGAGAAATCCGTTCGGCGACGGCAAGGCGGGCGAGCGGGTGGCCGACCTGCTGCTCGACCCCCGCGTGCGCCGGGTGCCTTCCGGCGCCAAGTAGACGAGACAAGGATCCCATGGACATCCCCGTTCTGACCTTCGCCAACATCGCCAAGCGTGATCTGCTCGGACCCCCGCTCCCTGTCCTCGAGCCGAAACGGCACCTCGACGCGGCGGTCGCCTGGCTGACCCGGGCCCACGACCGGGGCGTCGAGGGGGGCGTCAGCTACGGCTACTCCCTGCGTGGCGGCTGGCGCGCGCCTTACCGCGAGACCTCGGGGTACATCGCGGAGACCTTCTTCGACCTGGCCCGCGATCTCGGTTCGGCGGAGCACCGCGAGCGGGCCATCCGGATCTGTCGCTGGCTCTGCAACGTGCAGAGCCCTGACGGCTCGATCTCGAACCCCAGCTACGACGCCTCCCGGGGGATCGTCTTCGACACCGGGCAGGTGCTGCACGGGCTGATCCGGGGCTTCGAGGAGACCGGCGACGGGGAGATCTTGAGGGCCGCGGAGAAAGCCGGCGACTGGCTGACGGGCGTCGCCGACGGCGAGCGGCGCTGGACGCGCAACACGCACAACGGCATCCCCCACGTCTACAACACCCGGTCGGCCTGGGCGCTGCTGCGCCTGCACAAGCACAAGCCGACCGCCGATCGGGAGGCCGTCGGCCGCGCCAACCTCGACTGGGCGCTGTCTCAGGCGCGGGGCGGCTACTACGATCAGAACGCCTTCGAGGTCGGGGTGGCGCCGTTCACGCACACCATCGCCTACGCGATCCGCGGGCTCTACGAGTCGGGGCTGGTCATCGGCGACGATCGCTACACGCGGGCCGCGGAGGCGAGCGCCCGCCGCGTGACCGAGAGCCTGCGCGCGGACGGCTTCCTGCCGGGGACGATCGACGTCGAGGGTCACCCCCGCGCCAGCTACTGCTGCCTCACCGGGAACGCCCAGATGGCGATCATCTGGGCCCGCCTCTACAACGCGGGCGGCGATCAGCTCTATCGCCGGTCGGCGGCGAGCGCGCTGCGCTACGTCCGGAGCTGGCAGGACGTGACGACGTCGAACCTCGACGTGCGCGGCGCCATCAAGGGATCGCAGCCGGCGTGGGGCGCTTACTCGCGGATGACGTTCCCGAACTGGGCGACGAAGTTCTTCATCGACGCGATGCTGCTCGGTCGCGACTGGCTGACGTGACCCCGGTCGAGATCCTGAACGCGCGCTTCGCGCCCGTCACCCTCGAGGAGACGGTCGAGCTGGCAATGCGGCAGATCAAAGCCGGCGAGCGCGGCTACCTCTGCACGGTCAACGTTGCCATCTTGATGATGATGCGGGAGGACCCGCGCCTGCAGCGGTTCGTGGAGCGGGCGGCGATCGTGGTCGCAGACGGGCAGCCGCTCATCTGGAGCTCGCGCCTGCTCGGGCGGCGCCTCCCCGAGCGGGTGGCCGGCGTCGAGCTCGTCGATCGTCTGTGCGAGGCCGCCGCGCGCGAGGGCTTCGGCGTCTACCTGCTCGGCGGCAAGCAGGAGGTGGTCGAGAAGGTCGCCGAGCGGCTCCGCGCGAACTCCCCGAACCTGCGGCTCGTCGGCGTGGCTGACGGCTACTTCGCCGGCGAGGAAGCCGCGGCGCGGGCCGAGGCCGTGGCCCGCAGCGGCGCCCAGATCCTGATCGCTGCGATGGGCGTGCCGCGACAGGAGTACTTCCTCGAGGAGCAGTGGGAGCGATTGGGGGTCCGCTTCGCGATCGGCGTTGGCGGCTCGTTCGACGTGCTCGCGGGCCTGCGCGCGCGCGCGCCGGTGCTGATCCAGAAGGTCGGTCTCGAGTGGTTGTTTCGGCTGGCCCAGGAACCGGGGCGCTTGTGGAAGCGCTACCTCGTCACCAACGCGCAGTTCCTCTACCTGATGTCGCGCGAGATCGCGGCCGCCCGCAAGCCATAGACGGTCGGACGGTCGCTGCGGCAGAGGTCGCGGCCGGCGAAATTCCGCCGAAAAAAGATCGACGAAATGTCGACGAAAGCGCTCCGTGAAAAATCGACGGGGCCGAAAAAAGTTGGTGCCCGCTCGAAAGTTTGGTGCCCACTCGGAAGATCGTCTGTATTGTACGTTGTGCGTAACGTATCGCTTCGAGCGTTCGCCGCAGCCAAGGAGTAGGAAATGCGAACTCTGGCCACCGGGCTCCTCGTGATAGGTCTATTGCCCGCTTGTGCTTCCTCCGGGACGGTTTCGAGTAACGACGCGGGGATGACGGGCGTCGCCGGCACGAGCGGCGCGGCGGGTGGGTCGGGCGCGAGCGGATCGGCAGGCGTGACGGGCTCTTCCGGAACAGTCGGGACAGGAGGCGCCGCGGGGACCGTGGGAGCCGCCGGCACCGTCGGGACGACGGGGACGGCAGGCACGACGGGGACCGCCGGCGCGTCCGGCCGCGGGGGCCGCGGGGGCAGCACGGGCGGCGGCGGTCGGGGCGGATCGGGGAACGCCGGGCGCGGCGGCACCACCGGGACGGCCGGCGCCGCTGGCGGCTCGAGCGGATCGGCCGGCTCGACCGGCAGCGGCGGCGCGGGCACGGTGATCTTCCTCGGCGACTTCGAGACCGGCGATCTGTCGCAGTGGTACTACATCGAACGTTGCGCGACGGACCGCATCGTCGTTTATTCGACCGCCAATGCGCCCGCCGGGGCTCCGGCGCCCCGGGCCGGGAAGTACGCCGCGCAGTTTCACGTCCTCGACACCGACGTGGCGCCCTGCACGTCGACGAGCAATCCGCGCGCCGAGCTCGAGAGCCCGTCGATCTTTTCTCCGGGCGACGATCGCTGGGAGTCGTGGTCGATCTACGTTCCGGCATCGCATCCGGCCCCCAAGTGCACCAGCAATTGCCCCGTCGGGAATTGGTTCTGCTATCAGGAAGACTACGGCGCGCCCTTCGACGGTCCGCCGTCGATCGGGTGGTTTTTCGACTTTGGTGTGACGCCGAACGTATTCAGCATGGACCGCGGCGCGCAGTACAGCGACGACCAGCCCTGGCTATCGCCGCTCTTGACCGGGCAGTGGGTCGACCTCCTCGTTCACAAGAAGTTCTCCAACGCGAACGACGGGACGGGCTTCGTCGAGGCCTGGGAGAACGGCAACCCCATCACGTTCAGCACCTGCAACTGTACGCACCTGTCCACGCAAACGATGCACTCGACCCAAACGTCGCTGGCGTTCTATTTGACGGCGTACCGCGCGGCGGGGTTCTTCGACACCTTCGACGTCTATTACGACGAAGTCAGGGTCGGCACCACGCGCGACTCCGTGCAGATCCCTTGAGACGCTACGTCTCGAGTGAGTGAACGCTACTTCTCGAGCAGGTAGTAAAAGGTCGTCGGTAGGAGCGTCAACTGCTTCTCTGCGGACATGGAGAGCCGGGCCGCCGACGGATAGCCGTTGGCGTCGAGCGGCTCGACCTTGAGCCCGGCGGCGACGGACCGATCCAGGGTCAGGGTGCCGTCCAGGCGCTTGACGACCACCGGCGCAGAGCCGATGTCGCGTATCTCCCGCAGCCCCTGTCCGGGCGCGAACCAGCCGAAGTTGCTGTCCTCGCTCATGACCTGCAGGAGCATCTTGCGAGAGCCTGTCAGGGGGCGGCCGTCCATGGCCACCAGCAGGATCGCCCCGTACTCCAGCGACGATCTTATCGTCACGTTGCCGAGCTTGATTGGCCCGGCCTTGCCGAGGAACCCGGTCACCCCCTGGACGGACGGGGCGTCGATGGTGACGAGGCCGCGGCCCCAATCCCAGGCGAGCTCTCCCGTCGTGCTGCGCACCGTCTTGGCCCGTCGATCGACGAAGGTCGAGAGATCGAGGCCCCGGGACGGACCGCCGTGATCGGTGATGGCGACCTCGACCCGCCCGGTGAGGTAGGCGAGCGGGTCGATCGAATCGAGCCCCGCTCCTTCGAGGGCCTTCACGCTGGAGAGCTTGGCCTCGATGTGGCGCGCCACCTCACCGGTCCGCACGAGGCCGGTGCGGAACGCCAGCGCGGTGGCCGGGAACTGGCCCACGCCCACCGGATCGGAGATCGTGAACTTCGCGAGGGGCTGGACCCAGCCCGTCCCTTCGCTCTCGAAGAACAGGATCGCGTCGGAGCCCTGCAGGGCCCCGTAGCCGGCTGCGAGGGCGGGCATCTCGGCGCGGAATCGGTTGGGCGGGTCCCAGTTGACCTCGCTGATCGTCGAGGGCTTGCCGTCATACGCCAGGTCCATGAGCGGCAGGTTGAACGACGTCTCCCCGGGCTTGCCCGTCTCGAACCGGAGCGCCGAGGCGTCGTTGTAGCGATCTCCGTTCGAGACGAGGTAACTCGCGCTCTCCCCCTGGTGAGGGCCGCCGTAGTACCCGTGCCGATCCATGAAGTCACAACCGGCGTTCGACCACTTGTCGAGCGGTCCGAGGACTTGGGGGTCGGCGGTGATCCAGTTCGAGCCGGTCACCGATCCTCGAAAGCCGAGCTCCCGCTTGAGGTAAGCGTACATCCGGTCGAAGTAGCTCCGTTGCACATCGGCCAGGAACGCGGCCGTGTCGCGGGCCCGCGCGTTCCTGCCCGTCAGCTGTCCGAGCGGCATCAGGCCCACCCGTCCGGCCGCCGGGTCGTCGCCGCGCACGGCCGCGTGGGTCAGTCGCCCCAAGAGGCCGTGCCCCGGCCACCCGCCGAGAGCGCCGTCGAGGCTGCCGTATTTGGTGACGAGCCAGCTTCCGAACGCGCGCTCGAGGATCTCCATTTGCGGGGCGGGGACGGTCTCGTACGGCGCGAACGTCCAGAACAGGAGGCTGTCCTCGTTTTGCAGCTCGATGAACGCCAGCGTCGGGTCCGCGAGCAGGGTCGAGCCCGTGTAGGGGTTCTTCGCGGTCAGCACCGCCCGCCACCAGTCCCGCTGCATCTGTTGGGTGCGGGGGTTGAAGAACAAGATCGCGAAGGGGTTCTTCTTGCCGTCGAGCCCTTCGAACCCCGGTTGGGACTCGGGATGAAACCAGAGCGGATAGTACGAGCAGAGGCTGAGGTAGATCCCTTCTCGCTTGAGCGCGGCGACGAAGCGATGGATCGCGTCGAGGCGCGCCTCGTCGACGCGCGTGAGGTCGTCCTCGCGCCACAGAGGGCCGTAGACGCGGACCATGTTGACGCCGTACTTCGCCAGCCGGCGCGCGAAGCGATCGAGCGCCGCGCCGTCCTGCCGCAGGACGTCCTGTTCGACATTGACGCCCCAGAATCTGATCGGTTGGCCGGTGTCGCCGTGGACGAACGCGTCGCCTTTCGTTTGGATGAAGCCGCCTTCGCCCGCCGTCTTTTCGTTGAGCCAGCGGAGGTCGAGCGGCGAGGGCTCGAACGAGTCCTCGCCCGGTTCGAAGGCAAACCAGCCGGCGGCGGGCGTGACGCCGTAACTCTCGCCAGGCTTGAGCTTCCCCCGCGGGGTGAAGGGGCCGTCGATGAGGAGGAAGCAATCAAACGCGACCGCGGGGGCGTCTCGGTCGACTTCGATACGAAGGACGTGTCGGCCGGCCGTCAGCTTGACGGCCCCCAGCCCCACCCAGGTCACCTCGACGGTTTTGGTGAGCTTGACGTCGTCGAGCAGCGCGGTCTCTCGCTCACACCGCCGCCACGGCTGGCCGTCGAACCGCCACCGGAACGGACCGTGGTGCCAGAACTTGCGGGCGTAGAAGTCGTAGCTGCCGCCGGTGCGGACCGCGACGTCGTATTCGAGGAACAGCGGTTCCTTCGCGGCTCCTCGCGCTGCGTCCGCGCCGATCCACGTCCCGCCCGAGAGGGCGGCGGTGGACACGAAGGGATTGCTCGCTGGAAAATTCCCACTGCGCGGCGTCTCCGCCTCCCACCAGATCCACTCCCGTGCGGCGGGGCGCGAGTGGACCGAGGCCGCGGAGACCAACGCTGGGGCTACGACTACGAACCAGAAGCACAGAGCGCCGACTTCACGGGTGCGCCATGTGCGTCCAACTCTCATTCGGGAGGGCCCGACGCGTGAAAACATATCGCAAGTTGCTAGATCGTGGCTTGAAAAGCCAAAACGGGAAAGTTACGATCGTTGGCGTCGCCATGAAGGACCGGGCGCCGATTGTCTGTATTGCGCTGGTCCTGAGCTCGTGTAGTGGCTCGTGCGTCGGGTACGTTGGTGGCGGTCCCAGCTTCCGCGCAAACGGAGGCAACACCGGGTCCCCCGGCAGCGCCGGCGCGAACGGTCCGGGCAGCGCCGGTGCGAACGGTCCGGGCAGCGCCGGTGCGAACGGTCCGGGCAGCGCCGGTGCGAACGGTCCGGGCAGCGCCGGTGCGAACAGTCCGGGCA
>Ga0306920_100005182_pt1 | contig 16805 bp, 14 predicted proteins | sample flu12Cox44000170_FD_204666 | JGI IMG/M metagenome (GOLD analysis project Ga0306920, IMG submission 204666) | Lab enrichment of tropical soil microbial communities from Luquillo Experimental Forest, Puerto Rico - flux4day.12C.oxic.44.000.170 (v2)... | ecosystem: Environmental > Terrestrial >... | reverse complement strand
GCATCTGGGGCAGGCGCGGCCCGGCTCTGACCCTGGGCGACGAAACTGGACGCCACCTGCGCGGTGACCACGGCCAGTGTCAGCAGCCCGGTGGCCATGATGAAACACGCGGTGATCCGCCCCTCGATAGTGACCGGGAAATAGTCGCCGTAGCCGACCGTGGTGACCGTGACAAATGACCACCACAGGGATTCTCCAAAAGTGTGGATGTTGGAATGCGGGGCGTGCTGCTCGAACAGGTACACGATGGCCGCCCCGTTGAGCACTAGCACCGTGGCGGCCACCAGGAACCGGGGCAGGCTCCCGCGCCGGAACATCGACCGGACCAGCCGGAGGCTGAAGATCACGCGCAGCGGAGGGAGGACGACCGAGACGAGGGCAAGCGGATGGGCGAGCGCGTAGTGAACATGACGGGGAGCCAGCGCGCTGCGGATGGCGATGTCGATCCCGTAGACGACCGACAGGGCAATCCGGAAAGTCCACACGATGCCCGACACGTTATGCCCGAAGTCGGGCGGGGGGACCACAACGAGCCACAGCGTAGCCAGGGCGAGCAGGTCAAGGGGCTCCCGGGTGCTGGCTTGGTACTCGGCTAGGCGGTCGTTATCACTCATGATCATCAGCGTGGCACTGGGCTCGCCGACCACCAAGCACATCAGCCATCCCTGGCTGGCATTGAGAGTCAGTCTTTTGGCAGCGTGCGGGGAAAGCCGAAGCGGGCGGCGGACGGCTAATTTGCTCGCCTGAAGCGCCGCTGCCGCCTCGGCCAGCAGCGCCCGCAGCTGCTCAAGCCGCTCCGCGCCCATTCGCTCCGTGAGCTCCTTATCGAGCTGGTCGAGAATTTTCGCGCAGGCGTCGGCCTCGTCCCATCCCCGCTCGGTGAAGCACACCAGAGTGGCACGCCTGTTCGTGGGGTCGGGGCGTCGTTCCACGTAGCCGTGTTCTTCGAGGTAGTCGACCAGGTAGCCGACCGATTGGTTGGTCAGCTTGGCCCGCTCCGCCAGCTCTCCTATGCGCGCTCCCTCGGGCCCCAGGTTCTGGAAGATCGCCATATGGGCCGGCCGGATGTCATCGAAGCCGAGCTGCTCCAGGCGAGCCTGCACGTACTCCATGGTCCGGTGGTACCCGGTCCGCATCAGCGTGCCAAGGTCGCCGCTGCGCAGCCGTTGGGTATGGCCAGAGGTCTCTCCCCTGTTGGTCATGCGATCCATTCTGCCAAGTGAAAATCAGCTCAACGGCTGGACGACGCGCCGGGAGTCACTGGCTTCCGCCAGGTCGCCTCGGTCACCGGCTCGGTACCGGATATCAGGCCGAGCTGGTTCAGCATCAGTAGATCGTTGCGGGTAGCGGCGTGCTCGACGATCTTGCCGCCCTCGACGCGGTGGATGTGTATCTGGTCGGCCTCGAAAGACCGGCCGGTGGGTGGTATGGCCCCCATGATGCGAGCCGGGCCGACTCCCGGCGGGAACTCGCCCAGGTGCGTGCCGCGTAGCAGCACGCGGTGCACCACCTTGTCGCCGAGGATGATCTCCTCTTGGAGCTCGTAGCGCAGGTCGGGAAACGCGGTCCGCCATGCCGTGACGATGTGCCGCACAGCCGCGTGTCCGCCTGGCTGCCGGACGCCGAAGTTCGTGAACTGGTCATCGATCAGGTCCTCGATAGCCGATAGATCGCCGTCGTTCCAGACACGTTCGAAGAAGCCGCGGACGATCGCGCCGTTGTCCTGCTCTAGAGACATGGGATCCCCCTCCCGTTACGCTGCTCTCCGCGCGGCAGGAGCCGCCGATGCCAGAGAGCTGATATCCAGATCTCTGGATATCAGAAGACTGACATGAGACCAGCGCATCGTCAAGGGGAGATTGCTTACGATAGGGCCTATCCAGAGCAGCTAGAGCGCTGGTTCCTTGGTGGCGGGTCGCGGGGAGATCGGTGGAGCAGCTGGGCAGTAGCGATCCCCGTGAGGTGGGCCCGTACCGGCTCATCGCGCGGGTCGGCAAGGGTGCGATGGGACAGGTCTACCTTGGCCTCTCACCTGGCGGCCGGCAAGTCGCGGTCAAGGTCATGCGCCCGGCGTACACCGCGGACCCAGAGTTCCGGCAGCGGTTCAGGCACGAGGTCGAGGCCGCCATGCGGGTCGGGGGCTTTCACACCGCGCTTGTCTTGGAGGCCGACCCAGACGCCGACTCACCATGGATGGCCACGCAGTACGTCGAAGGCCCGTCCCTCGAAGCCACCGTGCGGCAAAAGGGCCCGCTGAGCCCCGGGCACCTGCGGGACCTCGGCGCCGCCTTGGCGGAAGGGCTGACAGCCATCCACAAGTGCGGCCTCGTCCACCGCGACCTCAAGCCCTCCAACATCCTCATGGCCAGCGACGGGCCGCGCATCATCGACTTCGGCGTGGCGCGGGTCGACGGCGTGACCCGGGTGACTCAGGCAGACGTGATCATCGGCACGCCCGCCTACATGTCCCCCGAGCAGGTCGACGACGGGGACGTCGGCCCGCAAAGCGACGTCTTCTCCCTCGGCAGCGTCCTCGTCTACGCCGCTACCGGCCGCAGCCCCTTCGACGCCTCCAGCTTCTCCGCCGTCAGCTATGCCATCCTCAACAAGGCCCCCGACTTGCGCTCCCTCACCGGTCCGCTGCGCGACATCATCGCCGCGTGCCTGGCCAGGGAGCCGGCCAGGCGCCCCACGCCGGCCAGCCTCGTCACGGCCTTCGGCGCCATCCCCGGCATGTTCTCGTCTTCCGCCGGCCTGCCCAGCCCGCTAAGCCGGCAGCCCGAGCGCACCGTGGCGACGGTCACGCCGACGCCTTCCCAGGAGCGCCCGGCACCCCCGCGCCCGCTCCCGGTACGCAGGCAGCGAGTGCACCGGCCCCGCCCGCCCAGCCCGCCGCGCCCGCAGCTTCAGGTCAGGCCGGCGGCCGACTCCTGGTGGCTGCTGGCCGCCGACCCCGTCGGCCGCTGGATCGCGGCGGCCGACGGCGACGGGACGATCGCGGTCTGGGATCCGGCGTCTGCCCGGCCGGCCCGGTCGTGGCCCGCGCGTACGCCGGTCCGCGTGCTGGCCGCCAGCCGCGATGACTGGCTGGGGACTGGCGGGGACCACGGGAACGTTCGGGTATGGGATGTGGAGACGGGGACGGCCTGCGCGTCGATCGACCTCGCCGGCGACGTGAGCGTGCTGGCCCTTGACTGGCCTGGCGGCCTGCTCGCCACCGGCGGCGACGACTGGGTGCTGCGCGTCTGGGACGTAGCTGACGCCCGCGAGCCGGTCCTGCTGACCGAACTGCCGTGCGAGGCCAAGCCGACGGCGATCGCCTTCGACGACGAGGGCGGCCGGGTCGCGGCCGGGTGCGCGGATGGCCGGCTGCGCGTCTGGGATCTCACGCAGGCCGAGCTGGCCGGGCCGACGGACACGCAGCAGGTCCAGGCCGGCCCTGTGCTGGCGGTCGCCTGGGACGCGACGGGCAGGCGGTGGCTCAGCGCGAGCGCCGACGGGATCGGCCCACTTCGCGCGGCCACGGTGTCCGCCGCCGGGCACGGCGCGCTGATCGACGACAGTCCGGGGGGTGTCTACGTCTTCCCGCTCGACGACCCGGCCTGCCTGCGACGCATGGAGGGAACAAGCACCACCCTAGCGGGCGTCGCCTTCGCCGGGCCTGGCCTGCTCATCACGGGCGGAGCCGGCGGCGCGCTGCACGTGTGGGACGCCCGCCGCCAGGCCCTGCGCTCCGTCGCCTCCCGGGGACGGGCGATCACCGCCTTGGCCACCTCGCCGAACTCGACCCGCGTGGCTGCCTGCGATGCCTCCCCCCGGGTCACGGTCTTCGAGGTGGCCGGCGGGGAGCTTGTCGAACGCTGGTCGCGTGACTGCTCGAAGCCCGCGGCCGGCGCGGCGTTCAGCCCCGATGGCTCGCGGCTGGTGACCGCCGGCGAGGGGGTGCGGGCTTGGAAGGTGTCCGACGGAGCCGAGGTCGGCCCGCTGCCGGACAGCTCGGCCCGCGCCCGGGCGGTCGCCTTTGACCAGGCCGGGGAGCACCTAGCGGCGGCCGGCGCGGACGGGGTCGTCCGCGTCTGGCGGGGCACGCGGCTGCGTCACGCGCTGACCGGGCACAAGGGCCGGGTGTACGCGGTCGCGTTCGGCCTGGACGGTCACCTGGTGTCGGCAGGGTCGGATGAGACGATCAGGACCTGGGACCTCGCTACCGGCGAGCAGCTGGGGTACGTCAGCGACCTGGGGTATCACGCGCGAGTCCTCGCCGTGCGCCCCGTCGACGGGAGCGTCGCGGTCGGCTGCGCCGACGGCACCGTGCGCCTGTGCACGCCGTCCGACTGGGCCGACGCGCTGGTCCTGGACAGCCATGTCCACTGCGTGACGTCCCTGTGCTTCGACCTGGCCGGCCGGCGCCTCGCGACGGCGAGCCTAGACGGGACCGCGCGCGTCTGGGACCTGTCGGCGCGGTCGGCTCAGCTGGTGCTCGCGCCGGGGCCGGACGGCTGGGCTGCCGCCGTGGGGCTCGCAGACGGGAGCTATCGCAGGCACGGGCCCGCCGAGGAGCTGATGTGGCAGGCGCTCGGCCTGGCCCGCAGCCCGCTGCTGCCACCATCGGGGGAGGACGTACATGGATGACGCCGGTATCCATTCAGAGCTATCGCACCTCAGCTCGAGCATCTCCGCGCTCGACCGCAAGCTCGGCGACCTCGACCGCCGGGTCGGCGGTGTCGGCGAGAAGGTAGCCAAGCTCCAGTCGAGCCTCAGCGAGCTCGCCGACGAGCTCAAGCGCAACCGGGTGATAGACGTCGCCCGCGATAAGCGTGACAACCTGGACCGCGAGCTGACGGACAGGTTCGGCCGGCACGAGGAGGTCCGGAAGCTCGCGGCCAACATCATCCATGTCGTCAGGACCGGAGTCATCGACGACAGGGTCATCCTGGACACCGCGCAGCGGCGCATGGTGGACCTTCCGGACTACTGGCTCGCCCCCGCGCTCGTCGCGGTCGCCGCGTGGCTGTCCCGCGAGGAGGACAAGTGCGCCGAGGCACTTGACCTGGCGATGCGCCTCGACCGGAGCAAGACCGCTTTGTTCATGGCCCTGCTCCTGCGCCAGCACGATCGCGGCCATGCCCTGCAGCGGTGGGTGGATGTGTACCTCGACGGGCTGCAGCCGAGGAATCTGCCCGCCGACTTCCAGGTCGTCATCGACGCCGTCGCCGGCGGCGCGCTCGGCGATGGCTCGGCGCCGAAGCTGGCGGACTGGATGTCCACCCGGTACCTCGCCGAGACCCGCAGCCGTGACGCCCAGGCCGAGGCGACCGAGGAGTGGGAGCAGCGGCTGCGGAGCATGGCCACGGTGGGCGAATTCGCGCCGACTCTGGCCACGTCCTGCCCGGACTGGGCGGCCGTGCGCGAGCGGCACCATGTCAACGTCGTGATCGAGGCGGCAGAGCGGCACTTCCGGGGCCGCTTCGAGACCGGTGCCGACGTTCCCGCCGACCTTACCGAGCGGATGCGCGAGCTGGTCACGAAGCTAGCGCGCACCCCCGATCCGGAGGAAGACAAGCTGCTCAGGGACAGGCGGCTCGAGGACGCCGTCGCCCAGACCGGGGACCGTGAGGAGGCACAGCGGCGGTTCACCGCCGAAGAGGCCGGCCGGACGGGCTCGCTCAACATCCTGTCCCTGGTCGCCGCGTCGGCCTTCCCGGCGTCATCAGACGGGCCATCAGACGGCACGAAGCCCGCTCCCACCGTGACCGAGCTCCTGATGATAGTGCTGAGCAGGGAACTCATTATCAGCGCGGTCGGCAGCCTGCATGAAGGCACCCTGCGTCCGGCAGACATCAAACTACGCGTCGGGCAGTACCCGGAACGAGTCTGCGTGTTCTCCTGCGGGACCGACGCCGAGGTCACCCGCGAGGCGCTAGACGGGCAGGCCGCTGCCCTGGAGGCCGGCATCATGGCCCAGATCCGCCGGGAGACCGACGAACAGGAATACCGGCTGCGGAAGTTCATGAGGCGCCCCCTCCCGGCGGCGCTGTCGTCCTCGGCCGTCATCGCGGCCGTGCCCTTCGCCGTCCCGACCGGCTTGCCGGCGATCGATTTCCTTGCCCCGGCCGCCGCGGTCGCGGCGGTGGCAGGTTCGCGGCTGTCCGTGCTCTTCCGGAGGAAGCAGCGAGTGCAGATCACTGGCGCGCGAGACAAGGACACCATCTCGGGGGCGCTCAAGGCCGCCGCCGCGGAGCTCGCGAATTTCTTCGCTCAAGAGCAGGACAGCGCGCACCTGCGCACCGAGCTTCAGCGGTTCCTGCGCAAGCTGACGCCCGACGACGCCTACCGCGCGATGCGACCCATCGAGTCGCCGCCGTTCCCCCGGTCGCGCGACTTCCCCGAGTGGACTCCGCCGCCGCCAGCGGACCAGCCCAGGCTCGGCTCCCCGGACGGCCCCCGGCCCCTCCCGTAACCGGCGCGGGTCAGCCCCGCCGTCTCAGCCCGCCGTCTCAGCTCGCCGTCTCAGCTCGCCGTCTCGGCCGTCGTCCAGGGGCGGAGTTTCTCGGGGTTGCGGACCGCCCAGATGTGCCTGATCCGGTCGCCTGCGACATCGAACGCGAACACCGTCACGGTGACGCCGTCTTGCTGGCCCACCAGGCCGGGCTGGCCGTTGACCGTGCACTCCACGACCGTCAGGCTGAATGCCCGGTCGGCGAGGCTGATCAGATAGCGCGCGATCTGCTCGTGGCCTTCGATCGGGTGGAGAGCGGCGGGGACGAGGCCGCCGCCGTCGGCGATCACCGTGGCGTCGGGGTCGAGCAGGCCGATCAGGGCGCCGATGTCCTTGGCTTCCCATGCCCGCTTGAAGTCCCTGACGAGGTCGGCCTGCCGGGCCGCCGGGGCCGCGGGAGCCTGCGCCGCACGGACGCGGCGGCGGGCGTGGGAGGCCAACTGGCGGCAGGCCGCCGGGGTCCGGCCGGTGATCTGGGCCACCTCGGCGAACGGGTAGCGGAAGACATCGTGCAAGACGAACGCGACGCGCTCGGCCGGAGTCATGGAGTCGAGCACGACCAGGAAGGCCATGCTGACCGACTCATCCAGCGTGACCCGGTCGGCCGGGTCGGCCATCATGGCGCCCGGCCGCCCGCCGGTCCACTCCGCGGGTTCGGGCAGCGGCTCGGGGAGCCATGCGCCGGTGTAGCGCTCCCGCCGGGCCCGCGCCGAGCCGAGCTGGTCCAGGCAGATGCGGCTGGCGACCGTCGTCAGCCAGGCGCCGGGGGATTCGATGGCTTCCTGCTGCTGCCGGGTCATGGCGTACCAGCGGGCGTAGGTCTCTTGCACGGCGTCTTCGGCATCGGCAAGGGAGCCGAGCAGCCGGTAGGCGAGGTTGATCAGCTGACGCCGCTCGCTCATGATCGCGCTCAGGCTCGGGTCGGGTCGGCCGTGCTCTGGCCTGGATGGAGTGGTCATGATGCCGCCGGCTCTCTTGGTCGGATCTGCCCTCACCAGTGTGACGAGATAACGCATCGGAATGTGAGGTTGGCATACCCGGATGGCGCTGCCCGGCGACCCGTTAAGGGCCTGCCGGGCAGCGGGGAGCCAGCACCGGGCTACCGGTTGGAGCGGCGCGGGCGGAACCTCATCCAGACCAGGATGGCGACGGCCGCCACCAGCAGCCATGGCGAGAACAGAAGGTGGACGGCGAAGCCGAGGACGGCTACGGCCACGATGGCGATAAGGACGAGGGCGATGAGCGCGGGCATGGTGATCGGTCTCCGTTCAAAGTCGGGTTGGGTGCGGGTCGGGTTAGCGGAAGCTGTCCTGGCGGCCGGCGATCCACGCCGCGGCGACAGACTGGTCTTCGCCGTCCGCGGGGATAAGCAGCCAGGCGGCGAGGTAGAGGGGCGCGCCTGCGCCGGTGAACACCACCAGCGCCGCGATGAAGAGGCGGACGAGCGTGACGTTCACGTTCAGGTAGCGGGCGATGCCGCCGGCCACGCCGGCCAGCATCCTGTCGTCCCCAGACCGGCGCAGCTGGCTGACTTCGGGCTGGTCATTAACGGTGGCGGATCCGGCGCCTGCGGTGGCTGTGTTCATGCTTCAAGCCTGCCGCCGGCGGGGGCCGCTGTCGATCGGGATCAGCCCCGGTTTGCACCCTGGCGGGCATCCCTTAAGGCATCAGGGGCATCCCTGACCGCGGTCGGGGATCCCGAACGGCGGCCGATGGGTGATAGCGGCCCGAGGTGGCTGAGCTTATCGGGGTTGATGACGGACCGGACGGCCTGGACGGCGCCATCGGCGATGTCGAGGGTGATGACGTTGATCAGCCTGCCCTGCGGGTCGAGGATCTTGGCTCCGGGATGGCCGTTGATCGTGACGAGTTCGGTCCGCACGCCCAGCCGCTCCCCTTGCCGGAACCAGTTGTCGAGCATCTTGGCGATGTCGGCAGGGCCATAGATCAGGCGGTTGATGCCGGTGCCCCTGGCCCCGCCGTCGCCGTAAAGGACGGCGTCGGCGGCGAGCAACCCGATGAGCCCGCCCATGTCGCGCCCCTGGCAGGCGGCGAAGAACTGTTCGGCGAGCCGGTCGCGTTCTTCGCGCGAGGCCTCGAAGCGGGGCTTGTCGTCGCGGACGCGCCGGCGGGCGCGGCTGGCCAGCTGACGGCAGCTGGCCTCGGTCTTGTCCAGCATGGCGGCGATCTCGCCATAGTCATAGCCGAAGACGTCATGGAGCAGGAACGCGGCCCGCTCCGGGGGTGTCAGGGTTTCGAGGATGACCAGGAAGGCCATGGTGAGCGAGTCCGTGGTCTCCGCCGTGGCGGCGACGTCTTGCGTGCCGTCTTCGAGTAGCGGCTCGGGCAGCCATGGACCGGTGTAGTTCTCGCGTCGCGCCCGCGCCGAGCGCAGCTGGTCGATAGCCAGCCGGGTGGTCACGGTCGCGACGAGGGCCTTGTGCGAGCTGATCTGGTCGTCACCGGCCTGGGCCAGGCGCAGGAATACGTCCTGGACGACGTCTTCGGCCTCGCTGACGCTGCCGAGCATCCGGTAGGCGATCGCGAACGCGTAGGGGCGCAAGTCGCGGTAGATCTGATCTAGGTCGCCTCTCACTAGCCAGGCACCGGCACGTCACCGAGCCCTTTCCTGAAGCCCTCGCGATAGGTCTGGTAGCGGGGGGTCCAGCCCAGTTCGGCCTTTGCCTTGGCGCTCGAGGTGCCGCGGATCCGCGTCATCATCGACACTCCGACCTCTCCGGCCGCCAGCCGTCCGAGCCAGACGGGGACGTGGCGGGGCGGCTTGGCGCCGAGCACCGCCGCGAGGTCTGGCAGCCATGCCGCCACTGGCGCTGGCTCGTCGTCGGCGACGTTGTACACCCCCGGCTGGCCATGGCCGATCGCGGCGACCGCCGCGGCCGCGGCGTCGTCTATGTGCACGAACGACCAGATTCCCGCCCCGTCGCCGACGATGGGAAGCCTGCGCTTGCGCACCTGGGCGACGATGTCGCCGCCGAGATCCAGGCCGGTGCCCGGCCCGTAGAAGTTGCCGTACCGCAGCGCGATCCCCTCGATCCCGCCGGCGTTCAAGACCGCGTTCTCGATATAGCGGATCGCTTGCAGCGATTTGACCTGGTTCGCCGGGGGATCCGGGTCGAACGGGTCCTGCTCGGTCTTGACCGCCGAACCAGTGCGCTCGTAGTTCCAGTTGCCGTAACTCTGCGCGACGACGCGTCGTACCCCGGCCGCCTGGGCGGCCTCGAGCAGATGGTCGGTGCCCTCGGTCCGCAACCGGTTGGTGAGCGCGAACTCCTTATCGAAGTTCTTGAAACTCTGCGCTCCGGCCAGCGCGGTCAGCTGATGGATCACGATCTCCGGCTTGCTTGCCCTGACCGCCCCGGCTACCGCCGCGCCGTCAAGAGCATCCGCGACGACCGGCTGCGCGCCCACGCCGCGCAGCCAGGGCGCCCTGCCCTCATCACGGATCATCGCCACGACCTCGTAACCGTCCGCGACCAGCCGGGGCACCAGACGCCGCCCCATCGCACCGCTGCCGCCTGCCACGAACACCTTCATCGTCACATTCCTTCCTGAGCCGATGTCAGTGCCGTAGACGAGAACCCCCGGGGTTTTGTGACAGCTATCTCACGGTTTGCGCGCGACGCCGCCGAGGAAGGTCGCCGTGCGCGGTTTCAGGCTCGGCGCCAGGCCGTCGCCGGACCAGCCCCGGACCGGGACCACACCCGGGGGCACGAGCTCAAGGCCGTCGAAGAAGCCCACGATCTCCGGCAGTTGGTGGATGTATACCCGCGCGGCGGTGTAGGCCGAGGTGAAGGCGTCTCCTTCCGATGGGGCGCCGGAGCCGACAGAGATGATCAGGTAGCTGCCTGGAGCGATCGCCCTGGTGAAGGCGGCGGTCACGCCGCGGGCGGTGGCGGCGTCGGCGAAGTGCAGGACGCCGGACATGATCACGCAGACGGGCTCGGTCAGGTCGATCAGTTCCGTCAGCCCGGCATCGGCGAGGATGCCCCCGGGGTCGCGCATATCACCGGACACGGCGATCACGCCGGGACTCTTGGTGAGCAGGTTGCGCGCGTGCGAGATCACCACCGGGTCGTTGTCCACATAGGCCACCCGCGCCCGGGGGTCGATGCGCTGGGCGATGTCGTGGGTGTTCACCACGGTCGGCAGGCCGGCGCCGACGTCGATGAACTGCCATACCCCGCGGCCCGCCACATAACTGACCGCGCGCCCGAGGAATCGCCTGTTCTCCCGGGCCATCCGCACCGACGGCGGGTGAACCGCCACCATCTTCTGCGCGAGCTCACGATCGGCCGCGAAGTTGTCCTTCCCGCCCAGCCAGTAATCCCAGACCCTGGCGATGTTCGGCCTAGCCGTGTCGAATTGCTCCGCCATGATCCCTCACTCGCCGATTCCTCCCACACGCTTCAGCCCATCATGCCCCCGCGGGGGGCTAGCGATCAGGCGTTCCGGGGTACCGAGCGGCAATGGGGCGCGACGAGGCGGAAATTTCGCTGGCGTAAACAATTCACCGTGTGAGCACAACAAAATCTTCGTGATCATGGTCGGCGGCTTGATATCGCGACAGCTGGGGCACGTGGTGCGACCCGCCTGCCGCCGGCGAAATCCGCTGGCGGAACGCCCAGCAAACGCGCGGCACAGCGGTCACTATTGTCCCAGCAGGCGCGTTTCCGCGGAAACGCGAGAAGGAATTAACCGCCCCTATGTAGCCGATCGGCGGCAGGCTACGACTCGTCCGGCGTGATGTCTTCGGAGCGGTGGACGATCGGGCCCTGGGCGGCCTTGGACAGCGCCCAGGCGGTCATGCGGTCATGCGGTCAGGCTACGACGCGATAAACCTGGGGTAAACGCGCGATATACCCCCCCTCAGATGAGCGAACCGGTAGCGTTGCCCAGCGGGGCGGCAGGAACAGCCGGAAGAGACCAACTTTGCCCGGCTGCACTACCTCTCAGGAGGACAGCGGTGTTCTCGTCGCGCGCCGGGAAGTCGCAGGTCGGGAAGCTGATCGCGATCAAGGTTGGGTACGCAGCGACCTGCCTGCTCGCGGTCGTGGCGCTCGTCGCATCGGGCTACGCCCACAAGGTGGTCGGCCTGGTCAGCGCGACCGGGCAGGGAATCCCCATTAACAACAGCCCATCGGTCGGCGCGATGAACATCCTGGTGATGGGCCTGGAGAGCCGCACCGACTACAAGGGGAACACGCTGCCGAACAACCTGCTGACCGCCATGCACGCGGGCAACGCGGCGGCCGTCTCGGCTGGGCAGGTCGGCGGCCAGGACACGAACACGCTCATCCTCGTGCACATCTTCCCTGGCGGGCAGAAGGCGGCCGGGTTCTCGATCTCGCGCGATGACCTGGTCACCTACCCGCATGCCACCTACCTCGGGATCACCCGCGGGAAGATCGACCAGGCCTACGACTTCGCCTACAACCAGTCCCTGGGCCAGACCTTCGGGTCGTCCATGAGCCAGAAACAGCGTTACCTCAAGGCCAACCAGGCGGGCCAGGCGTTCGAGATCGCCACGGTGCAAGCGGTCACGGGGGTGCACGTCGACCACTTCGTCGAGGTGAACCTGGCCGGTTTCTTCTACCTGGCGCAGGCATTCGGCGGCATCGAGGTATGCGTCAAGCCGTGGAGCGGGAACCACGGCGGGAACTTGTCCGACAAGGCCTCCGGGTGGAACGCGGTGTATGACGGTTACAACCGGCGCCAGGGGGGCGCCCAGTACCTGCACCTGGCGGCCGCCCAGTCGCTGGCTTTCGTCCGGGACCGCGACACGCTCCCCGGCGTCGACCTAGGCCGCACCACCCGGCAGCAGGCCGTCCTCGACTACGTGATCTGGGATTTGAAGCACAAGGGCGTGTTCGGCGATCTCGGTACGCTCAATGCCCTGCTGGACACCGCAAGCAATTACCTCATCACGGACTCGACCTTCGACTTGCTCAAGTTCGCCACTAACATGCGGGCGCTCACCGGCCGCCACGTGCTGTTCCGGACCTTGCCGATCGCCGGCCAGGAGAACAACGTGCCGCTCAACGGCTCGCCGCAGGACGTCAACATCATCAACGTGCCCTACCTCCAGCAGTACGTGCGGAACGCCTTCTACCCGCCGCCCGCCACGACGACGATCGCGCCGAAGGGCAGCGGCGCCAAGAGCGGAACCAAGAAGACCACCGCGGCCCCGGCGCCTTCGACGGTCACTGTGGACGTCTACAACGGCAGCGGGACGTCCGGACTGGCCGGCAACGTCTCGCAGAAGCTCGTCGCCCTGGGCTACAAGACCGGAGCCGTCGAGAACGCGGCGCAGCAGTCGCAGACTCTCAAGCCGGCCACTCAGGTGTTCTACGGCACCGGAGCCTCGGCGAACGCGGCGAAGATCGCGACCAAGATCGGCACGACCGCGACGGCGCTGACATCCCTGCCCGCCGGTCACGTGGAGGTGCTGCTCGGCTCGGCCGTGACCGAGGCGCCCGCGGGCCTCACGTCACCCGGCACCACGGGCTCCGCGGCCACGGCTTCGCCCGGGCCTTCGCCCTTGTCAACGGCGGGCGCGGACAACGGCACGGCGGGCGGCGCGCTGACGGTGGGGTCGAACGCGAAGTTCGGCATTCCCTGCGTGTACTGAACACGGCGCGCGTCCGGTCACCAACTGCGCTACGCGGCCTTGACGCCGTAGCCGCCTAGGGACGGCTCGAGCAGGTCGAAGGCCCGGCTGGCGGTCGCCGCGAGCACCTGGCGGATCTCCTCGCGCGGCTGGCCGGCCAGGATGCGCCTGGCCGCTTCCGCGAACAGCACCCGGTGGACCGACGCGAGCTGGGCTGCCACGATTCGCTGTTGCGGGTCATCCGCGCCGGTCTCGGCGGCGATAGCGTCGCCGAGCGCCTGCTCGCGCAGGTCGGCGATCTCCAGGTACCGGCTGGTGAGCACGTGACTGTCGTGGACCATCCGGGCGAACGCCGCGGTGGGCGGGCCGAGGGTAACGTCGCCCGCGGCGATCCGCTCGGCGTAGTCACGGCGGATTGCCGTGAGCAGGCTCTCGCCGGGGGCGCGCGCGGCGGCGGCATCGGCCAGGCTGCGGATGATCACCTCGGCCCGGTCGAAGACCAGGTCCTCCTTGCGCGGGAAGTAGTTCGTCACGGTCATCTTCGATACCCCGGCCGCGTCGGCGACCTGGGAGATGGTCACCTCGTCGAAGCCCTTGGCCGCGAACATCGCCATCGCGGTGCCGGAGATGGCCTGCCGGGCCTCCTGCTTGCGGCGCTCTCGCAGTCCCGTGGTCATGCTGTCACACTAGCACCAGATTATGACCGACCCAAAATTAGGTTTGACATAAACTTATGTCCGACCTATCGTGTGGTCATGACCACGATCAACGAGTCCGCCGAACGCCGAGCCATCCTTGAACTCGGCCACGCCCTGCAAGACGCCTGGAACCGCGGTGACGCCGCAGGCTATGCGTCGCTATTTACCGACGATGCCGACTTCGTCGCCTGGAACGGGTCGCGCGGGCGCGGCCGACAGGCCATCGAAGACGGTCATCGACGGCTCTTCGATGGACCTTTGGCCGGCTCCCGGATGGTTCTGGTCGATGACGACGCGGAATCCGTACCGCCCGAGTCGCTGCGGTTCGTCCGCCCGGATGTGGCGATCATGGTCATCTCGAGTGCAGTGACGCCCGCCGGCCAGAGCGCAGCAAGCCCAGACCACCGATCTGTCCAGACATTCGTGCTGGTCAAGAACGGCGACCGCTGGCGGATCGCGGCCTTCCAGAACACCCGCGGGGCGGATGGGAGACAGCCGGGTACGTTCGGAACAAAAGGAGGGCCGGGCTAACTGCCGGTGCCCGGGTCGTCGGGAATGGCGAACTGGCGGACCGTGGCGCGCAGCTCTCCCCGGATGCTGGTCAGCACCAGGACGACCTCGCCGCATGAGGGGCAGCGCCCGACTGTGCCCGGTCCGGAGGCGTAGACGCGCAACTCGGCGATGCGCGATACCGAGCCGCAGTGGCCGCATGTCCCGCTTACCGCGGTCATCTCCCGCCCGAACACCTCGAATAGCTGGCCGCCTATCGCGTTCCCGTCGAGCGCTTCCATAAGAACCTCCCTCGGCCGGGCCGAAGCTGTTCTTCGCGGTATATCACGTAAATGCCCCGCCGCGGCAAGTACCTGGCCCGGGGTCATGAAGCCCGGCGTCCTGCGCTCCCTGGCCGCCAGGTTGGCCAGGCGCTGCAACCCCGCGTTGACCGGGGTCGGCACCCCGTGTTCGCGGCCGAGCAGGACGACTTCGCCGTTCAGGAAGTCGGCCTCGATCGTCCCGGTCCCCCGGGTCAGGCTCTGCCAGGACGAGCCGCCCGTCCTGGCGGCACCGTCGATCCGCTCGATGCGCACGGAAGCGCCGCGGACGGCGGCGAGTTCGTCGGGAGCGGCGAAGGCGATGCCCGCCGCGGCGAGGGCCGCGACGCCCTCGCCGCGAGTGCGCCGGTACAGCTCGGCCGCATCGGCAGCCGCGGGTTCTCCGGCGAAGCCGGTGGCGGCGCGACCGCACAGCGCCTCGATCGCGTTGTTCAGGTTGTCCAGCAGCTTGCCGTATTTCCACCGCATCACGTCCGCGGCGACCGGGGCGAGCAGCCGGCTCGCGGCCAGGTCCGCGCTGATCAGCTCGATCGCCGCGTCGGTGCCCGACGGGTAGCGGCCGACGCCGAGCACGCCCGCCAGCGGCGTGCCCTGCGCCTGCACCGTGCCGGGTTCGAGATGGGTGGCCGGGAGCCACACGTACATCGCGTACACCCGCCGGAAGCAGCGGAGCGCGAAGCGCTCCGAGGCCACTCCGTTCTGCGCGCAGACAACGGGAAGCGCGTCCGCCGCGACAGTCTCGCCGGCCACCGGCTGCCACGCCCAGTCGGCGGGCACGCCCGCGACGTCCTGGGTCTTTGTCGCGATGATCAGCACGTCATCTGAGCGCAGCGAAACCTCGCCAGGCCCGCCAACGGCGGGGATCTCCAGCTCCGACGTCCCGAACGGAGTCGCCAGCCGCAGTCCCCGCGCCCGCAGCGCGTCCAGGTGCGGCCCGCGCGCTACCAGGACCACCTCATGCCCGCCCTGGAAAAGGCACCCGCCAATCGTCCCGCCGACCCCGCCCGCCCCGATGATGATGTACCGCACTGAATTGATTCTGGCACAGTGGCCGCTGCCCTTATTTATCCCGAACGGACCCGGCTGGCTCCTCGTTCGTTCCGCCGCTCGCCAGCAGGTGACAGGCGATCGCCGCGGCGGCGACCACGTTGAGCGAGTCCACGCCCGCGCGCATGGGGATGCGGACCGTCTCGTCGGCTTCGCGCAGCCAGCGCCGGGTCAGGCCGTCGCCCTCAGTGCCGAACAGCAGGGCCACCCGGCCGCCCCCCGTTTTGGCGAGGGCCGCGGCGATCGGAGTCGCCTGGTCGTCCGGTGTGAGCGCGAGGACCCGGAAACCGCCGCTCTTGAGCTCGGCGAGCCCGTCGAACCATTCGGTCATCCGGGCGTACGGGATGGCGAACACGGCGCCCATGGAGACCTTGACCGACCGCCGGTAGAGCGGGTCGGCGCACCGCGGCGAGAGCAGCACCGCGTCCACGCCGAGCGCCGCGGCGGAGCGGAAGATCGCGCCGACATTGGCGTGGTCGACGAGGTCTTCCAGGACCACGATCCGTTTCGCGTGGCTGGTCACTTCCGTTACCGCTGGCAATGGCTTGCGGTTGAAGGCCGCGAGCGCGCCGCGGTGCACGCGGTATCCGGTGAGCCGTTCGGCGACCTCATCAGGGACGATGTACACTGGGACCTCGGCCGGGACCTCGGCCGGGACCTCGGCCGGGACCTCGGCCGGGACCTTGAGTGCGGGCAAATCCTCCAGCCGGCTCTCCGCCAGCAGCACCGAACGCAGCGTATATCCCGCCCCGGCCGCCCGCGTGATGACCTTCGTGCCCTCCGCCATGAACAGGCCGTGCTCAGCCTCCAGGTGCGTTCGCAAGGCCACGTCGGTCAGCCGCGTGTAGTCCGCCAGCCTCGGGTCGGCGGCGCTGCTGATCCTCATGGTGCGGGGCACGCTCCCAGTCTGGCCTACGCCGGGACCACACGCCGGACCGTCACGCCGTCGGCGAAGCTCTTGACGACCACCGAGTGGCTGACCGCCGAGGCCACGACCGGCAGCTGGGCGAGCGCGCCGCTGATCTGGGTCGTCAGCACGACGTACTGGACGCTGCGCCAGCCGTGCGGCAGCTCCCGGCGGCTGGTCTGCGGGTCGGTTTCGG
>Ga0306920_100005181_pt1 | contig 16808 bp, 16 predicted proteins | sample flu12Cox44000170_FD_204666 | JGI IMG/M metagenome (GOLD analysis project Ga0306920, IMG submission 204666) | Lab enrichment of tropical soil microbial communities from Luquillo Experimental Forest, Puerto Rico - flux4day.12C.oxic.44.000.170 (v2)... | ecosystem: Environmental > Terrestrial >... | reverse complement strand
GCGGGGGGACAGGACGTCTTCCTCGGAAGAGTGCAACCTTGAGAGGGACATCATGAAAGACACCGGGGGTCATCGAGGTCTGCGCATCGCCTGTCTCCTGCTCGGCGCGGCGGCCGCCGCTGACGCCGGCTGCTCGGCGACGCCGCTGTCCGGAGGCCGGGCGGGCGCGGGCGGCGGCACGTCCGGCGCGGGCGGCGGGACGTTGGGCGCGGGCGGCGTCGTCGGGCCCGTCAGCGACGCGGCGATGGACGTCGCCTCCACCCAGCCACCCGACGCCGATCCGTCGCTCCCCCCGGACATGGTGGCGGCCGCGCCGCCCGAGGTGGCGTGCACGGGGAGCGCCGACGCGGGGGTCGAATGCGATCTGCCGCCGTCGACCTGCGCGCTGCCGGCCGGTTGCGACGCCGACCTCGCGACCTGCATGCTCTACTCGGGCTGGATCGTCTACTACGAGAACGGGCGCTGCGTGGCGGGTCGCTGCGTGTGGGACCAGAGGTACTTCCAGTGCGAGAACACCAGCAGGTGCACCCAAGGGGCCTGCATGTCCATCCTCCTCACCACGTGATGACGCCGCGCCGGCGGCTCGCGCTCGCGGCGCTGTTCGCGGTCGGCATCCCGGCCGCGTCGTGGCTGCAGGGCTCAGGGGCGCTCGCCTATCGGATGTACGCGCGCAGCGCCAGCTACCGCGTGCGGGTCACGGCCTGGGACGACCGGGGGCAGCCCACGCCGATCGCGCCCACCGCGCTCGCCCAAAAGGTGCGGGGGGCGGCGCGGCAGCACCTGGCCGGCTCCGATCACTGGCTCTACTTCCCGCGCGGCCCGTTCCTCGTCGATCACCTCGACGAGCTGGCGCGGCTCGCCTGCGAGACGGCGCGAACCCCGGCGCGGGCCGCCGTCGAGATCGATCTGCGCCGTACGCTGGACGGGCCCATCGAGACGCATGCGCGCGCGGTGGCCTGCCGATGAGGCGCGGGAGGGCCGCGCCGGCGCCGGAGACGCTGCTCGGGATCGCCCGCGTCGGCATGGGCGCGCTGTTCCTCACGCGCACGACGGGCCTCGCCGGGCTGCTGTCGCTGTCGGTGTTCCCGCTCGGACGCGTCCTCTTGGGCTGGCCCGACGGCGCCGGCGCCGTCGCCCATTTGGCGCCGCTTCTCCCGCTGCCGTCCTGGGCCGTGGCCGGCGCCTGCCTCGCGCGTACGTTGGCCGCGGCGCTGTTCACGCTGGGCCTCGGGACGCGCCCGGCCGGCATCGCCGCGGGGCTGCTCGGTTACCTCGTCGTCGCGCAGGACCCGCTTGGGTTCAACATGACCCTCCACACGATCTACCTCGGGACCATCGTGCTGGCCTGCGCGGATTCGGGCAGCCGCTTCGCGCTCAAGCCCCCGTTCGCGCCCGCGCGCGCGCCGCGCGCGGGCCTGGGTATGGTGCGCCTGTGGGTGGCCTCGATCTACATTTGGGCCGGGATCGCGAAGCTGCACGGCGATTGGTTGTCCGGGCGGGTGCTGGGGACGCTCGTCGAAGGGGGCATCGTCCGCGGGCCCGTGGCGGCGGTTCTGTTGTCGACCCCGGCCCACCGCGCGACCGCCGCCCCGCTCGTGGCCGCGGGTGAGATCCTGCTCGGCCTCGCGCTCTGCGCGCGGCGAACCCGTCGCGTCGCGCTCGGGGTCGCGGTGGTGGTGCACGCGCTGTTTCAGGCGGCGCTGGCCCCCGATCTGTTCACGGCGGTGATGGCGTCATTGCTCGTCACCTTCGTGGGCGACATCGGCCCCTGGCGCGAGGTGTTCGGCGTCGACGCTCGGGCGGCGGAGGTCGCCGATGCTTAGCCGCGGCTCGCTCCTGCTCACGTCGGCGGTCGTGCTCGTGCTCGCGGCGTGCACCGCTCGCCCGCCGCTCGGGCCGGCGCCCGACGTGACCGCGGGCGCGGCCTGCGACGCCGCCGGGCGCTTCACCTTCGTCCCCGACACGGGCGAGAGCGCCGAGGCCTACCTCTGCTTCGGGTACGACGCGGGGGCGATCGGCGCGCTCACCATCGCGCGGGTGGTCTGGACGCCGCCCGCGCCCGGCCCGTTCATCCTCCACCACGCCAAGCTGTACGCCGTTCCGGGCGATTTCCCCGACGGTCCGGTGGCGTGCGACGGCATGCCCGACGGCTCCATCGGGCTCGACGTCTGGGCGCCGGGGACGGGCGCGCTCACGCTGCCCGCCGACACCGGGCTCGTGCTCCCGGCGGGGACGCGGCGGCTGGTCGTCGAGGCGCACACGCTGCGTGTCGGCGCCGGCGATCCCCTGCCCGCAACAGTCGCGCTCTGCGCCGGCCCCGCGGCGCCGGCGAATCTCGCCGGGCTCATGCGGACGAGCGCGCCCGTCCCCGCCATCCGCCCGCACCACGAGGAGACGTCGACGGGAACCTGCCGGCTGGCGGGCGATCTGCACCTCTGGTCGGTCTGGCCGCACATGCACCTCACCGGCGAGGAGATCGCCGTCGACCTGGTCGGCGCGGGCACGCTGGTGGACGTCGTGCCCTGGAACTTCCTCGCGCAGAAGCGCTACGCCCTCGACGCCGACGCGCGCGCCGGCGACGAGATCCAGGTCACCTGCCGCTGGAACAACACCTCCGACAACTACGTCTTCCCGGGCCCCCTCACGGAGAACGAGATGTGCAACGCGGCCTTCATCGCCTGGCCTGCCGCGGCGGCCAGCTGCGCGCCCGAGTCGCCGTGACGACGCCAGGCGCCGCCGCCGCCGACCACTTGGGGCCGCCGGACTACTTCGGTCCGCCGGATTTCGGCTCGGCGCCGCGGTGGCCGGGCGGGCCGGCGGTGGCGTAGAACGGCTCGGCGACGTTGGCGGCCGTCCCCCAACGCGACTTCGACCAGGTGGTCTCGTAGGCGTAGACGAGGCCGAGCACGCCGCGCATCCCGCGCAGCGCGATCGGGCGCTCGGCGGCGACGTCCTTCTGCTCGCGCGGGTCGGCGAGCTCGTCGTAGAGCTCCATCCGCCCCGGCCCTTTGTGCACGAGCCGGTAGCGCTCGACCTTGAGGCCGCGCGCCACCTGGCCGTCGACGGTGAGCGCGGCGCGCGGGCGGGCGGGGACCTCGTCGAACGCCAGCGGCGTCAGGCTGGTCCCCTCCACCGTCGGCCCCGGCTTGACGCCGGCGAGGTCGAGCAGCGTGGCGTAGACGTCCATGATCTCGACGTCGGCGTGGACGACCTTCCCCTTCGGGTAGAGGCCGGGCGCGCGGATGATGAGCGGCACGTGCGTCAGCTCCTGGTAGACGGTGTCGCCGTGGCCGACGCTGCCGTGCTCGTAGAACTGATCGCCGTGGTCGGAGACCACCACGATCGCCGACGTGTCGTAGACGCCCATCTGCTTGAGGTCGGCGATGAACTTCGCGAACGCGTCGTCGCTGCCCGAGACCTCCCCGTCGTAGAGGGCCTCGAGGTACGCCTTGTCGTTGTCGTTGAACTTGAGCTTGCCGGTCTTGACCAGCCCGAGCTGCACGCCCGTCTGCACGGGCTTGATCGGCCCCGTGTAGACCTTGTCCCAGTACTTGGCCAGGAACTCCTTCTTCGGCGTGTAGGCGACGTGCGGCTCGATGGTCGCGAGGTAGACGAACTCCTTCTTGGCGATGCCGGGGGCGATCCAGGCCTTGGCCGTCTTCCACAGGTACTCGGCGCCGTTCGGCAGCGACTCGCGGATGAAGTTGCGGTTCAGGTCCCAGCCGCGGTCGAAGCCCCACTTCGCCGACACGTACCCGTTCGACGAGAACATCGCGGTGCGGTAGCCGGCCTTCTTGAGCTCCTCGGCGACGAACGGCACCTCTTTCGAGAGCCGCGCCTCGTGCGCCGTGGCCTTGTGCACCGTCGGGTAGACGCCGGTCAAGAGCGACGCGTGCGACGGCAGCGACCAGGTCCCCGGGACCTGCGCCCACTCGAACCGGGTGGCGTCCGCGGCGAACGCGTCGTAGTTCGGCGTCAGCACGCGCGTCTTCGGGTTCCAGGCGTGGAGCTTGTCGGCGCGCAGCGTGTCGACCATCCAGACGTAGATGCGATCGAAGCGCGGGCGCGGCTCGGGGAGGGCGGCAGCGGGCGGCGCCTTGACCACGATGCGCGGCTCGGCCCACGCGATCTCGCCCGCCCCCTGCGACACGAGATCGATGCGTGCCGCCTGGCCGCCCTCCGCGGCGATATCCACGAGCGCGGGCGTCCACCGGGTGTCCACGCCGGCCGAGAACGCCACGCGCGCCGGCTTGCCGTCGACCGCGACGCGCACCAGCGCCTGGCCGCCGGCGACGGGGGCGGCGAGCGCGAACGACAGCAGCGCCCCCGCCGGGAGCTGCAGGTAGTAGGAGACGCGTGAGCTGCCGCCGGGGACCAGCGCGCGCCGGCGCGCGCCGCCCAGATCGACGTCGCGCACGGCCGCGGGAGGCAGGGCAGGGGGCGGCGGTCCGAGCGCGGCGGGACCGAGCGCGATGGCCGTCACCGCCGCCGCCGCGCGCTTGCCGCCGCCGACGTCGGCCGCGCTCCGGAACGTCATCCGGATCCGGTTGTCGCCCGCGTGCAGGAGTGCGCCGGGGACGTTGACGTCGTAGCGCTTGCTGGTCCCCGCGACGTCGATGGTCCCGGCCGGCTTCTCGTTGACGAACAGCGACACCTTCTGCTGCGGCGCCAGCGCGCGCATCGTCAGCGACAGCATCGAATCGCCGATGCCGGTGCCGCCGGCGCCGTCTCCGTCCGCGTCGACCGGCAAGAACACCAGCGCCGAGAGCCCGGCCACGAGCGACGCCGGGTGGCCCTCGTCCTTCTCGCCGAGGTACCAGGACGTCTTCCAGCCGCCGTCGACGTACTTGAGGAGGTCGAGGCCGCCCGCGTCGACGACCAGCCGCCCCGACCGGTGCGAGACGGCGTGCACGCGGTTCGACAGCAGATCGACCGCCGTCCGCGTGCCGCTCGCGTCGGGCGCCGGAGCGGCCGGGGGGGGAGCAGCCGCTGGCGCGGGGGCCGCCGCGGCTTGCGGAGGGATGGCCGGCGCACCGCCCTTGCCCCCGTTGCAGCCCAGCAAGATGGAGAACGCGACCCCGGAGACGATACGACGGAGCAAGCTTCGGCAAGTATCGCGCCCGTCGCGCGACGTCAAGCTCGTGCGTGCCGGAACCGGGCGGTTTCGGCCCGCTTTCGCCCACTTTCGGTTCCACTTTCGGCTCCTGGGCGAATTGGTGAACAGCTTTTTGTGGCGGCGCGCACTCTGGACGCATGAGCCGGGGCAGTCCACTGGCCTTCGCCTGCTGGGCGGCGGTCGCAGCCGCGGCCTGCGGCAGCTCACCGCCCTCCATGTCGGACGCCGCGGTCCTGGACGCGGCGGACGCCTCCGATCACGCCGGCCCCTCGGACGCCGGTGCGGCGCCCGACATCTACAACCCCTGCGGCACCACGGTGGTGCTGACTGCCGAAGGGCCCGACGCGGGGGACGCGGGCGCGGGCGCCTACACCTACCCGATCGGGCCGCCGCCGGACCCCAACCTCACGTGGGACGCGATCGACCTGTTCCTCGGCAACACCCGGCTCCCGCGCGACTCGGGTCGGACGAACGGCTGGGACTATGTCGACGCCACCCATCAAGCCATCGAGATCTTCGGTCCGGCCTGCGACGCAATCGCAGCGGGAACGGCCGGATCCGTCTCGGTGGAGTTCCTTTGCCTGCTTCCGTGAGCGAGCGGATCAGAACAGGCCGCCGACGCCGAGCGCCGGGTGGCTCTGGCCGTCGGGCCCGGTGACGCCGAGCATGAGCGGGGTGAGGCGCGAGGCAGACGCGTGCTGCGCGGGGACCTCCTCGGGCGGGATGCCGTCGAGGCCGCTCGTCGCGGCGAAGGTGATGGCGAGACCGCCCATCGCGCCGATGCAGATCCCCTTGTAGAGGTCGGCGCTGTTGCTCCCCTGGCCGCTCGCCGCCGCCGCTCCCAGGAGGAGGCCGATGATCGCCCCGCCGTACCCGCCCCAGGTCGTGACGCGCACCCGCTCGAGCGAGACGTCGGTGAAGTGGGCGGCGAGCAGCCCGAGCCCGAGGCCGCCGTAGAGGCCGAGGAGGCCCGTGCCCGCGACCGTGCGGCCCGTCGGCGCCGTGTAGGCCGTGTACGTGAGGTTGCCGTTCCCGTAGGTCTGCGTCTGCCCGCCGAACCCCTCGATGGCGGTGATGGAGAGGACCAGGCCCCAGAACCCGGCGTCGCGCACGAGCTGCGTGTCGCCCGGGTCGAGATCGAGCTGCTTGGCGGCGATCACCGCCGCCGGGACGGAGAGCAGGCCGGCCACGGCGGTCGCCGCCGCGACGTGCTTCTGGTTGGGGTGGTTGTTGAAGAAGTTGGCGCCGAGCAGCACGGTCGTCGGCACGTAGGAGGAGATGGCGAGCGCCAGCGGCAGGTCGCCGCGGTCGGGGTTGGCGAGGCTCAGGAACCCCACCGCTGCCACGGTGTACGCCATCGCGCCAATCGCGACGGGCGCCACCGCCTCCGAGGTGGTCGGGTTGTCGAGGCTCAGCGCGTACGAGAACCCGACCGACATTCCGTAGAGGAACGCCGTGGTTCCGAAGTCGAGCTTCTCCCAGGCGCTGAGCCGCAGCTTCTCCGAGGTCTTGAGCGAGTACGGCTCGCCCCGGACGACGACGCCGTTGGAGCCGGCGCCGCCCGCGCCGGCGACCGGCGGCGGTCCGGGCGGGAACGCGCCCGGCGGCACCGCGCCGGGCGGCAACGTCCCGGGCGGTGGGGCAGCCGGCATCAGGCGGGCGCTCGCCGCGATGATCTTGAGCGCGCGGCGCGCGGCGTCCGCCTCCGGCGCGCCCGCGAACTCGGTGGCGACCCGCTCGTAGAGCGCGCGGGCGAGCTCCAGGTTGCCGGCGTCGACCGCGGCATCGGCCGCGGCGAGCATGTTGGCGGGCGACGTCGCCGGCGCGGGGTTCGGCGCCGTCGAGTCGGGCCACGCCTGCGCCTCAGCCGTGCGCGCGATGCCGAACGCCAGCAGCGCCGCGATCATGAGCCCGACCCGCAACCCCATTCGGGGCCGATTATGCCATCGTCCTTCCGGAAAATGGACGTCGCCGGCGCCGCAGTCGGGGACTGCGACGCCGGCGGCTCGGTTGTCTAATCGTGTCGGGGTCCTCGGGTGGACCCGCCGCTCAGAGGCAGAGGGCGTCGATGCAGGACTGGCTCGCGCTGCAGTCGCCGGCCCCGCTGCACACGGGGGCCGCCTCGCCGGGCGTCATGCAGAAGCCGCCGTGGCAGACGGTGGCGCCGCCATCACACGCGCAGCAGTCGTCGTTGCTCGCGCACGCCGTCCGGCAGGCGCCGTCGACGCACATCTGGCCCGCCACCTTGCAGTCGCCGTTGGCCATGCAGCTCGGGTGGGGCGTGTGATCGGCCCAGCAGAGCCCGCCTTCACAGCGATCCTTGGCGCCGCAGTCGGTGTCGCCGCCGCAGGTCGGGTGGCAGGTCGCGTTGATGCAGGTGCCGGTGCCGCACTTGGAGTCGAAGACGCACTGCCCGCCGCCCATGGGGTTCGGCTGGCAGAAGCCGCCGAGGCAGGCGTCGCCGGTGCCGCAGTCGCCGTTGCCCGAGCACGGCGGCTCGCACCCCCCGTTGCGGCAGCGTGCGCCCGCGCTGCACTCGCTGGTGTAGCGACAGAGCGGTGGCGCGATCTGGATCTTCGTGCAGACGCCGTTCGTGCAGCACATCCCCGTCGCGCAGTCGGACGGTCCCGTGCAGGTCGTGCCGCCGCCGCTCGTGCCGCCGGCCCCGGTCGTCCCCGCGGTGCCCGTGACGCCGCCCGCGGCGCCCGCGCTGCCGCCGGCTCCGGCGTCGCCGCTCCCGGCGGTGCCGGTGCTGCCGCCCGCAGTGCCCCTGCTGCCGCCCGCAGTGCCCGTGCTGCCGCCCGCGGTGCCTGTGCTGCCGCCCGCGGTGCCGGTGCTGCCGCCTGCGGTGCCGGTCACGCCTCCGGTCGCGCCAGCAGCGCCGGCCGTTCCGGTGCCTCCGGCCGATCCGGTCTCGGTCCAGCCGCCCGTCGCGCCGCCGTCCGTCGCGCCCGTCGCGCTGGTGCCGGCGTGCCCGCCGCCGCCCGCGCCACCGCGCCCGGTCGTGCCGGCGTGGCCGCCCAGGGCGCCGGTGCCGCCGTCATACCCGCCGCGGCCGGACGTACCGCCGCGGCCGTACGTCCCAGCGCCTCCGCCGTTGGCGCCGGCCCCGCTGTACGAGCCGTTCCCCGAACAGTAGGGGTCGTTGTAGCAGTCGTCGTACGGTCGGATGATGCAGCCGGCGAAGGCCAGCGCGCCGATCGCAGCGCAGCAAATAACGAGTTGCGGAGGAAGGGGCGAGAGGGCGCGCTCGAGCTTCATGGTTGGGTTTTCCTTTCGGCGCTTGCCCTCGCAAATCGCACGCCAGCGACCGCGCGGCGTGATCGCCCCAACGCGCACTCGGGTGATCCCAAGAGATCTCGTGCGTTCGCGATCACGAACGCGCGCGAGCACGCCGTGATCTCACCTACAGCCCATCTTGGATGGGTGACCAGGCTTCACACCGCAGCGCTGTGCCGCCGCCGCCCGCCATGATCCGGGAAGGGCGGCGGGCTTTGTGCCGAGCGTCGCGGTGTGAACGGAACCCATGAAGGGTTCCGAGGTTAGGTCGCGTGTGCGCAGGCGGCTTCGCCGCCGGAGCCCATCGCGGGAGTTAGATGGCCGTGTGGCTCAGGTCGTGGCGAGGCCGCGGGTCATGATGATCTTGCCTGACCGCACCAGCTCCACGATCTGGTAGTTGCGCAGCAGGCTCAGGAAGACGTCCAGCTTTTCGGCCGCGCCCACGATCCGGATGATCAGCGAATCGACGCCGTAGTCGACGACCTTGGCGCTGTAGAGCTCGGCGATCTGCAGGATCTCCGTCCGCTCCTTGACCTTGCACTCGATCTTCACGAGCGCGACCTCGGTCTCGTAGACGGCCTGCCCGGTGTGATCGAAGGCATGCACGACGTCGATCAGCTTGGTCACCTGCTTGATGATCTGCTCCAGCGTCTCCGGGTCGCCGCTGCAGGTGATGGTCATCCGCGAGAAGTCGCCGTTCGCGACGTCCGTGCTGACGACCAGGCTCTCGATGTTGTACCCGCGCCGCGAGAACACCAGCGCGACGCGCACCAGCACGCCGGGCTTGTTGCGCACGAGGATCGAGATCGTGTGCACGGGCGCGCTCGGCGCCATCTGCGGGATCACGGCTGCCACGGACATCGCTAGGTGCTCCCTTCGGGCTTGGACATCTTCTGCTTGGGACGTTCGATGATCATGTCCTTGAGCGCGGCGCCCGCCGGGATCATCGGGAAGACGTTGTCTTCCTTGATCACCTCGGCCTCGACGACGCACGGGCCGTCGGTCCAGGCCATCGCCGCCTTGAGGATCCGGTCCACCTCGGCGGGGCGCTTGATCCGCCAGCCCTTGATGCCGTACGCGCCGGCGAGCTTGACGAAGTCGGGGTTCCCTTCGAGGTCCACGCCCGACAGGCGGTTGTCGAAGAACAGCTCCTGCCACTGGCGCACCATGCCGAGGTAGCTATTGTTGATGATCAGCACCTTGACCGGCAGCTTGTGCAGCGCCGCCGTCGCCAGCTCGGCCATGGTCATCTGGAAGCCGCCGTCGCCGACGATGGCCCACACCTTCTTGTCGGGGAAGGCGAACTGTGCGCCGACGGCGGCCGGGAAGCCGTAGCCCATGGTGCCGGCGCCGCCGGACGACAGCCAGTGGCGGTTCTTGGTGGTCCGGCAGAACTGCGCCGCCCACATCTGGTGCTGGCCGACGTCGGTCGTCAGGATGCAGTCGCGGCCGCCGAGCGCGTCGAGCCGGTCGAGCACGTGCTGCGCGCGCAGGCCGCCGCGCTTGCCGTACTTGAGCGGGAACTGCTTCCGCCAGCCCTCGATCTCCTTGAGCCAGTCCTTGGTGTCCAGCTCCGACACCAGCGGGATGAGGTCCTCGATGGCGAGCCGCGCGTCCGCGGCCAGCGACACGTCGGGGCGCACGATCTTGTTGAACTCGGCGACGTCGATGTCGACGTGGATCTTGGTCGCCCCCACGCAGAACTCGGACAGCTTGCCGGTGATGCGATCGTCCCAGCGGGCGCCAATGGCCATGATGAGGTCGCAGTTCATCACCGCCTTGTTGGCGTAGGCGGTGCCGTGCATCCCCAGCATCCCCTGGTGCAGCGGGTGATCCTCGGGGCAGGCCCCCTTGCCGAGCAGCGTATTGACGATCGGCGCCTTGAGCGTCTCCGCCAGCTTGATGATCGCCGGCCCCGCGCCCGAGATCACGGCCCCGTGGCCGACGTAGAGCACCGGGCGGCGGCTGCGCGCGATGAGCGCGGCGGCCTTCTTCACCAGCTCCGGCTCCGCGTGGCCGGGGACGCTGTAGCCGGGGAGGTCGACGGTGTCGACGAACGGCGCCTTGCACGGCGCGCTGGTCACGTCCTTGGGGAGATCGATGAGCACCGGGCCGGGCCGCCCCGAGTTCGCGAGGTGGAACGCCTCCCGCGTGATGCGCGGGATGTCGTTCGGGTTCTTCACCAGGTACGAGTGCTTGACCACCGGGTAGGTGATGCCGGTGACGTCGGCCTCCTGGAAGGCGTCCTTGCCGAGCATCGGCGAGATGGTCTGGCCGGTGAGCACGATCATCGGCACCGAGTCCATGAGCGCCGTCAGCATCCCGGTCACGGTGTTCGTCGCGCCAGGGCCCGAGGTCACGAGCACGACGCCCGGCTTGCCGGTGGCGCGCGCGTAGCCGTCGGCCATGTGCGTCGCGCCCTGCTCGTGGCGGACGAGGATCAGCTTGATCTTCGAATCGACGAGCGCGTCGAAGATCGGCATCGCCGCGCCGCCCGACAGCCCGAAGACGTACTCCACCCCCTCGCGTTCGAGGCAGCGAATGAGCGCCTCCGCGCCGGTCTGCAGCTTGGTGGCGGCGACGGGCGCCGGCTTGGCGGCGGCAGGGGCGGGAGCTTCGGCGGTGGCGGGACGTCGGGCAGTCGATGCGGGCACGGAATACCTCGCTTTCAGATGACTGGTGCGATTCTTACGTCGAAGTTCGGCCACTGTCCAGGTGATAAACAACCTGGCTCATAAGAACCGATGCCGATTTTACCTGATTGACGCATCGCTCTCCTATGACCTCGTTCTGGCTGTGTCGATTTGGCGAGAAAGCATGCGGTTAGTCGGCCGTGCTCCGAGGTGTTGAAACCGCGGTCAGTCTGACATGTCCCGGGCGCTCAAGACCGGACGCTTTCGCTCGCGAGGGGCGTGAACGCGCCGGGATTCTCCTGGCACCTCGGTTGCTCAGCAGGAGGGCGTGCGTTCACTTCTCGTCTTTCCCCTGGCGCTCGCGGCCACGCTCGGCGCCGCGCGTCCGGCCTCCGCGGCCGGCGTGCGCGCTGAGCTCGAGGGGGGCTCGAGCCTGATGGCGTCGCAGTCGGTCCGGAACCTCACTTCGCCAGGGGCGCCCACGGCGTACCGCGCGATGGTGTCGGTGACCGGCGCGCTGGGGGTGGGGCCCTGGGTCGGCGGCTTGAACCTGGACGGCGGGTTCGGGTGGTTCGACGGCCGGCTCGACGGGTTCGCGGGCGTGTTCAGCGGGGGCGAGCTGCTGCTCGACGGCGCGCTGCTGCGAGGCGTGGTCGAGTTCGGCGCGCATGACATCGTGGGGCCCGGCGCCGATTCGTCGCACAACTCGGACGCGCCGGATGTGGTGCTCCCCTACGCCGGGTTCCGGATCGGGACGGAGGCGAGGCTCATGCGAGGTCACCTGCTCAGCCTCGGTCTGTCGGCCTTCGTGCGCGTCGACCTCGCGCACCAGCAGGTAACGGGGAACGTGACGCTGAGGTGCGACTCCTGGGACGACTGCAACAACCCGATGGTCCCCAGCACCATCGACGTCGGCGGGGTGACGTTCGGGGTGGGGGTCAGCCTGACCTTCGGATCGGTCCGCTAGCGCGTCACGCTCGCGAGCGCGCGAGCGGTCACGCCAGCTTGCGGGCCACCCACCAGGTCTTGCCGGGGACGTCGATCTCGAACGGGCTCCAGGCCTCGCGGCGCTCGAGGGCGAGGCCGGCGGGGGCGAGCGCGCGCTCGATCTCGGCGTCGGCGACGAGCCGCTCGACGAGCGCGAAGGACTGCGCGCGCCCCTGACGGTCGACGGCGACGGTGGCGGTGCCGCGCGCGCGGGCGGCGTCGAACTCCGCTTCGATGGTGAGACGCCAGCCCGCGGCGCGGAAGCGGCTGGTGCCGCGCCACCAGCGCTCGAAGCCGAGGCGGTTGGTGACGTCGAAGACGACGAGCCCGCCGGGCCTGACGACCTGGGCGGCGGCGGCGAGCGCGGCGGCGAGCGCCGTCTCGTCGGGGAGGTGGTTGAGCGTGTCGTAGAAGCAGCCCGCGGCGTCGAACGACGGCCGGAAGGGGAGCGGGGCGCCGAGACCGCCGCGGGCCCAGGCGATCGACGCGGCCGCCGGCTTGGCGCGGGCGGCGGCCAGCATGCCGCGGCTCGCGTCGGCGCCGGCCAGGCGCCAGCCCGGGTTATCGGCGCGCAGCGCGTGCAGGAGCGTCCCCGTGCCGCAGCCGAGATCGACGAAGCTGAACGGCGCGCCGCCGGCCTCGCTGGCGAGGAGGGGGGCGAGCTTGGCGTGCGTCACCAGGGCGAACGGGCGCATGTCGTTTGCCGCCTGCCAAGCGTCGTAGATCGGCGCCAGGGCGTCGTAGAGATCAGTCGTCGTGTCCGACCGGGCCACGGGACGCCTTCTTCTCCCCCTGCGCGCGCTTGTCGTGCAGCATCCGCGCCTTCGAGCGCCGCGAGCGGCGCCGCTTCTGGCGCCGGATGCGTTCAGCATCCTGCTGCCGCGCGCTCTGGCGGCCGAGGCGCGCGGTCTCGATCTTGTCGGCGAGCATGCGCCGGGCGACGAGCCGGTTCGCGCCCTGCGTCCGCTCGCGCTGGCATTTGACCGCGATCCCCGACGGGCGGTGGACGAGCACGACGCAGGTCGCGACCTTGTTGACGTTCTGGCCGCCCTTGCCGCCCGAGTGGACGAAGCTCTCCTCGAGGTCCTCCTCGCGCACGCCGAGGCGGGCCAGCCGCTCGGCGAGCTCGCGCGCCTTGTCGCCGTAGAGGGGCATCCGGGCGCCGGGCTAGTGGACCGCGTCGCGGTGGGCCGGGGCGCCCTTGTCGCGATCGTGCATGAGGCCGTGGGCGTGGCCGATCATCTCGCCGAGGAACGTCGCCAGCGCGCAGAACTCGATCGCCTTGCGCTCGGCGGCGAGGTGGACGCCGCGGTGGACGAGCGCGCGCACGAGCGCGAGGTCCGACTCGCCCCCGGCGCTCCCGATCTCCCCGATGAGCGCGGTGAGCCGCGCCTCGTGCTGCTTCTGCAAATCGTCGACGTTCGCCATGCTGGGGTGATACCACGGCGGATGTGCGGCAGGCCCGGGAAGGGGCATACTTCGCCGCATGACGCCGCCCGCGACCACGCCCGCCGCCGCTCCCCAGCTCGCTTTCCAGCCTGCGATCCTGGAGCCGCCCCCCGCCGCCGCCCGCTTCGTCAGCTTCGCGCTCGCGGGCGGCGCCGACCCGGCGGCCGTGTTGCGCGCCCTCGCCGCCCTCGAGCCGGATCCGAAGGCCGTCGTCGGCCTCGGGTTGCCGCTCGTCGAAGGGGCGGGGCGCAAGCTCGCCGGGCTGCGCGCGTTTCCGGGCGACCTGCCGCCGTTCCCGTCCACGCAGCGCGCGCTCTGGCTCTACCTCGCGCACGTCGAGCGGGGCCGGATGTTCGACGTGGGGCGGGCGTTCGCGCGGCGCTTCGCGGGCGCCCTCGAGGCGGTCGAGGAGGTCGACGCTTTCGGTTACCGGGGCGGGCGCGACCTGTCGGGCTTCGAGGACGGCACCGCCAACCCGGTCGGCGACGACGCCGTCCGCGCGGCGATCATCGCCGGCCGCGGGCCGGGGCTCGACGGCGGCAGCTTCGTGGCCGCGCAGCGCTGGGTCCACGATCTCGACGCCGTCGACCGGATGAGCGTCGCGGCCCGCTCGGGCGCCGTAGGGCGCGACCTCGAGACCAACGAGGAGCTCGGCGACGCGCCGGTCTCGGCGCACGTCAAGCGGACCGAGCAGGAGAGCTACGACGACCCGCCCGGCTTCATCCTGCGCCGGTCGATGCCTTACGGCGGCATCCGCGAGCACGGTCTCAACTTCGTGGCCTTCGGCGAGTCGCTCGATCGCTACGAGCGCCAGCTGCGGCGGATGGCCGGGCGCGACGACGGCGTCCCCGACGGGCTCCTGTCGTTCACGCGCGCGGTGTCGGGGGCGTACTATTTCTGCCCGCCGCTCGCGCAAGGGCGGTACGACCTGCGCGCCTGCGGCGGCTGAGGGCGCAAAGGCCGCCGGCGAGCGCGAGGGCGATCCCCCAGCCGCTCGGGGCCCGGTCCCCACCGGCTGAGCAGGCGAGCGGCAGGAGCGGCCCCTCGCTGTAGGAGCCGGCGTTGGAGCCGCCGTTGTTGACCCCGCCGTTGTTGACCCCGCCGTTGACGCCGCCGGCGGTCACCGTCGGCTCCGCCTCGGGCGCGCAGGTGCCGATGGTGAGGTCAGCGGTCTCGTGCGCGGCGGTCAGATCGGCCAGCGCGAACGCGCGGACGTTGGAGTCGGAGACCGTGAGCATCTGCGTGCCGTTCTCGAACGCGCGCCGCGGGTTCCCGGGCAGCGGCAAGAGGACGTGCTTGGTCAGCGTGTCGCTCTGCCAGCTCACGAGCTGGACGCCGCCGCCGGCGTTCGCGCAGCTCGAGCCGACCTGGTAGTAGGGGAGCGGCGTCGAGAACGGCACCACCACCAGGCCGTCGGAGAACACCCGGAACGCCTTCTGGATCCGGTCCTGATCCTCGGACACCTCGCCGTTCAGGATGAGGTAATCCTCGGTGATGTCCGCGGGCCCGAAGGCGATGCGCGAGAGCATGCGCGGCGCGGCGCCGTTGCTGACGTCGAACAGCGACACGTTGAGGCTGCCGTTCGGATCGGTGCGGTCGATGCCGAGGCCGATGACCCGGTCGCCGTGCGGCTCGAGGTAGTACATGAACCCCGGCATGTAGAGCGCGCCCTGCTGCGTGGGCGCCGCGGGATCCGACAGGTCGATCACGAACATCGGATCGGTCTGGTTGTAGGTGATGGCGTAGGCGCGCGCGCCGTCGAAGCGGACCGTGCGCAGCCCCTCGGCCATCGGCAGCGTCATCGTCGCCTGCCCGAGCGGCGTGAACGACTGCGTGCTGACGACCTGGAAGGTCTCGATCTGGGGCGCGGCCAGGCCGTTCCCGGTGCGGCCGGCGCCGAGCTGGCTGATCACGCGCAGGACGCCGCCCGTCTCGTCGAGCTGCCAGCGGCTCAGGATCGCGCCCGCCACCACGAGGTGCGCGCCGACCACGAGGCGCCCCGTCGGATCCGTGATGTCGAGGACGTCGATGATTCCTTCCTTGGCCGTGCCGAAGCTGTTGGGATCGATGTCCGCGTGTCCGCCGATGTAGAGGCGCGCATCGTTGACGAAGATGCTTCGCTTCCAATTTTGCCCCCAGGGGAGGTTGTAGCCGTCGGGGGCGTTGCTCTCGAACGACACCTGCTCGACCTGCTTCATGGCCGTCGGGTCGGCGACGTTGAACGTCGTCACCATCGTGCGCGGCGCCGGCCCGCACCCGAAGCACGCGGCGTTCTCGTAGCTCGCGAGGTAGAGCACGTTGCCGACGATGCGCGAGTCCGCGATCTCTCCCGGCACCTTGAGCGGGGTGAGCAGGGTCGGCGTGGCCGGGTTGTGGACGTCGATCACCCCGACGATCGCGCCGGCCCCCTCGTCGACGGTCTGGGTGGTCCCGTAGGTCCCGTCGGTCGCCACCGCGGCGTTCGACATGACGACCAGGTAGCTCCCGCGCAGGTACATCTCGAACGGCTGCCCCTGCAGCGTCGTCTGCCCGAGTAGCGTGAGCACGCCGGGCGTCGACACGTCGACGAGGCTCACCGTCCCCGACCTCGACATCGCGTAGAGCAGCCCGCCCTGGAGCTGGATGATGTCGGCCTCCGCGATCGCGCGCTGCGCGTCGCCGCTGGTCGTGGTCGTGGTGGTGGTCGTCGGCGTCGTCGTCGTGCCACCGCTGCTTCCGCTGGCGGTGTTCGCGCCGGCCGCACATCGGACGCCGAGCACGATGAAGGAGAGCAGGAGAGCAAGCTTGGCGAGGCGCATGTCTCTTCATCCTGCAGCGCACGTGCCAGCGCGGAACGCCGGCGATCCCGCGGGGGACGACGGGTCACCGGGCTCGATCACCTGGAAAACATGACGGCGCTGTCGCGGTCGAGGTCCGGCGCAGTTGCGTCCCGAGGTCGGCTTGTCGATACTGCGCCCGGGAGGGACTCCATGCGCACAGCGATACTATCGGCAATGATCCTGGTGGCCGGCCTAGCGGTCGCTTGCGAGAAGGAGGCGCCGCCGCCTGCGCCGCCCCCGCCGCCCCCCGCGGCGCCTCCGCCCCCGCCGCCGGCCGCGGCCCCGGCACCGGATGGCGGCGTGAAGAAGAAGATGGTCGCCAACCCGGACGGGCTGTCGCTCGCCGACCGGATCGCCAAGCGCGAGGCCGAGGAGAAGAAGGTCGCCGCCCAGCTGGCCGGCGAGGAGCAGAAGCGGCTGCTCACCTACGACAAGGGGAAGCTGGCGCTCCACCAGCAGGTGTTCGCGGCGATCAAGAAGTTCCGCGGCGCCTACGACAAGGCGAAGACGAAGGAGGACGTCGAG
>Ga0306920_100005180_pt1 | contig 16809 bp, 22 predicted proteins | sample flu12Cox44000170_FD_204666 | JGI IMG/M metagenome (GOLD analysis project Ga0306920, IMG submission 204666) | Lab enrichment of tropical soil microbial communities from Luquillo Experimental Forest, Puerto Rico - flux4day.12C.oxic.44.000.170 (v2)... | ecosystem: Environmental > Terrestrial >... | reverse complement strand
ACTCCATCAAGGTTTCGTCCCGTTACGTTCATCCGTCTGAGGACGCCATGCAGGTTGCGATGTTGCGTTTAGGTGGGCACAAAATTGGGCACAGCGACATTATGAGACTGCCGGAAGCAAGCGGGAGGATTGCAACAACTCCTACTGTTCCAATGACAAACGAATCGAGAGCATAGGTATAGCTGAATTCTGGGGTCATCCATCCTAGCTTCCCTCTCAGAGGCAGGTGGGAACGACCCGTTCCACCCGATGTTTGGGCCCCTTCCTTCCCCATTCACCAGTTGGGCGGATCGTGTTGGAACGCGACCCACTCCTCTTTCTAGGCACACGCGTGGCCCATCGCCAGAATCGTGCTCGCCAGCAGACATCCCTGTGTTTTCAATCACTTGGTTGTACGTGCTCAAATCCCCTACAGCCTTCGAATTCCGATTCGAGAAGCGGCCTCCCAGACTGGCACGCATGCACCTTTCGCCAGCCGATGCTCTTGGATTCAACCGCAGCACTTCCCCTCACTTTTCGCGCACATATGTGATCGAAACTTGTCCCACCTTCCGCGCTGCTGCATAATGGGAACCTCGCTGCTGAAATCATGAGAAAACCATTTATCGCGATTCTCGCAATCGCGGCCGGCCTCGCAGGCCTCGCGATAGGAATGGCCGCTTCGCGCGGCCGGTATCTGACGCCTCGCCCCTCAGCATCGCGCGCCCACGGATCGGCAGAATTGTCGAGCATCAAGACGGTAGCGAATGCGCAGTCCCAGCCTGATGTCACCGCTTTAGTGGACGATGATGATGAGCCGGTGGTTCGTTTTGCGAGCAATCCGCAGCCAGTTCCTCCTTTTCTTCTGCAGGACCTTGATGGCAACGTGGTTTCAACAGCGCAATGGCAAGGTAAAGTCGTAATTCTGAATTTCTGGGCCACCTGGTGCCCGCCTTGCCGCGAAGAGATTCCGATTCTCATTGAACTCGCCAAGAAATATAAGGATAGCTTGCTCATCGTGGGCGTTTCTGTCGACGATGGCTCCCCAGATGAAGTTCGAGAATTTGCGAAAGCGTTTCACATGAACTATCCGGTGGTGATGTGGAGTCATGAGCTTGTTTCTGAATATGGCGGCGTTCCGGCCCTTCCCACCACTTTTCTGATAAACAAGGACGCTCGCATCGTCCAAAAGCATGAAGGTTTGTATCCGCCTGAAGTGTACGACACGGAAGTTCGCGCACTGATGGGATTGCCCGTGGATGTGAAAATAGAAACTTTTGAAGATACCGGCCAAATCTTCCTGAAGAATGCGGTGCGCGCCACCCAACTTCCCGACGTCGATTTCTCCGGGCTATCGGCCGAAGAGAAAAAGGTAGCTCTGAAAAGACTCAATTCGGAAGGGTGCACTTGCGGATGCCGCTTAACCTTGGCCCAATGCCGAATCAACGATACGTCATGTGTTCGGAGCCGAGGCCTCGCAGCCAAGGTGATTCAAGAGGTCAAGGATGCTGTGCCCATCCCGCCGCTTCCAACGCCACCCCTCGCTCCGGCCATTAGCGAATAGCCAAGCCGTCATCGGCCCATCATCGAAAGATTCACTCGCGACTTTCCAAATCCTTCGAAAAGTCGCGAGCGAATAAGCCCGAGTTTCGAACTAGTGGTTCTCGTGCTCTCTGATTTCAATTGCTTGGTTTGCTTCCCCGAGAGCTTGGTCCAAGTATTTCATCGCTTTGTCTCGGTGCCCGCCGAACGATCCTGGCGCCGCGGCCATCAACCCGCGCGCCTGTTGCATAAGATCACGCGCGCTGCGCATATCTCTCATCGCCTCATGCTTTTCCTGCGCGGCTACGGTTATCACGCTGGTAGATCCCGGGATGGAACGCGATGCCGCGCCCGCCACGAACGCCACTGCAAAACCGCCTATAATCAGCAATCGAGAAACCTGATTCTGCATCGGAAATCCTCCGCTTGAAATTTTCACTGCACCTTTGTAAGAACTTTGCCAGAACGACCAAACGAGCGCGGCTGGAGCGCTCCATCGCAAGTAATATTAATTCAACCAGACGTTCGACCGTGGCGGACATGTTCAACGCTTGTCGCTAGAGGCTCAACAGGCGCGCCGCAGACGGCTTCCTTCGCTTGCTAATCCAACCGGTGCACAATTCTGGCATTGTCTGCAAAGGGTAATTAGGTTGATCTGTGTTCGCTCGGCATACATTATTAATAGCGCGGGCTCCTAGCCTCTGAGCGCCAATCGGATTCCCGAAGTCTCGACGCGAGTGCTAGTGGGTCTCGGACCCAACCAGCACTTTTTTGTGCTCACGTTTGGAGCTGAGGCTAATCATTTCCTCAAGAGCGCGGCGCGTCGATTCCACATCTTTCGTGCTAACCCCCTTCGCCGGTACAGGACGTGAAATTGCTGAGCATCTTGGAGCGACGACATCGGGGCGAGAGAACAAAGGTGGCGTCGTGCGTTTGTGAATTTCCTTGGCACGAACCGGGAGCCGAGTCATGCGCATTTGAAACTCCTCGCGATGCCTGCAATCCAATTGGTCCTCTATTGTGAAGGTGACTGCGACCTTGTCGTAATTTTTGATTGTGATAGGAGGCTGCTGAGACCCAACGCCCAAGAGCAAGCCCTCGCGAAAGTCTCCCCTTGACAGGCCGCAATTAATGCGATGATTGAGCACCTCGACGCGCGCGAATTGTTCTCTGTCTCCGGGGAATGTGTACCACCCGGGATGTTTTCCCTCGTCCTTCGGATCGGCAAGCCACTCGAAGGTCGGGTCCTCCCACGGCGGCCAGATCCAGCTGTCCCGGATGATGATTTTCCCGGGAAGATCGCGGCGGACGAAAACCGAGAGAATGTATCCAAAGCGGCCGTGGCTGAGCTCGCGGATTTCGTTCCTTCCGTGCTGAGACCCATTCCTAATCATCAGGGCGCGACCTAAGTGTCGAGCGTCGACACCAACCCGATCTTCAAGCGGCGCAAGTGGAATTCCAGTCGCCTCCAGGTCGTTCCATTCTTGTGCAAGCACTCCAAAATCACGAGTTAGCATATCTGAAGCCCTCCTGAATTTTTCTGAAAAACCTCCGCAACCTCCTAGACCTCCCCTCGAGCCTTGCCCTGTGCAATCGTAACTTCAAGCTCGTGACAGTAGCGACAGGCGCTGAAAAATCCGCTTTGCATCGCGCGCACGCCGTGGGACAGCGCGAGCTTGTGAATGAGTCGACAAGTCGAGACGTTCAGCGTGAGCCCATTACCAGCGCGGTTGATGCGTCCGCTTGGGATTCCTAACCGCTTCGCTGCCCACCCGGTGCTTTCGGCGGAAATCTCCTCGTCGATTCCCCGACCCTTGTAAATCGCGCTCACTTTTTCCGCGAGTCTATCCATGCGAATATTTGTCCATCCGCCCTGGTGGATGAACGCGAGGCCTGCCTCAAGAACAATCGAATCAAAAGCAGACGCGTGATCTGCGCGAATTTCTTCATCATGAACGCTCAGAAGCGGCAGAATTTTCTGTTGAACTTCAATGTCGCCGACTATTGCCGCACCGAACGCCCGCGCAAGATCTTGTACCGGCAGCGAGACTTGGCTGACGTCGAAAGTCGGAATTTGGACACGGCTGGAATTCCGGAGAAAATAACCTAAGAATCGCGATTGGAATTCCTCGGCGATTTCGGCTTCAGCTTCTTTGTCGAGGGGCAGTTGCTGTCCTGCGACCGGGATCAAGACACTCCTGAGAGCATCCGTCTGGAGCGCCGTGCCCTGCGGAAGTGTGCGCGAAAAGATAATCTTCGGCCCATAAAATTCTGCAAGGCCGTGGCTAGTGATTATCCCCGCTGCTCGATAACTGGAGGATTGAAGGAGGGTTTGCATTTCAGGTCGCAAGTCAGGTTCATCGAGTAGCAACGTAGGCTGGAGCTGCATTGGCACGCGATTTATGTCAGCCCGCCTGAGGCCACTCAGGACGAGGGAGCGTCGGCAGAACATGCGAAGCATCTGCAGCGCGAGATTTCTTGGAGTTCCTGCAGGAGCGAAGATCGATAGGATCGGTGCCATTGGCAAAACCGGTGACATCCAAGAAGCAAAAATGGCGAAGACCATCGCGGTGATGCACGGGACGAGTTGGCCGAGAAAACCGTGAAGACGAGCATACGCGTCGTTGAATAGTTTTTCTGTGGATTCTGGTGCTGCGACTCGTGTGGGGAAACGCACAGCTCTTGAGATACTGCTCTCCGGGCGAGTCGGCGCATACAGTCGACCGGCATGCGACAGGGTCGGCTTTAGATCCAGGACCCCTTGTTTGCTCCGCACCAAACTCAATCGCGTTGGACTGGCCGGATCGCGGATAAGTTCAATGACGGTTCCATCGCTGAAGGTTTCGCCTGCGGTCTCAATCGCAGAACCATCTGCCTTAGCGGGATCTGGGAGGGAAGAAGAAGGACGAGTCTTTCGTTTATCTACGAATCTGCTAGACGCGCGCCGGCTGGTCGATTTCCTGGAGTGCATGGAAGTACCCGGATCCTCTGTCACGGACGACAGTAGATTGCAATCCAAATCGACGTCCTGAGAGGTTGTCAACGTGTTCTATCATCGAGTCACGCGACCAAACGGCATCCATAAGCACCCGATTTCACTGAACATTACGTCTGGAACGTAATCAGCGAACACATTCTACCACATCCGGTCCTTCCATGCGCAAGTGCATCCCGATCTCATTCGAGGCAAACATGTCATCCGTTGCTCGATAGGCACAGACGAGCACCAGTCAACTTGGGAGACTTAGCTGAGCGAAGCTGCGAGAACCGCTCCTTCCACCAATCCAGGACTCAATGACTCAGGCGATGTGACCTAGTGAAAAATGAGGACGACCCGGCCTTCGCCCTAATTTTCGAAACTCCGCGACAAACTCAAGTATCTGCCGAGCTTCCATCATTCTGTAGCTGTATAAACTTCTTGAAAAATGTTGAATTCCCCTTTTTGTAGGACCAAATCCCCGCGCGGAGGAACACCTCGCACACTTGTGCAAGACTTCGACCTTCGGTTTTTGCAATCTGCATCAAGGCTTTCTTGATATTTGCCGGGATTCGGAACCCGATCCGTTCGTTCTTATTCATCAGTGCGAATTCTAGAATAAGTGCCCATCGCTCACAAATGATATCCGCTTGACTCACATTCGCATTATGGTTACCATTGTTCAACAAAGGTGGTCATTTGACAGAGGTGCACCATGAGATCAAAACGTTCGTCGCGGACAAGCTTCGAATCCATGCTTCGGCAAAACCTTCGATTTGCGGAGGAGTCTATGGCAGGCGGTCTCGCCAAACGGCAACGTAGTCAGCTCCGGGAATTAACCCTCAAGTTCGGAGTATCCCTTCAGTTGGGTGATTTTATCTTACTGGACGGTCGGTGGTTTGTTACTTACTCAGGACTGTTGCGGCTTGCTTATAGGAAGGGGTGTTGCTCCATGACAGCAGAGCCAGTTCGAGAATATTGCGATCCGACATTGAGTCGTTGGGTCTTTCGCGCGGCCGTCGGACGGAGACCTGGCACGAGACTGTTCGTCGCATATGGTGAGGCCAATCCAGGAAACACTTCCACTCTAGCTAAAGGTTGTGAACTGCGAATTGCAGAAACACGCGCAACAGCTCGTGCCTTGCGCAAGGCCTTCGGAATCGGACTTTGCTCTGTCGATGAACTGGGCTCACATCCATTCTCTGTGCGACCTCGCAACAATGACTGTTCGAATGGGCAGCCCCGACTGCGCGACAAACTCTGCCTGCTGATTCGAAACTACGAACTCGATCCCACCCTAGTGAAACGCTACGCAGCCGACTTCTGTGGTACGGAAACTCTTCGTGAGGCCAGCCGAGATTTGGTTGAGGCTTTCGTTTCCACGATCTCTCAGGAGGCAGCCAACAATCGCGCCGCACTCGTCTGCAAGTTGAACAGCTACAACCAGCCCGAGGAGGTGAGGTCATGAAGCGGCATTTTCCGGGTCTCCATTCGCAACCTAACCATGTCGACGATTCTCTCGAGGGTATATTCCTCGTTCGAGTCGAACGGGCCTGCTATCATTGGCATCCGCAAAAGCCCTTCTTCGTCCTCTGTTTCGCAATCCTCGAGCCGAAGGAGCTTGCCTCCCGCAAGATTTCGGGCCGGCTCTATTGCACCCAGAAATCGCTCTGGAAACTCAACTGGTTCCTGCGGGATTTTGGCTACGACCCGGACCTGCTCGGACGTGACGAAGTGGATGAAAAGGCTCTCCTTGGCCTGATAGGTGTCCTTCGTACCAGCCGCAAATCACTCGCGGGTCGCATGTTCCTCAACCTCGATGCGTTTGCACCATCATCCGAATGGGAATTCATCTCCAAGGATGCTCGCGAAGGTGTTTTGCCGGGAGGCTCCAATGACCTACAGCTTCACGCAGATTAGCCAGTATCTTCGCTGCCCTCGGCAATATCGCTACCGATATCTCGACGGCTGGCGGGAGCGGGAAGATCGAGCCGCCATGATCTTCGGCCGTTGCTTCGAGAACGCCCTCGCGGCTTATTTTAGAAGAGAAGACCCGACTGCCACATTCTTCAAGGAATGGCAACAACAGCAGAACGCTCCTCTCGCCTATACAAAGAATGACTCCTGGGACCGGCTCTATCACCAGGCGATTCACCTGCTCGAGCGGTTCGCCCAGGATGATCGCGTTCAAATCCGAAGCCCAAAGCGGAATCTTCAAGTGAAGCTGACCCGCTCGCTCCCTTGTGGCGGTGATTTCGTGTCATACGTCGATGCGATTGGCGAGGTGGACGGGATGAAATGCATCATCGATTGGAAAACGACCACCTCCCGATATCCGGAACAACCGGAAGGTCTTTTGGCTCTCGATCCGCAACTCGTTTGTTATTCCTGGATGGCTGGCATTTCTGAGGTTGCCCTGGTCGTATTTGTACGAAAGAACGCACCTGAGATTCAGTATCTGACGACCACGATCGACGAAGGTCAGTGCCGGGAGTTTGGCCAACTGGTTGAGACTACGGTCAATCAGATCGAGGCAGGACAATTCCTCCCGCACAGCGGTATTCGATTCCCTCAGAACGGGTGTGTGAGCTGCTCCCATCTGGGGATGTGCCTGGGAGATCAGCAGCTTGTGGATTCAAAACTGATTCGCCGACCAGGAGCGAACTCCCTTGACTGGCTGGATGAACTTGTGGATTGACCCGAGGACCATTGTGACTCCCGAACTCAATCGCCAGAGAGCACTCCTGGTCCTGGGAAAGATTGATGAGATCCTGGCCTGGGAACAGACCAAAGAGCACGAACGCGACCAGCGCTTCGTCGAATTGGGCCAGTATCTTTGCGAGGTGCGAGCCGGTCAGTATTGGAGACTCGAGAACCTGAAATCGTTCGATGAGTTTCTCGAAAAACGTTTTCCTGAGTCGCGCAGAAAGGCTTATTACCTGCTCGCTATCCACGAGCATCTAACGCGGGTACCGAAGGGCCAGCTTCGGGAGGTAGGTTGGACCAAGGCAAGAGAGCTAGTGAAGGTAGCGCGACGTGATGGAGATGAGTTTAATTGTGCACCCTGGGTGCACAAAGCCAAGGAGCTTCCCAAAGAAGAATTCAAACGCGAGGTAGATAGGTACCTCACGGGCAAAGAATCAGAGCCATGGGAGATTATCTATTTCAAGCTCTACAAGGGTCAGCTAGCCACCGTTGAACGAGCACTTGAAATCGCAGCCCTTGTGCTTGGGAGCGACAAGTCCCGGGGCTATTCGCTTGAGATGATCTGCGCCGACTTTTTGGCGGGTGCGGCCTTGGAAATGGGTAATCCCGAGTTCTCAGCTCCCACTGGTCACTTAACCGAAAAAACCATTCCTTTGGAAGACGCAACAAAGCGGACCCCATTTGCTAAAGAAGGCTCGAATCCGGCTGGCGCCTGATGCCTACGCAAAGCTGCGGAGATCCTTGCGCGCGATCGCTAACGGTGACAGCTCTGTGGTAGCCTCAAGCATCTCGATGTTCACCACAAAAGAAAACGCAGTGCGGAGGCTGACGACGTGGAGAGCAACCTGATCACGCTTTGTCGCAGCTGCCACCCAATTCTGCATCGGCCGAGTTACAAAATGGCCGCAGCTCCTTGATTCACGGACAAGAGTTCATTCGGGATTTTGAAAAATCGTTAGGTCAACAGGGATCTTCTAAGTTCGAATCTTACCCGCTCCGCCAGCCAGTCGCAGTATTTTTCTCGGTTCCTTTTCCTCTAGCTAGAAGTGCGAATGTGCGGCCTATTTGCGAGGTGCTAACGCTCGCCTACGACGCGTGATTCAGCATATCCGCCCGAAACCGGAGAAACTTCGTAGCTTTTCTCCCCAACTAATTGCGAGGTTCACTTCCGACTGCCCATTCATTTGTTGGACGCGACGTGTGCTGCATCTACACTACTCTGCGGGTCTTCGACTTCAATCACTTTCGCGCGGAATCTTCACGTGCGGCGGCAGCTGCTTCGGCATGGGATGAGGCCTTCAAATTCCTAAGTTACATCAGTGTTCGCGGACAGCTTGCCCGCCGCAGTCCACGTCCCACAACTCACTCGCAGGACAACTTTGACATGAATGGCCGGATGCCGATGAGTACGTGACGGTGTGCAGTCCCAGCCTTCGGTCAGCATTCCCACGCTGACGATGCGTACGCTGCGGGACCGGAGCTAAACGAAATCTAGTGCTAAAGTGGTCTGCTTGAGCCAGTGAATCGCGGATGGTTCCCTTCAGAGCGCACCATTATCACCCAAAGAGGGGACCCGGGCGCCTCTATGGAGGCGATTCAGGGAAAATGGTGAATTACACCAGTCGACCGCGCTGCTCTTCGTGGGTCCTTCAGCAATATTATACACCGCCGTGGTCCCAGCGACAGCCGCTTACACGGACATGAGAAATTGCGAGCCGAGCTTGCCGGTGTGATTGTGGGCGGTAGCGCTTGGTGTTGTAAAATCTTCAGTCCTCGGACGTCTCCGCCGTCCGTCAGAATTCCGATCTTGCCCGCGCCATTCACGATTCTCTCGCTGGTTCGGTAATTGGATTCACAGAGTGCGCCCTATCTTAACCGTAGACGTGTAGTGCTCAGTTTAGAATGCATCTCTCAAGGAGGCTCGGATCATGCCAAAAGTAAATCAGCTCACGGTTCGCTGCGAAAACCGCCCGGGGACCTTGGCGCAAATCGCGGCCGTGCTCGGCGAGGTCAACGTAAATATTCTGGGGTTCTTGCTCACAACGTTCGGGACCAAAGCCCACGTCAAAATGATAGTCGATGACGTCAAGAAGGCCAAAGAGGCCTTGGAGGATGCCGAACTGCTCTACTCGGAGCAGGTGGTTCTGCATGCAAAACTCGCAAATGTGCCCGGAGCCCTTGGGCGCTTCGCTGCAACGCTTGCCGCACGGAAAATCAACATCACTTCGGGCTATCAAACGATCGAGAAGGAATCAAAGAAAGCAAGTGTGGTGCTGGAGGTCTCGCACTTAGACAAGGCACTTCGCATATATCAGAGCACCGCTTCGGATCGGTTATATGAATGAAGGGTATTGGTCGGCTTACGGTCTGATCTACGAAGGTCTTTCCATGGGTGTAAGATGTAGCCCTCAAGTCTCTAAGATCTTCTGGTCCAAGAACCTCAGGCTCGCCTATGAATGCGAAGAACACGGACCGATACAGACGGATGTTGCTCGCCAAAAAGCGCGAATTGTCGATTCACGTAAGAAGGCTGGCTGACTCAATCCTTATCGCTTTCCAGGAAGGTATTGCGACGCGGCACTAGTCGTCTGGGCCCTTCCGACTCGCATGACTCTTGTGGCCACGCCGTTCCGCGAAATGACACGCTGAGATAAGGAATATCACGAGAAGTAGAACTGCAAGCCCCACCACTGGAACTGAAAACATGCCAGCTCCTCGAACTGGAGCGCTACCGCATTTCAGCCAAAACTCTGCCTCTTGAAGCCGGGACTCAATGCATCTGGCCTGGCTTGAACCAAGTCTTACCCTTTCGCGCCGCTTCAATCGCAGGTATAAGGTCGATGCCAAGTCGGGATTTGGGGATGAAGCCTCGAACACCACCGTTAAGAAGTCTTGGAAAGAGGGGGCGCGCGTCATATAGGCTCGTGGTGAGGACAATCGTGTTGGGGGACTCACAACTGATTTGCTCAGCGGCTGCCGCTCCGTTCAACCCTCCCATCGCCAAATCTAAAACGACCACGTCAGGATGGAGCGCTTTGACTTGTTCAACCGCTTCGGCTCCATCAGACGCCTCCGCACATACCTGCCAATCCTTTCTTTGAGCAGTTATAAACGTCCGCAGGGTACGCCTAGCTTCAAGGTGGTCATCCACCACTAAAATTCGCATAGACATGGAAATCTCACCTTCGTCCCGTCTCATCATGACAGCGGTGAGAGAGTTTTGATGATGTTCCGATTGGAAATGACAGCGGGCTGAAGAGCAATACAGGGAACCACTTAGGCGATTTAGCTGAAACTGGCAATCGCTTGGGTCTCGTCTTCAATACACGGAATTAAGTCAAGCAGGCGCGCGAACGCGGCATCGAGAGTCGAAACCCGCATCTGTAGTCTAGCGTCACGGAACTCCTGATAAGCGGGATTCGCCAGGGCCGTGCGGACTTGGCGCAACGTCAGTCCCGCAGCCCGCGCCATCTCGCGCAGCGACAGTCCAAGCCCTTCTGAGCGCGCCAGAGTGAGCCAGGGGAGGTAATTCTTTCGTGCTAAGGCTTCGTTTCGCATGTCGGCATTCTACACCGCCATTTCGAGTCGGTTTGTGTCATTTCGTCCTGGTACGGCAACGGGTGCTGGTCTCACTTGCGGGTCCAGCGCAATTTCCTTGGCAAGCCTATTTTTCCTGCTGCGTCCTTAATCCTATGTTTCAATATTCCCAATCCTGTTCCACGACCTGACGATGCGGGACAGGAGCTGCCAGAAGAGCCCAAGAAATCTGGGAAAATAGGGCTCCCAATGTTCGGACGGTACGGGGTAAACGAGCTGTAGCAATCCAGTTTGCATCGTGCGAGCACAGCCGACGCAGTTGAGGTGTACACAGAATCTGCATTACGCCCCCTGCACTTTCGCACCGCCCGGCACCTTCGCTGCCAGAATATCGAGCTTATGCACCTTCGGCTCCTGCAGGAACAAATCCTGGGCTTTTTCGAACAGCGCCTTCGCAATTTCGCCGGTCAAGTGTGCGTCCCGCCCTTTCTCATCCGCAAAAGTGTCGAAAATTCCAAATTTCGCTCCCCCGAGCTTTACCGCGTACCACGTGACTGTCCCCAGTTCCTTCTCTGCCAAGGGCTGTGCCGATTTCAAGAACTCTGCCACCGTTTGCTCCTTGCCCGGCTTCGCTTCCACTTCTACCCAAATCGCAAGTTTCGACATAATCGGTACCTCCAAACCCTGAGATGCCAAACGGCACGAATGGGTTTCGGGCGTTCGAAAGCTACGTAAGCACCAGTTGGCGGCGCAGTTTAACTGCCATCCACCTGAGAGGAAACACTCGAATGGAATCAATCAATTTGCAGCGGCAACAGACCATGATTGGTACTGCACAAACAAGCAGGCTACGGGCAAAACGCGCTCCCGCATCCACTGAAAGCAGTATTCGATTTGGATGATGACTGTGAAACTGTCAGGGGTACCGGATGAGAGTCTTAGTCGCCGACGACCACGAAATCATGCGCCGTGGAGTTCGCTCCGTTTTGGAATCACGCCGTGACTTTGAAGTTTGCGAGGCTCAAGACGGTGAAGAGGCAGTGGAGAAGACCAAGCAATTGCATCCGGACTTAGTCATCCTCGATATTTCCATGCCGCGTTTGGATGGATTCGCTGCCGCTCGACAAATAAGACAGGTGTCTCCGCGCACCGCCATTCTGATTTTTTCGGTGAACAGAACTGCAGCCTTTACCGAAATCGCCCAGAAAATCGGGGCGAGCGGATACGTGATGAAAGGCGAGAATATCGAGACTCTTCTGAAAGCCGTTGACGCCGCGCTTCACAACCAAACCTATTTCCCTAGCTGATTCCTTCTTGGCTGCTTGCATTCGCGACGTAGACGGAGACTCTCGCTACAATTCTCGGCACGTTACGTTCCTGGGCGGATGCGCTTGCAGTCGTCGGCGACAGAATCGCTTATGCCAAGAGCGAAAACGATACCGTTCTTAATGTAAGAGACGATGCTTTCTTCTTTGAATTCTGTTCACTACGTACGGTCTGGGGGATTGACTCCGTAATCCTTGGAAGGTTTCCAGCAAGACGGCGCAGCTTGTTTGGCGTCTTTGGAGTAGCTTGCGGCCTCAATCAGGCTTATACTCTCAGAGAATTCTCCAGATAACCTTCCGCCGAACTTTGCGACGGATTCTTGTCCGAACTGAAGCGCGCAGAACCGGAGCTGGCTTTTGAAGCGCGTCCCTTCGAGTTGGTCCGGTTTGTAGCGGCTGACTCGTCACGCATATCACGAAAATTCTGTAGTTCCCGACATAGGAGTCCAATGATGTACGCTTATACATGCTGTCGCTGCACGAATTGCGCCGCCCAGATAGCCTTGGAAGAGCAGGGCGGCTCGAACACCAATTTGTTTCGCAGACCGGCAAGGCCGCGTGCGGGGCGTGAAGCTTGTCCATACTGTCGGACGGTGTTCGTGCCGGAAAGGTATTACGTTGCAGAAAATGAAACGCCCCTTTTACAGCGAGCGTGAACGGAACCGTTCGTAAAGTGAACGTCATTCCACGATTCACGACTCGTGAGATGAAGCTTCGTTAGAATATGCTCGGTGCTGTAGCTATGGGCCTTCAACTCTGCGTCCGTCATGCCGCCGATGTCGTCATCCTAGACCTGCATGGAAAAGCGACAATTGGCCGCGCTAATGATTTCTTGGACGGGCAGTTACGACAACTGATTGAACTCGGAACCAGCAAGCTGCTGATAAATCTGACCGACGTTACACAGTTAGATTCTTCGAGCATCGCTTCAATTGTTCGGGCGTTTAGTGCCCTTAGACATCGTGGTGCGAGCTTGAAATTGCTCCGCCCTCGCGGAAATGTGAGGTTGGTTTTGGAGACGGTGCATTTACTGGACGTAATTCCCAGCATTGAAGACGAGACCGATGCCATTGCCAGTTTCAACTAAAATCTGACAGAGGCCATTGTGGCAGGCACTCAGAAGGTACCGACTGTTGAAGAGATAGAACTGCGAGCACACGAAACGAGAGGAGACGGAGATGGCATCGCGCTCGAAGACTGGCTCGCTGCCGAGAGGGAACTGGCTGCACTCTTGATTGTCGGTGCTCTTCCAACCGTTCCCAGTCACCCACACTAGCAACCCATCCGTCAGCGACCTTCCCCGATACGAACGCGAAAACCACTTGCATCCCATGAAGCATCTAAGTAAATGGGGACTCTTCTTTATAGCAGAGCCCAACGCCCAAGGCTTGGCGCCGTGTAAAGAGACCCCTCTCACAGCCAAGCCGCAGAGAACCCTGCATTAGGGAAGGAGTCCTCCCCAGCCCCGCAAGTGGAAGAACGTCGCGCAACTTCTCGATACAATTTAGCCCTTCCGGTCGAAATTAGGCTTGTGCCCATCCTGACTGCGCTCGGGTCAATTTTGGTTAAGACTCGGGATATTTCAATTCATGGTTTCTATTTCAACATCGCGCAAGAATTCACGGTAGGAACAATGTTCGAGTTTTCAATTGCTCTTCCGATTGAAATCATGGGAGCCACTCAGGCGTATATGAGCGGGACAGCACGAGCGGTTCGAGTCGAGGAAACTGGCGAAAGTCAGTCGGGCTGGTCGGGCGTTGGCGCCATCATTGAAAACTACCAAGTCAGCCGAGGCGAGTCCGTGAAACCCTAAACGAATGCGGGCTTCGGCATAAGCCCTGCCGACAAATGGTACTGGAGAATTCGTACTATTGGAGGCGTCAGCCACCTTTTATAAGGTTGCTGCGCAGGACGGGCCTTGGGGTGGCTCCTCTGGGAAGCGGGGCCGCCCTTTTTTTGTGTTTTCTTCTCACATCCAGCGTGTGCGGTTCACTTCATCTTCCAGCCAGTGCCGATTGTATCGGAGCGGATATGGCTCGGATTCTAATTGCCGATGACAATAAACCCTTCAGAACTTTTCTAAAGAGGCTGCTGGAACGCCATGATGACTGGTCAGTTTGTGGCATGGCTAAAAATGGAGATGAGGCTGTACAGAAAGCTGTTGAGCTGAAGCCTGACTTAATATTGCTAGACATTGAGATGCCCAAGCTCGACGGTCTCAGCGCCTGCCGATTAATTCGAGAAAAGGTTCCGACAGCAGAAATTCTAATTCTTACCGTGCATCAGTCGCTGGACCTAGCGCGAAGCGCCGCAGAGTCTGGTGCGTGGGGCTACGTTTCTAAGAGTTCTATCTCCAGAGACCTGATACCGGCAATTGAAGCGATGATGGCTGATAGACCGGGTTAGCGACGGGGGTTACAGGTAAACCGTGTTGTCGGATAACTGCGCACCAGAGAAGCTGGTTGGCTGAGATAGTTATTCAACTCATGCCAACTTCTTATGCCCGGTAGTTGTCATACGCTTCGCCGCCTTCCTCTCCGGGCGGCAAAGCACAGGAATGCCACTCTTCTTCGTTGGCGTGCGTATCGCAGAACCATCGACCGCATCTCGAACAGCGAATCGTGGAGGGATGGGGGCACGGCTCATCGTTACGCGATACGGCCTGACAGAAATGCTTCAGGTTCGCGCTTCTTGGTTCTTCATCTTCCATCTTCCTAAGCGCATTCATCCATGGGGTTAATAAATTCTTGTCGTAAAGAATCCCAAAGCTTGTACTCACCGGGCGCGGTCGTGCTTAAGCTAATCAGGCGCTTCTTTGCTGCGAAGATATCTTCCACAGCTTCAACCCACACGACAGAGTTAGCTGTTTTCTTGAAGATGTCATACTTGGGACTCATAGACACCTCCACCGGAAGAGATGTGCGGAGATGGTGAAGACTAATAAGGTGCTGGCCGGTCTGTCAAGGCCGCAATGCACCGCAGCTTGCGCGAAGGAAAATGTTTTGGCTGTCTACCGAAGCTTCGGTCGGTTGGTCCGTGCACTCAGCGCTAGCCACTTAGCGCGAAGCTCGCGGAGAGTCCACAGAAGACCAGCGATGAATACTCCGTACCGTTGTGAATCATGCAGCCAAAGCCGGATGGTAGGATACCGATGCGGTGGTAAGCGTGAGTCTGAGGCTTCTTCAGTTCTCATGCTTTAACCATGGCGCGCATAATCTCCCAAGGATGTGCAATTTCCATCCAGTAAAGACCCTATTTCTAAAGAACAATTTCTTGAGGGCGATTTGAGCTGGGAAAAGGCCGCTCCCGGATAGCGCAAACCGCTGCTATCGCTACTTCGGGAGCGGCTCTGTGAATACAATTAGAAATATGGAGGTGAAGTCATGGCTCAACATTCGCATAGGTTTACGATTGCCGACGACGACGCGGTACGGGTTCTATTAGCCAAGTTGGTGAAGGGAGGGGCCAAACAAGCTCGACGAGAGAAATTACTTCGCGCGCTTGACGATGCAGCTCGCCATTACAAAGACTCGAATCAAAGGGTGCGGCAGGCATTCTTCCATGGGCTGCTAACGGGCTACGCGGTGGCACTCACACTTCGCTAGGTGGTCAAATGGTTGCCGATGCGTCCGGCTGCAAACGTTAGCTGTGACTCGCGGCCGAATAACAGCAACCAGCACATTTGGAGTCATCTAATAAGTAGCAAGCAAAATTGGTAAGAACAGGAGGAATGACCAAAGAGGAGGTTTTGTATGAATCAAATGCCGGGAATTGATAATCCACGCCCTGATAATCCAATCCAGCTGCTGCTCCCAGAAGAGACCAAAACTCGCGGTGATATTCACCCGCCCACTTTGTCCGAAATTCAGCGCCGAGCTTGCAAGATTCACTACGAACGTGATGTTTCTGCCGGTTACACGCTTGATGATTGGCTTAAGGCAGAGCATGAATTAGAGCGCAGGCTCATGCCGTCTGGCAAGAACGACCAAGTGCACTAGTCAAAAACGGATTGAGAAGTGCTATCGGGAGCAGTCGTGGATTTTCAGATATGACGCGACTTGTCTGGCGTAAAAGCGGTGACGGCAGTGGTGACATCTCTAACGGCGGACAAAGAACGGCGGACAAAGAAGAGAAAACGCAATTTGTCAAACGGGTAAGACTGGAGCGCCACACAATCCCACTGCCACATCTGCCGCACCGGCCATCAATCTCAAACCGGTAGTTGGCGGCGTCGAAATCTCCGTGCGTTACATCACCCGCGCCAACGAACGCTACCAGTTGCGTGCAACGCTGTACCAAGCCGCTGTTGAAATGCTCGGCGGTAAGAAAATGCAGTCACGGCCACCCCCTCTCCCAGCACCCGCACGCTCTTCAGATTAAAAGCGCCGTGGTGGTGACAACCCTGCCAACGACTGTGTCAGCTTACACGCGTTTGTGTACATTCCGTCGGACACAGACGAGGAAACGAAGCGGCAACTCCTCGCCATCGCCACGCCATAACGATGAGCCACTTTTACCCCAGAGCCTTAGAACTTACCGTTCGGTTCGTGCGACTGCGCGAAACATATCGAACTCCGGCAACGATTTAACTGGAGAAAAGGTACATGTGAATTTTGAACTTGTCCGGTAAGGCGACTTCCATGATAGGTCTTTGTCAAGAGGGCAAAAGCTCGCCTGACGCGCTTCGGAGGAGCGCGGTGTAAATTCTTTTGATTTCTCGCCGCGTGTGTTGGCCTCTCGGCT
>Ga0306920_100005177_pt1 | contig 16810 bp, 16 predicted proteins | sample flu12Cox44000170_FD_204666 | JGI IMG/M metagenome (GOLD analysis project Ga0306920, IMG submission 204666) | Lab enrichment of tropical soil microbial communities from Luquillo Experimental Forest, Puerto Rico - flux4day.12C.oxic.44.000.170 (v2)... | ecosystem: Environmental > Terrestrial >... | reverse complement strand
CCGGCGGGGTGGCCTGTAACGGGGTCCCAGAGCCGGACGGTGGTGTCGTCGCCGCCGCTGGCCAGCAGGACCCGGCCGTCCGGCAGCGGCACGGGCGTCAGAACCCGCACCGGCCCCGCATGACCAGGCAAGACGACGTGCATCGTCTCGCGGACAAGCCGTACCCAGCGCACGACGCCGGACGAGCCGGTGTGTGCCGTGTCCGTCGCCGAACCCGGCTGGCGTGGCCGGTGGCGGACGTCTTGCCAGTGGCCGGTGACGCCAACGAAGACGCGTGGCGTGATAACCCATCGCTCCGACACGCCGTGCCGCGTTCGTGTATTTGTGGTGGAACTCAGCCGCTTGTCGGCTTGGCCGGCCAGCCATCTGATCGCGAAGGCAGATATGGGGGGATCCTTCTCAGGTGATACGGGAACCCCGGTGAGACGCGCCGCCGCGATGGCCCGGACGACCGCCCGTTCGTCGCGCGGGATCCGGGCGAGGAGGTGGCGCGCGTGCAGGAAGGTGGCGATGTCCGGGGGAGTGTCGGTCCGGCCGAAGGCCGTACGCAGCACTTCGGCGGCGACGGCGTCGGGGTCGAGAAAATCGAGCAGACCGGCAGCATCGGCGAGGGCACTCCACGCCTGAGCCTCTGCGGTGTGGCTGGCCAGGTGGAATACGAGATACGGGTTGGGTGGTGCGGGCAGGGCCCGGGTGGCGGCTGCGATAAGGGCGTAGACGATGCGCCTGTGCTGCTCGGGTACTGGGAGGTGGCTGCTCGGCCCGCCGCTCGCCGGACCGGAGCCGTCGACGCCGTCCAGGAAGTACTCGGCGAAGGTCCGGTGGGCTAGCCGGTAGACACTCTGGCCGTGCGCGGCGTCGAGCATGACGTAGGGAGCAGCGGCTTCGAGCAGGCGGTCGATGTCGACCTCGGTCATGGTGACGTCATAGCCGAGGGCGTTGGCGGCGGTGGCCCACGTCCGGTCGATGCGGGGGAGGCCGCGCCCCTGCGCCAGGGCCAGGGCTTCGAGGAGCGGCCGGACAGCGGGCCGCTGACGGCTGAGGCGGACGATCGCGGCCGCGAACAGGGCGCGGTGGTCACCGGGAAGGAGGTCCATGCGATCAGGCCCGGAGTAGCCCAGGGTTGGCGATGATCTCGTGAATGGCCAGGCGGGCGTAGAGGAAATCCTGGTTCATGGCCTGGACCTGGCGGGCGATTTCGGCGATGGCCTGGTCGTCGGCGTCGATGACGGCGGCCGCCTGAGCGGCGGTCAGGCGCGCCTGGACGTATCGGCCGACGGCCTCGGGGTCCCGCTGGACCGTCAGGACCTCGGCGGTGCGCCCCAGCGCGTCGATCAGGTCCTGGTCGTCTGGCTCGGGCAGGCCGGGACCCTCCCGGGTGGAGGTGCGGGTCCCGACCACGACCCGCACCTGGTCCAGGGCGGCGAGGCGGCGCAGGACCGCGCTGGCGAGGGTGGCCGGTTCCTGAGCCTCGTCAAGGGCATCGGCCATCACCGTGAACGGGCGGCGTCGGCGGGCCAGCCCGTCCAGCACCCAGCCGATGTTCTGGCCTGAGTCGGCCAGAACCGGGGATTCGCCGAGGTCGGCGGCGTCCGCCAGGCGACGTGCGAGTCCTCCGATGGTCATGCCGCTCAGGTGGATGACCGCATCGAACCTGAGGTCGTCAGGAAACTCTCCGGTCGGCGCCGGCCGCATCAGCCTGGCGTCGATGAGCAGGTCCCTGAGCCCGGGGGTGGCGTGGATGAGGACGTGCCCGAGCAGGGCTGATTTGCCCGAGCCCGCCCGGCCCGTGACGATGAGCATCCCGGCGGGGTGAGTGCGCAGCCAGGCGGCGATCTGCGCGCGTTCGGCCTCGCGGCCGACGAAATACCAGGCCGGTTCGGTGACTTCGGCATGATCGGCGCCTTGGGCCTTGGGCAGGAAATGGCCGCGCTCGTCGGGCGACAGCCCGGCGACGAACTGCTGAAGCTCGACGTAGACATCCATGGCCGACGCCACCGGGGCCGGGAGCCGCCGGGGCCGTGGGATCGGCGGCGCCTGGTAGAGCTTGACCGCATGGACGATGCCGAACTGCAGCCGCTGGGCCACCTGATCGAGGAGGTCGGACAGCTTGATCTCGTCGTCGGCGTCGGTATAGGCGTTGGATCTGAAGAGCGTCTCATCCAGCGCCTGGCGGAACTCTCCGAGTTGCCCGGCGCCGTCGTCGGCGCCCACGCCGACGACGGCGAAGCGACTGGGCGGCTGCGCCTTGCGCAGCAGCGCCGAGTGGAGCAGGTTGGCGAAGCGCTCAGCTCCGCACGCCTCGATGACGACGATCGCCCAGGCCTCGTCGTCCTGAGCGCGACGCTGCCACTCAGCGGTGATGAACCCGGCCAGGTGCTCAGGCAGTATCCCGCCTTCGTCCATGGCGTCGGGGGTGTCGTAGATCGCTAGCCACGCGCCGTCGGGGTTGGCCTGGCCGTGTCCCACCCAGAACAGGACGGAGTTGCGTGCTTCCAGGCTCTGGGACCACGATCGGAGCCTGGCGTTCACCACGGTCGCGGTACGTGCCTGGCCGGCCGACAGCTCCCAGGGCGAGGCCCGGCCCCCGAGCCGGGCGAACAGGCTGGTGACCCGTTCGGCTTCGTCGTCCGCGTCCAGCCGGGGATGCCGTTCGTAGTCTCCGATCGGCACGCACACCACGTCGAACAGGCCGCCGGTCACGACCGCGGCAGGGGAAGAGACATCTTCCGCCTGGTCCGGGCTCATCATTGCTCCGCTTCCTGCGGTGCTACCGCCAGGAGCAGCTCGGTGACGGCCGACAACCCGCCGGCCTTTGCCTCCACCCGGTACAGGCCCGGCCGGACCAGCCGCACCGGTGCGGCCAGGCCGCCGTCTCGTCGCGCGCTCAGCGGCTGCGCCACCGCGCGGTTCGTGCCTGCTTCGTTCACCCGGATGGTCACCGCCGCGGGATCGTCGCACCCGCTGACCCGGATCTCGAACGGTTCCGCGACCGGGACCACGTCCGGTACCCGCAGGCCGATCTCGGTCACGCCAGCCAGCCACGGGCCGGCCTCGCGCTCCGTGACCACTGCGCACGCGTGCGCGATCCCCTCCGCCCGCGCGGCCAGCGCTCCGTGCGTCTGCGGCAGGTGCATGGGCTCCATCCCGGCCAGGGACGCTGCCTCTCGGTAGACCGTCCCGTCGCCGCGCCGATCCACTCGCCGCACGCCGTCTGGAGCTGGCTGGCAGGTATACGAGCGGCCCTCAGCCACCCCGTCAGACAGGACGAGCGATTGCATGGTGTCCTGCTCCACCCCGACCAGCGGCCGCTGCAATGCCGATGACGGCGCACTCGAGTCGCCCAGCAGGCGTTCCCGGCGGTCGAACGCCTCCGCGGTCAGCTCGCCGTCGGCGCCGAGCGCGGTTACGTCCGAGACGGTCAGCCGGCGCGCGGAAGAGCCCTCGTCCACGCAGCGGTAGGAAGGGAGCAGGTCGTAAAGGCCCGGCAGCGTCCTGGCCAGCGCCCGTAGCCGCCGCCGGGGCAGGGGCAGCGGCGCTCCCCGCCCGCTACTCAGCAACTGGGCGGCCTTGGCCGCACCGTAGAAGGGCGTGCCCAGCGTGACCACGGTCCGCACGGCGGCCTGCCAGCCGAGCACCTGGGTCAGGTACCTGGCCACCAGCCCGCCCATGGAATGGGCTACAAGGACCAGGCGCGCGTCCGGATATCCTGCCGGGTGCGCCCGCCACTGGTCCAGGTGCTGCTCCGCCGCGGCGGCCAGCACCGTCGCGTTATGCCCCACCGACAAGCGCCAGTCATATGCGAACTCGAGCACGGCCGCGCGATCAGGTGCCACCTGCCGTATCCGGGTGGTCAACGCGGTGTACGGCTCGAAGCCGTGCAGCAGCGGCGCGAAGGCCGGAAAGCGCAGCAGGCGGCGGGCGGTGATCCGGCCGGTGTCTCCGGCCCGCTCGGCATCGGTTACGGCCAGGGCGCCCAGGGATTTCCCGCTCATCCACGCCTGGGCGTACCAGCCTGTGTCCGCGAGCCCCCACAGGGTGCGGCCGGTAGTGGTCTCGACGAGTTCACTGCCCATGATTCCCGGGATGACAATCACGGCATCGTGACCAGTCGCCCTGTCGGCGTTCGGTGACACGGGTCCCTCCCCAGCTGATTCTCCCTATTGCACGACGTATCGCCTGGCTTTACAACCCGTCTGCGCAGATAGGCACGGGTCGTGACACAAATGGGAGACGCCAGGAAATGAACACGGGCGAGAATGAGTGCGAGCGACAATGAACACGGGCGCGCGGGCGTTAGGACCGTGACGCAGGTCTGGGAGGCGATCACCTCACGCCGCAACGTCCGGTCCTTTGACGGCCGCCCGACATGGTCGGCAACCGCGAGACCCGACCCGGCACGTCGGCCACGTCGTCCGCTGGGTGCTGCTCCGCCGCAACATCGCCGTCGACACCGAGACCGCCCAGCTCGTCGCCGCCGTTTCCTCGGCGGCTTGGGGGAGGCGATCGGGAACTGGTGGCGACCGTGGTGGTCATCCGGAGGCACGGCGAAGGCCCGGCCGCGGAGGAAAACTCCGGTGGTGCGGACGACGATCATCGTCAGGACCATGATGACGCACGCGGTGCCGTAGGTGGCCGGTGACACATGGTGCGCGGCGGAGAAGCTGGCGATCGAGCCGGCGAACCAGTGGGTGGAGCCGTAGGCGAAGCCGAGCCGCAGGACCAGGGCAAGGGTCCAGACCGCGGCATAGGGCCAGCCGGCGATGGTGACCAGGCGCCCGTCGCCGGGGTCGCGGCGGACCTTGATCAGGGCGACGGAGACGAGCCCGAACAGCAGGCCTGCGGCCAGTCCGGCGAGCTCGAGCAGGTGGGCTGTGGAGCCCGGGGAGTTCCTCGTCCTGCAGGACCTGTTCCTCAACGGGCGCAGCCCCATCCGTGACATCGCCGCGCGCACCGGGCTGGCGCAAAGCCGGGTGTCCACCAGCGTGCGCGCGTTCACCGAGCGGGGCTGGGCGGTCACCTCCGCCGACCCGGCCGATGGCCGCAAGACGCTGGTCGACCTTACCGGAGAGGTCCGGGCGGCCGGTGCCCGGCGCCGCGGATCCCGGGCCGAAGGGAGCCTCGCGACGGCGCTGGCCGACGTGGGCCCGGCCGAACGGGACGCCTTGATCGCCGCGCTCGGGCGGCTGCACCAGCTCCTGGTCGCCGGCCAGTCACCCCGGAGGTTTCCCGCCCCGCCAGCAGCATCGCCGCGCTGACGCAGACCGGCAACCAGCAGGGACGGCGGCACTTGGTAGGCGCCTGGCGGCCAGCTCGGCTCCCGCGGCGGCCCCGCCTCCCTGATAACTGCGGGGATTCGCCTGGTTCGCCGGGCGCGGAGCCTACTTACGGTTGATCAGGGGCGGTCTATCTCGTTCGGATCCTTGATTATCGGTGGCGCCTTCCGGTCCCTTGCCATGGCCCGCTCGAGGCGCAGATGGCTGGCAACTGTGCCGGTTACGCCGGTGTCGCGCATGGTTACCCGGATCATCGCGCGGATGGCCTCTCCCGCGTCCAGGTGCGGGTCACGCGGGTTGACCGCGGCTGCCGTACTGGTGAGCCAGCGGCCGAACGCCTCGTGCTCAGCGTCATCCAGGTCGACGGCAATTCGTATTGTCATGGCTTACCTCCTCGTCTCGGCCCATCAGGAACAATGGAGTGCTCATTGGCGGTAACCGGGTTCGGGGAAGACCCACGCAGCCGTTACCAGCGATGATCTTGGCGGGCTGCTGGTCGTCCCGATGTAGGGGAAACGACCGTTACCCCCAACGCTGCCGCCCACCGCTCTCGTTACCCGGCAAGCGCCGAGCCGACGATCGCGTTCAGGGCCGTGATGGCAAGCGGCAGTGCGGGCCCGGCTTGAGGGGCCCGGATCACCTGGTTCACGCCGCCGTCGTCGATCCGCACCTTCGATGCCCACGCATGAAGGCTGATCTCGTAGTTCACGCCGCCGGAGGCGAAGTAGAAGATGAGGTGGCCCGCCACCTCGCCGCCGTTGGCGTTGGTCGGCATGAACAGGAGCTGGCCGCGCTTGCCGTACCAGCGCACCCAGCCGAACAAGACCACATGCGTGCGCTTGGGGTTGAGCAGAGCATCGGTGATGTGCTTCGCGCGCTGCAGCCTCCCGGTAGCACTGACCGCGATCGGCGGTGAGCCTACCGACGCCTCGATGTCGACGTGGACCTGGTACGGCGGCGGGTATGGCGGAGCGAACGACACCGCGAACCATTCCGTCCCGTCCCACGCACTCACCGGGATGCCTTCGACGGGGACGGGCAGGTTGAACTGTTCGTAGCTCCACCCCGCGTCGGTGCAGCGCCTGCTGGTGAACAGGGCGTTCCCCGCGGCCACCGATCGCGGGACGCCGTTCGGCGTGTTGAAGCATCCGTACCCGATCCTGGGTCCCGATGACCCGGGCACCATCGGTATCTGCCGGGGACATATCGGGCGCAGCAGCGGGCTGGTGCGGCAGAAGGCCAGCAGATCCCCCGGGGTCGGCGTCATCGCCACACCCTGCCCGGAACCCCGCTGCGGCGCCTGGCTCGTCGCGGTGCCGTGCCGCGAGGCAGGGCCCGGTGCGATGGAGTGCCGCGGCGCGGGGCTCGGTACGCCGCCGCTGCAGGCGGTCAGCGCCAGCGTGAGCAGCACCGCCAGGACGGTCGGGGTGGCCTGCCCCGCCATCCGGCCGGTGAGCATCCGCGGAGGCCCCTCAGCCGGGATGGCGGATGCTGGAGACGATCGACTGCACGTCCTTCCACTCGGCGCCCGCGTCCGGCCCGACATACACATCGGCCTCGATGCTGTAGAGGAGATCACCGGAGGTTGCGACGTACCATCCGGTGAAGGCGCGGAAGTTGTGCCAGTTGCGCTGCCCTCCGCCCAGGTCGCTGAAGCGCATCGCCATGCCCTTCTGCAACCTGACCGGCCCCCCGGAAAGGTTGGCCTTGGCGGCCGGTACTGGTTCCCAGAACAGCAGCACCAGCATGGTCGCGTCGCCCGGCACCGCGCGCAGGTCGGGGGCGCCGGCGATATCCGGCAACGGGCTGAGGTGGCGATTGCAGACGATGACGTCGTAAGGCATGACCACGCCCGGGATCAGAGCCGTGTGCATGAACCAGGAACTCGGGTAGCTGAACGTCAGGTACGGCGGGTAGGGACTGGTGATGCTCGTATCCAGGACCGCGGCGCCGGCGCGTCCCGGCGGTGCCGCGCCGGCGGCGGTCGCGGCCCCCGCGCCGATCGCGCCCAGCTTGAGCAGGCTTCGCCGCTTCAGCAGGCCGTGCCGGGAAGGGCTGGAAGTCATTGGCCGTGCCTCCTGTTTGATGGGTCATCCGTGCAGTAGGTAGGTGACCAGCACAGCGCCCGAGGCGAGTGCCAGCGCGGCGTTCGCCGCCCGGAGCGTGGCCTGCCCGCGCGTGCGGTGGCGGTACAGCAGCCCCTGCTCGAAGTCCGAGTACGACCTGCCCGCCAGCGAGCTGACGACGACGATGCTCTTGGTCAGCGCGAACGCCAGCACGGCGACTCCGACCACCGTCACCGAGGACTGGGTGGCGAGCAGTGCGACGAATGCCGCGTGCGTCGCGTAGGTATAACGGGTCAGGAACCCGGTGCCGAGCTGGCTACCGTAGCTGATAGCTGTCCAGCCCGGGGAGAGCACGTGGCGCAGCCATTCCGGTACCTGTCGCGCCGGGTAGGGGACCGGGACCTGGGCCCCGAGATCGCGCAGAGCGACCAGGGCGATCAGCGGCAGCGCGATCGCCAGCCAGGAAGCCGGCGCGGCGATCGCGAGCAGCCGGTACAGAGACCGCGTGACCGCATATGTGACCATCGCGCCTAGGCCCACGCCGACGACGAACAGCCCGGCATGGAGGCTCCATCTCCGGTAGCTGGCCCCGCTGACCGCGGGGTTGATGGTGAAGGCCATCGACAGTCCTCAAGGCGACCAGGCGGATGACCACCCCGCCGCAGCGGCGGCTAGGACAAGCCACACCGGCAGGTCGCGAGCGTAGACCGCGGTGACGCTGACGGCGGCGACGGTGATCGCGGCGGCGATCAGCGAGGGACTGACGGCCAGGCCGAGGAGGCGTTCGGCGGGGGAACCCAGCGCGGACCGGGCGCGAGCCTCAGTCATGCGCAGAAGGCCCGGCGGCATTTGATGTACCACGGGCACCTGCACTGGCATTGGCCGCAATGCCTGCTGGGGTCGGTGTACCACTGCACCTGGTGGCAGCAGGAGGGGCACGGCGAGCTGGTCCCGTTGCAGTTGAAGGCGGAACTGCACGTGCACTTACTCCCGCAGCCGCAGTCACCGCAGCAGTCACCGTACATGAGCCGCCCCGTTCTCTGGCCGGATGAGTTCATGCAATAGCGGCCCGTCCACCAGGCCCCGCAGCCGCAGGTACCAGACGGGCACCGCCCGTTAAGACCACACCAGCGAGACTCGGCACCGCAGCAGCCTCGGGAGCAGCAGTCCCGGCAGCATCCCCCGTTGGACGCGCAGCAGTTCGTGCATGCCCACGCCTCGTCATCGAGCAACGCGACCCCGGCCGCGCCCAGCGAGAGCGCGACGCCGTACTTGCCGACCTTGGATAGCACCGATCTGCGGGTAAATTTCCGCGCCAGACCGCGGGACAACGCGCCCGCAGCCCGGTCCAGCGTTCCCTGGGTGCCTGTTACTGTCATGGACCTGCCTCCGCTCCGGGCGAGCCGTCACCGGTTACCTGGTGGATAGCGAGCGCGACCGCGTTCTCGGCGCGCTCTGGCTCGCTGGACTGGACATACGCGATCCCGAGCTTCTGCACCGCGAGCATCTCAAGGTCCGTCCGTGTGCTGACGACCTCTGCGCCCCGCACTCGCATCCCGGAGTCGAGCGCGACCGCGAACGGGGTCCCCGGAACGTCCCAGTCCTGCATCAGCGCGACCAGGTCCGTGCGCGCGACGCCACCGAGCTCGCGCGCGTGTTCGGCGCGAGTGCCGACGTTGCGGTCGGTGAGGACAGCGATGAGGTCCAGCTGATGACCAGCGGTGGCCCCGGGCCCGTAAAGCTCATGGATCCGCCGCAGCCCCGGCAACAAGACCCGGCACTGCTCGCACTCGGACGAGGTGAAGACCACCAGCGCCGGGTGCCCGGTGCGGTCATGTCCGGGGATTTCTACCATCGCGCCAGCCTTCGGCCCTGCCGGAACGTTCGCCCGGGCCGCCCCGCCCTGCAGGAGCAGGTTGCCGACCTGCCGCATCAACGCGACCAGGAATACCGCCTCGATCAGCAGCCCAGCGGCGAGCAGCACGACCACGACTCGCCAGATTCCGCTCATTCGCCCTCCCCTGGTGTGGATGAAGCAGGCCGTCCCGCGGCCTGGCGCAGCCGACGGTACTGGAAGAGCATCAGCGCGATCGCCCCGGCCAGCACGGTCACCAGCACCTGCCCCAGCGACAGCCCGGGCAGGTTCTCCTGCTGGGCCAGGTACCAGCCGGCCGCCGCCACAATCGCGAGCGCGGCGTTCCGGACGGCCAGGCGCGGGCCGATCGTCGCAGGCGCGATCGCGCCGAAGCAGCCGCACTCTCGCCCCGAGAGCCTGGGCGCAAGGAGCCAGACGGCAAGTGCGAAGACAGCGAGAACCGCTGTCCCGGATGCGAGCCCAGCGGCCGGCCACGCGAAGCTGAGCACGACGACCATGCTCTCGACGGCGGGAACGATGACCCGCACGGCACGGCCGAGCACAGCAGGTGCCGGGATCTCCTTGGTCAGCCGCGACCACTGCTCCCAGCTATCGAGCTTGCCGAGAGCAGCCGCCAGGAACAAAAGCGCACAGGCGCCGGCCGCGACATCGCCAAGCGCCCTGGGTAGCATCTGGGAGTCTTCCCATGCCAGCAGCATCGAACAGCACCGAACAGCATCGAACTGAGTTCCAGCTTATACCGGCCGACCGTTCCGGAACACCCGCAGAAATGCTGTTCTTTCACGCACGCTCCCTTTTCGCACGGGGTCGGCGAAGTCGGTTGTGAGCTGGCCCACGTCCTTCTCGCCGCGTCCCAGGACTGCGGCGTCGCACCTGGTGCCCGGCTCAGTGAGCTGATGGAGTTCTGCGTCGAGCGGGGGCGCAGGCCCGTGACGTCGGGGGCGCACGATTTGTTCGCCGCCGGTTTACGGCTTCCGGGTGAACACCTACTGACCGATGGCGATCTCCGGGGCGAGAGTGTGCACTCGTGGCATCCCTAGCCACCGCGCGATAGCCGCGGCGAAATAAACGACCGAGAAGGAAAGGCAAGCATGCGCCACCATCACCTATTCCGCTCCGCTCTGTCCAGGGCCGCCGGCCTCCAGCGTATTGCCGTGCTGGGCGCTGTCCTCGCCGTGTGCGCGCTCACCCCCGCTACGGCGTTCGCATCCAGCACCGGCGCGGCTAGGCCCGCGGCCATCCAGCCGGGCACCGCTGGTCTGCACGCAGTCAGCCCGGACGGGGCCAGCGGCGGCGGTTGCAGTCCATCGACCCCGCTCTACGCCAACGGCACCGCCTACGCGTCCGTGTCAGCATGCATCTCGGAAAGCCAGGGCACTATCAACGCCGACGCCTACACGGCGCTTTACTACGTTACCTATCCGTACGTAGTCAACTGCTGGTACGCCGTCAGCATCCGGGACGATACCGCGGCCACCACGGTAGCGCGGGTATGGTTCAACGACTGCGGCAATTATCAGGGCCCCGTGAGGGTGTCCGCGGTACCAGGGCATCACTACCACACCTATGTGTGGACGGAGCTAGAACTGAACACCGGCAACTGGCTGCTCTGGACCACCGCAGCCGGCTCCGTGAACAGTCCCGAGCTGTCCGCCGGCTGATTTCATGCGGGTTTCGTCTATGGATGCGACCTGAGATTCAACGCCTGGGGCATCGCGATGCCCCAGGCGTTGCCTTTCGTGCCACGCGTTAACCGGCCACGGTGACCGGCGGTCGGCGAGGATGTCAGCCGCGTGGGGTAGCCAGGTCGCTGCCCGGGCGTGTGAGGGTTAGGTTCTACGCCGCGTAGCTTCCTGGCGTGTTCGCGCCACACGGCCCCGAGCACTCACGCCCCATCCGCACAGGCGATTGACCGGTCCGGGTTCAGGCCCAACCGGCGCAAACCACTCCGCTCTTCGCCCCCGGCCCTGCTTCGCCAGCAGGCCGGTCGGCCGCCCGGCGGCGTACCCGCCGGCGGCGTGGCGGTACAACCGGACGGCATAGCGGTGGTGATCAATTCCGCCGATGGCGGCGTTCTGCACTTGCATATGCACCCGCAGTTTGATCTTGCATATGAACATGCATTTGATATCCGTCAGCTGACCGATGTCTCTGGCTGCAATTTGCAGCAACATTTGTCATGCAACTGGCTCTTGTCACGCTCGGCATCCGGGGCGCCGCATTCAGCTCCGCGTCGATGTCCACGGCACTGCGGCCTGCCTGCTGGTGCTGGCGGACGCCGCGGAGCGTGACCGCGCGACCGGAGGCGTGCGTGCAGGGTACCGCCGGTAGCGAGTGCCGCAGCATGGCCGGACCGAGCGGAGAACTCGGTGAAGTGGAGGGGGGAAGCACATGAATCTGGGGTCAACGGGTGAGCCGGAGTGAAGACCCGGCCGCCGGCCGGGCATATTGCAGTGGCTGTAGCGGTCTCGTGGCCGCTCTTGCCCTGCGTGTTCGCCGCGATGTCGGGCCGGATCGTAAGCTCGCTGTTCATTGTGGCGCCGTTGATCGTCGCTACCGCGGCTGACGAACGCCGTACGGCCATCGTCGCGGGTGCCACAATGGTGCTGACCATTGCGGCTGGGGCCTGGCACGGCCACGCAGAGGATGCGAACTCCTGGATCTGGCTCACGGGGCGGTCTGCGCCATGGGCCTGCTAGCGGTCATGCTGGCGGGGGTGCATCGCCGATGCGAGGAGCGCCTGGCGCGGATGACGGCGATCGCGCAGGCGTCCCAGCTCGCGCTGCTTCCGCCGCTGCCCCCGCAGATCACGGGGATCAGCATCGCGGCCCGCTACCGCTCGGCGACACCCGGAGCTTCGGTCGGCGGTGATCTATATGAGATCATCCCCACCGGGCATGGCATCCGGGTGATCATCGGGGATGTCCGTGGCAAGGGCCTGGGCGCGATCCTGCTGGCCGGGCAGGTCCTGAGCGCGTTCCGGCGCAGCGCGGTCGCCGTGCCCGCGCTGGAACGCGTGGCCGGCGAGGTCAGCCGGGCCATCTGGCCGTACCTGGGCGAGGAGGACTTCGTCACCGCGGTGCTCGTCCAGATTGCGCCCGGCGGGGAGCTCACCGTGGTCAACTGCGGCCATCACCCGCCGCTGCTGCACCACGGCGGCGGGCTGCGTACGCTGACCGGCAGCACGGCCGCTCCGCCGCTGGGCCTGGAGGATGACTTCACTGCGTTCACCGCGAGCTGGCTGCCCGGTGACCGGCTCTTGCTCTACACCGACGGGCTGGTCGAAAGCCGCAACCAGCACGGGGACTTCCTCCCGGAAGACCACATCGCCACGGCGCTTCTCGCGGCCGACTGCGACCAGGCGCTGGACGCCCTGCTGGCAGCCGTGCACCGGCACACCGGCGGTCACGGCCACGACGACATGGCGCTCCTCCTGCTGGAATACGGCGCGTAGCTGCACGCAGCGCTTCGCCCAGGACTACCTCCGCGCCACCATCGCGATCAGCGTCACCGCCGCGGACCTCGCCGGGTCCTCAACATTGCCCGGTGGACCTTCAGGTCCTCGCCGCAGCCGATGACATCGCCGGATGGGACCTGGACCGCGCCGCGGCGGAAGTCCGGCCTGAATGGCCGTGAGCCCATAGAGTCCGCGCGGCCTGCCCTTCACCCAGCGTGACTGTATGGAAATCGAGGGCCGCTAGTTACTAACTGACGGCGCTCCAGCTCAGATAGTGGCCATCATTCGCAGCCCTCGAACTGGGGCACGTGTGTGTCGAGCTGCAGCCCGGTCCGGCCGAACCACTTCCGCAGCAGGGCGGCCGCGGTGCCGTCCAGGTACATCTGGCTGACGGCTCGGTTGACGGCCTCGCAGCCACTCAGGTCGCCCTTCTTGATGCCGATGCCGTACCGCTCGTAGGAGAACGGCTCGTTCACGATGCGGACCGCCGGGCCCTCGCTCACGGCGAAGCCTGCCAGGATCAGGTCGTCGGTGGACACGGCGTCGGCTTTCCTGTCCACCAGCATGGTGACGCACGCGCTGTAGCTGGGGGCCGACACCAGTACCGCCTGGATGCCCAGCTCCTCCGTGACACGTTTCCAGGAATTCGAGCCGGCGACCGCGCACAGCCGCTCTCCTCCGAGGTCGCGCACGCTGTGGATCGCGGTGTCGCCGGCGCGGACCATGGTGTCCTGATGCGCCACGTAATACGGCCCGCCGAAGGTGACCTTCGTCGCTCGCTCGGGGGTGATCGAATAGGTCGCGAACACCAGATCGACCGAGCCGGTCTCCAGTGCCGTCTCCCGGGTCGCCGAAGTCACCGGCACGAAGGTGATGTGATCTGGGCGGACGCCCAGCCTGCCGGCGACGTACCTGGCGACGTCCACGTCGAATCCCGCGAACGTGCCGTTCGGCTGCCGCAGCCCGAGCCCGGGCTGGTCCGCCTTCACCCCGATCCGCAGCGTCTGCTTGCCCACCAGGGACGGCGGAGCGGTGGCCGAGCACGCGGCCATCGACAGGCCGAGGGCGAGGGCCACCACCGCGGCCACGCCGGCCCGGCGCCCTGCCATGGCACGCTCTCGTTTCACCGGTACTCCCTCAGCCGTGCCGCGACGCCGACGGCGACGAGAACGACAGCGCCGACGGCGGCCAGCGGCAGCAGGGCGGACCAGTTCCCGAGCACGGACCGCCCGATCTCCCGGTCGCCGGCGCGGATCGTCTGGTCGAAGGTACCGCGGTGCTTGACGATGAGGGAGGCCGCGGCCTGGTCGTATTGACGGAAGTCGTAGCCCGGGCCCGCCGTGGGGTCGGTGAAGAGCAGGGCAGCTTGCCGGTTGTGCCCCGCCTGGGTGAGCTGCCGGATGCGCTGGTCGTCGGTCTGGAACTGCAGGAAGCGCGACAGGGCGGCGGTGACGGCGGGACCGGGATCTGCGCGTGCCTCGTCCCCGTAGAGCCCGAGGAACCCCACGGCTCGCGGATTCGCACGGTATTCCTTGATGGCGGCGCTGAGGTTGGTGTAGTACTCGTTGAGATTCCCCGACGCTACGTACAGGACAGCCTGCGACTTGTCCAGGTAGGCCAGGGAGTACGTATCAGCCCGGCCCGGGTCGGCCAGGAAGCGGCTCTCGTCGGCGTGCAGGCTGTTGCTGATGGCGCGAGCCCGGGACATCGTCAGGATCGAATCGAATCCGCTGGTCTTGGCGGCTTGCAGGTGTGCGGCCTGGTCGGACAGCAGGCGGATCGCCGATGCGGTGAGCAGGAGCAGCCCGAGCGTCGCGACCGCCAGCGCGGGGTTCAGCCGCCGCCGGAAGCGTGCCGTGACGAAGAACTGCAGGCCCACCAGAACCGCGATCACGGCGAAGCCCGCGAGGGCCACCCAGACCCGGCCCGACAACACGGCCGAACGTTTCGCCGCGTACGCCTCGCGGACCGTGGCACCGCCCTCCAGGGTGAGGTTGTACGCCGGCGGAAGCAGTTCCAGCGTCATCAGGTCGGTTGCCTGCCGGTACACGGCGATCACGTTGCGCGGTGGCGGGCCGGCCGGGTGATTCGCCTGCGCGTCGAGGATCATCGCCTGGCTGGCGAGCCGCTCGTACCGCCCGAGCCCATCCAGGATCGAGCGCACCGTTGCCTGGTCGGCGGGGTTGCCGGCGGACAGCACCGCGGCCTGCATCGCGGCGCGGTCGGCCGTGGCACGGTCCTGCCCGTAGCGGTCGAGCGCCTGCTGGCGGGTCGCAGCACTGTGCTCACGGCCGGCGAGCAGGATGCTGGCCACCTGGGAGTCCATATCGCTCAGGGCGAAGTACAGGTCGCCGGTGGCGAGAACCTGCGGGCCGGCGTCGTGCCCGATGACGCGCAGGCCGTCCCGTGCGTTTCCGACGGCGATGTTGGTGACGACATAGAACCCGGCGATCGCCAGGACCACGACAGCGGTGAGCGCGCGGATGCGGCCCGGTGTGGTCTGCAGCCCCAGCCGGCCGAAGCGGGCGGTGGGTCGCCACCTGCGCGGTTCCCGGGACTGCGGGGGCGTGGTCGCAAGCACCCTTCAGTGTCCACCCGCCGTTGCCCTTGCACAAGCGCTTGCTCGTGTGGTGCGTCCCGCGCCATCCCCTGGTTCCTAACCAGGCAGCACGGCCCGACTCGAACGACCGCAGCCCCCGAAGATACCTCCGCGCCTCCCGCCTGCCCGCTAAAACGGACACCAGTCACTCCGGCACCGCCCGTACCAGATCGTAAGGCGTGGATGCCACATCCACGTCGTACCAGCAACATGGCTGGGACATCCACGCTGCCTTATCCGCCGGACAGACCGGAGCGGCGGATACGTATCACCAGTCACGACAGCGTGCCGAGAGCGCAGCAACACCAGGAGGCAAGGCTGCGCGCGCCACCCGCGCGGACGTGACCCAACCGGGTGGTGCCGCGCCGCTCAGGCCGGGCCCGGTACCGGCCCGAGGATGGTCGGCGTCAGGTCATTACGACCCGAACGGTCCGGCGGGTCTCGCCATGGCTCCTCAGCGCGCAATTCGGCGCCCGGCGGACCGGCGTGGTCGCCGGCCAGCGCCGGATCATCGCCGGTTCCGGCGTGACGCTGGCCGGGGAGCCCTTGCCCTCCCTGGTCCAGATCCGGCTGCCCCGGACCCGGGGGGAGTCGCCCGGCGGCGCGCCTGTCCAGCCGTGCGTGGAGCGCCAGGAGGCCGGCCAGCGCCAGCAGCCAGATCGGGCTGAGAAACAACGCACTACCCAGCCACGCGAGCGGGTTCCCTGTGCCGTTGCTGATCGCGGCGACGAGGAACAAGCCCGCCACGAGGGCCACGTAGACGCCCGCCTTGGCGGCGCTGCTCTCGACTAGCGGCCCTGGCTCGCGCGGTGACGCCAGCCCGGCCGGAAGATCGTCGGTGAGCGCGGACAGTTCGGCGTAGGTTAGCGGGACGAGCGCCCGGGCCACCCGCTCGTCGAGTTCGTCCTTGGTCAGCCGGCCCTGAACGAACGCGGCCTTGAGCGCGTCGATCACCTGCTCGCGGTCGGCGCGTGACGCCCGCATGCGACCGTAGTCATCCGGGGCTGCCGCCATCGGGGTTCCCGGTCCTGTCGCCACGGGCGCCTCCCTCGCCTGAGGAATGCCAGTAAAAAGCGTAACTCGCCCGTCGGCCCGGCCATCCGCGGAGATGCGTACCCCGGCCGTCCGGTCGGCGATGCCTTCAGCTGGCAGATCTGCCTGTTGACAAGAATCGTATTGATGTTCGATACTAACCGAGATCATCTACCGAATCTGAGCAAAGATACGAGACCGGGTTGCCGCGAGCGTCGATCGCGGCCGTAAGCAGCCGTTAATGTTCGCGAGGCGATCAACTACTACTGATGGTAGGTCTTCCCAGCTCAGGGGCCGAAAGTGAGATTTTCCGCCTGGCGGGCGGCGGGCCGGCCGGGGTGGCCCGCCGCCCGTCCCCGGAGCGCCGGCACAGGTCCAGCCCGGCCGGCTGCCGAGTACCGGAGGCGCGATGACCTGCGGTGATTGGTGTACCCGGCCTCGTTCCCCGTCTCGTGTCGGCGCTACGGGCGGGAGACGGCACGGCGTGGACCTGCTTGAACACAG
>Ga0306920_100005176_pt1 | contig 16810 bp, 16 predicted proteins | sample flu12Cox44000170_FD_204666 | JGI IMG/M metagenome (GOLD analysis project Ga0306920, IMG submission 204666) | Lab enrichment of tropical soil microbial communities from Luquillo Experimental Forest, Puerto Rico - flux4day.12C.oxic.44.000.170 (v2)... | ecosystem: Environmental > Terrestrial >... | reverse complement strand
AGGTCACGATCGGCCGCGAGACCTTCAAGGTGCCCGAGCCGTTCCTGGTCATGGCGACGCAGAACCCGATCGAGTCGGAGGGCACCTATCCGCTGCCGGAGGCGCAGGTCGACCGGTTCATGATGAAGGTCCTCGTCAGCTACCCCAGCTCCACCGAGGAGCACGCCATCGTCGACCGCGCGCTGCGCCCCGCCGAGCCGATCCGGGCCATGCTGACGCCCGAGGACCTGATCCGGATGCAGGAGCGCGTGCAGCAGCTCTACGTCGACCCCGCCATCACCGATTACGCTGTCCGCCTGGTGGCCGCGACCCGCCTGCCGGGCCTGGCCGGCCTTGATGATATGAAGCGGTACCTGACCTACGGCGCCAGCCCTCGCGCCTCCATCGCGCTGGTCGTCGGCGGCCGGGCGCTGGCGTTCCTGCGGGGCCGGGACTACGTGCTGCCGTACGACGTCAGCGAGCTCGCCTCGGACGTGCTGCGGCACCGCGTCGTGCTGTCGTACGAGGCACTCGCCGACGACATCAGCGCCGACCACATCATCGCCCGGGTGCTGGACGCCGTGCCCGAGCCCGAGGTCGTCCTGCAGGGCCGGTGAGCTGATGCGCACCGTCCCCGAACGACTCCTGCTCCGCCTGGAATGGCAGGTTGTCCGCCGCCTGGAGGGACGGGTGCAAGGCGGCTACCGCACCGCGCACCGCGGGGCCGGGACCGACCTGGCCGGCCTGCGCGGCTACGTCGAGGGCGACGACGCACGGCACATCGACTGGAACGTCACCGCCCGGCTGGGCGAGCCGCACCTGCGCATGTTTAACGAGGACCGCGAGCTCACCGCGTGGCTGGTGCTCGACCGCTCGGCGTCCATGGCGGTGGGGGCACCGGGCCGCGGGAAGGCTGACGTGCTCGCCGAGCTGTCCCTCGTCCTGGCCCGGCTGTTCAGCCGGGGCGGGAACCGCGTCGGGGCGCTGTTCTACGACACCGGGATGGTACGCGTGGTACCGCCCGGCACGGGCCGCCAGCACGTCCTTCGCATCGGCGCCGAGCTCGCCCGCACCGTCGATGCCCGCCGTGGCAGCACAACCGACCTCGCCGCCATGCTCGACGCGGTAGCGCGGCTCGCCCGGCGCCGCAGCCTCATCGTCGCCGTGTCCGACTTCATCGGCGGCGGCGACTGGGAACGCTCCCTGCTGCGGCTGACCCCGCGCCACGAGGTTGTCGCCCTGCGCGTCATCGACGCCGCCGACGACGAGCTGCCGGACGCCGGGCTGATCGTCGTGGAGGACGCCGAGACCGGTGAGCAGCTCGTGGTCGACTCCGGCGACCCGCTGCTGCGGGCGCGCATCCGGGCGGGCGCTGACGAGCGTGACACCCGGCTGGACGCCGGCATGCGCCGGGCGGGGGTGCCGCTGCACCGCATCAGCACCGCGGATGACCTGGCCGGCTCGCTCATCGAGGTCGTCACCCGAACCCACCGCAGGCGCGCATGACACTCGCCTCTCCCGCGCTGCTCGCCATCGGCCTGCTCGTCGCCGCGGCTCTGGGCTGCGGCGCCGTCGCCATCTCCCGACGGCGGGCCGCGGCGCTGGCGGCGGCGGGCGTCGCCGGGCCAGGCCGCGCCCGGCAGGCAGGGGTGTGGCTGACGATCGCGGGTATCGCGGTGCTCGCGATCGCCGTCGCTGGCCCGGCGGCATCCCTCCCGGTGCCGCGCACGTCGGGCACCATCATCGTCGCCATGGACGTGTCCAACAGCATGGGCGCCACAGACGTCGCCCCGGACCGGCTGGCGGCCGCGCAGCGGGCGGCGCGGTCGTTCATCGCGGCCCAGCCGGACAGCATCAACGTCGGCGTCGTCGCCTTCGAGGAGGGCGCGCTCATCACCGACCGTCCAGGCGGCCACACCGAGGCGGAGGCGGCGATCGGGCGCCTGAAGGTCTCTGGCGGGACCTCGCTGGGCTCGGCCATCATCGCCTCGCTGTCCGCGATCACGGGCAAGGCGATCCCCGTCGGACGCAACGGCACGGTACCCGGCATCGGCTACTGGCCGTCGGCCACGATCGTGATCTTCTCCGACGGCCAGGACGAGGGCGCGGCCAGCGCCACGACCGCGGCCACCGCAGTGGCCGAGAAGGCGGGCGTGCGCGTCGACGCCGTCGGGATCGGCACCACCGGAGGGACCACCGTCGACGTTGACGGCTATCACCTGTTCACCGCGCTGGACCCTGGCGCCCTGAGGTCGATCGCGCAGGCCACCCGCGGCACGTACTACCCCGCCTCGGATGCCAGCCAGCTGGACGGTATCGCCTCGACGATCAAGCTCCGGCTCACGATCACCAGCCAGCGGCTGCCGCTTGCGGGCGCGTTCATTGCCCTGGCCCTGGTGCTTCTCGCCGCGGGCTCCGTTCTCACCGTGGTCCGATCGGGGCGGGTGATCTGAATGTCGCTGTCCTGGCCGTGGGCCTTGCTGGCCCTTCTGGCCATCCCGTTGGTGATCGCGGCCTGGTGGTGGACGCGGCACCGGCGCCGCCGCGGGGCAGTCCGCGTGACCTCGATCGCCCTCGTCCGCGCGGCCCTTCCCGGCCGCAACCGCTGGCGCAGGCTTATCCCCGCGGCGCTGCTGCTGCTCGGGCTGGCCGTGCTCAGCATCGGTGCCGCGCGCCCGCAGGCAACCGTGCCGGTCCCGTCGTCGTCCGGCACGATCATGCTTGCCCTCGACGTCTCGGGCTCCATGTGCTCCACCGACGTGCGCCCGAACCGCATAACCGCCGCCGAGGACGCGGCCGGCGCCTTCATCAAGTCCGAGGCGGGCGGCCCGCGCATCGGCCTCGTCCCGTTCGCGGGAACCGCCGGGGTCCTCGTCACCCCGACCACTGATCAGGGCGCGCTGCTGCGTGCGCTGAGAGGCCTGTCCACCTCGCGGGGCACGGCGATCGGCCAGGGCATCCTGACCTCGCTCGACGCCATCGCGCAGGTCGACCCTTCCGTCGCGCCGACCGGCGCCCGCCCCCCTAGTGCCCACGGCTACGCGCACGACGTGATCGTGGTGCTCACCGACGGCTCGAACAACGCGGGCGTCGACCCGCAGACCGCGGCACGGCAGGCCGCCGCCCGCGGCGTGCGTGTCTTCACGATCGGGTTCGGCACCGCCAACCCCGCGCCCCTGGTGTGCAACGGCTCGCAGTTCGGCGGGTTCGGCGGGGGCGGATACGGCGGCGGGTTCGGCGGCGGATTCGGCGGGCGGAACCCGCTCGTCGCCGACTACGGCACGCTCCGGCAGATCGCCGGCATCACCGGCGGCAGGTTCTACCGCGCGCAGAACGCCGACCAGCTCAAGTCCGCCCTCGGCAACCTCTCCGGCACGTTCACGATCATCCGCGAGCACCTCGACATCGCCGCGTGGTTCGCCGGCGTCGGCGGCCTGTTCATCGCCGCCGCGCTCGCGCTCTCGCTGTGGTGGAACAGGATCCGCCGGCCATCCGCCCGCCCCGTCGGCCCGCAGGCGCCCGCCCAGGGTCCGCGATCTGGCTACTGATCGATTAGCGCGGACGATTCTCAGTCGATGCGACCGACAATCGTCCGCGCTGCGCGATCTTGGCGCCGGACCCCGCCGGACGAGGCTCAGAGCGCCTCGATCAGCACGAGAACAGCGGTCAGCACGCGCTGGACGGGAATGGCGAGGCCGATGTGAGCCAGCGCGGCGCCGGAGGCCTCCAGGCCGGGTATCCCGCCCTCGGCCGGGCCGCGCCGCCGGGGCCGCCGCTGGCCCGGCGTGACGTCGGTGATCCGGTAGCGCGCGGCCGGGTCAAGCCCCGGCACCCGCAGGGCCGCCGGCTGGTCGTTCCTCGGCTCATCGAGCTGCACGTAGCTCATCAGGGCCGCTGACCGGTCCGGCGCGACGACGCCCTGCATCCACGCGGTGTCATCCGGCGTGTCGATCTGGACCACCCGGCCGTTGTGGATGAGACTGCGATGCTGCTGGTACAGCCGGATCCAGGCGGCAAGCTCGGCGAGCTCCTCGCTGCTGGCCTGATTGATGTCCCACTCGATGCCGAAGTGGCCGAACAGGGCGGTGCCGCACCGGATCGACAGCGGCATGTAACGCCCCGTCTGGTGCGAGAACGGCGCGGACACGTGCGCGCCGAGGTACTCCGGGGCTACCAGCTGCCCGGTCCAGCGCTGGATCGGCTGCCGGGCCAGCGCGTCGGTCATGTCGGAGGTCCAGACGCGCTCGACCCGCTCCAGCATGGCCAGGTCGATCCGGCCGCCGCCGGACGCGCACGACTCCCACTCCACGCCCGGGTGCCGCAGCCGCAGCTCGTCCAGGAGCGCGTAGACGGCCGCCGCCTGGTCGTGCGCGGCCGGGGCGCCCGACTTGGTGCCGCTGCCGGCGTCGATGATGTCCCGGTTGCAGTCCCACTTGACGTAGGAGATCTCGTACTCCGACAGGAGCTGGCTGATCCGCTCGAGCAGGTAGCCGGTCACCTCGGGGCGGGTCAGGTCGAGCACGAGCTGATGCCGCTGCAGCGGCGGGGTGCGCTGCCCGGTGGCGAGGATCCAGTCGGGATGGGCGCGTTCAGGCCGGAGTCCGGGCTGACCATCTCGGGCTCGATCCACAGCCCGAACTGCATGCCCTGGTGCCGGACGAAGTCCACCAGCCGGTGCAGCCCGCCGGGCCAGACCTCCTCGTCCACCCGCCAGTCGCCCAGGCCGGCCCGGTCGCTGCGGCGCCCGGCGAACCAGCCGTCGTCCAGCACGTACCTTTCCACGCCGATGCTCGCGGCCAGGCGCGCCAGCGACCTCAGCCTGCTGAAATCATGGTCAAAGTAGACCGCTTCCCACACGTTGAGGTTGACCGGCCGCGGCGAGCGCGGGTGTGCGGGAAGCGACCGCAGGTAGCCGTGAAACTGGGCCGACAGGCCGTCGAGGCCGTCGCCGGCGGCCGCCAGGTAGACCCAGGGGGTGGCGTAGGACTCGGCCTCGCCCAGGGTGATCTCGCCGGGCAGCAGCAGCTCGCCGCCCCCGATGGTCGTCACTCCGGACGGCACCCGCTCGACGCGGTGCACGGTGTTGCCGCTCCAGGCCACGCGCAGGCCGTAGACCTCCCCGTGGCCGAAGGTGAAACCGGGTACCCCCGCCACCACGACCGTGGCCGAGTCGTGGCCGGTGTGACCGCGCCGGCCCTCACGCAGCCACAGGCCGTCCCCGACCTGGTGGCGCTGCGGGATCCGCTCCGCCGTCGGACGCCCGGTGAAGTCCAGCACCTCGCCGACCCGGCCGGGTAGCGGGAAGACCACTTCCAGGCTGTCCACGACGTAGGGCTGACGGCCGGTGTTGGTCACCGTGTGGCGGCCCCGGATCGCACCGCCGGGCACGGCCTCGATCTCGGTCACCAGCCGGAGGCCAGCGGCAGCGTCCTCGGCCTCGATGCGCGCCCGCGGGCCGTCGTGGGAGTACCGCGTCGGCCGCAGCCACGCCGACCAGTCGCGCCCGGCCGCGGGCTGGCCGCCGCCGGCGCGCAGCCGGTGCCCGGACAGCCCCGGCCGCCCGAACCAGCCGGCCGCCTGCTCGGGGAGCAGCGGGCCCGGCCGGCCGAGGCTGAGCAGCCGCGCCGCGTCACCCGGATCGATTCCCGTAACGGGCACGGCCCGGGCCCAGGCGGCCGGAAGGCCATCCGGGCGCGGGAAAACGATCAAGCCGGTGCGGCTCGTACCGTCCGGCTGGGCAATCAGGAAGGGGCCGGGACCGGCGCCGGCGTGATCATCGGCGGTCATGATCCCATTGTCAGCTCGTCCGGCCACGGGGCCGCCCCTGGGCCTGATCCCCGGAGAGCATAACTGCGGCAGCCCGCCGAACCCCCCCAGATTCCCCGGCCGGGCTGCCGCTGTTATCTAGGTGACGCGCCAGGCCCGGAACCGGTTAACACGACCGCGCCAGCGTGTCCGCGGGCTGACCGCCGCGGCATGCGCCGGTAACATCAACACCCAGGGTCCCGCGGAGGGGGGAAGCATGTACGCACGCCAGCATGCCCTGGATCACGCGGACCAGACCGCTTTCATCATGGCCACGTCCGGCGAGACCGTCACGTTCGGCGAGTACGAGGCCCGGTGCAACCAGGTGGCGCATTTCCTGCGGGCCGCGGGGCTGAAGCGCGGGGACCACATCGCGGTTTTCATGGAGAACCAGCTCCGGATGCTGGAGATCGAGGGAGCCGCCGAGCGCGCGGGCCTGTACTACACCTTGATCAACATCTACCTGGCGCCGGACGAGGTGGCCTACATCGTGACCAACTCGCGCTCCCGGCTGCTGTTCAGCTCGCCCGCACGCCGGGACGTGGCCGAGGCGGCCGCGGCGCGGTGTCCTGAGCTCGAGCGCAAGCTGATGACCGGCCCGGACGCGCCGCCTGTGGGCTGGGAGTCCTACGAGGCCGTCGTGGCGGACTTCCCGCGTGACCCGATCCCGGATGAGTCCCTCGGAGCGGCGATGCTCTACTCGTCGGGCACCACCGGCCGGCCCAAGGGCGTGTTGCGCGAACTGCCGGACGCCGGGCCTGGCGATCCGCTTCCGGTGATGGACTTCGTGAGCGCCATGTTCGGGTTCCGGCCCGGTATGACCTATCTCAACCCGGCGCCGCTCTACCACTCGGCTCCCCAGGCGAGCGTGGGCGCGTCGCTGCGGCTGGGATCGACGACGGTGGTGATGGAGCATTTCGACGCCGAGCAGTGGCTGGCCCTGGTCGAGCGGTACCGGGTGACCAACTGCCAGATGGTGCCGGTGATGTTCAGCCGGCTGCTGCGGCTGCCCGAGGAGGTCCGGGCCCGTTATGACACTTCCTCGCTGGAGTGCATCGTGCACGCCGCCGCCCCCTGTCCCGAGCACGTCAAGCGGGGAATGATCGACTGGCTCGGCCCCATCATCACCGAGTACTACGGCGCCACGGAGGCCAACGGCTTCACCCACTGCGACTCCGCGCAATGGCTCGCGCATCCCGGGACCGTCGGCCGGCCCATCCTCGGCGAGCTACTCATCCTCGACGACGCGGGCCACCAGTGCCCGACCGGCGTGGACGGGACCATCTGGTTTCGCGGGGCGACCGCGTTCCAGTACTTCCAGGAACCGGCCAAGACGGCGGAAAGCCGCTCCAGCGACGGCATGACGAGCACCGTCGGAGATGTCGGCCACGTCGACGACGAGGGGTACCTGTACCTCACCGACCGCAAGACCTACATGATCATCTCTGGCGGGGTCAACATCTATCCCCAGGAGACCGAGAACCTCCTGTCCGCGCACCCGGCCGTCCTTGACGTAGCCGTGATCGGCGTCCCCAACGAGGATATGGGCGAGGAAGTCAAGGCGGTCGTGCAGCTGGCGAACCCCGGCGACGCCGGGCCGGACCTGGCCCAGGAACTGATCTCCTTCTGCCGGGACCGGCAGGCGCATTTCAAGTGCCCCAAGACCGTGGACTTCGTGGCCGAGCTGCCCCGTTCCCCGACCGGCAAGCTGTACAAGCGCGTCCTCCGGGACGCATACTGGGCCGGCCACAAGACATCGATCGTGTAGCGGAGTAGCGATGAGCACGGGCAGGCCGCCCTGGCGGCAGGCGCTGGACCGCGCCGGACGCCCGCTGGAGGACGTCACCGCCTCCCCCGCCTACGCCAACCTGCTGGCGGTCGGGATCATGGCACGCCGGGCCGCCGCCGGCGCGGTCGGCCGGGTGATCAGCGGCATGTTCGGGCCTGTGCGGCGGGTAGCCAACGTGCCCAGCCGTGACGACGTCCGGCAGCTCAGCCGCCAGGTCACCGCGCTGTCCAGCGAGGTGCGGGCGCTGGCCGAGTCGCAGCAGGAATCCCGCAGGCGGGCTGCGGTCAGCGAGCCGCCCAAATCCCGCCGTCGACCGGGATGACCGCGCCGGTCACGTACGCTCCCCCGCGCCCGCTCAGGAACACGGCCACGCCCGCCATGTCGTCGGGGCGGCCGATCCGCCCGAGCGGGGAGGCGGCGGCGATCTGGTCGCCGAACGCGGCCAGGGTCGCGGCCATCATCTTCGACTCGAACGGGCCCGGGGCCACCGCGTTGACGGTGATGTGCCGCGGCCCGAGCTCACGGGCGAGCACCCGGGTGAGCTGGTGCACCCCGGCCTTGGTCGACGCGTAGGAGTAGGTGGAGAACTCCGGCACCTGCAGCCCGTCGATGCTGCCGATGTTGATGACCCGGGCCGGGTCGTCGGCGGTTCCGGCCGCCTCGAGCATCGGCAGGAACGCCCGGGTGACGAAGAACGGGGCCTTGAGGTTGAGGTTGATGACCTTGTCCCAGCCCGAGGCCGGGAACTCCGCCAGGGGCGCGGCCCAGTTGGCGCCGGCGTTGTTGACCAGGATGTGCACGCGCTCCTCGGAGCGGCCGACTTCGGCGGCCAGCCGCGCGCATTCTTCCTCGCGGGACAGGTCGGCCGGCACGGACACCACCCGGCCGTACGCGGACAGCTCGGCGGCCGCCGCCTCCCCCGCCTCCGGCTTGCGCGAGCTGACGTAGACCACCGATGCCCCGGCCTGCAGCAGGCCGCGCGCGATCATCAGGCCGATCCCGCGGGTCCCGCCCGTGACGACGGCGACCTTGCCGGTGAGATCGAACAGGTCCACGGGGATCCTCCGAGTCCGTCGGCCGGGGCGTGGCCCGACGTTAGCACCCGCTGACCTGCCCGATCCGGTCCGGGTCAGCCGCCGCCGCGGCCGAGCCGCCGGCGCACCACCTGGCGGGCCAGGTCCAGGACGGCGGGGTTGTCGTGCAGGACGAAGTTGGCGTCGGCGGCCAGGATGATTCCGTTCAGCTCGAAGGCGAGCCGGTCGGGGTCCTCGCCGGGGGGCAGCTCGCTGCGCTCGATGGCGGTGGCCGCGAACCCGCGCAGCAGGTCCACGAAGCCGGCCTGGAATCCGGCCACCGCCTCCTTGACCGGGCCGGGACGGGTGCCCATCTCCAGCGCCGCGCCGACGAAGAAGCACCCGCCGGGGAAGGTGCGGCGCTGCAGGTGCTCGAAGAACGCCTCACACACCGCCGCGAGCTGGGCCAGGCCGGGAGGAGCCGCCAGGGCGGGCTGCACGACTTCCGCGACGAAGATCCGGCCCGCTTCCTCTACGGTCGCCAGCTGGAGCTCCTGCTTGGAGCCGAAGTGCGCGTACAGGCCGCTCTTGCTCATGCCGATCGCCGCGGCCAGATTGCCGATCGACAGGCCCTCCAGCCCGTCGACGGTGGCCAGGGACGCGGCGGCGCGCAGGATCGCGCCGCGGGTGCGTTCCCCGTCCGCGCGCGAGCGCCGCGGTGCCCGAGGAGCACCGGGCGAGGGCTGTTCAACGGTGTCCGTCATCGTCATTGACAAGATAGCACGACCGGTCGTACTTTCATCTTAGTACGAACGATCGTGCTAACTAGCCCAGCGAAGTCCCGGCGGCCAGGCCGGGCTAGGGGCATCACACCCGAGGGGGCAGCGATGGCTGGCAAGGCAGTGATCAGTCTCACCACCGGCCTGGAAGACGCCGAGAAGGTGACCGTGGCGTTCCTGGTCGCGGTCGGCGCGGCCGAATCCGGGCGGCCGACCCTGATGTTCCAGACCAAGGAAGCCGTACGGCTCGCGCTCAACGGGGTGGCGACCGGCGTCTCCTGCGACGGCTGCCCCGCCCTGCCGGACCTGCTGGCCCGGTACGAGAAAGCGGGCGGGCGGTACATGGTCTGCCCGATCTGCTTCAACTCCAAGCAGCTCGACAAGGGCGACCTGCTCCCCAACGCCGAGCTCGCGGGCACCGTCCAGATGTGGGAATGGATCGGCGACGGGGCGACCACCTTCAGCTACTGACGCCGGATCGCGGTGGCCGGCTGCCTCGGCGGCGGCCCGGCCGGCCGTGACGGCGCCGGCGGCAAGACCTGCGGCAGCCAGCCGAGCCAGCGGCCGGCTCGCCGCAGAGCCCTACGTCCCGTTTCCCCGGGACCTCCGGCTGCAGCCCCGGATCGGGCTTGCGCAGGCCGGCGGGCTACCCGCGGCGCGCAGCGTACGCGCCCGCGTCCGCGACCGGGGTGGCCTCGGCCGCGGCGAGCTTGAGGAACGCGGCGGCCAGCTCGAAGGTCTCCCCGACGCTGTGGCCCGCCAGCTGCGCCTCGTACGCCCGGTACCTGGTCATCTCCCAGGCCTGCCGGGGCGACGGAAGGAACGCAAGCTCCGGCTCCGGCACCGACTTCCACGTCGAGGCCCTGATACGGCCCTCACTGCCGCCGGACCGGGCTTCCGCGGGCTGGATGAAGTCAGCCGGATCGAGGTACTGGCCCATCCGGTTCCGCACGAAGCGCAGCCCGGCCAGGGTTTCCTCGATCATCCGGCGGTCCGTGGGAGGCCAGCCGGTCAGCAGGCCGTCGTAGGTGTCCGGGTGATAGCGCACCAGCGTGGCATCGACGATGGTGACCCACCAGACCGCCTCGCTCACCACCGCGAAAAGGCGCGCCCGGTCTCGGGCCGTGACCCGCAGCAGCCGTCCGGTCGCGTCACGCATCGCGCTCATGGACCAGTCGAGCGCGCTGGCCCCGGCCGCGTGATCGCTGGTGTTCTCGCGGTTCCATGCCACCCGGCAGCGAGCCGAGCAGAACCGGGCATGCTCACGGCGCGGCGCGTAGACAGAGCCGCACTGCTCGCAATTCCTGGTATCAGCCATTGCGGTCATGTTACGCGTAACGCGCGCGCCGGTCACAATTACGGGCGCGGCACGGTCCGGGCCACCGCTGGTTCCCGGCGCACGCGGCCGCCCGGCTGCTTGCCGTTTCCCTCCCTATGGTCAGATGACAGATGCCGGCTCCGGGCGGCGGCCGGCCATCGGCGCCAGGCTGCGCCCGGCCATCGCGCAACACAGCCGGAGAACCGCTGGACACGACCAAGGGAGATGGAGCGATGACCCAAGACAGCACCCCGAGCGAGCCTGGCGTCGTCACCAAGGTGAGCCCGCGTTCGGTGGCCGATACCGTCTCGCGGCTGACGGAACTGTGCGCGGCGAAGGGGCTGAAGGTTTTCGACGTGATCGACCAGAGGGCCGCGGCCCGCGAGGTCGGGCTCGACCTGCGGGAAACCACGCTGGTGCTGTTCGGCAGCCCCGCCGCAGGCACGCCGGTCATGGTGGCCGCGCCGCTGTCCGCGCTCGACCTGCCGCTCAAGGTGCTGATCTGGGCCGGCGACCGGCAGACGAACGTGACGTACTACGCGCCGGACGCGCTCGCCGCCCGCCACCACCTCGGCCCGGACCTGACGGCCAGGCTGGCCGGCATCGACCCGCTCACCGACGCGCTCATCGCCCCGTAGCCCCGGCGGCGGGCTGCGGCGCCGGAACCGGCGCTGGCGGCGGCGCGTCCAGGCCGCAGTGGAACTGGCTGACCGGCTCGGCGGCGGGCGCCGCGGCCCGGCGCGGGTTGCGGATGGTGAGCACGGCCAGGACACCGGCCAGCAGGCACAGCGCCCCCGAGATGAACGACGCGGTGCGGAAGCCCGCCGAGAACTCCTCGGGATGCAGGTACGACGAGCCGGTGAGGCCGGCCGCCGCCGGGAGGACGGCCACGGCGATCAGCCCGGCGGCCCGGGCCACGTCGTTGTTGACCGCCGAGGCCATCCCGGCGTTCTCGGCCGGGGCGGCGGCCAGCACGGTCGAGGTCAGCGGGGCCACGTTGATGGCCAGGCCGAACCCGAAGACCAGGACCGCGGGCAGCACCTCGGTGACGTAGTTCCCCGAGGGGCCGGCCGAGGGGCCGATCCGGGCGAACAGGAAGAACCCGACCCCGATCACCAGGGGACCGACGCTCATCTGCAGCCGGGGCCCGATCCGTGCGGCCAGGGCCCCGGAGCGGGCGGACAGCAGGAGCATAATGACCGTCACCGGAAGCAGAGCGACGCCTGCTTCCAGCGGGGTGTACCCGGACACCTGCTCCAGCTGGAGGGGCAGCAGGAACAAGATCCCGCCCAGCGCGCCGTAGACGACAAAGGTCAGCACGTTCGCGGCGGTGAACTGGAGCGACGAGAACAGGCTCAGCGGCAGCAAGGGCTCGGGCGCGCGCCGTTCCCAGAGGATGAACGCCGCGAGCAGCACCACGCCGGCGATCAGCGCGATGAGCGAGCCTGGGTTGGTCCAGCCGACCGCCGACCCGTTGATGAGCCCGTAGGTAAGCCCGATCAGGCCGAGCGTGACCAGCACTGCCCCGGGGTAATCGAGCGTCCCGGTCTCCTGCGGGTCGACCGACTCGGGGACGTGCCGCAAGCTCACGGCCACGACCAGGATCGCCAGCGGCAGGTTGATGTAGAAGATCAGCCGCCAGGACGCCGCGGAGATCAGCCATCCGCCGAGGAACGGGCCGATAGCGGTGCCCACGCCGCTCAGACCCGACCACGCCCCGATGGCCTTGCTGCGGTCATCGGGCCGGAACGACGCCTCAATGATCGCGAGGCTGCCGGGCGTCAGCAGCGCGGCGCCGATGCCCTGCACGGCCCGCGCCGCGATCAGGACCGGCGCGTTCGGGGCGATTCCGCACAGGACCGAGGCCAGGGCGAACCACACCACGCCGATCAGGAAGATCTTCTTGCGCCCGTACCGGTCGCCCAGGGATCCGGCGAGCAGCAGCAGGCCGGCCAGCGTGAGCGTGTACGCGGTGACCACCCACTGCAGGGTGGACAGGCTGGCGTGGAAGTCCTTGCCGATGGCCGGCAGCGCGATGCCCACGACGGTGGCGTCGATCGAGGCCATCGCCGATCCGAGCACGGTGGCCAGCAGGACCCAGCGGCCCCTGGCGCTGGCGTAGCTGAGCTCGTCCTGAGCGGGTGCCGCCGGCGACGCGGTACTCACTGTCGTTCCTTTCCGATCATGAAAAGAACGGTCCTGGTCTGGCGTGGCCAGCCCGCGCAGCCCGCTGCCTTGACCCCTGCCCGCGGCCTGCCGCGCGAGACTACAGACAGTTCATCAGGACACGCCAGCCAGGGGAAGAGGACTCGCCAGCCCGGAATCTTGCCCACGTCCGGCGCGCGCCCGTGCCGGACGGCGTCGGACATCATGGAGGGCACCGGGATAGCTCAGGAGCACGCGGGAGGCTGAATGACTGGTCCGGGCGCCGGGCTGATCGTGCGCGATGTCACCGTGCGGGCGGTCGTGGTGCCGCTGCGGCGGCCGCTGGCCACGCGGGTGGGAGACTTCCCCCGCTGGCCCCTGGTGCTCATCGACGTCAGCACCGAGCAGGGCATTATCGGCCGCAGCTACCTCGCCCCCTACCTGAACCGCGCGGCCGGCGCGCTGCTTCCGGTGCTGCGTGATCTGGGCGCCGGGCTGCGCGGCCGGCCCGCCGCCCCGGCCGCGGCCTACGAGCAGGCCCGCGGCTGGTTCAGCCTGGCCGGGTACCAGGGCCTGGCCCTGGCCGCGGTGGCCGGGCTGGACGGCGCCCTGTGGGACGCGCTGGCCCAGGCGTCCGGGATGCCCCTGGCCCGGCTGCTCGGCGGCACCCTGGAGCCGGTGCCCGCCTACAACAGCAACGGGCTGGGGCTCATCCCGCCCGCCGCCGCCGGCGACGAGGCGCTGGAACTGCTCGCGGAAGGCGGGTTCACCGCCCTGAAGGTACGGGTCGGCCGGGCCCTGGCCGCCGATGACCTGGCCGCGGTGCGCCGGGTCCGGGAAGCGGTCGGTGACGGGATCACCCTGGTCGCCGACTACAACCAGGGGCTGGACCTGGGCGAGGCGCTGCAGCGGTGCCGCGCCCTGGACGGGGAGGGCCTGGCCTGGATCGAGGAGCCGATGCGCTACGACGACCTGAACGGCCACGCCCGTCTCGCCCGCGACATCGGCACGCCGGTCATGCTCGGGGAGAACTTCTACGGCCCGCGGGCCATGCAGGAGGCCGTCCAGGCCGAGGCCTGCGACCTGGTCATGCCGGACCTGATGCGGATCGGCGGGGTGACCGGCTGGCTGCAGGCCGCAGCGATCGCGGACGTGGCCGGCCTGCCGATGTCCTCCCACCTGTACCCGGAGGTCTCCGGCCACCTGCTGCGCGTCACGCCGACCCGGCACTGGCTGGAGTGGCAGGACTGGGCCCACCCGGTGCTGGCGCGGCCGTTCGAGGTCCGCTCCGGCCAGCTGCACCTGCCCGACGTCCCCGGCAACGGCCTGGAGTGGGACGAGGACGCCGTCGCGCACTACGCGGCGCAGCCCTGACTTAGCCGGCCAGGTGGCGGGTGAACCAGTCGCGGGCGCAGCCGCTGGCGGCCTCGAAGCCCTTCACGTAGGCGTCGAAGTGGCCGTCGGGCAGGATCACCATCTCCTTGGGCTGGCGCGCGGTCTCGAAGGCCGCGATGGCGAGCTCCGCCGGCACCAGGTGGTCGCCGACGGCCACCACCAGCAGCAGCGGCGTCGGGCTGATGTACGGCAGGTAAGTGCCCGGCTCGTACTCGGTGAACATCTCGACGCTGCGCAGCGTCACCTCGTTGCGCCAGGCGGGGGCGCGGGTGTTGCCGGTCTCGCTGAACCACTCCCACGAGTCCGCGGTCGGCAGCGCCGACGGCGCCAGCGGGTCGGGGTCGACCACCGGGACCATGACCGGCGCCTCGCCGCGGAACCGGGCGAGCCGGTCGGCGTCGAACATATCCCGGAATCCCGCGATGAAGTCGGCCCGGACCAGCGCGCGCAGGTTGTCGTGCCCGCTGATCAGCGGCACCTGGCTGACCACCGCCCTGACCCGGCGGTCGATCGCCGCGACCACCATGACGTGGCCGCCGGAGTAGCTGCTGCCCCAGACCCCGATCCGTTGCGGGTTCACCTCCGGGAGCGTGCTGGCGTAGGTGATGGCGTGCCGGTAGTCGCGGACCTGCGCCCACGGGTCGATCTCCTGGCGGGGCTCGCCATCGCTGGCGCCGAAGCAGCGGTTGTCGAACACCAGGGCGTTCAGCCCGGCGGCGGCGAACGCCTCGGCGAAGCTGTCCAGGTACATCTCCTTGACCGCGGAGAACCCGTGCGCCATGACCACGGTCGCCGCGGGCGCGCTGCCCTCCGCCGTGTAGAACCAGCCGCGCAAGGTGACGCCTTCCGCGTCGAACTCGATATCGCGCCGTGCCATCCCTGCCACCTCCCGATCCGGTCGCCCCAGCCCCGGGGCGTACCGGGGGACATACCCGAGACGTATCGGGGACACGCGCCCAGTTCAGTGCGCGGTCCAGCCGCCGTCGACGGGCAGGACCGCGCCGGTGAGGTAGCTGCCCTGCGGATCGGTGAGCAGCAGCGCGGCGCCGGCCAGCTCGGCCGGGTCGGCCCAGCGGCCGAGCTGGACTTCAGCGGACAGGATGCGCCGCACCGCCGGGTCGTCGTCCACGCCGGCGTTGAGCGAGGTGCGGAACGGCCCGGGGGCCAGCGCGTTGACCGTTATCCCGGTCCCGGCCAGTTCCACGGCCAGGCTGCGGGTGAGCTGGACCACGGCGCCCTTGCTCGCCGCGTACCCGGATCGCGCCGCGGCGCCGACCAGGCCCAGCGCGCTGGCCAGGGTGAGGATGCGGCCGTATCCGGCCGCGCGCATCGGCGCCGCGGCGGCGCGGCAGGCCAGCCAGGTCCCCACCACGTTGACGTCCAGGCAGGTCCGCAGCGTCGCCACGTCGAGCTGTTCCAGGGTGCCGCGAGCCTGCACCCCGGCGCTGGTCACCAGCACGTCGAGGCGGCCGCGGGAGGCCAGGACCGCGTCGACCAGGTCCGCGACGGCGCGCTCGTCGGTGACGTCGCAAGCCAGGCCCGTCACGGTGCGCCCGGTCTCGGCGGACAGCCGCGCCGCGGCACGCTGGCAGCGCTCGGCTGACCGGCTGGCCAGCACGACGCCGGAACCCGCCCGGGCCAGGGCGCCCGCGATGGCCAGGCCGAGCCCGGCCGACCCTCCGGTCACCAGCGCCACCTGCCCGGCGCGTGACTGCGGCGGGTCAGCCTCCCCTGTCTGGCTATCCACTAACGCATGATCGCAGGGTCCGGGCGGCCGCTGACTTGGAGATGAGCGCACGGTACTTGGCGATCCGTGCCCAACGCCCGCCGGCGCCGTCAGCCCGGCTGCCGCCACAGGTCGGTGATCGCCACTCCCAGGTCCGCGAGCATCCGCCGCAGCAGCGGCAGGCTGAGCCCGATGACGTTGCCGGCGTCGCCGTCGATGCCCTCGACGAACGGCGCCCCCCGCCCGTCGATGCTGAACGCGCCGGCCAGGGCCATCGGCTCGCCGCTGGCGACGTACACCGCGACCTCGGCATCGCTGGGCCTGCCGAAGCGCACCACGGTGGCGGCCACATCGCGCCGCCGGCGGCCGCGGGCGGCGTCGATGAGGCAGTGCCCGGTGTACAGCGTGGCCTGCCGCCCGGACAGCCGCCGCCACATGTCGACGGCGCGGCGCGCCGATGCGGGCTTGCCGAAGGCCTTCCCGTCCAGGTCCAGCATCGAGTCGCAGCCCAGCACCAGCGCGCCGGGGCGCCGGGCGGCCACGGCGGCGGCCTTGCGCTCGGCGAGCAAGCCGACCAGGGCGGGCGTGTCCAGGCCGCATCGGCGGTCTCGTCCACCCCGCTGACCACGACCTCGGGATCTATCCCGGCGGCCTGCAGCACGCGCAGCCGGCCCGCCGAACCCGACGCCAGGACCAGGGCAGCGCGTCGAGTCACCGCGTCAGCGTAGCGTTCCGGCGGCCGGGCCCGGCCCGGGGCCGTCGCCGCCCGCGTGGTCGTCGAGCAGCACCGACGCGGTGAACGCGTCCGCGGGCAGGAACGCCTCCAGCTTCAGCTCGGACAACGTGACGTCCACGGCCGTG
>Ga0306920_100005175_pt1 | contig 16810 bp, 11 predicted proteins | sample flu12Cox44000170_FD_204666 | JGI IMG/M metagenome (GOLD analysis project Ga0306920, IMG submission 204666) | Lab enrichment of tropical soil microbial communities from Luquillo Experimental Forest, Puerto Rico - flux4day.12C.oxic.44.000.170 (v2)... | ecosystem: Environmental > Terrestrial >... | reverse complement strand
GGACGTAGTGCACGAGCTGGATGTGGCGGATGCCCATATCGTGGGCCGCCTGCAGCTGGGCGATGCCGTCGTCCATGAAGCTCGCCCCTTCCACCGCAAGCACGACGTGGGGTTCGCCCTTGAGTGCAGCGTCGATATGTTCGGGCGTCGTGGCGATCTTCAACTTCTGCTCGGCGATGTGGGCCTTCACGCGCTCCATCTCCTGCCGGAGCCAATTCGCCGTCTCTTGCGCCTGAGGTGCGCCTGCCTGCTTGAAGCCGCGCGGCGTGGCGGCGAGCCAGGGAAGATCGCCGACGAGGGACCAGGCGACGAGCGTGGCCTGGCCGCCCGCCATGTTTGCCGCCAACGGCTGGGTCGATGCCGAATTGGGCCCCAGGAACAGCAGGTGATAGTGCATGTCGGCAATGTAGATGGGGTCTTTCGCCGCGGCACCACCAGCGAAGGCGAGCGGCCAGGCCAGACCGGCTTTGATAAGTTGGCGGCGGTCCATGGGCTGCGCGCTCCTTGCGAAGTTCGCCAGGGGTGCGAAGGGGGCGGGATCCCTTGCCGTCCCGCTCCTTGCAATCGCTCATTTTGCGCACGCGGTCTGCCCCTCGACCGCGGCTACTCGAAGACGATGGTCGCCACGTAGTCCATCGTCCGGTAGGAGTTGTTGGAGGGCAGCAGCGTATTGATCAGGAACGACGTCGGCGAATAGTTCTGCGGGATGCCCTTCCTGAAGCCGGCGGAGATGAGACGCGCCTGCAAGGTCGGACCCCACTTGCCGTTGACGCCCAGATAGTACTTCTCGAGCGGCTCGAACTTGGACTGATAGGCTTCGGCCACCTGCCGGTGGCCGATCGACATCTTGGACATGCCGTTTTTGTTGGCGATGAACACGGTGTGCAGCAGCTTATCGCGCTCGACGTCGGGCAGCTTCAGCGAATCGACCACCAGCAGCGGGCCTTCGGCGAGGCCCGAGTAGGAGTGGCGCCCGCGCCGCGCAATGTAGTCGCCGGTCGCCCGCATCGGCTCCATGATCGGCTTCACGCAGGAAGGAACGCCCGACTTCTTAAACGCGTCGGCCGATGTGGCGGGATCGCAGTCCCTGAGCGCCAGCAGCGACCAGGCGAACTCCGAGCAGAACATGTCGACATTGCCCGGCGGATCCTGCCCCAGCGCGATCTGGCCCAGCTCTTTGACGAACTCGATCGGTTTGCCGGAATGGAACTTGGGCGCGTTGTAATCCTGGTTGAAGCTTATCTCCTTGGGGTAGATGCGCTTGGCGCTGCCCGTGAGGCGGGTCGCCCAGGCGAGGATGTTGGCGCGCTCCGCATCGGTGAGTTGGCGCGGGCGGATGACGTGCAGGAACTGCAGTGTGCGGTAGTGCTCGCTGTTGAACTCGCCGCGGTTGCCGGGACCCAAATATTCCTCGTTGAGCGGATTATCAATGTTGTGCAGCACGCCGTCCTTCACCCAGGCGATGCCCGTGTGGCTGATGCCCATCTGCACGTTGGGATAGGCGCCCGCGCCACCCCACTCCGAGCGGAACGTCAACAGCAGATCGCCGGTCTGCACCAGGCCGCTCTTGCCCAAGCGTTGCGAGAAACCCGCGCGCTTGGCGACCACCAGACGCAGGCCGACATCACCCTGCGCGCCCTTGCCATCAGGGTGCTTGAAGTCGATCAGGCGGTCGGTGGTGTCGATGGTATTGGGCAGCGCCAAGCGGGCGGTGGCCGGTACGGCGAAGTAGACCGGGATCTTGAGCCGGCGCGCCATCTCCGCGTTCACCTTCTCGTCGTAGGTGAACTCCTTGGAGGCAACCGGCTTGACGCCCGCCAGCGAGCCCGCCGCCGCTAGTCCCGCAAACACCGCTAGGACAGCCTTGCATTTCGCCATCGCACCCTCACCACACGCTTCCCTTGAGCCTGCGTGTTACCACGCCGCGGCACATGTCCAACACCATGGAAATGGCTAGATTTTGCCGCCGCCTGGGGGCTGTTGCCGGCGCGCTTCACATCGGGTGCATCAAGATGGGGAGCGGATCAAAATGGGCGGGGCCAAGTGAGCCGGCTCACTGCCGAACGGCGAGGGGTGCGAGCGCGGTCGCAGCCTCGGAGGGCTCGCGGCTCTCTCTCACCTCGAGCAACTGCGCGTGCGCGCCGGCGCGGACGTCTCTCACCACGAGAGCGCCAACGAAGAAGCCGAATACGAACAGGTTGCGAACGACCTCCGGGTCAAAGCCGGGCTTCAAGATCGCCGATCTCTGCAGGCCAAAGAGTTGGATAAGGGCGAGGGCACACGCAAACCCCGCAATCATGACGCATCCCATGACGATCCCGTCCACGGTGCGTTCGAGGAGCGCCACCGTGTTCGGGCCGACAACCTCGGACGAGGATGCTCGCCATGGGCGCTGGCGCGCGAGGCGGCAAATGGCGACCGCGGTCAGAAACTGCAGCATTGACCAAGGGGCAAAGTTCTTCAGTCGGGCTATGGGATCCTGCGGCGTGTTGAGGTGTGCCGCGAGGGTGGCGTCCAGGCTGAGGGTGATCGCCTCACGCATGAGCTGCAACGCGAAAAACACCAACACGGCGACGAGACCGGCGATGACGTAGGTTCCCCACGGCGCCTCGCGTGCGCGCGCATGCGCACCATTGGAGCCGAACACGGCCCCCACCAGGGACGAGAGGGAAATGCTCGTGACGAAAACGGCGATCCCGATCAGGAAGGTGCGCCCCACGGCTGCGAGCTCGGCGGCGGAAAACGCGTGACCGTGCGCCTCCCCCAGGGCAGCAAAGCGCCGCAGGGCTTCCTCGTACCATGCGACGTAGTAAATGAGAAATCCGCCAAGCGCGACCGACATCAGGAGCCAGATGATGCGATGCGTCGTGAGCGGTCGGATTGTGCCGAGGCCTTGGTAGCCTGCCGTCTTCAACTCCTCCAGTCGCTCGGCTGCCTGATCGCCCGCCCGCAGGACCGCCTTCGCGGAGAGATCTGCAGCTTGTTTGAGCATGCGGCGGTACTCGACCTGAAAGTAGCCCTCGATCTTGCGAAGATGCTCCTGGAGCTCGCCCGAGCTCAGGCGCAGTGGGCGGTCTCCTGCGCCGCTCTGCCCTCCCTCGAGCTTCGCCGTGACCTGCGCCTCGGCTTGCGAAATCTCCTGCCGATTGGCGTGCGAGGCGCGCGACAGGATGTCGGTCACGCTGGAGACGTCACTGCCGCCTGCGCCTTCGCGCACGCTGTCGAGCGTGCGAATGATATCCATCGCCAGCCGGGTCTTGCGACCGTGGGCTTCCTCCAGCTCATCAAGCGTGGCGACTTCTTCATCGCTCATGACGCGGGATCGGGTGGCGTTCCATTCGCGCAGATGCCGCAGCAGCGAGCCCGTCTTGCGCCATGTCGCAACCGAACTCAGGTTGATGGTCTGAAGCTGCTGGTCGGTGATGTACACATGAAAGGCCTCGAGGCTCTCGATGTTGCGACGGCGCTCCTCCGGCGAGGGTATCAGCACGCATTCTTCCAGGTGCTGGGCGAGCGCGCGAACGTCGCCGCGAAGATGCCGCGTGTTGTGCATCCACGCGAGAAGGTGCTGCTCCAGCTCTCGAAAGGGGGCGAGCGAATAGAGGCCGCAGGTCGCAAGCACGGCCAGGACCGGAGCTTGCCCCTCAAATTGATCAAAGAATCTCGCCGCAAATCCGGTAATCGAGCTCAGCCGCTTGACGAGAATGCCGCCCAGGTGAAAGGCCACCGTGAGCGCCAGAAAGCCGACGAGAAAGAGCGCCACATAGGCGAAACGGGCCGTGACGCTCGGCGGCAGCCTGCGGCCCTCGCTGTCTCTGACCATGTCGGGGCGAAACGCCGCCCACAGGGCAATCAGGGCCGCGCACACGACCAACGTCGCGACCATGTCTTCGGTGAAGGTGGTAACGAGCTGTGCTCGTGTCACGGACATGGCAGCTTGCCCCCCAATCATCCACTACAAATTCATCCACTACAATTCATCCACTGCGCGTCATCCACAACGAGCATCCCATGCGATTTCGTCTGCTATGGGTTCGACGATGGGACATCGACGATGGGACATCGAGGCTCGCTGCGCCATCATATACTGCGCATCATATCATGAGAGCGCAGGGACAATGCGCGCCTCGGCGTCACAAGGTGTGGACATATCGGCCGGCGTCGCTCCCCCATTGAGCCGGAGCCTTCGCGCTGCCCGCACTCCAAAAGTCGCCCGTAGAACGGGCTCTTTCCCGTGGATCGAGCGCCGCTTCAGCGCCGATCGGCAGCCGGCTGCGCGGCGGCGATCTCGGCCTCGGTGCAGCCCGCCTCGCGCAGAACGGCCGCCGTGTCGGCGCCGAGGGCCGGTGGCGGCAGATCGGGGACGCTCGCCACTTCCTCCACGTTGACCGCTTGGCGCAAGCCGCGTTTCACGGGCGTGTCGGAAGCGAAGTTGGTGGCGAAGAAGCCGACGTCGGCCAGGTGTGGATCGTCGAGCAAGTCCTCCGGCGTGCGCACCGGTGAGTGGGGAATGTCGAGGCGCGCGAAGAGGGCCAGCCACTCGGCCGTGCTGCGCAAGGGTAGGGCCTCGGCCAGGATGGCGTAGAGCTCATCGACCCGTTTGCTGCGTTCCGTCGCGTTCTTGAACCAGGCAAGCTCGGTCACCTCGGCGCGGCCGATCTCGCGCAAAATCTTGGTCCAGTTGCGCTCCGTATAGGGCAGCACGCCCACCCAGCCGTCCTTGGTCTTGTAGGGTTTGCGGCCGGGCGAGAGCACGCGCACGTAGCCGACCTTGCCCGCCTCATCGAAGGTCGCATGGCTCAAGTGCTCGCTGAGGCTGAAGGCCGCCATCAGCTCGAACATCGGCACCTCGACGTATCCCGGCGCCTTGCCGGTGCGCTCGCGATAGAGCAGAGCGGCTAGCACGGCGTGTGCGAGGTGCAGGCCCGACACCTTGTCGGCAGCGATGGTGGGCGCATAGAGGGGGGTGCCATCGCGCATCTGGAAGAGGCCGGCGAAGCCCGAGGCCGCCTGGATCACATCGTCGTAGGCGGGCTTGCCGGCGTAGCGGCCGTGTCGGCCAAAGCCGACGGCGGCGGCGTAGACGATGTGGGGATTGGCGGCGCGCACCGCCTTATAGGTGAAGCCCAGCTTGTCGAGCGCCTGCTGGCGCATATTGTGCACAAAAGCATCGGCGGTCGGCACCAGCTTCATGAGCGCCGCCCGGCCGCCTTGCGTCTTAAGGTCGAGGACGACGGAGCGCTTGTTGCGGTTGTTGTTGGCAAAGATGGCGCTGACCTTGCCGGCCTTGACCGGCGCCACCGGGCGCATGCTGTCGCCCTCGGGCGGCTCCACCTTGATGATCTCGGCGCCGAAGTCGCCGAGGATCTGGGTGGCATAGGGGCCGAGGATCACCGACGTCAGATCAAGGATGCGCAGGCCTTCGAGGAGGGGGATCATTGGGCTTGGGCGGGGCTCGGTCGCGGAGAAAGAAGGCGCACTCACCTAGCACGCCAAGCGCCACCTCGACCATGGGGCCACAAAGCCGCTCCCGCGCCATTTGGCGCGAGAGCGCCCGGGCTTGCGAAGCGGCCGAGCCCACCCCAGGCGCAGCACATTCGACCATCGCTGCAGCGCAGCCGGCGCGCCCATTGGCGCGGGATCCGCAGCTGCGAAGGAGCCGTGCCCATGGAGCCCACACCCTCACTTCCTTGTGACGGCATAACTCCAAAAATCCCAGCTCCTGCCTTGACTTCGCCGTGTTCCTCAAAAATAAAACGGGCGTTCGTTTTATTTTGTGCAATGCGACAGGGCCACCGCTGGCGACGCGTGGCGGTGGCGGGCGAGCCGGGCGGGGAGGAGACGCCAAACATGCCGAAGCTCAAGCCCAGCATCCAACGCGCGCGCCGCGAGCACATCCTCGATGCCGCCGAACAGTGCTTCGGACGCGCGGGCTTCCACCGCACCACCATGCACGACATCTGCCGCGAAGCCGGCGTCAGCCCCGGCGCGCTCTACGTCTACTTCGACAGCAAAGAGGCGCTGATCGCTGGCATCTCCGAGCGCGACCGGGCCGAGTTCGCCGAGCGCTTCGACCAACTCGCGGGCGCGCCTGATTTCATTGAGGCGCTCAAGGCGTTGGGCGAGGAGTATTTCCTGGAGGAGCCGGCGCACAGCCATCGCATGTGCATCGAGATCGGCCTTGAGTCCACGCGCAACCCGCGCGTGGGTGAGATCTTCCAGCGCTTCGATCGCTACATCGCAGACAGCTTCGAGAAGCTGTTCCGCACGATGCAGGCCGAGGGCCGGATCGCGCCCGCGCTCGACATCCCGACCGTGACCAGGGCCTTCATCATCGTCTGCGACGGCATGTTCTGGCGGCGCGCCGTGGATCGCTCGTTCGATCCGGTAGCGGCCATGCCCGCGGTGCTGCAGCTCATCCGCGCGCTTATCAATCCGGTGCCGCCCTCGGCACACGGCAACGACAACCAGACCTCGCAGTGATGGTCATGAGAAAGATCCTGATCGGCACCGTGCTGGTGCTCTCATTTCTGATGATCTCGCTCACCCTGGTCGGCAAGCCGCTGCCGCGGGCCGCCGGGTCCTCGCCGAGCGTCGCGCAAGCGCCGCCGGCCGATGCTTTGCTGGCCTTCGCCGCGGCCGTGACGGTGGCGCGCGTTCAGCCGGCGGATTTCGTGGAGACGGTGCTGGTCACGGGCTCCCTGGTGGCGCGCGAGGAAATCCTGGTCGGGCCCGAGGTCGAGGGCCTGCGCATCACCGAGGTGCTGGCCGATGAGGGCATGCGCGTGAAAAAGGGCGACGTGCTGGCACGGCTCGTCGCCGACACGCTCGATGCGCAGCTCGCCCAAAACGACGCCGCGCTCGCGCGCGCCGCCGCATCCATCGCCCAGGCCCGCAGCAGCATCGTGCAGGCCGAGGCGCGCCTGGTGGAGAACCGCAACGCCTTCGAGCGCGCCAAACCCCTGCGCCAATCGGGGGTGATGGCCGAAAGCGCCTACGACACCCGCGAGCAGGCAGCGCGCACGGCCGAGGCCCAACTGGTCGCTGCGCGCGACGGACTGACGGCGGCCGAGGCGGAGAAGGCCCAGATCGAGGCTCAGCGCCGCGAGCTCGCCTGGCGGCGCGGCCGCACGGAGGTGGTGGCGCCCGCTGACGGCATCGTCAGCCGTCGCATGGCGCGCATCGGCGGCTACGCCGCAGGCGCCGCCGAGCCCATGTTCCGCATCCTCGCCAAGGGCGAGGTGGAGCTTGATGCCGAGGTGACAGAGACGCGCATGGCCGCCATCAGGATCGGCCAGCCCACGCGCGTGGAGGTGACGGGTCTCGGCACCATCGTCGGCAGGGTGCGGCTGGTCTCGCCCGAGGTCGACAAGGCGACACGGCTCGGCCGGGTGCGCATCTTCCTCGGCGACAACGAGGGCCTGCGGATTGGCGCCTTCGCGCGCGGCAGCATCGAGACCGCCAGCGGCCGCGGACTCGCGGTGCCCGCCTCCGCCATTCTCTATGGTCCCGACGGAGCCTCCGTCCAGGTCGTGCGCGCCAACCGCGTGGAGACACGCAGGGTCAGGACCGGGCTGGCGTCGGGTGCGCTGGTGGAGGTGCGCGAGGGCTTGCGCGAAGGCGAAAGCGTCGTGTCGCGGTCCGGCACCTTCCTGCGCGACGGCGATGCCGTGCGGCCCGTGGCCGGCGACCGCTCCAAGCTGAGCGATGCGCGCTAGCGGAGCACTCCCATGAATTGGAACATCTCCGCCTGGTCGATCCGCACGCCGGTGCCCTCGCTGGTGCTGTTCATGGTGCTGATCGCGCTCGGCTACGCGAGCTTCGGGCAGCTCGCCGTCACGCGCTTTCCCAATCTTGACGTGCCGATCGTGCAGGTGCGGGTCTACCAGTCAGGCGCCGCGCCGTCGGAGCTCGAGGTGCAGGTCACCAAGAAGATCGAGGACGCCGTTGCCGGCGTCAACGGCGTGAAGCACCAGACCTCAGCGATCACCGAAGGCTCGTCCATCACCACCATCGAGTTCCGTTTCGAGGTCAACCAGGACCGCGCGCTCAACGACGTGAAGGATGCGATTGCCCGCATCCGCGCCGACCTGCCGCGCACCATCGACGAGCCGATCGTCACGCGCATTGAGATCGAGGGCCTGCCGATCGTCACTTACGGCGCCAGGGCGCCGGGCATGACGCCAGAGGAGCTCTCCTGGTTCGTCGACGACGTGGTGGTGCGCGCGCTGCAGGGGGTGAAGGGCGTATCGCAGATCGAGCGCTTCGGCGGCGTCGACCGCGAGATCCGCGTCTCGCTCGATCCCGACCGGCTAGCCGCGTTCGGCATTACTGCCGGCGACGTCAATAAGCAGCTCAGAGCCACCAACATCGATTTGGCGGGCGGCCGCGGCGAGATCGCGGGGCGCGAGCAGGCCATTCGGACGCTCGCCGGCAAGCGGTCCCTCGCCGATCTCGCAGCCAGCAGCATTGTCCTGCCGCGCGGCCGCAAGGTTCGCCTAGACGAACTCGGCAGCGTGGTCGACGCCACGGCCGAGCAGCGCACCTTCGCCTCTCTCGACGGCCGTCCCGTGGTCGCCTTCGCCATCTCGCGCGCCAAGGGTGCCAGCGACGTGGTGGTGGCCGGCGACGTGGCCCGGAAAATCGAGGAGCTCAAGCAGGCCCATCCCAACGTCGAGCTCAAGCTGATCGACTCGATGGTGGAGTACACGCTGGGTTCCTATCACTCGACCATGAAGACCCTGATCGAGGGCGCCGTCCTCGCCATCATCGTGGTATTCATTTTCTTGCGCGACTGGCGCGCCACGCTGATCGCCGCAATTGCTTTGCCGCTGTCGATCATCCCCGCCTTCTGGGCCATCGACGCCGCCGGCTTCTCCCTGAACCTGGTCAGCCTGCTCGCGATCACCATCGTCACCGGCATACTGGTGGACGACGCCATCGTCGAGATCGAGAACATCGTGCGCCACATGCGCATGGGCAAGTCGCCTTACCGCGCCGCACTGGAGGCGGCTGACGAGATCGGCCTTGCCGTCATTGCCATCACCTTCACCATCATCGCCGTGTTCATGCCCGTGAGCTTCATGGGCGGCATCGCCGGACAGTACTTCAAGCAGTTCGGCCTGGTGGTGGCCTTCGCCGTGTTCTTCTCGCTGTTGGTAGCGCGCCTCGTCACGCCCCTGCTCTCCGCCTATTTCCTGCGCGCCTCGAACCACCCGGACAAGGAAGGCTGGCTGCTGCGCGGCTATACCCGGCTGGTGCGCTGGTCGGTGGCGCACCATTACCAGGCCGTGGCCTTGGGTCTGCTGATCTTTGCCGCTTCCATCGCCAGCTTCTATCTGCTCCCCGCGGGCTTCCTGCCCGCTGACGATCAGAGCCGGCTGCTGCTGGCAGTCGAGCTGCCGCCGGGCTCGCTCCTCGCCGACACGCGTGCCGTGACCCAGTCGATCGCCGGCACGCTGCGCGAGCGACCGGACGTGCTGAGCGTGTTCGTCAACGGCGGTCGCGTGCTGGGCTCCGGCGCAGAGGTGCGCAAGGCCACGCTCGTCATCAATCTGGTACCCAAGGAGAGCCGCAAGCTCACCCAGGACCAGGTGCGGCTCGCCATCGGCGCCGGCATGGCCGACCTGCCCGACATCCGTTTCTGGTTCCTGAAGGACAACGGCCAGCGCCAGCTGCAGCTGGTGACCTCGGGCCGCAGCGGCGCCGAAGTCTCGCGCGTGGCGGCCGACCTCACCAGCCAGGCGAAACGCATCCCCCTGCTCGCCAACGTGGTGTCGACGGCCGAGCTCGATCGTCCGGAATTGCGGGTGGCGCCAATCACCGACCTGGCGGCCGATCTCGGCGTTTCCACCGAGGCCATCTCGGAAGCGGTGCGCATCGCCACCATCGGCGACATCGGCGCCAACCTCGCCAAGTTCGATGTGGGCGACCGGCAGGTGCCGATCCGCGTGCAGCTCGAGGAGAGGGCGCGCGCCAACCCGCAGGTGCTGGCGTCGCTCAAGATCGCCACCGGCTCGGGCGCCGCCGTACCGCTGTCGGCGGTGGCGCGCTTCGAGCTTTCACAGGGGCCCACGGCCATCGACCGTTACGACCGCATGCGCCGGGTGGTGATCGGCGCCGATCTGGTCGGCGACGTGGCGCTTGGCAAGGCGGTCGAGCAGGTGATGGCCCAGCCCGCCGCCAGCAACCTGCCCGCTGGAGTCGAGATCAAGCAGTTCGGCGACGCCGAGGTGATGGGCGAGGTGTTTGAGAGCTTTGCCAAGGCCATGGGCGCCGGCATCATGATGGTATTTGCCGTACTGGTGCTGCTGTTCGGCAGCTTCCTGCAGCCCATCACCATTCTGTTCTCGCTGCCGCTCTCCATCGGCGGCGCCATCGTCGCGCTGGCCGTGACCGGCCGGCCGATCAGCCTGCCCGTGGTGATCGGCATCCTGATGCTGATGGGCATCGTCACCAAGAACGCCATCATGCTGGTCGACTTCGCGGTGGAGCGGATGCGGCACGGCATGGCGCGCGCGGATGCCATCGTCGATGCCGGACGCAAGCGCGCGCGGCCGATCGTCATGACCACCATCGCCATGATCGGCGGCATGCTGCCCTCGGCCTTCGGCGTGGGCTCGGGCGGTGAGTTTCGCTCGCCGATGGCGATCGCCGTGATCGGCGGCCTCATGTCCTCTACGCTCCTGTCGCTGCTGTTCGTCCCGGCGGTGTTTGCGGTGATGGACGACATCGCAGTGCTTGGCTGGCGGATTTTCTCGCGCTTCGTCGGCCCGACCGAAGAGCCGTCCGCGCCGCTGCCGATCGCGCCGCCGGCGGTGGAGCCCCGTTCCTGGCCCATGGCGGCGGAATAGCGCGCCAGCCTTTGGATAGGCCCCTCGCTTTAGTGGCTCCATCGGCGGCGGCGCGGTGTGTGCCGCGGCCCTCACCCCGGCCCGCTCGCTGCGGCGAGCAAATGCGCGCCCAACAGGCAGGCGCCGGAGCGCGGTTGTGCCGCCGCGGACGCCGTACGATGTCCCGCCCCCGGTGAGGGCATGGGGAGCGGGGCGGATGTCGTGGCTATGGGCCGTCTTCACGGTCGCGGCTGCGGGCGGCCAGGTGCCGCGCAATGCCATGCAGAAGGAGCTGACCGCCACCTTGGGCATGGTCGGCGCTACACAGGTCCGTTTCCTGTTCGGCCTGCCCTTTGCTGCCGCGTTTCTCGCCATCGTGCTGGCGACGACGCCTCTGCCGTGGCCGCAGCTCAACGCCCCGACGATCGCCTGGACGGTGACGGGGGCCATCGCACAAATCGGGGCCACGGCTATCCTGCTGGCGGTCATGCAGCAGCGCTCGTTCCTCCTCACGACCGCCTACCTGAAGATGGAGCCCGTGCAGGTCGCATCTTCGGCTTGATGTTCCTGGGCGACCAAGTCACGCCCGGCTGGGCGCTCGCCATCCTCATCGCCACTGCTGGAGTGCTCATCGTCGCGTGGCCGCGCAGCAGCTCGGCGGAGGCCTTTTCCTGGCAGGCGGCCGGCCTCGGGCTTGCCTCCGGGGCGCTCTTCGCCATTGCCGCCATCGGCTTCCGCGGCGGCATCCGCTGCGCTCGACAGCCCAAGCTTCCTGGTGGGCGCTACCAGGACGCTGGTGCTGGGCCTCGTCATGCAGATGGGGGTACTCTCGGCCTATTTGCTCCTCGCCGATCGCGCGACGCTGACTGCGCTCATCCGTGCTTGGAGGCCATCGCTGCTGGCCGGCCTGATGGGCGCATTCGCCTCGCGGATGTGGTTCCTGGCCTTTGCGCTGGAGACGGCGGCTAAGGTGCGCACGCTGGCGCTCGTGGAGATCCTGTTCGCCCAGCTGGTCGCGCGCAACCTGTTCAACCAGAGCCTGGTCTCTCGCCAGGCGATGGGCATCGCTCTCATCATCGCCGGCGTCCTACTGCTGCTGAATTTGTGACGCGGGCTAGCTCGCGCAGCGCCGGCGCAGGCGCTGGCTCAGGCTCCGGCGGCAAACTGCAGCGCAAAGAAGGTCGGCCTGTGGTTGGGGCCGGCTTGTGGTTGGGGCCGTGGGCTTGAGATGGGCGGCGAATAGCGGTTGCGTCACTGCGCGTGAGGTTGGCGAGCTCGACGGCATGATGGGTGCCAGCTGCCGCCCGTTGGGGCCAGTGCCCTTCTGCAGGCGGTGAGGATCGGCGCCACGGTCCAGTTGCCGACCCTCGTGTTATCGCCTTCGCCGCCGCCAGCAACTCAAGGGCCGGACGGGAGCGTCCGGCCCTTGCATTCTTCGGCCATCGAAGGGAGCGATCAGTTGCTGAGCCCTTCGGCCTTCATGGCCGCCACCACCGCGTGGCGGTCGCCAACGCGCTTGCGGTAAGCCAGCACATTGGCGTAGGGCGACAGATCGACGTCTACGCGAGGGGCCCAGTTCGACACCACGTAGAGGTAGGCATCCGCTACCGAGAAATTCTTGCCGAGCAGGTAATCCTTGCCGGCCAGGTGCTTGTCGAGATGGGCGAAGCGGGTGGCAAGCCGCTCCCGGAAGATCTTCTTGGCCTCGTCCGGCATGGCCGGATTGAAGAGCGGTGAGAAACCCTTGTGCAGCTCCGTCGAGACGAAGTTCAGCCAGGACTGCAGCGTGGTCCGCTCGGGTGTGCCATTGGCCGGCGCCAGATTCTTGGCCGGAACCTTGTCGGCGATCCACTGAACGATGGCCGGACCCTCGGCGATCCTGGTGCCATCATCGAGCTCCAAGAGCGGCACGTAGCCCAAGGGGTTCACGCTCCGGTAGTCCCCGCCGACATCCATGGCCTTGGTCTTGCCGTCGACCTTGATCTTGTCGAACGCCAGGCCTGCCTCGTTGAGGACGATGTGCGGCGACAGCGAGCAGGCGCCAGGCATGTAGTAAAGCTTCATTGGACGTCTCCTTGCGGTTACTCTGGAGAAGGTCTCTGCCGATTTGCATTCGAATGCAACTGCATATATGCCGCAACCATGCAGATGCAAGCGATTTTTGCCGGAGCGAAGCTTGCTCCTGACACAAGGGAGTCAGCTGATTGGGATGTGCCGCGCGCCTCAGATGGCGGTTCAGCCCGAGGCGATCCTGCTCTAAGGTGGGGGGCGATGAACGCCAAGCTCACACCCGCCGTGGTAGAGGCATGGGCCAATCTCGTGCGCACGCGGCGGACGCTGCTCGACAAGGTCGAGGAGGACCTGAAGCGCGCGCGCCTGCCGCCGCTCGACTGGTACCACGTGCTCCACGAAATCGACCGCAGTCCGAAGGGCATGCTGCGCCAGACGGGCGTTCAGGATCGCACGCGGCTTGCGCAATACAACGTGTGCCGCCTAGTGGACCGGCTGGAGCGAGAGGGGCTCGTCGAACGCCACCAGTGTCAGATCGACGGTCGCAACAATGTCCTCCTCATCACCGCCAAGGGACGCGCGCTGCGCCGCGCCATGTGGCCGGTCTATGCCGCGGCCATCGAGGCGCATTTCGGGGCGCACTTGAGCGCGGTGGAAGCGAGCCATTTGGCGCGCCTGCTGGGCAAGCTCGGTCGGCCTGAGGCAACCGACTGAGCAAAGGCGGTGCACCGCTCGCTAGACGCCCTCGAGCCGGTGCGTGCCGTCGGTTTTTCAACCGAGCCTCCCGCCGTTGCCAGGGCGGGCGACCGACGCGATGGCATAGGCCGCCGGCCATGCTTGGACCGGCCCGGGGGCGGGGCCACGTCGGGTGCGCGGAGCCGCTGCGCCGCGGCGGCTCGACAAAGCCACCAAGTCCCGGCATAGCACGCCTCCACCAGCAGGAGATCACCATGGCGGACAAGGCGAACACGCGGGAGAGCAGGCGAAAGGCAAAGCCGGTGCGGGCCAATCCGCTGCTGGAGGCATGGACGACACCGTTTCAGATGCCACCCTTCGATCGCATCAAAATCGAGCACTTCGTGCCGGGGCTCGATAAGGGCTTCGCCATCAACCGCAGGGAGATTGACACGATCGCCCGCAACCCGCAGCCGCCAACCTTCGCCAATACCATCGATGCGCTGGAGCGCTCCGGCGACGTACTCGATCGCGTCTCGGCCGTGTTCTTCAACCTCGCGGCCACAGACACCAACGCGGAGATCCAGGCCATCGAGCGGGCCCTGGCGCCGCGCTTTGCCAAGCACAGCATGCGCATCTACCAGGACGAGGCGCTGTTCGCGCGCGTCGATCGGCTGTTCAAGAACCGCAGGCGGCTCAAGCTGACCGAGGAGCAGGCCCGCGTGCTGGAGCGCTATCACCGCGCCTTCGTCAAGGCCGGCGCCGGGCTGCCGCCCGAAGCCAAGAAGCGGATGGCGGCGATAGCCGCGCGCATGTCGGTGCTCGGCACGCGCTTCAGCCAAAACCTGCTGGCCGACGAGCAGTCGTTCGTGCTGGTGCTCGATGGCGAGGCAGACCTTGCCGGGCTGCCCGAGGCGGTCCAAGCCGCGGCGGCGCAGGGCGCGAACGAGCGTGGCCACAAGGGCAAGCACGCCATCACGCTGTCGCGCTCCTCGATCGAGCCGTTCCTGCAATATTCGGCAAGGCGCGACCTGCGCGAGAAGGCATTCAACGCGTGGGTCATGCGTGGCGCCAACGGAGGCAAGACCGACAATCGCCGGATTGTGGCCGAGGTCTTGGCGCTGCGCGCCGAGCGCGCGCGGCGCTTGGGTTTCAAGACTGCGGCCCACTGCGCGCTCGAGTTCTCCATGGCGAAGACGCCCGCCAACGTGCGCAAGTTGCTGATGGAGGTGTGGGGACCGGCCCGCATCCGCGCCGGCGAGGAGCGCGAGCAACTGCAGCAGGCGGTGCTAGCCGAGGGCGGCAACTTTGCGCTCGCCGCGTCGGACTGGCGCTATTACGCGGAGAAGGTGCGCAAGGCGCGGTTCGACGTCGACGATGGCGAGATCAAGCCCTACCTGCAGCTCGACAGCGTCATCGCCGCGGCCTTCGACGTTGCCGGCAAGCTGTTCGGCGTCACCTTCACCGAGCGCAACGACCTTCCCGTCTACCACCCTGAGGTGCGCATCTTCGAGGTGAAGCGCAACGGGCGGCACGTGGGCCTCTTCCTCGGTGACTACTTCGCCCGGCAATCGAAGCACTCCGGCGCCTGGATGTCGGGCTGGCGCAAGCAGGAGAAGCTCGCGGGCGACATCACGCCCATCGTCGTCAACGTGATGAACTTCGCCAAGGGCCGGCCGGGCGAGCCGACGCTCCTGAGCCTCGACGACGCGCGCACACTGTTTCACGAGTTTGGCCACGGGCTGCACGGGCTGCTCTCGAGCGTGACCTATCCCAGCGTGTCGGGCACCAGCGTTGAGAAGGATTTCGTCGAGCTGCCCTCGCAGCTCTACGAGCACTGGCTGACGCGCCCGGAAGTGCTGAGCCGCTTCGCCCGCCACTACAAGACGGGCAAACCGGTGCCACCGGCACTGCTCAAGCGGCTCGAGGCCGCGCGCAACTTCAATCAGGGTTTCAAGACCGTGGAGTATCTGAGTGCGGCGATCGTCGATCTCGACCTGCACGTGCTGGGCGATGCCAAGGGGCTCGATGTCGATCGCCTCGAGAAGGAGACGCTGGGGCGGATCGACATGCCGCCCGAGATCGTGATGCGCCACCGCATTCCCCATTTCCAGCACATCATGGGTGGCTATGCAGCCGGCTACTACAGCTACCTGTGGTCGGAGGTGATGGATGCCGACGCCTTCCGGGCCTTTGAGGACAGCGGCGACATCTTCGATGCGAAGCTCGCCAGACGCCTTCACGACCACATCTACTCGGCCGGCGGAAGCCACGACGCCGCCGACGCTTACGTGGCCTTCCGCGGTCGGCTGCCGGCAACCCAGGCGCTGCTGGAGAAGCGGGGGCTTATCGCGAGCGTCCCCGCGTCCTGAGGCCGCGGGGCTACTGGCTCGCGCGCGGGGCGAGGCCGAGGGCGGCGGCCATCACCCGGAACACGCGCGTGTTGTCCATGTGGCCGCGGAACAGCTCCGCGCCGGGGCCCATGGCGGTGAGCACGACGTCGTCCGCCGAATGCACGCCTTGCCGCTGGGTGAAGGGCAGGTTGCCCTGCATGCGCGTAGCCTGAGGGGTAACAGAAGGCCTCGTTGGCCACCGCCTGCTCATCCTTCTCCTCGGCCGGTTTGAACGGGCCCGCGAGGTAGGGCTTGCCCGAAGCACAATGATCGGGAAAGCCCGCGAACACGAAGGCCAGCCGCCGCGACACATCGACCGAGCGCGGATAGCCCTCCTCATCCGCCTGGGGATAGTTGGGGAACTTGGCCTCAGCGTAGACGGCAAGCTTGTCGCGCAGGCGCTCGCCGTCGTAGGTGCCGATGATGCTGACGGGATGCGTATGGTCGGCGACGACGATGATCAGCGTGTCGTTGCGATCGCCGGCGAAGGCCTTGGCCGCGGCCACCGCGTTGTCAAGCATGATCGTATCATAGACCGCACGCTCCCAATCGAGCACGTGGCTGTACTTGTCGATCAACCCCGACTCCACCATCAGCAGGAAGCCGTCGGGCCTGCGCGCTAGGATCTCGATGGCCGCCCGCGTCGCCTCGGCGAGATCGGGCTGATTGGGGTAGAGCGGCACGGTGCCCTTCTTGAGCACGAGACGATCGAGCGCGCCGTCGAGGTTGCCCGGGTGGAAGAGGCCGAGCAGTTGCGTTGTGGCCTTGTCGGCGACAGCCGCCTTCATGTCCGTCGCCGTGGCCGCGTACCTGTAGCCCGCTGCTTTGAACTTTGCGAGATAGTCCTCCTCGTCCTTGCGCTTGCCGACGTTGTCCGACTTGGGCAGGAAGAAGCCCGCG
>Ga0306920_100005174_pt1 | contig 16811 bp, 15 predicted proteins | sample flu12Cox44000170_FD_204666 | JGI IMG/M metagenome (GOLD analysis project Ga0306920, IMG submission 204666) | Lab enrichment of tropical soil microbial communities from Luquillo Experimental Forest, Puerto Rico - flux4day.12C.oxic.44.000.170 (v2)... | ecosystem: Environmental > Terrestrial >... | reverse complement strand
AGCGCTTCTCCCGACTTGAGCAGGATGCCGGTCTCGGTGAAGCTCTCGATTTCATCGGTGACGACAGACGCCTTGCCGGCGCGGATCGCCTCCAGGAAGTCGCCATCCGGCACAAAGGCGATGCGCTGCCGCCACGGCCGGTAGCGCGGCGTGAAATGGGTGGCCACATCGTAATCGGGCCCGAGATGGGCACGAACCCCGGCGAGCAATTCCTGCTTTACGGTCTCCGGCTCGGTGAACGAGCGGCGGGTGAACACGGACTGCTCGCGCAGGATCTTCCGGCGCACGATCTCATGGATCCACGTCTCGTCGATGCCGAGCTCGCGCAATTCGTCGGCGATCGGGACCGCATTGCGGCCGGTCCTGAAAAAGGTCGGGGAGCGTTGCAGCATCGTGACGTGGCCGCACTCGGCGGCGATCGCCGGGATCAAGGTCGCCGCCGTCGCACCCGAACCGATGACCACGACGGTCTTGCCCGCATAGTCGAGGTCCTCCGGCCAATTCTGCGGGTGAACGATGCGCCCTTTGAAGTCCCTCATTCCGCTCCATTCGGGGGTATAGCCCTCGGAATGACGGTAGTAGCCCTGGCACATCCACAGAAAATTCGCGCTGAAACGCACCGTTTCGCCGGTGTCGGTGCGCGCCCCCTCCAGCGTCCAGAGCTTATCGCGGCTCGACCAGCGGGCCGAGGAGATCGTGTGGCGATACCGGATGTGATGGTCGAGACGGCTCTCGGCGATGACCTCGCCCAGATAGTCGAGGATCTCGGCCCGGGTCGCGATCGGCGCGCTGGTCCACGGATTGAAGCGATAACCGAAGGTGTAGAGGTCGCTGTCGGACCGGGTGCCCGGGTAGCGGTGGGTGAGCCAGGTGCCGCCAAAGCTGTCTTGCGCCTCCAGCACGACAAAGCTGGTGCCGGGGCACTGCTTGGTGAGATGGTACGCTCCGCCTATTCCGGAGATGCCGGCCCCGACGATCGCGACATCGAAGTGCTCGGCCTGCTGGGTTGCAGCCTTCGTGAGTATTGCCGTCTCGGTCATTCTGTGCCGTCGCGATTAGGGGTGGGGATTGGCGGATGGGATCTTTCGGTGAGACTGAATATGGCGCACTCGTTGCGGCACGAAAGGTCTGCCGGATCTGCGTCGAGCGCAACCCCGGCAAGATCAGGAGCTGCGCGGAATTCGAGTTCGATCCCGACGTCGTCAGCCATTGGGAGGCGTGGCTTGGTCATAAGAGGCCAAAGCTGCTCGCCGTCGGCCAGGATTTTGGCAATGTCGGCTACTTCGTCCGCAATCGCGGCCGCGATGATCCCGCAAACAAGACCAACGACAATCTGCGAAAACTCCTCACCGAGGCAGGGTTCAATGTGACCGAGCCGCGGGAATTCGACGGCAACACGCCGGTGTTTCTGACCAACTCCATTCTGTGCATCAAAGAAGGCGCGATGGATGGCTCCATCCGCTCGAGCTGGGTCGATGCCTGCGCCGACCAGCACCTTCGCCCGCTGGTTCATTATTTGAGACCGCCGGTCATTGTCGGGATGGGCAGCTGCGGATGGCGCGCCGTCCGCCGAGTATTCGGGTTGGAGAATGCGCCCGCGCGCATTTCGCACGCCGCGGGTGCGACCTGGAGCGCTGCGGACGGGACCCGCCTCTTCGCCGTCGGCCACCCCGGCCCCCAGGGCCTCACCAACCGACCCTGGCCGCGGCAGCTCGCCGATTGGCGGCGGATCGGTGACGTAGTTTGCGCGGTGCTGGACTAGCAGCGGTCGTGGCTGCGCCTCCTCGCATTCGACCGGCGCGCGTTGAGGAAGCGCCGGCACTGCTGGAGCTCTGCATTCGCTCGAAAGCCGTTTGGGGCTATGATGAGGCCTTTATGGCGCTGGTGCGCACCGCCCTCGACGGGATGCAGGAGCAAGTCGCCGCAGGAAACGTCTGGGTGGCAGCGGGCGCCGATGGCGGGGTTGCAGGGATGGTGGCGCTCGGACCAAGCGCGCAGCCCAACACGCTCGATTTGGACAAGCTTTTCGTCGAGCCCCAGCGGATCCGCACCGGTGTGGGTCGCGCGCTGCTTACCCACGCGATTATCGAGGCAAGACGCCGGGGCGCCGAGCGGCTGACGATTCTCGCCGATCCTTACGCTGCGGGTTTCTACGAGCGCAATGGTGCGCGACTGATCGGCGAGGCGCCCTCCGACGCCATCCCGGGGCGATCGCTGCCGCTCTATGAAATAAAGCTCGATTGATCCCGCGCCGCGACGAGCAGGCCGTGGCGCCAATTTGACGACGGTTATTTTTACGTACGGATTCATTCCGTTAGGGCAACCCGATGCCGCTCAACATCAAAGACTGGGCGGCTGAAGGTTTGTGGGCGAGCCAGCCGCTGCCGCCGAAGAATCCGTTACGACCGCCAGTACGCAAAGGCGCCGGAGAACGGCTGCAACGGGTTCACAAGCAGCAATCTAGGCGCAGCCTCGCCGCGGAAATCCTCGAGATCGGCAAACGTTGCGCGGCGTTGCCGGATCTCGATGCACGCACGGCGGACGAGATTCTCGGCTATGACCAGCACGGACTGCCGCGCTGATTGTAAACCGCAGCTCAGCGATCATTGCCGTGCTGCAGAACGATGTTAATGCGGCACTGATCGCCGTCCCTGTTTCAGGGCGACGACTTCTCCCGAACCGACATAGAGCCTGTGCCGCTCTCGTCGGAGCCAGCGTGACCGGAAACCGGATGAACTGATCGAAGTTTCCAATCGATATGACGAGTCGACCCGCCTTGTTTTTAGCGAATTGCGATAGCCTTTATTCGATGACCTCGTCGGCGCGGGCGAGGATCGATGGCGAGACCGTCAGGCCGAGCGCCGCGGCCGTTTTGAGATTGACCACCAATTCGAACCGAGTCGGCTGCTCCACCGGCAGATCGGCGGGTTTGGCTCCCTTTAAGATCTTGTCGACGAGTACAGCGGCGCGCTCGAAATTCTCTCGCCATAGCGACCCATAGGATATCAGACCCCCGATCTTAACGAAGTCCGACTGCACGTAGACCGCCGGCAAATGGTATTGCACGGCAAGCGCGACGACGCGGGGTCGATTCTCAACAAAACCGGCACCCTCTTGCACCAGGATTGCCTGATCATGGTCCGCGGCGCTGGCGGCAAAGGCGGGATCGAGTTCCTCCGGCTCGCTGACCAGTCTCGTGGCAACTCGTATACCGAACGGGCGGGCCAGAGCTTCGATCGCGGTGCCCCGAGAAAGGCTCCAGGGGTTTCGGGTATGGCCCAGGATGGAGATCCGCGTCGCCGTCGGCACGAGCTCGCGCAACAGCTCGAGACGCTTGCCGTCGAGCTCTCCGCCAAGGAGGGTCATCCCGGTGACATTGCCGCCGGGACGCGGGAGGCTTTTGGCGAGCCCGGCCTCGATGAGATCCGCGCCGTTAACCACGACGATCGGTAGCGTGCGGGTCAGGGCATGTACCGGCAGCGCGTCGACGACACCACCGGCGACGATGACATCGAGGTTAGCCGCGACCAGCTCGGCGGCGGCGGTTTTGCGCCGCTCCGGATCTTCACCGGTGATTCGACGCTCGACGGTGAGATTGCGTCCCTCGATCCATCCGAGCCGCCGCATGGCCTCGTCGAACCAGCCGCGCGGAAAAGCCTCACCGGTTACGATGAACCCGATGTGCGCGCTCTTCGGCGCCTCCTGCGCGCCGGCTCGCCAGCCGGCGGCTGCAGCTGCCGAGCCTAGGAGTATGTCGCGGCGCCTCATTGTTCGATGACCTCGTCGGCGCGCGCGAGGATCGATGGCGGGATCGTCAATCCGAGCGCCTTGGCGGTTTCGAGGTTGACCACCAGCTCGAATTTGGTTGGCTGCTCGATCGGCAGATCGGCCGGCTTGGCGCCTTTGAGAATGCGGCCGGTGTATTCGCCGGCTATTCGGGCCATCGCGGTGAAGCTCGGACCGTAGCTGATCAGACCGCCGGAAGCGGCAAACTCGCGGGCAAAGTAGATCGTGGGGACACGATGAGCCGCCACCATCACTGGCAGCTGACGACTCCGGCTGTTGAAGAACCGGTCGTCACCGACGAGCAGCGCATCCACTCGCCGTCGCTGGATCCTCGCGAAAGCAGCCTCGATATCGGGCTCGGTGCTAGCGGGAAGCACCTCCAGCTGTAATCCGAGGGCGTTTGCCGCCGGCTCCAAATTCCTGGTATTAGGATCGGAGTTGGAATTGGCCGGGTTGACCAGGACCCCGATCGTGCCGGCTTTGGGTGCCAGCTCGTGCAAGAATTGCAGCCGCTTTGGCCAAAGTTCGCCCAATAGGAATGCTACTCCCGTGAGGTTGCCGCCCGGGCGGCTAAGACTGGTGACGAGGCCGAACGCGACCGGATCGACGCCTACGTCAAAGACGATCGGGATGGTCGAAGTGGCCGCCTTGGCCGCGAGCGTCGCGGTGATCGAGGAGGAGTAGATCACGGTCACCCTGCGCGCGACGAGATCGGCCGCGAGCGCCGGTAGCCGATCGTATTCGCCCTGCGCCCAACGATATTCGATGGCAACGTTCCGCCCCTAGACAAAGCCGGCCTCGCCAAGACCCCGACGGAAAGCCGGCAGACCGCGCCCCTCCGAGGTCGGGCCAAGATACCCGACCACCGGCAGCTCGGACTCCTGCGCACCGACCCCGAGCGGCCACGCGACTGCAGCGCCGGTGATCAGAGTGATGACATCGCGCCATCTCACTCAATGACCTCGTCGGCGCGGGCGAGGATCAATGGCGGGATCGTCAGACCAAGCGCCTTTGCCGTCCTTAGGTTGACCACCAGCTCGAAATGGGTCGGCTGCTCGAACGGCAGATCGGCCGGGCTAGCGCCTCGCAGGATTTTGTCGACCAGTGCGGCGGCACGCACGAAATTGTCTTTGATGACGGGTCCGTAGGAGAGCAGCCCACCTGCCTCGGTGTAGTCGCGCAACGGATAGACCGTCGGCACTCGGAAACGAGCGGCAAGCCCAATGACGCGCCACCGCTCCTCGAAGGATAATGGCGAGAGCTGCACGACCATCGCCCGATCACCATCGGAAGCCGCCGAGGCGAATGCCGTGTCGAGCTCGTTGGGGCGGCTGGCGTGACGCATGACGATCGTCAACCCGAGCGCCTCTCCGACCGAAGCCGGCGGTTCGACATTGCCGGGGGCTTGCGGGTTACGGAGGACCGACACCCGGCTCGCCCCAGGCATGAGGTCGTGCGCCAGTTCGAGAAGCTTGGGTTCAAGCTCCCCGGTGGGGGCTGCTATCCCGGTCACGCTCCCTCCCGGCCGCGCGAGGCTGGCACCGAGACCTTGCTCGACGGGGTCGGCACTCGTTACGACGACGATTGCAATCGTGCGGGTGAGGGCAAGCACCGGCTTCGCGTCGATCGTGCCCATCGCGACGATGACGTCGGGATGCCAGGCGACCAGCTCGGCCGCGGCGCTGGCCATCTGCTCTCCGGCGCTGCCCGCGAAGCGGCGCTCGATCGTAAGGTTTTTCCTTTCGGCCCAGCCGAGCTGCGCCAGCGCCTCTTCGAAGAAACGCCGAGGCATCGTATCGCCATAGGCGAGCCAACCGATCCGGGCATGAGTGGGCGGCTGTAGCGCCGCCGTAGGCGATCCGCCGGCGACCACAGTCGCAGCGAGGAAGAAATCGCGCCGCCTCACCCCTTACCTCTTCGGCTGAGGAGCACCGCACCGGTTTTCCTGTCCCCGGTCTCCATTTGCGTCCCCGCCGCTGCCCCCGGAAAATGCGGAGGTTCAGCCCCCGCGTGTTCGCCACGCTGCGTCAAGATCGAAGCGTATGCTATCGCCAGGATAGAGGCGAGCGATGCGTCTGCGCCGGGAGAAGCGGACTAGGACTTAGGCGTCCCAAACACCGTCAAAGCTTCCCTCAGGGTGCGTCAGGGAAGCGTCCCTTATGCAAACTTAAGGCTCTGATAAAAAGTAATTTTTTTGTTCTGAGCCGGGTCCGGATGAGATTTTTTCCCTGAGTTACCCTGTGCGGCAGGGAAACTGGCGCCGAGGAATAGACACTTCGCCGGGCGGAGAGTAGCCTCGCCCTCGACAAATTTGTTCGATGGGAGGGACGACGAATGGCAACGCTCGACGACATCCTGGAGCCGGGCCCGCCGGAACGCTTGGCAACCGGCTTTGTCTTCACCGAGGGCCCGTCCTGGCACCCCGACGGCTTCTATTATTTTGTCGATATCCGCCGCAGCCTGTTGTTCCGGCTGCGGCCCGGTCAGACACCGGAGGTTGCGCGCAGCGAGACCGGCGAGGGTAACGGCACGACCTTCGACCTGCAGGGCCGCCTCGTGATCTGCGAAGGCGGCAACCGGCGTGTGTCCCGCATCGCCGCCGACGGCAGTGCCGCGGTGCTGATGGACCGCTATCAGGGCAAGCGGATCAACCGCCCGAACGACGTCGTCTGCCGGTCGGATGGCAGCATCTGGTTCACCGACCCCGGTCTCAGGATCCCGCTCGCCGAGAAGGAGCTCGTCCACTCCGGGGTCTATCGGATCATGCCCGACGGGACCAAGCGCCTCGTCGCCGAGTTCGAATATCCGAACGGGCTGGCCCTCTCGCCGGACGAGCGCACGCTCTACGTAGCCAACACCCGGCAAGCTCAGTACATCCACGCGATCGAGCTCGATGCCCAAGGCGACATGGTGCGGCGGCGCATCTTTGCCGACATGTCGTCCGAGGAGACCGACGGTGTACCCGACGGCATGAAGGTCGATGTCGAGGGCCGCGTCTTCTGCACCGGCCCCGGCGGCACCTGGGTGTTCGCCCCCGACGGCACGCGTATCGGCATCATCCGCACGCCGGAGGTCCCGGCCAACCTCTGCTTTGGCGCGGCCGATCTGAAGACGATCTTTTTCACCGCCCGCACCTCGATCTACACTTGGCGCAGCAAGGTGGCAGGCCAGCCGCATCCGTGGTACCGCGTCCGAGCGAGATAGATTTCACCACAGAGACACAGAGGACACGGACCTCTATCGTCACCCTCGCGCAGGCGGGGGTCCAGGAGCTCTAGATTCCCGCCTTCGCGGGAATGACGAATGACGCTGGTATTCTGTGACCTCGGTGCCTCCGTGGTGAACTTTTCTGGAGAACCAAAATGAAAGTCGGCATTGCGCTCAACATGCTGTGCGAACCCGGCCGTACCGATGTAGCGGTGGTGTCCGACCATCTGGCGATGGGCGATCTCGCCGAGCCGCTCGGCTTCGACTCGCTGTTCGCGCTCGAGCACCACTTCACCGGCTATGCGATGTCGCCCGCGCCGCTCGAATTGCTGGCCTATTTTGCCGGACGGACCAAGCGCATCATCTTCGGGACAGCGGTCATCGTCTTGCCATGGCACGACCCGATCCGCGTTGCCGAGGGGATAGCGCTGCTCGACATCCTCAGCGGCGGGCGGTGTCTGTTTGGCTTTGGCCGGGGTGCGGCGAGCGTCGAGTACGCGGGCTTTCGCATTCCGATGGGCGAGGCGCGGCCACGCTTTGCCGAGGCCGCCCAGCTGATCCGGAAGGCGCTGCGCGAGCCCGAATTCGAGTGGCAGGGCGAATTCCACCAGATCCCGCGCACCTCGATCCGCCCGCGCCCGATCTCACATCCCGAGGAGCGCTTCTTTGCCTCCTCGGTCAGCCCGGAATCGGCCGAAATCATGGCCAAGCTCGGCTTTGGCATCCTGGTCGTGATGCAGAACGAATGGCCAAAGGCGGCCGAGAGCATCGTCAACTATCGTGAGATCGCTCTCTCCGTCGGGCGCAACCCGCCGCCGCCGATCATCCTGACCAATGTCTCCTGCGCCGAGAGCCGAGCAGAGGCGCAGGACCGGGCGATGAACTGGCTCGGCAAAAAATGGCAGTCGATCGACGACCACTACCACTTCTCCGACGGCCACCTGGCGACGGTCAAAGGCTACGAGACCTACGGCAAGATGGCCAAGACCTACGCCCGGCTGCAGGACGAGCAGGAGCGCGTGAGGGCGACGGAGTTCTACGTTAAGATCCAGATTGTCGGCACGCCGGACGACTGCGTCGCGCAGATCGCGGAATTGCAGCGGCTGACCGGCACCGACCATCTGGTCACCGAATTCTCGTATGGCGGCATCCCGCATGACGATGCGGAAAAGAACATGCGACTGTTCGCGAGCAAGGCGCTGCCGGTATTGCAGAACGACGCGGCGTTCGCCGCACCGCCCGCCCCGACGATGGCGACCTTGCAGGGTACGGCCAAGGCCGACCTCTTCGCTCCGGCCTAACCACCTCGTCATACCGGCGAAAGCCGGTATCCACGCCCGCCCATGGGTCCCGGCCCGCGCCGGGACGACGAAAGGAGACGCTTACTCGCGAAACTGCGCCGCCCGCCAGCGGACGGCGGCCGGGACACCCTCGCGTTCGACGATCTCGCGAAACCGCTGGCCGAACTCGGTCTTGGTCGCGTAGAGCGGGCCGACGGCGTCGAGCCCGGCATAGAGTGCCGTGCGAAAGCCGGCCGCATCGGCACCGCGATTGATCGCCCGCTTGGCTGCGTAGAGCGCTTCGGGAGAAATCAGCGACAGCCGCTTGGCCCAGTTGAGGCTCGTTTGGCGCAGCTCGGCGAGTGGTACGACCCGATTGACCATGCCGAGCGCCAACGCGGCCTGAGCGTCGATCGTGTCGCCGAAATAGAGCAGCTCCCGCGCCTTCTTGTAGCCGATGATCATCGGCATCACGATTGCCGGGCCGACAGACGAAAACCGCACCTCCGGCTCGCCAAACGTCGCGTTGTCGGCAGCGATTGTCAGATCGCACAGCATGACGAGCTCGCAACCACCGCCCATTACATGACCTTGCACCGAGGCGATCACCGGTTTTTTCATCGTCCAGGGCAGCATCTCGAATTCGAGCTGCGGATGGAGATGGTCGTGCGCCCTGGTCGGATCGCTGCGCCAGTCATCCGTCCCCGGCTCGCGCGCCGAGATGTCATAGCCCGCACAAAAGCTGCGGCCTTCGGCGCGCAGTAGCACGACGCTCGTCGCAGGATCGGCATCGGCTCGAGTGAAGGCGTCGGTCAGCTGGAGCCGCAACTCCGGACTAATGGCGTTGAGCTTCTCCGGCCGGTTCAAGGTGATGACACTGACCTTGTCGTCCACCTCATAGAGAACCACGGGATCGGCCATGCTCACCCTCCTTTGGAACCGTCACCCTCGCGGATCCCCGGAACGGCCCGCGAGGGTCGGCCGTCCGGGGAAGGGTCCAGAGCACACGACGAACCCTCGGGTCCTGCCCCCGGGCCTCGGTTACGACGGTCCGTAAATCAGCGTACCCCGGGGGCGCTTCCGCGGGAATGACGAATGGTTGCCTGCCGCGCCAGCCGCTCGATCGCCCCGAGCCCCTCGCGAAGACCGCCGACCACCGCAATCCCGGCCTTGCGAAGATGCGCCACCTGCTCGCAGTTCATCAGCCCGGGGCGGGTGTTCAGCAGATAGTGGGGCTTGCCGCTGCTCGCCGCGGCGCGCTCGAACAATTCGAGATAGGCCCGTCCGATCTCGGGCATCTCGAACGGTTGACCGTCGCAATTGTCGCGGCAGAACACGACGATGTCATGGTCAGGGCTTTTGTCGAAGACGCGCAGGGCGAGCGGCAGGTTGACGAGAAAGGTGCCGTTGCCCCACGCGTCGAGCGGGTTTCCGTCGCCGCTGACAAAGCCGATCTGCCGCTCGATTTCGGCCTTTGCCGCGGCCGGCAATGGCGGCAGCTGCAGATCCGTCGATGCGGCGATGTCGAGGATCAGCTCAGCCAGCCCGCCGGACGATGTGACGACGCCGAGCCTTCGCCCTGCGGCGCTCTTCGCGCTCTGGGCAGCGGCGATCACCTCGGTAAACTCGACGAGGTCCGGCACCTCGATCGCGTGATGGGCGCGCAGCAGCTCGGACGCAATCACAGGGTCGCCGGCGGTCCCGCCGGTATGGGTGGTCACCGCATATTGCGTGCGCCCGGTCCGCCCGACCTTTAGCATCACCACCGGCTTCCCCAGCGCGGCGGCGCGATCGAGCGCGGCCGCAAATCGCTCCGGGTATCTGACGGTTTCGATGAAGCCGCCGATCACTCGAGTGTGCGGATCGTCGATCAGGTATTCGAGATAATCCGCCGCCGCCAATACGGCTTCGTTGCCGGACGAGACGACGTGGCTGAAGCCAAAACGCCGGATGTCGTTCAGCAGGCTGACGCAGAACGCACCGCTTTGCGAGACGATGCCGACATTGCCGGCGAGACCGGACGGCTCGCGCAGTTCCTGCAAATAGGTCGTGCTGGGATGATGCGGGCTGAGCACGCCCATGCAGTTCGGCCCGCAGAGCGCGACATCGGCCTCGCGACAAATGCCTTCGATGTGCGCCTGCCGCCGGCGCCCCTCCTCGCCGCGTTCGGCAAACCCGCCGTCATAAATGACTGCAGCCTTGACCCCGCGCTGGGCCGCGGCGGCGAGCGGCTCGAGGACGCGCTCGTGACCGACGCAAAAGGCGGCGACATCCGGCACTTCCGGCAATTCTTCGATGCTGGCGTAGCATCTGCGGCCGAGCACGGCAGGATAACTGGGGTTGACCGGGAATATCGATCCGGAAAAGCCTAACCGGTCCGCCGAGGCGATCAGCCGGCGTCCGATCGTCGGCTTCTCCGACGCGCCGACGACGGCAATCGATTTGGGCTGAAATAGCGCGTCGAGCCGCATCTGCTCCTCTCCCGCGACCAACAGAAGACAATGTTAGCTGCTGCATGGGGGCCGTGTCCTGCCAAACGGTGTCGAGGGGCGCTCCGCCTTGTCGGGCTTTTTATCAAATGGTAACAGTTGCCGTCCGAGCATCTTGCCCGGACCGAGAGCGGTGCAGCTTGCCGAAGAGCTCGGAACCCGGTCGACTGTCGGGGCTTGACCCGGCTACCTCGCGCATCTTGGCAGCACTGCTCGGCAGCGAGTCGGTCCCGGCGGCCGCGGCAGGTGACGCGATCCGTCGGCTCTCGGTGCTTGTCGAGGTGGCCGACACGGTCACCCAGCGACTGTCACTCGACCATCAGCTGCCCCGCCTGATCGACCTGATCGTCGAGGCCCTCGACGCCGAGCGCGCGACACTCTTCCTGCACGATGCCGATGCCGGCGAGCTGTTCTCGCGGGTGGCCGGCGGCAACGGCGTGTCCGAGATTCGTATCCCGCAAAGTGTCGGGATCGCCGGCTCGGTGTTCGGCTCCGGTGTCGGCGAAATCATCGACGCCGCCTATCGGGACCCGCGGTTCAACCCCGAAGTCGACCGGCAAACCGGATATCGCACTCGCAGCATTCTGTGCGTGCCGTTGCGCAATCGCGCCGACCAGGTCATCGGCGTGACCCAAGTGCTGAACAAGCGCTTGGACGGGTTTACCGCGATCGACATGGCACTGCTGGAGGCGATCAACCGTCACGCCGCGAGCGCGCTCGAGCAGGCGCAAATGGTGGAGCGCCTCGAGCAGGCTCGGCGCGAAGAGCTGGAGCTTCTGGCGGTCACCGAGGCGATTTCGACGGAGCTGCACCTCGACACCTTGCTCGCCCGGATCGTGGCGGCGGCGACGCAGCTCCTCGATGCCGAGCGCTCGACGCTGTTCGTCTACGACTCGAGCACAGACGAGCTCTGGTCTCGAGTTGCCGAAGGCACCGAGCAGCGCCAGATCCGCATACCGGCGAATGCCGGCATCGCGGGCGCCGCTTTTATGAGCGGAGATGTGCTGAGCATCCCTGACGCCTATGCCGACCCCCGCTTCAATCGGGATATCGATCGAGGTTCAGGGTTTCGCACCCGCAATATGCTCAATGTGCCGGTCATCGACCGCACCGGCGAGCGCCTCGGCATCGTCCAGGTGCTCAACAAGCGCGGCGGTCAGTTCACCCAGGTCGATATTCGCCGGCTGAAGGCATTTTCCGCGGACATCGCGGTGGCGCTCGAAAACGCACGTCTGTTTTCCGACGTTCTGGCGCTGAAAAACTATAACGAGAGCATCCTGAAGTCGCTGTCGAACGGGGTGGTCACGCTCGATCGGCAGTGCGTGATCGTCAAGGTCAACGAGGCCGCGCAGCGCATCCTCGGGCTGTCGTCGGAGGCTTTGGTCAATCGTCCGGCGCGTCAGGCGTTCGGCAATCTCAACGCCTGGATTACCAGAAGCCTCGAATTCGTCGAGCGGATGGAGGCTACCGACTACCACGCCGACACCGACCTCAAGCAGCCGGACGGCAGCGTCTCCTCAGTCAACCTCACCGCGGCGCCGTTCCTTGACACCGAGGGAAGGTCCATCGGCTACATGCTGGTGTTCGAGGACATCACCCGGGAAAAGCGCGTGCGCAACACGATGGCGCGCTACGTCGCCAAGGAGGTCGTCGACCAGCTGCTGGCGAGCGGCGAAGACGTCCTTGAGGGGAGCACCCTGGTGGCCACCGTGCTGTTCGCCGACATCCGCCGTTTCGCGCTGATGTCCGAGACCATGACGCCGCGCGGCACCGTGTCGATGCTCAATGAATTTTTTACCGAGATGGTCGAGGTGATCTTCACCCGCGGCGGCATGCTCGACAAGTACATGGGCGACGGCCTGATGGCGATTTTCGGGGCGCCGGTGGTCGGCTCGGCCGATGCGGACAATGCGCTTTATGTCGCAAACGACATGATCCGCGCCCTCGGCCTATTCAACTCGCGGCGAGCCGAGCGTGGCTCCGAGCCGCTCGAGATCGGCATTGGGCTCGCCACTGGTGAGGTGCTCGCGGGATCGGTCGGGGCGTCAAAGCGGATGGAATACACCGCCATCGGCAACAATGTGAACCTTGCCGCGCGGCTCGAGGGTGCCACCAAATATTACGGTACGCCCGTGCTGCTGGCGGCGACGACCGTCGACGAGCTGAAATCGCCCGCGGTTTTGCGGCGCCTCGACCTGATCCAGGCCAAAGGCATTTCGCAACCGACCTGGATCTATGAATCGCTCGGGCACCACACTCGGGGGACCTTCCCCAGGCTAGCCGCGGTGATCAAAGCCTACGAGGCCGGTGTCGATTGCTATCAGCGCCGCGATTGGACGGGCAGCCTCGGGCATTTTGCGGCGGCGCTCGAAATGGCCCCCCGGGATCGGCCGTCCCGCATCTTCTTCGACCGCTGCCGCTACTTTCAGACCAGCCCGCCGGACGCGGAATGGGACGGGATCTGGATCATGCAGGAGAAATAGCGCGCAAGGCTAATATTCGTCGTCCCTGCGAAAGCACTAAATGACCCCGTCGTTCACGCGAAAGCGGGAGCCTAGGGATTCCAGTCACTTGCCCCTGGTCCCCGCATGCGCGGGGACGACGAAGGGCTCCGGTGGATATCACTCGTACGACACGCGCCAAGGCGCCGCACCTGTGGTGTTGCGGCGCGCATATCAGCCTTGCCTCGAAACCGCCCCTTCGCTGCTTTACCCGCGCCCCCTCGCCCCGCACGATCCCGATGACGCCCCACGGGAAAGGCCGGTCAGATGATCCGAGCATTTCGAATATTCGCGGCACTGTGCGGAGCGCTGTCAGCGTTGGCCGTCGCCGACAGTGCTCTGGCGCAGAGGCAGGGCGGGGTTCTGCGCGTCTACCACCGCGACAGCCCGGCCAGCATGTCGATCCACGAGGAAGGCACCGTCGGCGTCATGATGCCGATGATGGGTGTGTTCAACAATCTGGTCCTGTTCGACCAGCACGTCCCGCAAAACAGCCTGCAGTCGATCGTCCCCGAACTGGCGACAAGCTGGGCGTGGAGCGAGGATGGCAAGGAGCTGACCTTCAAATTGCGCGAGGGGGTCAAATGGCATGACGGCCAGCCGTTCACCGCGGAGGATGTCAAATGCACCTTCGACCTGTTGACCAACCAGTCGAAGGAAAAGCTGCGGCTCAACTTCCGTGAGACCTGGTGGGTCAATGTGGCGAGCACCACGACCAGCGGCGAGCGCGAAGCCACCCTTCATTTGAAGCGGCCGCAACCGGCTCTGCTCGCTTTGCTCGCCTCGGGAGATACGCCGATCTATCCCTGCCATGTCTCGCCGCGCGACATGCGCCAGCATCCGATCGGCACCGGCCCATTCAAATTTGTCGAATACAAGCCCAACCAGGACATCAAGCTCGCCCGCAACCCGGATTATTGGAAGCCGGGGCGGCCTTATCTCGACGGCGTCGAATACACGATCATCCCGAACCGATCGACGGCGATCCTCGGCTTTATCGCCGGCAAGTTCGACATGACCTTTCCCTACGAGGTGACGATCCCGCTGCTGAAGGACATCAAGACCCAAGCGCCGCAAGCGATCTGCGAGATCGGCATGGCCAGCGAGTCGATCGGCGTGCTGGTCAACCGCACGGTGGCGCCATTCGACAACCCGGATGTGCGGAGGGCCATGGCGCTGACCCTCGACCGCAAGTCCTTTATCGACATTCTGGGCCAGGGAGAGGGCAAAATCGGCGGGACCTTGATGCCGCCGCCCGACGGCGTGTGGGGAATGCCGGGGGAGATACTGCAGACCTTGCCCGGCTATTCCGGCGATGTGCAAAAGAACCGCGAGGAAGCCCGCATGCTGATGCAAAAGGCCGGCTACGGGCCGGACAAGCGGCTGGCGGTCAAGATCTCGACGCGCAACCTCGCGGTCTACCGCGATCCGAGCGCGATCCTGATCGACCAGCTCAAAGAGATCGGCATCGACGCCGAGCTCGACGCGGTCGAGACCGCGCAGTGGGTGCCCAAGCTGATCAAGAAAGACTACACGGTCGGGCTCAACGTGCTGGGCACCGCGGTCGATGACCCGGATGTCGCGTTCTACCAGAATTTTGTCTGCAGCTCGAAGCGCAATTACATGGGCTATTGCGACAAGGAATTTGACCGGATGGTCGACCAGCAATCGATGGAGCCCGATCCGGCCAAGCGCAAGAAGCTCGCCTGGGAGATCGACTATAAGATGCAGGAAGATCTGGCCCGGCCGGTCATCTACCACCTGCGCGCCGCGACCTGCTGGCAGCCGCAGGTCAAAGGACTGACGATGATGACGAACAGCCAGTACAATGGCTGGCGCTTCGAAGACGTCTGGCTCGACCGGTAATCGGGAGGAAGGAAATGACCGAGACTTTGGTCGAATACGACTGCCGCGATCAGATCGCTACCTTGAGCCTGAACCGACCGGACCGGCTCAACGCGTTTAGCGACGATCTGGTGCGGCACCTGATGGACGCGCTGCGGCGCTTCGATCTCGACCCCGAGGCGCAGGTCGCGATTATTTGCGGCAACGGCCGCGCTTTTTCGAGCGGCGCCGACGTGCATCAGCGCCAATTGCGCCGGCGCGAGGAATTCGAAGAGCATGGCGGGCCGCAGGGTTGGGGCGCCAACTCTGCCGATCTGTTGACGCGAGCCGTAAACTGGAAGCCGGTTATCGCAGCACCGCATGGTTATGCGATGGGGCTCGCGCTCGGCATCGTCTTCGAATGCGACCTGATCGTCGCCGCGGCCGGCACCAAGTTCCAGGTGACCGAGACCTCGCGCGGTCTCGGCGGCTCCAAATACTGGGCCCTCTTAAACTTCCGCGGCGGTGCTGCCTTCGCCAACGAGGTGGCATTGACCGGCCGCTTCTTCACCGCCGAGGAGGCGTTTGCCGCCGGGCTGATCAACCGCCTCGCACCGGAGGGGCGGCATCTCGACGTCGCCCGTGAGCTCGCCGCCGAGGTCGCCAAGAACCCGCCGCTCTCGGTGCGCGCGACCGTGCGGACCCGCCGCTGGTACATGGAGCAGCTCGAGCGCGAAGTCATCATGCAGACGGCACCCTTGAAGCTCTATCTCAGCGAAGACTTCCACGAGGCCGCCCGCGCCTTTGCCGAAAAGCGCAAACCCGGCCCCTTCAAAGGCCGCTGAGAGGATCTGCAATGATCACTCCCGCCTATATCCGCACGATGGCCGAATACAATGCCGAGATGAACCGCCGGCTCTATGGGGCGGCAGCAGGTCTTTCAGATGCCGAGCGGCGGCTACCGCGCGGCGCATTTTGGGGCTCGATCCACGGCACCCTGACCCACATCCTGTGGGGCGACCGGCAGTGGATGTCGCGCTTTGACGGCTGGCCGAGGCCGACCACCCCGATCAAGCAGAGTGCCGGCATGATCGAGGATTTCGCCGTGCTCGGCACCGAGCGCGAAAAGGCCGATCGGGACATCTCGCGCTGGGCTGTCAAGGTCGACGAGACATGGCTCGCCGAGGACCTCACCTGGTTCAGCCAGGCCGCCAACCGCGAGGTCACGGCGCCGCTGCGCCTGCTGGTGGCGCATTTCTTCAACCACCAGACCCACCATCGCGGGCAGGTGCATGCGATGCTGACCGCCGCCGGCCAACAGACCGGCGACACCGACCTGTTCTTGCTGGTCCAAGACATCGTCGGGTAGAACTTCGCCAGCGCGCTGAAGTCGCCTCTCGACAGGCTGGCCTGACTCCCTCCGTGGAGACTGATAGACTGCGTCGCAGCTGGGAGGGCGTCGTGGCGGAAGAACGCGTCGAGAGGCGGCTGGCGGCAATCTTCTGCGCCGATGTCGCCGGGTATTCTCGGCTGATGGGCGCCGACGAGGAGGGTACCCTTGCCGTTCTCAAAAGCGATCGGCGCGAGCTGATTGATCCGCTGATCGCCCAACACCGCGGCCGCATCTTTAAGACCACCGGCGACGGCATCTTGATCGAGTTCGCCTCGGTCGTCGATGCCGTGCGCTGCGCCGTCGTCGTCCAGCAGGGAATGGCTGACCGCAA
>Ga0306920_100005173_pt1 | contig 16811 bp, 14 predicted proteins | sample flu12Cox44000170_FD_204666 | JGI IMG/M metagenome (GOLD analysis project Ga0306920, IMG submission 204666) | Lab enrichment of tropical soil microbial communities from Luquillo Experimental Forest, Puerto Rico - flux4day.12C.oxic.44.000.170 (v2)... | ecosystem: Environmental > Terrestrial >... | reverse complement strand
TGCGCGACCTCGTCAAACGTCTCACGGGCACCGCCTTCTACCGATCGATCTTCCGGCACGGCTTCGCGGACACGAACCGGAATCGCTCGCTCGCGGTGTTCACGAACTTCTTCCTGCACATCCATGCCGTCAAGGTGCGCCGCCGAGCCATCGCCTTCCGGCGGACGGGTTACCTCGGCGGCCTGTCCGCCGCGTGTTTCTTCATCCTGCTCGTGACCGGCATCCTGCTGATGTTCTACTACCGGCCCTCGGTCCCCGAGGCGTACCACGACATGAAGGATCTCCAGTTCGTGGTGTCGGCGGGCGTGTTCCTCCGGAACCTGCACCGCTGGTCGGCGCACGCGATGGTCGCGCTCGTGCTGGCGCACATGGCCGTCACCTTCTTCCGGGGCGCCTACCGCCCCCCGCGCGAGTTCAACTGGGTGATCGGCGTCTTCCTGATGCTGGCCACGGTGCTGCTCTCGTACACCGGCTACCTGCTCCCCTGGGACCAGCTCGCCTACTGGGCGGTCACCGTCGGGACGAACATGGCCGAAGCGGCGCCGATCGTCGGCGCCAAGCTGAAGCTCCTGCTCCTCGGGGGCCACACCATCAACGCCGCGGCGCTCCTGCGCTTCTACGTCCTCCACTGCGTGCTGCTGCCGTTCTGGCTGGTGCTCGGCCTCTGCGTCCACATCTGGCGCGTGCGCAAGGACGGCGGAATCTATCTCCCTCCGCCGGCGCCCAGCGCGGCGACCGACGAGGATCAGGCGTGAACGAGCCCAAGACCTTCGAGGTCGGTCCCGGCGACGACGCCCGCAAGGCGCCGGTGCGCGTGGTCGTCGTCCAGGCGGAGGAACGCCCCGCGGTCGACGCTGCCGATGAGCCCATGGTGATGACCGTGCCGCACCTCCTGCTGCGGGAGCTGATCGCCTTCCTCGTGATCTCGCTCGTCCTGGTCGCGCTGGCCCTGACGGCGAATGCGCCCCTCGAGGAGATCGCCAACCCAGCCCGGACCCCCAACCCGGCCAAAGCTCCCTGGTACTTCCTGGGGCTGCAGGAGCTCCTGCACTATTACCCGCCCGTCATCTCGGGCGTGCTCCTCCCGGGCCTCCTCGTCGTCGCCCTGGTCGTGATTCCGTACGTGCGCATCAACCTCGAGCGTCCCCCCCTCGCCCCCGCGCGGCGAACACGGGCGCTGGTCATTCTGTGGGCCACCCTGACGACGCTCGTGCTGGTGTCGTACTTCACCGGCTCGCAGCCGGTCTGGCCCTTCATCGGGACGTTGCTCGTCGTCGGCGCCGGAATGTCGGTAGGAATCGCCGGCCGTTCGCCCGGGCGCGTGGTTTCCTGGCTCCGTGGCCGCAGCATCGCCTTCTGGATCTTCAGCTGGTTCCTGCTGACGGCGACGGTGCTGACAGTGATCGGGATCTTCTTCCGTGGCCCGGGATGGTCGTTCACGCTCCCCTGGCGAGACGGGATCTACTACTGATGGACCGGCCGAACGATCTCCACCCCGCGGACCTCGGCGTCGCCCGCCTGCTGCGCTTGTTTGCCGTGCTCGCGGTGCTGCTGCTCGTCGCTCTGGCAATCGCGCCGGCGCGCGCGCGCTTCACCGAGTGGCGTCGGGCCCAGACCGGCTACAACCGGCTCGCGCGTGGCGCCGGCCTCGCGCCGGTCGCGGTGTCGATCAGGCAGATCTGGAAGCCCGAGCTCGGCGTCGTCGATCGCTGCCCCTCGTGCCACCTGGCGACCGACAGCGCCGCGCCTATCCCGGGCCACACGCTGTACGCCGCGCACGCGCCCATCCCGCACGAGCCGCGCGACTTCGGCTGCACCGTCTGTCACGGCGGCCAGGGGCGGGCCACCACCGCCGTCGACGCGCACGGCAACGTGGCCGAGTGGCGCGACCCGATGCTCGCGCGCGGGTACGTCGAGGCTGGCTGCGGGAGCTGCCACAGCGGCCTCAAGGTCGGCCCCGCCAAGGTGGTTGAGACCGGCCGCGGGGTCGTCGAGAACGCCAAGTGCGGCGGCTGCCACGGCAAGGGCTTCGAGAAGGCCCCCGAGCTGTCGACGATCGGGCTGCGGGGCTTTCGCACCGACTGGCACGCCAAGCACATCGAGCGGAGCGCCACCGCCAAGGAGGGGCCTTGGACGACCGACTTCGCGCCGCTCGCGGACGACGAGGTCGCGGCCGCCAGCGAGTTCCTGCGCGCCTCGGTGGGCGCGCCGCGGCTCATGGCCGGCAAGCGGCTCGCGTACCAGCGCGGCTGCCGCGGCTGTCACCGCATCGGGGGCGTGGGCGGCGACGACGGCCCCGATCTCTCGGACGAGGGCCACAAGACCGTCGCCGACCTGCCCTTCGCGCACGTCACGGGGTCGCAGACGCTCCCCAACTGGCTCGGCCAGCATTTCCTCGACCCGGCGCGCGTGGTCGCGAAGAGCCAGATGCCGAACCTCGGCTTCTCGCCCGCCGAGGCCGACCTCTTGACCGTCTACATGCTGTCGCTGCGGCGGCAGAACATCCCGGAGGGGCTCGCCCCGCCCGACCGGGTCCGCGCCGAGCGGCTCGGCGAGCGCGACTTCGCCACCGACGGCGAGTCCCTCTACGGTGTCTTCTGCGCCGCCTGCCACGGCCCGCGGGGCGAGGGGCGGAAGTTCCCGACGCTGACATCGGTGTTTCCGGCCATCGGCGAGCCGGAGTTCCTCGCCATCGCCGACGACGTGTTCCTGCGCAAGACGTTGATGAACGGACGTCCGGGGCGGCGCATGCCCGCCTGGGGGACCAAGGACGGCGGCCTCCGCCCCGAGGAGGTCGACGCGGTCATCGCCTTCCTGCACGGGCTCGAGCCGAAGGCGCCGACCGCTGAGGAGGTGAACGCGGCCACTCCCGATCGGGACAAGGGGACCGAGCTCTTCGGGACCCTCTGCGCCCGCTGCCACGGCGACCACGGCGAAGGGAGCGCCGTGGCGCCGCCGTTGGCCGCGACCGACAACCCGGTCACCGGCGACGATAGCCGAATCTACGGCACGGTGACCACAGGCGTCGCCGGCACGGCGATGGGATCGTTCCGCTCGCTCGACGCGGCCGCGCTGCGCTCGCTGATCGCCGCCGTGCGCGCGCTGCCCCCCGTCGAGGCCAAGCGAACCGGCTGGACGCCCCGGGCCGGGGACGCGCAGAAGGGAGCCGAGACGTTCGCCAAGTACTGCGTGAAGTGCCACGGGCCGCACGGCGAGGGGCCCGAGGCCCCGGCCCTGGCCAACCCAGCCTTCCTCGCCTCCGCGACCGACGGATACCTCACGGCCACGATCCTGCGCGGTCGCGGTGCGACGAAGATGCCCCACTTCGGCGTGGCGGAGGCGGAGCACCCTCGACTCTCGCCCGACGCGGTCGTCGACGTGGTGGCCTTCATCCGGTCGTTCTCGCTGACAGGGCCGCCGAACGCGGGCCCTTCGTCACCTGCCGAGCGAGCCCCCTGAGCACGACAGCGCGGAACGAAGGCCGCGCGAGCCGCCAGCCTGCCCCCCGCGGCCGCGGACCGCGCCGTTGTCTGGCTGGGTCGCCAGCTCTCGGACCTCGCGACCTCACGACCCTCGCCGAACGTAACTGAGGTAGGCGCGCCAACCGCCGAATGCAGAGATGTCGGGCGCATCAGCGATGGCGTGTCCTTCGCACACGAAGCCGCTGACGAACGAACCGTCGTCGAGCTCGATCTTTCCGATGGCCAGCGGCGCGGGGACGGCGGCCACAAACGCGCCGAATGCGGCGGGCTGAAGCGCCCAGATCTCGACCTCGATGGCGGCGCCGTCTCCGGCGACGCGCACGAGACCGGGCTTGGGAGGTGAGGTGCGTGGGAGAGCGAACAAGCGATAGCGAGCCGCCGTGCGCGCCGCGCGCACGAACTGGCCCCCGGCGCCGGTGAGCTGATGGTTGAGCGGCTCGCCCGAGAGGTGCGCGCCCGCGACGGCGACGAGCACCGCCTCGGGGGCCGGAGCGGGGGTGCGGTCCGGTGGGGGCGGAAACGGCCACCACGTCGCGCCGAGCGTGGCGGAGGTCGCGCGATGGAGAGCCGACCCGAAGGCGGCGAGGCGGGCGTCCGAGCCGGCGGGGCCGATGAGCGTCACGCCCGCGGGGAGCCCGTTCGGGCGCAGCCCGGCCGGAATCGCCAACGCCGCGAGATCGAGCAAGTTGACGAAGTTTGCATAACTGCCGAGCACCGCGTTGAGCTTGCGCGGCTCCGCCTCGATCTCGTCGATGCGGTAGATGGTCGGCGTGGTGGGGACGACCAGGAGGTCGACCTCTCGCAGCACCGCCGCGGCCCGCCGACGCAGCCCCTCGAGCCGATGCAACCCCTCGAACACGGCGCGCCCCTCGACGCGGGTCGCGGCCTCGAGGATGAGGCGCACGGGTGGGACCAGCGCCTCCGGGTGCTCGGCGAGGATCCGGCCTGCGGCGACGAGCCTTTCGGCCACGAAGGGACCGTCGTAGAGCAGCGCACCCGCGCGGCGGAACGGCGCGAAATCGATCTCGACGCGCGTTCCGCCCAACGCCTCTAGCCGGGCGAGGGCCGCGTCGTAGAGCGCCTCCGCTGCGGCGTCTCCCTGGAAGTCGAGGGCGCTCTGCCCCGGGACCCCGAAGCGGAAGTTGGGCACGAGGGCCTCGGGTTGGAAGCGCAACCGATCGGCGGCCGGGCGCGAGAACGGGTCGGCGTCGTCATACCCACGCGCGACGTCGGCGATGGCCGCGGCGTCCTCGACGGTGAGCGCGAAGACCGACACGCAGTCGAGCGAGCGGCAGGCCGGGACCACGCCGGTCGCGCTGAGGAGGCCGCGCGTCGGCTTGAGACCGACGATGTTGTTGAACGCCGCCGGCACCCGCCCCGAGCCCGCGGTGTCCGTCCCGAGCGCGAAGCTCACCTCGCCGATCGCGACAGCCACCGCCGAGCCGGAGCTCGAGCCGCCGGCGATGAAGCGCGGGTCGAACGGGTTACGGGGGATCCCGTACGGCGAGCGGACTCCGACCAGCCCGGTCGCGAACTGATCGAGGTTGGTCTTCCCGACGCAGATCGCGCCCGCCGCGATCAGGCGCGCGACGACCGGAGCGTGGGCCGACGGCGTGGACGCGAACGCCGGGCAGGCGACGGTCGTGGGCAGGCCGGCCACGTCGATGTTGTCCTTGACCGCGAACGGCAGGCCGAAGAGCGGCAGGGGCTCGCCGGCGGCACGGCGGCGCTCGATCTTTCGAGCTTCCGAGAGCATCGCCTCCCGCGGGACGACCGTGATCCACACACCATCGTTGCCGCGCGCGGCGATGTCGTCGAGCACTGTTTCGATTGTGTCAACGGGCTTGACCTCGCCAGCCGCGTAGCGCGCGCTCAGCGACGGGATGTCCATCCGCAACGACGCTGTCTCGTTCATCGCCGGCGCCAGAATGCCGAACGCAACGTTCGCCGACAACCGTTCCGACGGCGGAACTGCGCGAAGTTACGAACAACGAGGGGCCACGAAAGAAATGAGAAACAATTCGATGCCTATAACCGAATCATGTCGAAGCTCGGACGATTCGGACGCTGGCTGGGAACGCAGCTCGCCTGCATCACCGCCCTCTTGCTGGTTCTATCGTTGATCGTCGACGGACCGCGCGGCCGCCGCGCCGAGGCCGCCCAGCCGCTGACGATCGGGTTCGTCTACGTCGGTCCCAAAACCGACTACGGTTACAACCAGGCGCACGCGCAAGGCGCGGCGGCGCTCGCGAAGTTGCCCGGGGTGAAGATCCGCGAGGAGGAGATGGTCCCCGAGACGATGGCCGTTCAGAAGACGATGGAGAGCATGATCAACCTCGACGGGGCGACGCTCCTCTTCCCCACCTCGTTCGGCTACTTCGATCCCCACATCCTCAAGGAGGCCGGCAAGTACAAGAACGTCACCTTCCTGCACTGCGGGGGCCTCTATCAGGACGGCAAGCACCCGACGAACGTGGGTAGCTACTTCGGCTACATCGACGAGGCAGAGTACGTCTCGGGCGTCGTGGCCGGCCTGACGACGAAGAGCAACAAGCTCGGGTTCATCGCCGCCAAGCCGATCCCGCAGGTGCTGCGCAACATCAACTCCTACACGCTCGGCGCGCGGTCGGTGAACCCCAAGGTGACCACCACGGTCATCTTCACCGGCGACTGGTCGATGCCCGTCAAGGAAGCGGAGGCCGCGAACAGCCTCATCGATCAGGGGGCCGACGTGCTCACGATGCACGTCGATTCACCCAAAGTGATCGTCGAGCTCGCCGAGCGGCGCGGGGTCTACGTGACCGGCTACCACGCGAACCAGGCGGCCCTGGCCCCGAAGGGCTACCTCACCGGCGCGGAGTGGAACTGGGGGAAGGTCTACACCGACTACGTGAAGTGGATTCAGGAAGGGAAGACCTACCCGCACCTGCTGCGCGGTGGCCTCAAGGACGGCTTCGTCACCGTGTCGCCCTACGGCAAGGCGGTGTCCGAGGCGACGAAGAAGAAGGCCGACGCGGCCAAGGCGAAGTTCATGAAAGGGACCATGGTCGTCTACAAGGGGCCGCTCAAGGACAACACCGGGAAGGTCGTGATCCCGGCGGGGACGGAGCAGAAACAGACCGACGTCGCCCTGGAGAAGATGGACTATCTGGTCGAGGGCGTCGTCGGAAAGACCCACTAGGGCGCGCGAATGGGTGTCGGCGTGAGCATCGGCGCCTCCCCGGTGGGTGAGCCGGTCGTCGCCGCGCGCCCCGCCGACGAGCAGGGAGCGCGCGAGGCGCGGGCCGCGGCGATCGGGCGCGCGATCGAATCGGTCGCCGTCCCGGCGGCGGCGATCTCGATCGCGCTCGTGCTGTTCGGGCTGTTCATGCTGCTCACCGGGCGCAACCCCCTCGCCGTGTACCACGAGATGTTTCGCGGCTCGTTCGGGACCTGGTTCTCGTTCCAGAACACGCTGCAGCGGGCGGCGCCGCTCATGCTCACGGCGCTGGCGACGGCGCTGCCGTTGCGGCTCGGCCTGGTGGTGCTCGGCGGCGAGGGGGCGATGGTGCTCGGCGGGCTGGCGGCCGCCGCCGTGGCGGTGCACTTCCACGCGCCGACGTCCATCAAGGTGGCCATGTTCGTCGCCGGCGGGCTCGTCGGGGGCGCCTGGGTCGCGGGCGCCGGCGCGCTGCGCGCCTACCGGGGGGTCAACGAGACCATCTGCACGCTCCTCCTCAACTACATCGCCATCGCGCTCCTCAACCACCTCGTCGAGGGTCCGCTGCGCGATCCGGCCAGCCTGAACAAGCCGTCGACGCTGCCGATCGGCGACGACAACATGCTCGGCAACCTACCCGGGCTCGACGTCCACTGGGGCCTCGTCTGGGGGCTCGGCGCCTGCCTCGTGTTCTGGGTGCTCATGCAGCGGACCACGTTCGGCTTCGCCGCGAGGATGGCCGGCGGCAACGTGCGCGCCGCGATGCTCAACGGGCTGCCGGTGCGGCGGATGATCGTGCTCTGCACCTTCCTGGGGGGGCTCGCGGCGGGGCTGGCGGGCGCCATCGAAGTCGCCGCCATCCATGGCACGGCCAACGCGTCGCTGGTGACCGGCTACGGCTATACCGGCGTGCTCGTGGCGTTCATCGCCCGCGCCAACCCTGCGGCCGTCATCCCGGTTTCGCTCCTGCTCGGCGGCATCGGGTCGAGCGGCGGGCTTCTCCAGCGCGTCTTCGATCTCCCCGACGCCACCGTCAACGTGCTGCAGGGGATCCTGTTCCTCGCCATCCTTTTTTCCGACACCTTGCGGGGAAGGAGCTGGCTGCCGCGGAGGAGCGTCGCGTGAGCGCCGCCGGCGGCGTCGCGCTCGGCGTCCTCGGGGGCGCCATCCGGATCAGCACGCCCTTCCTCTTCGTCAGCCTCGGCGAGTGCCTGACCGAGAAGAGCGGCCGGGTCAACCTCGGGCTCGAAGGGACGCTGGTCATGGGGGCGATGGCGGCCTACGGCGTCTCGTATCTGTCGGGGTCGCCCTGGCTCGGCGTGCTGACCGCCGGCGGCGCGGGGCTCGCGCTCGGGGCGCTGCACGCTTTTCTCTGCGCCCGCCCGCGCGTCAACGACGTCGCCGTCGGCATCGCGCTCATGCTGTTCGGCGTCGGCCTGGCATTCTTTCTCGGCAAGCCGCTCATCGGCCCGACGGCGCCACACCTGCCGGCGGTGTCGGCGGGCTGGTGGAGCTCGTCGGCCCAGCTCCGCTCGGCACTCCAGATCAACGCTCTGTTCGTGCTCGGCCTCTTGACCACGGCCGCCGTGCGCTTCCTTCTGCGGCGGACGCGCTGGGGGCTCGTCATCCGCACCGTCGGCGAGAGCGCGGACGCCTCCCGGGCGATGGGCTACGACGTCGCGCGCGTCCGCCTGTTCGCGACCATGGCCGGTGGCTTCCTGGCCGGCGTCGGCGGCTCCTTCCTCTCCCTCTACTACCCGGGGAGCTGGAACGAGGGGCTCTCGAGCGGCCAGGGACTTATGGCCGTCGCGCTCGTGATCTTCGCCCGCTGGGATCCCGTTCGCTGCCTGCTGGCGTCGCTCCTGTTCGGCGGCGCGAGCGCGCTCGGGCCGGCGCTGCAGTCGGTGGGCGTGACCTCTGGTTACTACCTGTTCAATGCCGCGCCCTACGCGCTGACGCTGGCGATCATCATCGCCACGAGCTCACGCGACCGGGCGCTACACGGGCAGCCGGCGGAGCTGCGGGTGGCAAGATGAGCACGACGATCCAGACGAGGAGCGAACGTTACGTCCCGGGCGATCCCTACCCTTGGCCGTGGAACGGCGATCTGCGCCCGGAGAACACGGCGCTCATCGTGATCGACATGCAGACCGACTTCTGCGGCAAGGGCGGCTACATCGATCTCCTCGGCTACGACATCGGGCTCACGCGCGCCTGCATCGCGCCCATCCAGCACGTCCTCGAGCGGATGCGCGCCGGCGGGTATCACATCCTCCACACCCGCGAGGGGCATCGCCCCGATCTCGCCGACCTGCCCGCGAACAAGCGCTGGCGGTCGCGGCAGACGCCCGAGAACAAGGGCGTGGGGATCGGCGACCGCGGGCCGATGGGGCGCATCCTCGTCCGCGGCGAGGCGGGCTGGGACATCATCCCCGAGCTCGCGCCCCGACCCGGGGAGATGATCATCGACAAGCCGGGGAAGGGATCGTTCTGCGCGACCGACCTCGACCTCATCCTGCGCCAGCAGGGGATCGCGAACATCGTCCTCACGGGCATCACCACCGACGTCTGCGTGCACACGACGATGCGCGAGGCCAACGACCGCGGCTACGAGTGCCTGCTCCTCGAGGACTGCTGCGGCGCGACCGACTTCGGCAACCACCTGGCGGCGATCAAGATGGTGAAGATGCAGAACGGGGTGTTCGGGTCGGTGTCCAGCTCCGGCGCGCTGCTGGAGGCGCTGCCGTGAGCGTCGCCGGCGCGGCGCCTGTCGAGAACCCCGACCTCGGGGCGCCACCGGCGCTGGAGGCGGTCGGGCTCAGCAAGCGTTTCGGGCCCGTGCTCGCGCTCGACGACGTCTCGCTCCGGCTCGGGCGCGGCACGGTGCACGCGTTGCTCGGCGAGAACGGCGCCGGCAAGAGCACGCTCGTCAAGTGCATCATGGGTTACTACCGTGCCGACGTCGGCCGCGTCAGCGTCGGCGGCGTCGAGGCCCGCATCGGCAGCCCCCGCGACGCCGCGGCGCTGGGCATCGGCATGGTCTACCAGCACTTCACGCTCGTCGACGCGATGACCGTCGCCGAGAACCTGGTGCTCGCCCGCCGGAAGCATCCGTTCGTGTTCGACTGGGCGGCCGAGACCGCGGGCGTGGCCGCGTTCATGGCGAAGATGCCGTTCAAGCTGGACCCGGCCAAGCCGGTACGGACGCTCTCCGCCGGTGAGAAGCAGAAGCTCGAGATCCTGAAGCAGCTCTACCTCGGCAGCACGATCATGATCCTCGACGAGCCGACGTCGGTGCTCACGCCTGCCGAGGCGGACGAGGTGCTCGGGCTTCTGCGGGGGATGGTCGGCGAGGGGCGCCTCACCGTCCTCATGATCTCGCACAAGTTTCGCGAGGTGATGCAGTTCGCCGACGAGGTGACGGTGCTCCGACGCGGGAAGCTCGCGGGACGCGGGCGCGTGGCCGACCTCGACCCGGACGCGATGGCGCGGATGATGGTGGGCGACGAGCCGCCGCGGGCGAGCGGGACGCGCGAGCTCCGTGAGCGGGGGAGCGTGGTCCTGGAGATCGCCGGCCTCGCCGCCCACGACGACCTCGGCATGCCCGCCGTCTCCGGGTTCGACCTCCAGGTCCATGCCGGCGAGATCGTCGGCATCGCCGGGGTGTCGGGGAACGGCCAGGAGGAGCTCGTCGAGGTTCTCGGCGGCCAGCGCGCGCCGCGCGCCGGGCGGGTTGCGATCGGGGGGGCCGGGTACCGGGCCCGGCGGGCGGAGATGCGGGCGCTGATGGTCCGCTGCCTCCCCGACGAGCCGCTCCGCAACGCCTGCGTCGGCGGGATGTCGGTGGCGGAGAACATCGGCTTCCGGCGCTTCGATCGCCCGCCTTTCCGACGCGCAGGCGTGCTGGTGAGCGGGCGGGCGCTCCGCCGACGCGCGCGCGCGCTGATCAGCGAATACGGAATCCGGACCTCCGGACCCGACGCAGCGATCGGAGCCCTGTCGGGCGGCAACGTCCAGCGCGCGGTCCTTGCGCGCGAGCTCTCCGACGAGGTGTCGCTGCTCGTCGCCTCCAACCCCTGCTTCGGGCTCGACTTCGCCGCCGTCGCCGAGATCCGCACCCGCCTCATGGACGCCCGCAACCGCGGCGCGGCGGTTCTGCTCATCAGCGCCGATCTGGACGAGATCTTCGCCCTCGCCGACCGCATCGTGGTGATGAGCGACGGGCGGGCCGTGCACGAGACGCCGATCGAGAACGCGGACATCGCCGTGATTGGACGCCACATGGCGGGACACGCGTGAGCCGTGTCGGTCACGAGGCCCTCGACGAGCTTCGACGGTGGGCGCAGCAGCCGGGCCTCGCCTGGAGCCCGTTCCATCCCGGCGTCGAGATCCACCGCCTGTGGGGCGAGCCGCCTGGCGAGAACGCGGCGCTCCTCCGCTACGCCCCCGGCGCAGCGATCCCCCGTCACCGTCACGAGGGTCACGAGCACATCTACATGCTCGATGGCGCCCAGCGCGACGAGACCGGAATTCACGAGGCGGGGAGCTACCGGGTCAACCCACCGGGCTCGATCCACACGGTCGCGAGCACCGGGGGCTGCCTCGTCCTCGTGGTCTGGGAGCGCCCCAACACCTTCCTCGACGGCTGACGGCGTGCCCTGGGACGCGGCGCTGGAGCTGGGCTTCGCGACGGATGGCCGCGCGACGCGCCTCGCGCGGCGCGCCCACCGGGGACCGCTGTGCGTCCAGCGGCCTTTCTACCCCGAGGGACCGGAGGTCTGCCACGTCGTGCTTCTTCATCCGCCGGGCGGGCTGGTCGGGGGCGACAGGCTCGCGATCGACGTGGTGGTGGCGTCGGGGGCGGCGGCCCTCGTGACGACGCCGGCCGCCGGGAAGGCCTACCGCACGGCGGGCCTCCCCGCCGGTCAGCGGAGCACGCTCACGGTCGAGGACGGTGCGTCGCTCGAGTGGCTGCCGCAGGAGACAATCGTGTACGACGGCGCGGTGGCCACGCTCGAGACCCGGGTCGAGCTCGGCCGAGACGCCCGCTTCATCGGCGCGGAGACGATCTGCCTCGGCCTGCCCGCGCGCGGCGAGACGTTCGGGCGCGGATCGTGTCGGCAGGTGGTCGAGATCTGGCGCGCGGGCCGGCCCTTGTTCATCGAGCGGGGCCGGTTCGACGGCGGCGGACCCGCCCTCGGCGCGCGCTGGGGCCTCGGCGGCGCGACCGTCCTCGCGCTGCTGGCCGCCGTCCCCGCGCCCTCCGCGTCGGTGGTCGACGAGCTGCGCGCCCACGCCGACACCCTGCCGACCGGCGAGGCGGCGGCAGTCACGATCCTCGGCGGTGAGACGCTGGTCTGCCGCCACCTCGGGGCCAGCGGCGAACGGGCCCGGGCGTTCGTTCACGACGTCTGGCGCCGGCTGCGGCCGTCGTTGCTCGGGCGCGCCGCGGTGGCGCCCCGGATCTGGGCGACCTGATCAGGAAGGAGCACCGCGCATGGAGCTGACCCCGCGAGAGAAGGACAAGCTGCTCATCTTCACCGCCGCGCTCGTCGCCGAGCGCCGCAAGGCCCGCGGCCTCAAGCTCAACTACCCGGAGGCGGTGGCCTACATCTCCGCGGCAATCCTCGAAGGGGCGCGCGACGGGCGCACGGTTGCCGAGCTCATGACCGAAGGGACGCGGCTCCTCGGCGCCGACGACGTCATGGACGGCGTCGCGGAGCTCATCACCGAGGTCCAGGTCGAGGCCACGTTCGCCGACGGAACGAAGCTGGTGACCGTTCACGCCCCCATCCCCTCGCGCGCGCCGATGGGGATCGGCGCCGTGGAAACCGCCGCCGGGGAGATCGAGCTCAACTCCGGCGGGCCGACGCGCCGGCTCGAGGTGGCGAACACCGGCGATCGCCCGATTCAGGTCGGGTCGCACTACCACTTCTACGAGGTCAACCCGGCGCTGTCGTTCGATCGGCCGCAGGCGCGTGGCTTCCGGCTGGACATCCCCGCCGGTACCGCCGTCCGCTTCGAGCCGGGCCAATCGCGCACCGTCGACCTCGTCGCTTACGACGGCGCGCGCGTGGTGCAGGGCTTTCGCGGCGAGGTGATGGGCGCGCTCGAAGGGCGGACATGAAGAAGATCGACCGCCGCGCCTACGCCGAGATGTACGGCCCCACGGTGGGCGACCGCGTCCGACTCGGCGACACCGGCCTCGTCATCGAGATCGAGCGTGACCACACCGTCTACGGCGAGGAGGTGAAGTTCGGCGGCGGCAAGGTGATCCGCGACGGCATGGGACAGAGCCAGCGTGCGGGCGCGTCAGTGGCCGACACCGTGATCACGAACGCCGTCGTCCTCGACGCGGGCGGCATCGTCAAGGCGGACGTGGGCCTCAAGGAGGGGCGGATCGCCCGCATCGGCAAGGCCGGCAACCCCGACGTCCAGCCGGGCGTGGACATCGTCATCGGCCCCGGCACGGAGATCATCGCCGGCGAGGGTTGCCTCCTCACCGCCGGGGCCATCGACAGCCACATCCACTTCATCTCGCCCCAGCAGGTCGAGGACGCGCTCATGTCGGGCGTGACGACGATGATCGGGGGCGGCACGGGGCCCGCCGCGGGCACCAACGCCACCACCTGCACGCCGGGTCCCTGGTACGTCGCCCGCATGCTGCAGGCCGCGGACGCGCTGCCCGTGAACATCGGCTTCCTCGGCAAGGGGAACGCCAGCCGGCCCGAGGCGCTCATCGATCAGATCACCGCCGGGTGCGTGGGGCTCAAGCTGCACGAGGACTGGGGGACCACGCCGGCCGCGATCGACTGCTGCCTGTCCGTCGCCGAGGCACACGACGTCCAGGTCGCGATCCACACCGACACCCTCAACGAGTCCGGGTTCGTCGAAGACACCTTGGCCGCGTTCAAGGGGCGCGCCATTCACAGCTTCCACACCGAGGGGGCGGGCGGCGGCCACGCGCCCGACATCATCAAGGTCTGCGGCGTGGCCAACGTGCTCCCGTCGTCGACCAACCCGACGCGCCCGCTGACCATCAACACGCTCGACGAGCACCTCGACATGCTGATGGTCTGTCACCACCTCGACCCCGGGATCGCCGAGGACGTCGCCTTCGCCGAGTCGCGTATCCGGCGCGAGACCATCGCCGCCGAGGACATCCTGCACGACATGGGGGCCATCAGCATGATGTCCAGCGACTCGCAGGCGATGGGCCGCGTCGGCGAGGTGGTGACGCGCACCTGGCAGACGGCGCACAAGATGAAACAGCAGCGCGGCCCGCTGCCGGAGGACGCCGCGGCGGGCGGGCGAAACGACAACTTCCGCGTCAAGCGCTATCTCGCCAAGTACACCATCAACCCTGCCATCACGCACGGCATCGCCCACGAGGTCGGGGACATCACACCCGGAAAGCTGGCCGATCTCGTGCTCTGGCGGCCCGCGTTCTTCGGGGCCAAGCCGGCGCTCATCATCAAGGGGGGGATGATCGTCGCGGCGCCGATGGGCGATCCGAACGCGTCGATCCCGACGCCGCAGCCCGTGCACTACCGGCGAATGTTCGGCGCCCTCGGCGGGGCGCGCCACGCGACATCGGTCACCTTCGTCTCCTCGGTGGCGCTGGCGGGCGGCGTGGCGGAGCGGCTGGGGCTCGCCAAACGCGTGGTCGCGGTGCGGGGGACGCGGACGGTCCGCAAGCGGGACCTGGTCCACAACGGCGCGCTGCCGGCGATCGAGGTCGATCCGCAGACCTACGAGGTGCGCGCCGACGGAGAGCTCCTCACCTGCGAACCGGCGGCCACGCTTCCGCTCGCGCAGCGCTATTTCCTGTTCTAGCCATGGAGAAAGGAGAGCTGATGCTTCGCTTCACCGACGTCGTCGCCGATGAGGACGCTGCCGCGCCGGCGGGCGTGCTGACCATGCGGTTCGAGGACCGCCGCCGCAGTCGGATGCGGGCCCGCCTCGATGACGGGCGCGATGCCGCCGTGCTGCTGCCGCGCGGAACGATCCTCCGCGACGGCGATCGCCTGCGCGATGCGGAGGGGGGGCTGGTGGTCACGGTGCGCGCCGCCGCGCAAACGCTGTCGCACGTTCACGTCTCCGACGAGCTCCTCCTGGCGCGGGCGGCCTACCACCTCGGCAACCGGCACGTCCCGGTGCAGCTCGGCCGGGGCTGGCTGGCCTACGAGCACGATCACGTGCTCGACGGGATGCTGGAAGAGCTTGGCCTGCACGTGGAGATCCTGATCGCGCCGTTCGAGCCGGAGGCGGGCGGCTATCGCCACGGCGCCGACGGCGGGAGCACGCCCGGCCATGCGCACTGACGGCGGCGCCCACGCGCTCGAGGGGGTGGCGCTGACGCGCCTCCTGCAGCTCGTCAGCCCCGGGCTGCCGATCGGGGCCTTCGCCTACTCGCAGGGGCTCGAGCAGGCGGTGGCCACGGGTTGGGTCGCGGACGAAGAGAGCGCCAGGGACTGGGTGCTCGGGCTCCTCGAGCACTCGTTCGCCACGCTCGACCTGCCGGTCCTGGCCCGGCTCGCCGACGCCTGGCAAGACGAGGATCGCGCCAGGGTCGACCGATGGAGCGCCTGGCTCTCGGCATGCCGTCCCACGCGCGAGACGCGCGAGGAGGACCGCCAGCTCGGCGCGGCCCTCGCGCGCACCCTGGCGGCGCTCGGCGTGCCCGAGGCGGCCGCCTGGACCGACCGCCCGGACGTCACCCACGCGGCGATGTTCGCCCTCGCGGCCGCCCACTTCGACATCCCCAACGAGACGGCGCTCGTCGGGTACGCCTTCAGCTGGGCGGAGGCGCTCACGAGCGCGGCGGTGCGCCTCGTGCCCCTCGGACAGAGCGCCGGGCAGCGCCTGCTGGCCGCCGCGGGCGCGGCGATCCCGGCGGCGGTCGACGAGGCGCTCGCGCTCACGGACGCCGACATCGGCGCCGTGGCACCCGGCCAGGCCGTCGCCAGCGCCCGGCACGAAACGCTCTACACGCGCCTGTTCCGATCGTAGGAGGCACCATGACCAGACAGAGACCACAACCGCTGCGCGTCGGCGTGGCCGGGCCCGTCGGCTCGGGGAAGACCGCGCTCGTCGACGCGCTCTGCAAGCGAATGCGCGACCGTTACCAGATCGCCGTCGTCACCAACGACATCTACACCAAGGAGGACGCGCAGTTCCTGATGCGCAGCGGGGCGCTGGCCGAGGAACGTATCGTCGGCGTCGAGACAGGCGGCTGCCCGCACACCGCCATCCGCGAGGACGCCTCCATCAACCTCGACGCCGTCGACGGGCTGGCCCGCCGCTTCCCCGATCTCGACCTGGTCATCATCGAGAGCGGCGGCGACAACCTCGCCGCCACCTTCAGCCCGGAGCTCGCCGACCTCACCCTCTACGTCATCGACGTCGCCGGCGGCGACAAGATCCCGCGCAAGGGGGGGCCCGGCATCACCCGCTCGGACCTGCTGGTCATCAACAAGACCGACCTCGCCCCGCACGTCGGCGCCTCGCTCGAGGTCATGGACCGCGACGCCCGCAAGATGCGCGGCGCCCGCCCCTTCGTCTTCACCTGCATCCGCCAGGGGGCGGGCGTGGCCGAGGTCGCCGCCTTCGTCGAGCGCGAGGGGCTGCTCGGCGCCTAGAAGAAGATCCCCTGGGCGCCGAGCTGGACGCTGTTCGCCGAGATGCTGTTGCCCGCCGCGTCCGGGATCTTGGTGTAGTTGTACGTGAGGATGAACCTGAGCGCAGGCCCCTTGATGAGCCAGCCGACGCCCGGCTCGAGCTTCATCGCCGCGGTCGTGGCCACGCCCGGGACCTGGACGGTGTTCGCCCACTGGTACCGGAACATCGGCTGGATGCTCCCCATGCCCGGCACCGGCGTCGCGAACGACGCGAGGATGAACAGCGAGTCCTTCGCCGCGCCGTCCGCGCTGTCCGCGACCCCGAAGTGGTAGTAAGCCCCCTGCCCGGTGATCCATGCTCCGGGACCGAGCTTGAACTCGCCGAGGATCTCGGCGTTGAACTCGGTGTAGTTCTTCGACTCCGTCGGCGTCGAGCTGCCGTTCTTCTGATACTGGCCCCCGACGCTGATCGCCAGCACGTCCTTGTCGCCGAAGTAGCTGGCATTCCCC
>Ga0306920_100005172_pt1 | contig 16812 bp, 11 predicted proteins | sample flu12Cox44000170_FD_204666 | JGI IMG/M metagenome (GOLD analysis project Ga0306920, IMG submission 204666) | Lab enrichment of tropical soil microbial communities from Luquillo Experimental Forest, Puerto Rico - flux4day.12C.oxic.44.000.170 (v2)... | ecosystem: Environmental > Terrestrial >... | reverse complement strand
CCAATTCGCGCCCCACCCGCTTCACATCGACGGTCTGGCCCTTGTAGGTAAAGCTCGAATTGCGGGCGATGACGAAAAGCCAACGGATGCGCGACAGCGCGGTGATGATCTCCTCGACCATGCCATCGGCGAAATATTCCTGCTCTGGATCTCCGCTCATGTTCTGGAACGGCAGGACCGCGATCGACGGCTTGTCCGGGAGCGGCAGCACCGGCGCCGATGGGCTCTTGGCGGCGCCGGCGTCGCGGACCCGGTAGACCCGCACTGGCCGCGCAATGTTCTTCACCTGCTGTTCGCCCAGATCCTCAAAGACAAAGGGCAGCCGGTCGCGCACCTGTTCATAGACCGTATTGGAGACGAACACCCCTCCCGCATCGGCCAGGGCCTCGACCCGCGCCGCGATGTTGACGCCGTCGCCATAGAGGTCGTCGCCCTCGACGATCACGTCGCCGAGATTGATGCCGATGCGCAATTCGATGCGGCTATCCGCCGCGACGCCGGCATTCTGCTTGGATATCGCCTGCTGCACCGTGACCGCGCAGCGCACCGCATCGACGACGCTGGCAAATTCGACCAGCATGCCGTCGCCGGTGGTTTTGACGATGCGGCCGTGGTGTTTGGCGATCTTCGGATCCAAGAACTCGCGGCGCAGCGCTTTGAGGCGTTCGAGAGTGCCTTCCTCGTCCACCTCCATCAGCCGCGAGTACCCCGCCACATCAGCGGCGAGGATCGCGGCGAGGCGGCGGATGGCAGCCATCACCCGCTCCAGCCGGCCTTGTGCAGGCCGTCGAGGATGTGGTCGTAATCCTCCTGCCGCATAAACGGCGTGCGCTGCCGTATATACGCATCAAAGATGCGTGACCCGACCGTGGTGGCGGTGTTCAGCGCTTCTCTCGCTTCGGCGATACGACCGAGTTGAGCGAGCGGGGGAACTAGCCAAAAACAGTTCACAGGGAAATCGGGGTTGGACCGGGCTGCCTCCTCCGCGGCCTCTACCGCTGCCTCATATTCGCGCAGAAAGTAATGGGCAGCCGCGAGCTGGCACCTGACGAGCCAAGGATCGCGCGGGTCGAGCCTGAAAGACATTCGCAGTGCTGCCAGCCCCTCTCTCGGTCGTCCCGACCAGGTCAATATGAAGCCGTAGGCTGCGTGCCCGAGAGCCAAGTTCGGGCTCAGCGCCAGGGCGCGTTCGCTCTCAGCCAACGCGCCTTTTGCATCACCCGAAAGGAGTACGATGCAGCTGAGCCATGAACGGGCTTCCGCATCGCCATCGTCGAGTGCGACTGCACGACGCATCAAAGCCGCTATCGCGCTCAACTCTTCCATTGGACCGCGCGATGGGAAAGTATAGGACGCGTGGTAGTGAACTGTGCCGAGGCCCCAATAACCGCCGGAGAACGCTGGATCGAAGTCAATCGCACGCTGAAAGTACTGATTCGCGACGGCAATATCGTCCGCGGTGAACTTGCTGATGTGCCACAACCCGCGCTGAAAGGCGGCCCAGGCGTCGAGGCTGTCCGGCGGCTTGCGCATGGCACGCTGCAATTCAGCCGCCGCGACCGCCGGGGCGATGGCGATCGTCGCCGCCTGCGTAATCTCGTCCTGCACGGCAAAGATGTCGGCGAGATCGCGGTCATAGCGTTCGGCCCAAACATGCTTGCCGGTCTCGGCCTCGACCAATTGCGCGGTGACCCGGATGCGGTTGCCGGATTTGCGCAGGCTGCCTTCGAGGACATAACGCACCCCGAGTTCGCGCCCGACCTGCTTCACATCGACGGCACGGCCCTTGTAGGTGAAGGAAGAGTTGCGGGCGATAACGAACAGAGACGGATAGCGCGACAGCGCCGTGATGACGTCCTCGGCAATCCCGTCGGCAAAAAACTCCTGCTCGGGGTCGCTGCTCATATTCGCAAAAGGCAGCACCGCTACAGATGGCTTGTCGGGCAACGGCAGCGGCGCCTTAACTGCTGCGTCCGGCGTTTCGGCTGACAGGACTGTAACGGGTGCACCGACGACAACACGATAGACCCGCACCGGGCGGGCGATGTTTTTGACCTGCTGCTCTCCCAAATCCTCGAACGCAAAATCGAGCTTGTCGCGCACCTGATCGCGCACGACCCGACTGACGCAGATCCCGCCGGGCTCGGCGAGCGCTTCGAGGCGTGCCGCAACATTGACCCCGTCGCCGTAGATATCGCGGCCGTCCTTGATGATATCGCCGAGATTGATCCCCATTCGGAATTCGATGCGGTGATCGAGCGGCACATCGACGTTTCGCTCGACCATCTCGCGCTGGACTTCCACCGCGCACCGCACGGCGTCGACGACGCTGGCGAACTCAATCAGCAATCCGTCGCCGGTCGTCTTGACAATGCGGCCGCGGTGCTCTTTGACTTTGGGATCACCCAACTCGCGGCGGATAGCCTTCAGCGCTGCGAGTGTCCCCTCCTCGTCTGCCCCCATAAGCCGCGAGTAGCCGGCGACATCGGCGGCGAGAATCGCGGCGAGACGGCGGGTCTGGCTCATGTCTCTTCGCCGGCTGCCAGGCGGAGGCCCGACAGAAAAAGTTCGCGGTGCTCCGGTTTACGCCAATGCGCGGCACTCGGTATGACGGCCGGCGTGATAGCCCGCAATCGCGTAACCGTCTCCTGGGCTTCGCTGAGCCGCCCCATATGGGCATAGCAAGACGCAAGAAATCGGTAGGTCGGCACCCAACTGGGAACTTCCTGGAGTGACAGAAGCAAGATCTCCGCGGCCTCCTCGAACCGCCGGGCGAAAAAATGACCCATTCCTATCCCGAGGTAGGGTGATGCTCTGCCGTGGAGCGGGTCGAGTCTCATAGAGGTCTCGAAATGGTCGATCCCGACATCGGGTTGTCCAGCCCATAGCCTGAGCCAGCCACTCCATTGCCAACCCATTGCAAAATTTGGGTTGAGTTCAAGGGCACGGTCGATTAGGGCGATTGCGGCGGCAAGGTCTTCGCCGCAGTAGCCGAACACCCGGGCAACAAGGCCCAGAACCTCGGGCTCGTTCCCAGCAACTCTAAGCGCGCGACGGGCAAGGTCGACTGCCTTGCGCTCCTCTGCCGTGGGGTCGTCTGTCCAGCCCGCGTTATGGAGCGCCTGGTGGCAGAAGGCGGCTAAGGCAAGGGCCGATCCGTAGCGCGCATCGCGCTTTATTGCCTGGCCAAGCAGATCGAGACTCTGGAGGTACCGTTCTCTCTCCCATTCTCCCGAGCGGATCGGCGCAAGAGCGCGAAGGTATAGATCGTAGGCGGTAAGGTCACTGGTCGACTGTGCGGCAGAGCGACGAAACTCGGCAGCTTGCAAGGTCGGTTCAACGACGCCTGCCACGCTGACCGCAACATTGTCCTGGAGCTCGAAGACGTCTTCCAGCGAGCCGTCGAAGCGGTCAGCCCAGAGATGCGCGCTGTTCGCCGCGTCGATCAGCTGCGCCGTTATCCGTACTCGACTTCCCGCCTTCCGGACCGAGCCTTCTAGGACGTAGCGTACACCCAGCTCCCGACCGACCTGCGTCACGTCGATCGCGCGGCCTTTGTAGGTGAAGCTGGAATTGCGGGCGATGACAAAGAGCCAGCGGATGCGACTGAGCGCAGTGATGATCTCCTCGACCATGCCATCGGCAAAGTATTCCTGCTCGGGATCGCCGCTCATGTTTTGGAACGGCAGCACGGCAATCGACGGCTTGTCGGGCAAGGCGAGCGATGGTTTCGTCGACTCCCCCATTGCCGGTTCGAAAGGATGGGGCCTCTCGCCGAGCAGGACGCGGTGGACGCGCACAGGCCGCGCGATGTTCTTGACCTGCTGCTCGCCCATATCCTCGAAAGTGAAGGCGAGCTTGTCGCGGACCTGGTCGCGCACGACCCGGCTGACGCAGATCCCACCGGGCTCGGCCAGGGCTTCGAGCCGTGCCGCGACATTGACGCCGTCGCCAAAGATGTCGCGTCCGTCCTTGATGATGTCGCCGAGGTTGATCCCCATGCGCAGTTCGATGCGGCGACCCGGCGGCACATCAGCGTTTCGCTCGGCCATCGCGCGCTGGACTTCGACCGCGCAGCGCACCGCGTCGACGACGCTGGCGAACTCGATCAGCAACCCGTCGCCGGTGGTCTTGACGATGCGGCCGCGGTGCTCCTTGACCTTGGGATCACTCAGCTCACGCCGGATCGCTTTCAGTTCGGCGAGCGTGCCCTCCTCGTTCGCCCCCATCAGGCGCGAATAGCCCGCCACGTCGGCGGCCAATATTGCGGCGAGACGGCGGGTTTGGCTCATGTCGCCTCACCCATCGCCAGACGCAGGCCTGATAGAAAGAGCTCGCGCTGTTCGGGGTTGCGAAAAGGCGAATCGTTCGGCACGACAACAGGGGTGATAGCGCGCAACCGGGCGACGGTCGCACGCGCTTCGTCGAGGCGGCCCATGTGCGCATAGCATGCCGCAAGGATCCGATATGCCGGAGGAGAGCCTGGATTGTCCTGAATAGCGAGGAGCAGCTTCGACGCCGCTTCGTCAAACCGGCGTTTGAAGAAATGGGCCCCGCCCAGCACGGCTAGTGGCCCACCAACGCGCTCGCGCGGGCTCAGACGCAGCGAGGTCTCGACATGCTCGATCGCGAGATCCGATTGGCCGGCAAAATTCCTGAGAAGTCCGCTCACATACCAGCCGCGGGCGAAGCTCGGGTTGAGCCTCAGAGCGCGGTCAACCAGCTCGATTAACGCGCCGATGTCCTCACCCGCGTACGCCAGCACGAGGGCGGCATTGGCGAGGATGGTCGGGTCATTCTCCGTCACCTGGAGTGCCTGCCGAGCCAGGTCCCCGGCCATGGTGCGGGCTTTCCGTGGCTCTTCGGCCCAACCGTCCCTTGCGAGGAGGTGGTGGCAGATAGCCGCCCAAGACAGTGCTAGTCCGTAATGCCGATCGATCGCGATCGCCTGCTCGAGCAATCCCAGAGCCGCGACAATCCGCTGTCTTGTTATCGGAAAGACGGCTGCAAGCGCTCGCAGGTAGAGATCATAGGCGGTGAGATCCGTCGTCGGCCGCTGGGCGGAACGGCGTATCTCGGCTGCTTGCAATGCGGGCTCGATAACTCCGGCGACGTTGAACGCCACCTTTTCTTGCAGGTCGAAAACGTCCTCGAGCGACCCGTCGAAGCGGTCAGCCCACAGATGCGCGTCGGTCGCCGCATCGATCAGCTGCGCGGTGATGCGCAGGCGACCGCCGGCCTTGCGCACCGAGCCTTCGAGCACATAGCGGACGCCGAGCTCGCGGCCGACCCGCCTCACGTCGACCGCCTGGCCCTTGTAGGTGAAGCTCGAATTGCGGGCGATCACGAACAGCCAGCGGATGCCGGTGAGCGCAGTAATGATTTCTTCGACCATGCCGTCGGCGAAGTATTCCTGCTCGGGATCGCCGCTCATATTGGCGAAGGGCAGCACCGCGATCGACGGTTTGTCTGGGAGCGGCAGCACCAGTGACGCAGGAGCCGACAGGATCTTGGTGCCGGCCTCGTGAACCCGGTAGACGCGCACTGGCCGGGCGATGTTCTTGACCTGCTGCTCGCCCAAATCCTCAAAGACAAACGGCAGCCGGTCGCGGACGTGGTCATAAACCGTATTGGAGACGAACACCCCGCCCGCATCGGCGAGGGCCTCGATCCGCGCCGCGATATTCACGCCGTCGCCGTAGAGGTCGTCGCCCTCGACGATCACGTCGCCGAGATTGATGCCGATCCGTAGCTCGATCCGGGTATCCGCCGCGATGCCAGTGTTCCGCTCGGGCATCGCCTGCTGCATCTCGACGGCGCAACGCACCGCATCGACGACGCTCGCAAATTCCACCAGCATCCCGTCGCCGGTGGTCTTGACGATGCGGCCGCCGTGCTCGGCGATCTTCGGATCGATCAACTCGCGGCGCAGTGCTTTGAGGCGTTCGAGCGTGCCCTCCTCGTCCGCTCCCATGAGCCGCGAATACGCCGCGACATCGGCGGCCAGGATCGCGGCTAGACGGCGGGTCCGGCTCATGCATCCTCACCGGCGGCCAGACGTAATCCCGACCGAAAAAGTCCGCGTTGCTCGGGATTGCGCCAGTGCGAGGCACTCGGCACCACCTCGGCCGTTAATTCCCGCAATCGCCTAACCATCTCCCGGGCTTCCTCGAGCCGCCCCAGATGCGCGTAAGATGACGCGAGAAAGCGGTAGGTCGGCACCCATGTCGGAGTTTCTTGTAGCGACAGAAGCAGGGTTGCCGCGGCTTGCTCGAACCGCCGGGCGAAGAAATGACCCATTCCTATGCCGAGATAGAAATCCGCCCTGCCGTGGAGTGGGTTGAGGCGCCTAGAGGCTTCGAAATGGCCGATCCCGACATCGGGTTGTCCCGCCCATAGCCTCAGGTAGCCACTCCATGCCCAACCGAGAGCGAAGCTCGGATTGAGTTCAAGAGAACGGTCGATCAGCGCGATTGCAGCGGCAAGGTCTTCGCCGAAGTAGCCAAACACACGGGCAACACAGCCGAGGACCTCCGGGTCGTTAGCGGCAACCGCAAGCGCACGATGTGCAAGATCGAGGCCCTCACGGCGGTTCGCATCTGGATCACTCGTCCAGCCACTGACGTGAAAAGCGTGGTGTAAAAATGCTGCGAAGGCGAGAGCGGGTCCGTACCGTGGATCTCGTTCGATTGCCTTGCCAAGCAGATGGAGACTCTGGAGAAGCCGCTCCTTCTGCCATTCTCCTGAACGGCTCGGCGCAATAGCGCGAAGGTACAGATCGTAGGCAGTGGGGTCATTGGTAGGCCGAGCGGCCGACCGACGAATTTCAGCGGCTTGCAAAGTGGGTTCGATGACCCCGGCGACGTTCAGCGCGACCTTGTCCTGAAGCTCGAAAACGTCTTCCAGCGAGCCGTCGAAGCGGTCGGCCCAGAGATGCGCCCCGTTTGTTGCGTCGATCAGCTGTGCGGTGATCCTCACGCGGTTGCCGCCCTTGCGAACCGAGCCTTCGAGGACATAGCGGATGCCGAGCTCTCGGCCGACCTGTTTCACGTCGACCGCCTGACCTTTGTAGGTAAAGCTCGAATTGCGGGCGATGACGAAGAGCCATCGTATCCGGGAGAGCGCAGTGGTGATCTCTTCGACCATGCCGTCGGCGAAATACTCCTGCTCGGGATCGCCGCTCATATTCTGGAATGGCAGCACGGCAATCGATGGTTTGTCCGGCAATACGAGGGGCGGCTGCGCCGATGCGGCCACGCCTGGCTGAGGAGAACTTTGCCTTTCGCCGAGCAAGACGCGGTGGACGCGCACAGGCCGCGCGATGTTCTTGACCTGCTGCTCGCCCATATCCTCGAAAGAAAAGGCGAGCTTGTCGCGCACTTGGTCGCGTACGACCCGGGCAACGCAGATCCCGCCGGGCTCGGCTAACCCTTCAAGCCGTGCCGCGACATTGACCCCATCGCCATAGATGTCGCGCCCGTCTTTGATGATGTCGCCGAGGTTGATCCCCATACGCAGCTCGATGCGGCGAGCGTCCCCTCCTCGTCCGCTCCCATCAGCCGCGAATAGCCCGCGACATCGGCGGCCAATATTGCGGCGAGACGGCGGGTAGCGGCCATGGTCGACCAAGCGCTCGGTTGACACGCCGAGATTAACCCAAACCCGCGTCCCTCCGCACTGCTTCTTTGGTCTTGGAGAGGGGGTCAACTTCCCAGCACATCGAGGCCTAAAGCACCGGCCGCGGCCCGTAAATCCCGATCCAGCGAGGCGAGTGGCAAGCGGTGACGCTGCGCGAGTTCGAGATAAGCAGCGTTATACGTCGAAAGCGCAAAGCGTTCGGCGAGGCGCAAGGTCGTGGTCCATGCCCGACTCGCCGTTTCATCGTCGAGCTTGATCGGAAGCGCGCGCAAGAACCCAGTCAGACGATGCCGCCGTGGTGCATCGAGGCGTCCGCGCCGCTCAGCGACGAGCAGCCCGTTCAGGGCTTCGAGCGGCCACAACCCGGGAGCCAGCGCACCCGATTCTCCCACCTGCACGAGCAAGGCCGCCGTGGCCGGTGTCCGCTCGTCTTCAAAGCACCAGGTCAGCGCGACAGAGTTGTCAAGCACAAAGCTCACGAACGCCCCTCATCGATCAGATCCTTGATCTTCAGACCGCCAAGGGTGACACCGCGGCTCGCTTCGAGCAGGCCGGCAACTGCCCGGCGAGCACTTTCCCGGTCAAAGCTCAGCCCGGCCGGCACCAGCTTGGCGACCGGCTTGCCGCGCCGCGTGATGACGATCTCCTCCCCGCGTTCCACTCGATCAAGCAGCGCCCCAAGCCGGTTCTTTGCCTCGAATGCGCCGATTTCGTGCATATGGCCCTCATAAGCTGGATTGTAATCTAGCTTACAAGCAAAAAACACTCGCCGTCCAGCAATCCAAGAGATTATTATCATAATCATAAAATTGCCAAACTCTTATGAAAGACTGCCGACCGATGACGGATCAGGACCGGCGAAAGGAGAGACTGCACCCACCGAATTTATGGCGCGCGCCGGAGCGCCTCTGAATTCCTCTGCCGGCTCGCTGCCAAAGGCTCTTTTGGGCGATTTCATTCCACTGCCGGATCGCCAGGCGCCGCGGTCAATCGATTGTTTATACTGAAGTTTTTCCGATCGACGTCGTGCGAATTCTAAAAATCCGCTGACGGCAGCGGAATGACGCTTCGGGCGACGGCGATAGGCGCTGGCCGAGAACCGGCGCATAATGATGGCCGGATCGGAATTCGGGAGGACAGTCATGGCGTTGACCCAGGATATCGGGCGTTTTGTCGCCGAGCTAACTTTCGAGCGGCTGCCCCAGGGCGCGGCCGATGTGGCACGCGTCGGCTTTATCGACACGATTGCGACAATGATCGCCGGCGCTCATGACCCGGCACCCCAGCTGCTGCGCAAGGCGCTCAACCCGACCGGCGGCGAGGCGACTTTGTACTTCACCGGTGAGAGGTCTCCGGCACCCGAGGCGGCGTGGATCAACGGCACCGCCGGGCATGCGCTCGACTACGACGATGTGGCCTCCCTGCGCGGCCATCCGTCAACCGTGATCGTTCCGGCGATTCTGGCCGAGGGCGAGACACTCGGCTCCTCGGGACAGGCGATGCTCGCCGCCTATGTCGCCGGCTACGAGACCTGGGCCGAGCTCGCCTGGCGCGACCTCGGGCACCACCACCGCAAGGGGTGGCACCCGACCGGCATCTTTGGTCCGATCGGTGCCGCGGCCGCCTGCGCGTCATTGCGCCGGCTCGACGCCGATGCCGCCGCCCGGGCGTTGGCGCTCGCCGCCTCACAGAGCAGCGGGGTCATGGCGAATTTCGGCACGATGACAAAGCCGTTCCACGCCGGCCGCTCCGCGCATTCCGGCTTGATGTCGGCGCGCCTTGCGGAGCTCGGCTTCACCGCCTCGCTCGACGCTCTCGAGCACCCGCAGGGGTTTCTCAGCGCGGTGTCGCCGGAAGGTGCCGTCGACCGCGAGAGCCCGATGCAGCGCGCCGACAACGAATGGAAGATCCTCAAATACCGTCTCGGCATCAAAAAATACCCGGCCTGCTATTGCACCCATCGCGCGCTCGACGCGATGCTCGAATTGCTCGGCCGCCATCCGCTAAAGCCCGCCGACATCGGGCGCATCACCGTATCGATTAGCGATACCCACTCACTGATCCTGCGCAACCACCAGCCGCAGACCGGGCTCGCCGCCAAGTTCAGCATGGAGTTTGCGATGGCGGCGGCGGTGATCTCGCGGCGCGCCGGCCTCGCCGAATATACCGACGGCTTTGTCCGCCGCCCCGAGGTGCAGGAGCTGATACCCAAGGTCGGGGTCGAGACCAACCGCAACTATGATCCCGAGGTCTCCGGGGCTTCCGTCTTCGACCAGGTGCGCGTCGAGCTCGCTGACGGCGGTGTCATCGAAAGCGAGAAGGTGGCGCGGGCCAAGGGCCATGCCGACCGGCCGCTCAGCGAAGACGAGCTGTTCGACAAGTTCCGAACCTGCCTTGACGCGGGTGGTGCCAGGATCGTACCGGACGTCTTGTTCCACCGTCTGCGGCATCTAGAGGATCTGTCGGCGCGAGAACTGACCGCGGTTTGATCCGTGGCGACGCAGCCCACACCCCGGTCCTCATCCACGCTGCCGGCGGTGCGGGCAAGGAGCAGCAGCGGCACACGAGGATCGTGGCTGATAGCGATCGCATTGGCCCTATTGGCATCCGCTCCCGCTTTGGCCGACGAAGATGACGCCGAGAAGCAAACGACCAAGCTGCATCTCAGCCAGACGGCAGAGAGCAACGTGTTGCGCGACTTGTTGCGCATCGACCTTCGCGTCGAGGAAACCGGTGCCGATCCCCTGGCGATTCAAACTGCCATCAACCGGCGCATGGCGGCCGCCCTCGAACGGGCGCATCAGATGCAAGGCGTCCAGGTCGAAACCGGTTCCTATTCGGTCGGCGAGGAGCGGCCGCAAAACGGCCCGTCGCGCTGGCGCGGCACCCAGTCGCTGGTCTTGCGGAGCAAAGCCGCCGATGCGGCGCTAAAGCTCGCCGGGGCGCTCCAATCCGACGGTCTCTTGATGTCGTCGATGGCCTACCAGGCCTCGCCCGAGACGGTGCGCGGCGCCGAGGAGGATTTGACCGCCGAGGCGCTGGCAGCGCTCGACCGGCGAGCGGCTTCTATCGCCGGACATATGCATCTTGCCGTGCTCCGCTATCGCGATCTCCATGTCGGGAACGCCGAGACCGAGGGCCGACCGATACCGCGCTTTGCCGCGGCAGCGATGGCAGCGCCGGTCGCCGAGCCGGGCGAAGCGACGATCCGGGTGACGGTCGAGGCCGAGCTGTTGCTCGGCCCGCCGCATCCCTGAAGCGGATCTCGGGTGGCGCTTCCGGTCCCACCGCTGCTCGTCATCTCGGATCGCCATCAGGCGCGGCAACCGCTCGAAGGGGTCGCCGAGGCGGTGTTCGCGGGCGGCTGCCGCTGGTTCAGCCTGCGCGAGAAGGACTTGCCCGCCAAAGAACGGCGCCTCCTGCTCGCCGCCCTGGTGGCGCTCGGACATCGCTTTGGGGCGGTTGTGACAGCGCATGAGGATATCGAGGCGGTCGCGGCTGTGGGGGCCGACGGCGTGCATCTGCCGAGCGGGGGCAGCCCCGAAGCGGCCCGCGCACGGCTGCCGGGCGTGCTGATCGGCGTCTCGGCGCATTCCGCGGACGAGGCCGCGGTGCTGTTGCGGGCGGGAGCCGATTATGCGACCGCGAGCCCGGTTTTCCTGACGGCGAGCAAGCCTGGATACGGCCCGGCGCTCGGCCTCGAAGGTCTCGCGCGCATCGTCGCCCGGGCGCCGGGTCCGGTCATCGCTCTCGGCGGCATCACCCCCGAGAATGCCGCATCCTGCCTAGGTGTCGGGGCACGCGGGGTCGCGGTAATGGGCGAGATCATGCGCTCGGCGGACCCTCGGGCGACGGTCGAATGCATGCTGCGCGTCATGTCCGGCCGATTGATAGTGCAATGAAGGATGCCAATCGCCGTAATCGTTAATAAGGTTAACCGGAACTGAACTGCCGCTTCTCGTCGTTATTCCTTCAAGGAGACGAATTCAGGAGGTATAACGATGAAGAAAATCGTGATCGCGACCGTCGCCGCCTTTGTGCTTGGTACCGCTGCTTTAGCATCACCGGCGGAAGCGCGATGCTGGTCGAACGGTTATAGTTGGCATTGCTGGCACCGCCACGCGTGGTATCACCACCACTACCGCCATTGGGGTCCGTACGGATACGGCTACGGATGGCGTTACTAAGCCATCCGAGCGCCGGGGTCAGCGCTGGGCCACCGCTGCTCCGGCGCTGGTGCCGGCGATCTTGCCAAACACCGAGCCCGAGACGAGGCCGGTGCCGCCGGGATAATTGAAATAGAATAGCCCGCCGACCAGCTCGCCGGCGGCATAGAGGCCGGGGATCGGCCTTTCCGCCGTGTCGAGCACGCGGCCGTCGGTGTCGATGCGCAAGCCGCCAAAGGTGAAGGTGACCCCGCAGGTCGTGCAATAGGCCTCGTAAGGCGGCTTTTCGAGAGGCATCGCCCAGTTGGTCTTTTCGATCGCGAGACCCTTGGTGGTGCGCCCGTCCTTGACCGTCGGGTTGTAGGGAATGTCGCGCTGCACCGCGGCATTGTATTCGGCGATCGTCTTCAGAAAGGTTGGCTTGTGCACCGCCGCGCCGGTTTCCGCCATCTTATCGGCGAGACCCTCGAAGGTGTCGGCCGTGACCTTGGTCACGCGGCGAATGCGATATTCGTCACGCTGCAGGTGGACGACCTGCTGGTCGAAGATCTGCCAAGCGAACTGGTGCGGCTGGTTCAAAATCTCACGGCCGTATTTGGCGTAGGTGTAGTTGCGGAAATCGGCACCCTCGTCGCAGAACCGCTCGCCATCCGCATTGACCATGATCGCGAACGGGTAGGAGTGCTTTTGAAAATTGTCGCCGACCGACAGGTCGCCGAACTCGGGCGCGCCATAATCCCAGCCGACTGCGTGGCAGCCCGACCAGTTACCGTAAGCCATCGCGCCGATGTCGAGCGCCATCTTGATGCCGGCGCCGGTGTTGAAGCGGGTGCCGCGCACCTTGGCCAAGTCCCAACCCGGTCCGAGATAGCGGGTGCGCATCTCGGCATTGGCCTCGAAGCCGCCGCAGGCGAGGATCACTGCCCTGGCCGGGATCTCGGTGGTCTTGCCCTCGACCTTGGCGACCAAACCGTGCACGCCGTTGTCGTCGGCGATCAGCTTCTCGCCGCGTGCCTCGTAGGCGACCTGGATCTGCCGCTCTTCGGCCGCCTTAAACAACCCCTCGACGAGCCCCGGCCCGCCGCCCCAGGCTTCGAGCGCTAATCCGCCCCAGAAGACGAACTTGCCGTCGTGCTTAAAGGCTTGACGCGAGTACATCGGCGCAAAGCGGATGCCCTGGCTGCGCATCCATAACAGCGTTTCCTGGCTCTTGGTGATCAACAGCTCGGCCATGTCGGGATTGCTGCGGTAGTCGGTGAGACGCCCGAGGTCGTCGTAGTATTTGTCGGTCGTGTAGGTGCCGAAATCGCTGGTCGCGATTTCGGTTTCGCTGAGGTCGCAGAGCTTCAGGAGATCGTCGACGCCGTTATAGACAAAGCGCAATGCGCCCGCCGTGTAGCGGCTGTTGCCGCCGCGCTCGTCAAAGGGTGCCGCTTCGAGGACTAGGACCCTCGCCCCCTCCCCGCGGGCGGCGAGCGCCGCGCACATCCCGGCATTGCCGGCACCAACGACGACGACATCGAACTCGCCTGCGATCATCTCGTTTTCTCCGCTCCGCTTTGCTCGTGAAACGAGTAGCGCGGTCCAGGCAGGCGAGGCAAGCGCGATGCCCCTTTGGATGGTTCTCCTATCCGCCGCCGTCAGCGCTGACGCCGAGCCGTGAGAGCGTATCCCCGTCGGGGGTGCCGGTTTGCGGCAGGTTCTCCGCGCGCTGAAACGCGTGCAAGGCCTCACGAAAGACCCGCCGGTCACGGCCATCTACCGTGTACGGCCAAAAGCCGCGCCGCAACAGGCCAAGCTGCACCCGCATCAGCCGCAATTGCTTGTCGGGCTGTTCCGGTTTCGGTTGCGCATCCAACCCTCTGAGTTCGATCAGCGCGTTGCGGGCGTCGAGGTCACGTCCGGCACCCAGATACGCCGCCGCCAGGTTGGCCCAGGAGATCGTGAAAGCGGGGTTCTCCGCTATCGATTTTCGGAACATTGCGATCGCCGCGTCATACCGGCCCATCTGCAGCTCGGCGGTGCCGATGTTATAGAGCCAATTCGCCGTATCGGGGTCCCGCGGGCTGAGGCGCATCGCCTGCTCGACGGATGCGGCCGTCCGCTCGGGATACCCGGCCTTGGCGTAGAGTCTTCCAGCCAGCCATAGGCTCCGGCGAGATTAGGATCCATCGCAATTGCCGTCTCGGCGGCGTCGATCGCCGCTTCGATTTGGCCGCGATATTCGAGCCCGTCGCGGGCCACGTGGCCCCAGCTTTAGGATTTCTGAGAAGGGCCGTTCCGGCAACCCCCGGCGGCCGGCCGCGCGGATCTTGCAACACATCCACCTTGGCTGCCCAGACGCTGCTCGAGGGTGAGGCCGAGACCCTGATCCGCAAGGCTGTCGATCTGGCCCTTGGCGGCGACCCAACCGCGTTGCGGCTCTGTCTCGACAATCCCACTGCGCCTCACCGCGTCACCGCGAACGACTGGTGCCATTGATTTCTCCCGCCGATGCGCAAGCCCGCCGATCTCGCCGCCGCGATGGAGGCGATCGCCGCAGCGGTCGCGCAAGGCACGATCGCGCCGGCCGAAGCCTCCGAATTGTCAAAGGTGATCGACACCTTTGCCAACGCCCATCGAGACTCGCGACTTCGACAGCCGGCTGCGTGCGTTGGAAGAACGGTCCTGAGACCGCCCTAACGTGCTACAGCCCGAGATCGCTCAACGAGGGGTGATCGTCGGGACGGCGACCAGCGGCCAGTGATATTTGCGCTCGCTCGTCTTGATCCGCCCGTGCCCGCGAATTCCCAGTTCTCGTTGCCGTAGCTGCGAAACCAGTTGCCGCTGTCGTCGTGCCATTCATAGGCAAAGCGCACCGCAATGCGGTTCTCGCGAAATGTCGAGACCTCCTTGATCAGACGGCAGTCGAGCTCACGGCTCCATTTGCGGGTCAGAAACGCCTCGATCGCGGCCCAGCCCTGCAAACACTCTGAGCGATTGCACCAACGGCTGTCGATCGTGTAGACGAGTGCCACGCGAGCCGGTCGCGAACTACATCCTAGCGCAATTACATTTAGGAATATTGGCCGCGGAAATCACCTGCCCGCGAATCTACCTCTTCGTCGCGTCTACTGGCTCCTTGTATTTGCACTGTGTTGAGATACGTTTCAGGGCCACCATCGACCTACGTCCTTGATTGCCTGAACTGTGTTCGACGCCTCTGCGCCACAATCGCCAACGCCGATCAAGGGGGCCATGGATGCTACCGCTGCCAATAATTTGGGCCGCACATTAAGTGAAAGCTGATGAATTAGACCCCGTCCGATTGTATCTTCCCAAGCCCACAATCGTTCGACAGCCTTGAGCATAGAAGCTGGGTCCTGCGCGTCCGCACCAGCTTGAATGTCACTCAAAGGCGGCAGCATTCCAGCTACGTCTCGGATTTGAGCTGCAGCGTTCTTAACCATTGTGAACTCGTCAATTACTCCATCGCTCTGTCGCCGAAATGTCATCCTGTCTGAAATCTTCGCGCTCGCCGGCTGTTCTCCAGTTGATAATTCGGGACCATGGACATAGGTCATAACCCAGCTTTTCCAGCTGCTCACCACGATATAGCGGTGGGCCAATTCCCTTGCTTCCGACATCCGACCTAGCGCTCCAATCTCTAACGCAATGTGGGCGAATGCACGGCTTTGATCATCGACTCGCCTGATTTTGGAAGCCGCACCGATTGCGCTCGATGCGTTACCTGAAGAAGCTATTCGGACGCTTAACTCCGCTAATTCGTCCCACCGTGCTTGCTCGAGTTCTATAGATTCCGCAGCTGCTATAGCCGCATGCATAAGTCCCAAATCAGCCATTCTACGCGCGGTACGACCTATAATACGTGCGCGTAAGTCCCCGTTTCGCAACCGCCGCGAGGAAGCTACTACAGCCTGAAGCTCACTTTCCGTCTCCAAACGCCTAATTGTCAGCGTAAGCGCCTCGACTACCCACCACTCACTATATTGCCGCGATGCAGCCTCAATCACCTCACTCAGCGCCCCCGCCTGAAGGGCTGTTACCAGATCCGCCAATATACTCGTAAGGCCAGCAATTTGGGGGCCAAAAATGTTCTCATCCTTAAGCTCCGCTATACTGGCTGCCAGCTGGACTCGTGGCACATAGGGCATCAGAGCGAAAACCGCTGACGCCCGTTCATCAATATCGCCCACATGTAGGTAAGTGCCGAGAGCCTTGCCGGCTAGCTGTTCTATTCCGGCGGAGACACAAGCAGTAACCGCTGCTTCAAGTTCAAGCCGATTATCAATATTAGCTAACTCCGCAATAATTTTCTCGATATGTATTTCTTGATTTTCCTCAGCTTTGCAAAGAAGTGTTCGCGGGCCGACTGCAGACGGATTTCGTTCACAGAATCGTCTTGCAACTTCCACCTGGCGCTCGGCGGTCGTGCCTTTAAGCAAACTAAACAGGTAGAACCAAAATCGCTCTATGTTTCTTGTTTTATTCTTCGAAATACCGGCGTCCTCATGATTAATCATTTCGATTACGTAGTCAAATTTGTCTTCTGGGCTATCCCGTACGTTATCGAAGTATTCCGATATTTCCTCTTCATACCACTCCATCAAGCCTCTCAAACCCTGCAACAAAAATTTGCGTAGCTCCGTTGATGGGTTGGCGAAATTGGCGAAAGGTGAGCTAATGCGTCTTTCCTTTACTTCATTGATCCGCTTATCGAGACGACGACGTTGAGCGGCGCGTGGAAATCTATTTAACGTAAATCTAAATCGCTCGTCCAAAGATTCCGGAACGTATTCTAGTATTTGATGTACGAAGTGTTCTAACTCGCGCTGTGGATCCTCTCCCGCATCTGCAAGGTTTTCATCTCGGTCGAGGTCTTTTTCATCTCGGTCGGGGTCTATGGCGGCGGGTAACGCCAGTTTAGGCTTGTCATCCCTCGAGTCGTCTCGCCCATCCTTTGTCCACCAAGATTTTGCACTTGACGGTAACCTCCGTTCGGTTGACA
>Ga0306920_100005169_pt1 | contig 16817 bp, 15 predicted proteins | sample flu12Cox44000170_FD_204666 | JGI IMG/M metagenome (GOLD analysis project Ga0306920, IMG submission 204666) | Lab enrichment of tropical soil microbial communities from Luquillo Experimental Forest, Puerto Rico - flux4day.12C.oxic.44.000.170 (v2)... | ecosystem: Environmental > Terrestrial >... | reverse complement strand
CGAGCCGTGTTGCCAGTTCCAGCCCGCCTGCGCCTCCTCCCACAACGATAAAGCGATGCATAGACTCTCCGTGCATGTCGAAAGGCGATAGAAAGGCCGATGCATCGACAACATCACGTGCGAGGCACCGGCCTTCATTCAATTCATTGTCGGCTGACGGAGCGCGCGGCGGCAACCCTCGCGGCGCGCATTCGCGACATCACGCACGCGAGGCTTGCCTTATCGCGCGCGTGCGTTTACGTCGATGACGTCGATTCGGTCGATTGCGTCGTTTGCGTCTTTGCTGCGTGATGGCGCATTCAGTATGTGCTTAGTAGAGCTTTGCTACGCATGCGAGGAGGCTCCACGCTTCGTCAGTGCGCCTCTTCCCAGTTCTCGCCCACGCCCACTTCGGCCACGAGCGGCACCTTGAGCTGCGCCACCGAGCACATCAGCTCGGGCAAGCGCTTGCGCACTTCGGCAAGCTCGTCGCCGGGCACTTCGAGCACGAGTTCATCGTGCACCTGCATGATCATCTTCGTGCCGATCTTGCGTTCGTCGAGCCACTTCTGCACTGCGACCATGGAAAGCTTGATGAGATCGGCGGCCGTCCCTTGCATGGGCGCATTGATGGCGGCGCGCTCGGCCGCCTGGCGGCGCGGGCCGTTGCCGCCGTTGATTTCGGGCAGCCACAAACGGCGGCCGAATACGGTCTCCACGTAGCCGCGCGATTTCGCGTCCATGCGCGTTTCGTCCATATAGCGCGCAACGCCCGGATAACGCGCGAAATAGCGGTCGATATAGAGCTTCGCCGCGTCGCGCGTGATGCCGAGATTCGACGCGAGCCCGAATGCGCTCATGCCGTAAATAAGGCCAAAATTGATGACCTTGGCGATGCGGCGCTGGTCCGCGCTCACTTCGAGCGGCGTCACGCCGAACACTTCGGATGCCGTAGCGCGGTGAATGTCGTCGCCGCGCGCGAATGCCGCGAGCAGCGATTCGTCGCCCGAGATATGCGCCATGATGCGCAGCTCGATCTGCGAATAATCCGCGGAGACGATCTTGTGGCCCGGCGGCGCGATGAACGCCTCGCGAATGCGCCGGCCTTCGCCCGTGCGCACGGGGATGTTCTGCAGATTCGGATCGTTCGACGCAAGACGGCCCGTGACCGCCACGGCCTGCGCATAGTTCGTGTGAACACGGCCCGTTTGCGCATTGACCATGCGCGGCAGCTTGTCGGTGTACGTGGACTTGAGCTTGGCGAGACCGCGATGCTCGAGCAGGATCTTCGGCAGCGGGTAGTCTTCGGCGAGCTTTTGCAGCACTTCTTCGTCGGTGGAAGGCGCGCCGCTCGGCGTCTTCTTCACGACCGGCAACTGCAGCTTTTCGAAGAAGATCTGGCCGATCTGCTTGGGCGAACCGAGATTGAATTCGCCGCCCGCGAGCGCGTACGCTTCCTCTTCGAGTGCGATGAGGCGCACGGCGATTTCCGCGCTCTGCTTTTCGAGCCGCCCGGTGTCGATCAGCACGCCGTTGCGTTCCATCTTGCGCAGCACGCGCGACGTGGGCATCTCGATGTGGCGATACACGTAATCGAGGCCTTTCTCCGGCGCGATCTGCGGATAGAGCGCGCGATGGAGCTGCAGCGTGACGTCGGCGTCTTCGGCTGCGTATTCGGCGGCCTTGTCGAGCGGCACGTCGTCGAAGCCGATCTGCTGCGCGCCCTTGCCTGCCACCTCTTCGTACTTGATCGTCTTGATGCCGAGATGGCGCAGCGCGAGGCTGTCCATGTCGTGGCTGCGATGCGATTCGAGCACATACGATTCGAGCAGCGTGTCATGCTCCACGCCGTTCAGCTCGATGCCGTAGTTCGCGAGCACCTGCTCGTCGTATTTCATGTGCTGGCCGACTTTTTTGTGCCTCTCGCTTTCGAGCCACGGCTTCAGGCGCGCGAGCACTTCGTCGAGCGGCAACTGATCGGGCGCGTCCGGGCCGCGATGCGCGAGCGGCAAGTACGCGGCCACACCAGTCTCGGTCGAGAACGACATGCCAACGAGCTTCGCGACCATCGGGTCGAGCGCCGTGGTTTCGGTGTCGAACGCGGTGAGCGCGGCGGCTTCGATCTTCGTGAACCATGCGTCGAACTGCGGCCACGTCTGGATCGTTTCATAGTGGCGCGGCGCATCCACGAAGAGCGCAGGCTGCACATTTGCGTCTTTCCCGGGCGCGTCGCCTTTGGTGGCGGCGGGCACCGTCTCGCTCTGCTGACTCGCTTCGGTGACTTCACGCAGCCAGGTCTTGAAGCCGTGGCGCGCGAAGATGTCGCGCAGTTCTTCGCGCGCTTCGGGACGCGTGGCGAGCGACGCTTCGATCGACTCGATGTGTGGCTTGAGGTCGCAAGCGGTCTCTACCGTCACGAGCTTTCTCGCCATCGGCAGGAAGTCGAGCGCGTCGCGCAGATAGCCGCCCACGGCGCCTTTGATTTCATCTGCATGCGCAATCACGCCGTCGAGCGAATCGTATTGCGCCAGCCACTTCACCGCGGTTTTCGGGCCGCACTTGTTCACGCCCGGCACGTTGTCGACGGTGTCGCCAATGAGCGAGAGATAATCGATGATCCGCTCCGGCGGCACGCCGAACTTCGCGATCACGCCTTCGCGATCGAGCGTTTCATTCGTCATCGTGTTGATCAGCGTGACGTGGTCCGTCACGAGTTGCGCGAGGTCCTTGTCCCCCGTGGAAACGATGACGTTCATGCCGAGCTTCCCGGCCTGGCTGGCGAGCGTGCCGATCACGTCATCGGCTTCGACGCCTTCGATCATCAGCAGCGGCCAGCCGAGCGCGCGCACCGCCGTGTGAATGGGCTCGATTTGCGCTGCAAGCGGCTCAGGCATGGAAGGCCGGTTGGCCTTGTATTCGGGATACCAGTCATCGCGAAACGTCTTGCCCTTTGCATCGAACACGCACGCGCTATACTCTGCCGTAACGTCCTTGCGCATGCGACGCAGCATGTTGATGATGCCGTATAACGCGCCCGTCGGTTCGCCGTCAGGACCGCGCAGATCCGGCATCGCATGGAAGGCCCGATAGAGATAGCTAGAACCGTCGACCAGCAGCAGGGTCTTACCTTCCAGCCGAGTGTGTAGCTGTAACTTTGTATCCACGCGTAGTTCTTCAGGCATTATGGACAAGAGAAAAGTGATTCCGAGTCTGCGTTCACTCGCAGATCAAGAGCGCGCGACGGCCAAGAAGGCGCGCGCATCGTGGCAAATGTTCACGATTATGGCAGAGTTTATCGAGGCGACCGAGTACCTGTCCGAGATCCGGCCAGCGGTCAGCATCTATGGCTCGGCACGCCTGAAACCGGAGTCGGAGTACTACCAGCTCGCCAGCACCATCGCGCGAAAGGTGTCGGACGCAGGCTTCGCCGTGATCTCCGGCGGCGGCCCCGGCATCATGGAAGCCGCGAACCAGGGTGCGCACGGGGGCAAGTCGCCTTCGGTGGGCCTGAACATCGAGTTGCCGCACGAGCAGTCGGGCAACCAGTGGCAGGACATCTCGCTGCGTTTTCGCCATTTCTTCACGCGCAAGGTCACGTTCGTCAAGAACTCCGACGCCGTGATCGTCATGCCCGGCGGCTTCGGCACGCTCGACGAACTGGCTGAAGTGCTGACGCTCATCCAGACGAAGAAATCGCGTCACGTGCCCATCATTCTGGTGGGCGCCGCGTTCTGGAAGGGCCTGCTCGACTGGTTCCGCTCGGCGCTCGTGCCGATGGGCCTCATCAATCCCGAAGACATGGACCTGATGCAGGTGATCGACGACCCGGACCAGGTGCTCGAAGCCGTCCTCAAGTTCTACGAAGATGCGGACACGGGCGAGGACACCGGGAAGGAACACCCGGCGCGCCGCGACCGCGACCGCGACTCCGACGAAGACCGTATGTTCTACCTCTGATGTTTTGCGCAGGGCGCAGCGTGCGGATGGCCGGTCCGTAGTGTTCACCGGCCTCCGTACTGCCTGCGGTTCTGCGCGTCCGTCACCTCACGCGTTCTCCTGGCTCTCGGGCGCGGCGGATGCTCCCGTTGCACCCGCTGCGCCGTGCGGCGAGCGCGACTTCGCCTGCTCCTCCAGCCAGCGGCAAAACTGCGCGACCAGCGGCGCCTGCGCCACCTCGCGTCGCGCCACCCACCAGTAGCCGCGCGCGTCGAGATGCGGCCCGGCGAGCGGCACAACGAGCCGCCCCGACGCGAGTTCGTCGTCGAGCAGCGGCAGCGGGCCGAGCGCAACGCCAAGACCATCCACGGCAGCCTGCAAGGCCAGATAGAAATGATCGAACGATTGCTTCTTCCTGCATTTGGCTTTCACCCCTGCGGCTGCTAGCCAGGTGCGCCACGCGTCGGGCCGGGTGTCCGAATGCAGCAGCACATGGCGCGCGAGATCGCCCGGCTGATGGATCGGCGCGCGCTTGAGGAGCGCCGGACTGCACACCGGCAGTTCCATTTCGTCGAGAAAATGCCCGGCCTCGCAGTCGGGCCAGTGAGCCGGACCGCGCCGGACGGCGACGTCGAAGCCTTCGAGCGACTCGACCGGCGCATTCGAGGTTGCGAGGCGCAACTCGACGTTCGGCGCGAGACGCTGGAACTGCGAAAGCCGAGGCAACAGCCATTTCATTGCGAACGTGGGCAGCGCGTTTACGCGCAGCACGTGCACCACGCCTGTGTCGCGTAGCTGTTCGGTTGCGCGCGCGATGTCGTCGAATGCCGACTGTACGGCGGCGAGGTAGCGCCGCCCATTCTCGGTCAACGCAACCCGCTTGCCGTGCCGGTGAAACACCTGCACGCCGACCCACGCCTCGAGCGCCGCCACCTGCCGGCTGATGGCACCGTGAGTCACATTGAGTTCGCCCGCCGCGGCGGAGAAGCTGTTGTGCCGCGCCGCGGCTTCGAAAGCGCGCAGCGCGGGAAAGGGAGGAAGTGAGCGTGCCATGCTTGTGAGTGTAGATCACAAGAGCCCGCCGTAAAAATCGTTTTGCGGCGCGCAGGTTTCGGCTTACCCTCGCAGCTTGCCTCAGAGGTCCCCCATTTCCATGAAACACGCCATTTCCCCGCCTGCCGCTGCCGGATCGGGCACGGACGCCGGGCTCGCCACGCCCAGCGTACGCGATCTGTTCCTCGGTTTTCTCGGTCTCGGGTTCACGTCGTTCGGCGGTGCGTTGCCGTTGGCGCGACGCACCATCGTCGAACAACGCCGCTGGCTCAGCGCCAGCGAGTTCACCGACCTCCTCGGCCTCTGCCAGTTTTTGCCGGGCGGCAATGTCATCAATCTCTCGGTCGCGCTCGGCATGCGATTTCACGGCTGGCGCGGCGCGCTCGCCGGTATTCTCGGCCTGATCGCGGGTCCGTCGCTCGTCGTGATCGGGCTCGGTGTGGTCTATGAGCGCACGCAAAACGATCCCCACGTGCGGCATCTATTCGTGGGGCTCGCCGCGGCGGCCGCCGGCCTGCTCGTCTCCATGGCCGCGAAGATCGTGCTGCCGCTGCGGCGCGAGCCGGCCGCCGCCGTCGTCGCCGCGCTCGGCTTCGTGGCCATTGCAGTGCTGCGCACGCCGCTCCTGCCCACTATGCTCGTGCTCACGCCGGTCGGCATCGCGCTCGCGGCCCGCGCAGCGCGCAAGCAAGGAGGCTCGCGATGAACGCCACACTCGTTGCGCTCGCTGCGATCTTCGGTCAGCTCTCGCTGCTCGCGTTCGGCGGCGGCAACACGATCCTGCCCGAGATGCAGCGTCAGGTCGTAGAGGTGCACCACTGGATGCCGGCGAGCGAGTTCAGCGCGCTCTTCGCGCTCGCCCAGGCCGCCCCCGGCCCGAACATGATGGTCGTGACACTGGTGGGCTGGCACGTGGCCGGCTGGGCCGGCATGCTGGTCACGTCGATTGCGAAGTTCGGGCCGTCGTCGCTCGTCACGATCGCCGCGCTGCATGCGTGGGAGCGCTTCAAGGACCGCCCGTGGCGGCGCATCGCGCAAAAGGGACTCGTGCCGGTGACGGCAGGACTCGTGGCCGCGAGCGCCGTGCTGATCGCGAAAGCGTCCGACCCATCGTGGATCGCCTGGGCGATCACTGGCGTGTGCGCCGTGCTGGCGTTTCGCACGAAGATTCATCCGCTGTGGCTGCTTGGTGCGGGGAGTTTGATCGGGTTGACGGGGTTCGGGCAGTGAAGAACTACGGAAATTTAATTCGGAGTCCGATTTTCATGCAGTGTCGCAAGTCATTTCGACAGGAAGGCTGACGCACGCTGTGCGCCAGCCATTCGGACCGCGATTACTGAAACGCCACCTCCGCAAAGCTGCGCAGCTTGCGGCTATGCAGCTTGTGCAAGCCGTTCGTCCGCAGAATCTCCATCGCCTTCACGCCGATCTGCAAATGCTGATCGACCTGCGCGCGATAGAACGAATCGGCCATGCCCGGCAGTTTGAGCTCGCCGTGCAGCGGCTTGTCCGACACGCACAGCAAGGTGCCGTACGGCACGCGGAAACGGAATCCGTTCGCGGCGATGGTCGCGCTTTCCATGTCGAGCGCGATTGCACGGCTTTGCGAAAGGCGCTGCACCGGCTCGCGATGATCGCGCAGCTCCCAGTTGCGGTTGTCGACGCTCGCCACGGTGCCCGTACGCATCACGCGCTTGAGTTCCACGCCGTCGAGCTTCGTGACTTCCGCCACCGCGCGTTCGAGCGCGAGCTGCACTTCCGCGAGCGCGGGAATCGGCACCCACAGCGGCAGATCGGCGTCGAGCACGTGATCCTCGCGCACATAGCCGTGCGCGAGCACGTAGTCGCCCAGGCGCTGCGTGTTGCGCAAGCCCGCGCAGTGGCCGAGCATGATCCACGCATGCGGACGCAGCACGGCGATGTGATCGGTGATCGTCTTCGCGTTCGATGGCCCCACGCCGATGTTGATCATCGTGATGCCGCTGCCGTCGGCGCGCTTGAGGTGGTACGCCGGCATCTGGGGCAGGCGCGCCGGCGACGTGCCCTCGTCGTCCTGCTCGCCGAGGTTCGCGTTATAGGTGACCACGTCGCCGGGCTCGACGAACGACGTGTATTCGCTGCGGTAATTGCGCAGGTCGGCGTCGTCGGTGTGCGCCATCATCGCGCGGCCGAGCTTCACGAACTCGTCGATATAGAACTGATAGTTCGTGTAGAGCACGTAGTTCTGCACGTGCGTAGGCGACGTGGCCGTGTAGTGCTTGAGCCGATGCAGCGAAAAGTCCACGCGCGGCGCGGTGAAAAGCGCAAGCGGGTGCGGCTCGCCCGGGTCCGGTTCATACGTCCCGTTGACGATGCGGTCGTCGAGCTGCGCCAGATCGGGCGTGTCGAACACGTCGCGCATGGCGAAGAGGCGCTCGCGGTCGAGATCGCCTTCGAGGTGGATGCCCTCGGCGAACGCGAAGTGCACGGGTATCGGCTGATCCGAAACGCCCACCTGGATGCCCACATGATGGTTCTTCGCGAGCAGGCGCAACTGCTCGCGATAGTAATTGCCGAAAAGATCGGGCCGCGTGACGGTGGTCTCGAACACGCCGGGGCCGGCCACGAAGCCGTACGAGCGGCGCGAGTCGATATGCGTGTTGACGTTGGTGCGGATGCGCACGAACGGGTAGCACGCGCGCACGCGCCGGTCGAACGCCTCGCCGCGGCGATAGCGCGCAAACGCGTCGCGCAGGAAAGACGTGTTCGCTTCGTAGATGCTCGAGAGCCGCGCCACGGCGTCGGCTGCGTCTTCGAAAAACTCGTCCGGGAAGTCGTGCGCCGGCGTCATGAGGGGCCTGAGGTAGCTATCGTTGTTCATCTGCGTTCGCCTCTCCGTGTGATGGAACCACATTACCACGGAAGGTGCGACTTTCAGACGACGGCCCCCGCCGCGCCCAGGGCTTTTGCGCCCCCCGCCGCGGGCGGCCTGCGGGCGCCGCGAGCCTCCCGCCAGGCGCGGGCCGCAGCGATTGTGCGACATGGGGCGCAGCGGCCGGATTTGCTAGAATTGCAGCATCCCAGCCTTGCATGTGGCCGGAGTCGCGGCTAAGTCCCCAACTCTGGTCGACAGGAGAATCAAAATGAAGTCGCACCTTCTTGCCGCCGTCGCGCTGACGCTCGCTTTCAGCGGGGTCGCCATGGCCGCGCCAGCCGACGACGCAAAGACCGCCGTCGAGGCACAATCCGCGCAGTCCGAGAACGAGCGCGCGGGCCTGCCCGATCTGGCTGCGATCAACAACAAGCCGGCCGCGCGCGTCACCTCGAAGGTCAACATCAACGACGTGCCGCGCGTGCCCAGCTATCACGAAGTGAGCCCGAACGGCACGGAAATTACCGAATACCGCGACAAGGGCAAGCCCGTCGAAATCAACGTGCATTCGAACTTCGGCACGCGCTACACCATGAGCGCGAACCCCGACACCTCGCCGCAAGTGCGCAACAACGGCCAGGCCAGCACGCGCCTGCCGTCGATCAACCTGCATTACTGAGTCATTTGACCGCGCGCACGCCTTTTCAGGGCATGCGCGCGGCGATGCCATGTGCGTCGCCCAGAAGCCGGGCCACTGCCATCGCGCCTGAGCCGGCCACGCTCGCGAGCCCCCGGGCAGCACGACGCAGCGTTCGCCGACCGACTATTACAAATCAACCGACCTTCTTGCATGGCCGTCTTCACCGCTGTCACCGACAATCAGCTTGCCCAATGGCTGCGCGACTACGAACTCGGCGATGTCGTCGAATTCCGCGGCATCCAGTCAGGCATTGAAAACAGCAACTTCTTCCTGACGACGACGCGCGGCGAATACGTCCTGACGATCTTCGAAAAGCTGACGGCCGAACAACTGCCGTTCTACCTCGACCTGATGCGGCACCTCGCCTCGCATCGCGTCCCGGTTCCCGACCCCATGCCGCGCAAGGACGGGGCGCTCTTCGGCCTGCTCCAGGGCAAGCCTGCGGCGATCGTCTCGAAGCTGGAAGGCGCGCCCGAACTCGCGCCCGGCGTGGAGCACTGCGCGGAGGTGGGCCAGATGCTCGCGCGCATGCACCTCGCGGGCCGCGATTTCCACGGCGACCAGCCGAATCTGCGCAGCCTGTCGTGGTGGGAAGAAACTGTGCCGACGGTGCTGCCGTTCCTCGACGAGGCACAGGGCTCGCTGCTCGCGAGCGAACTCGACCACCAGCGCGCGTTCTTCGCCTCGGCCGATTACGCGGCGCTGCCGGGCGGCGCGTGCCATTGCGACCTGTTCCGCGACAACGCGATGTTCGCGCACTCACACCCGGCGCCCGGCCACGAAGTGCGGCTGGGTGGCTTTTTCGACTTCTATTTCGCCGGCTGCGACAAGTGGCTCTTCGACGTGGCCGTGACCGTGAACGACTGGTGCGTCGACCTCCCCACGGGCAAGCTCGACACGGCGCGCGCCGACGCGCTGCTGCGCGCCTACCAGACCGTGCGCCCGTTCACGCCGGAGGAAACGCGGCACTGGATGGACATGCTGCGTGCAGGTGCGTATCGCTTCTGGGTCTCGCGCCTGTATGATTTCCACCTGCCGCGCTCGGCCGAACTGCTCAAGCCGCACGACCCCGGCCACTTCGAGCGCATCCTGCGCGAGCGCCTCGCCAGCAGTGCCTCGGGCTCCCAACACGCCTTGCCCCATCGCCCATGCAATTAATTGAAGTCCCCGCGAAGGCGGGCTACGTCTGGTTCCGCCAGGGCATCTGGCTGTTCCGCCGCAATCCGCTCGCGTTTCTCACGCTGTTTTTCGCCTATTTGCTGGCGATGACGCTGGTCTCCGCGATTCCCGTAATCGGCGGCGTGCTGCCGTTGTTGTTCGTACCCGGCGTGGCCGTCGGCTTCATGGCGGCATGCCGCGACACGATCGCGGGCAAGCCGGTGTTCCCGACCATCCTGATCGACGGCTTTCGCTCATACGGCAGTACGGTGGCGAAGCAGCTCCTGGTGCTCGGCGGGATTTACGTCGTGGCGATGTTGCTGGTGCTCGCCGCGTCGGCGTTCGTGGACGGCGGCGCGCTGCTGCGCCTGATGACGATCGGCGGCGCGCTGGACGCGGAGTCGCTCGAAAACAGCGACGTGCCGCTCGCGGTGCTCGCCTCGCTGCTTTGCTACGTGCCGGTGTCGATGCTGTTCTGGTTCGCGCCCGTGCTCACGGCGTGGCACGACGTGCCGCCGGTGAAGGCCATGTTCTTCAGCATCGTGAGTTGCTGGCGCAACAAGGGCGCGTTCATGGTGTTCGGCGCGCTGTGGTTCGCGGTCTCGACGGTCGTCTCGATCGGCTTGTCGGCGCTCCTGCGCGCGCTCGGCGCCGGCGACTTCACCGTGGCGATCCTGATGCCCGCGCTCATCATCGTGACGACGATGCTCTACTGCTCGTTTTACGCGACCTATCGCGGCTGCTTCGGTGTGCAGGAAAAGCAGCCCGCCGAAATGCCGGGTTCGGGCCGCTGAGCGGCGCGCTCACCCCGGCGGCGCGTCAAAGTTAGCGCAAAAGTAAACGCGGAGACGGCGCCCCAGGCGCCGTCCTCATCTTGCGCGCCATCGGGGCGCGGCATTCCTGCTTAGCCGTAGTGGTTCATCCACGACGGATGACGCGTGGTCTTCTCGCGATCGAGCTTGCGCATGCGGAACTCGAGGTCGTAAATGTCGACGGATTGAGCCAGATACGCTTCCTCGCGCTGCTGGCGGCGAGCTTCGGCGGTTTCGGTCAGGAACAGGAATAGACGGCTGAGCAGGTACATGATTTGGACCCTCGTGGCGGACACATGCCCGCGAATCGAATGAGGTCATTATAGGGTAAACCCTATTAAGGGTAAACCCCCAATCTCACCCGCGAGCGCTCTTACCCCGCGTGCTGCGTCAATTCGTCATCGTAGGACTCGTCGATGGCCTCGCGGCGATGCGACTCGAAAAAGTCCCAGATCAGCGCGCTCGCGTCCGGACCTGTCGACGAGTGGAACGGCACGACGTCGTCGCCGCCGCTCCAGGCGTGGTCGAGGTCCGCTACGCGGCACAGCCGCACGACGCTCGAGCCGTCGAGCTCGTAATCCTGCTCGCGATAGCCGTCCTTGAAGGCCTCGTGCGACACGACGCCTTGCCGCACGCCGCGCGCATCCGCGAGGCCGTTCAGGCGCAGCAGCTGGACGGCGAGTTGTTCCGCGTTCACGGGAGCGACCACGGCATCGGCCTCGCCCTGAACGACGATCGCGGGCATGCCCGGGTGTATGCACTCGCCCAGTTCACCATCGACGAGCGTCACCGGATCGCGGTGCACGCCGCGCCGCATGACGTCGAGCGCCGAGACGCCAGAGCGCGCCTCTCCAAAAGCGGGGCCGGAATGCAGCGCGACGGCCGCGAAGCGGCTGGGCGAGCGCACCGCCAGCAGCATCGCGAGCCCCGCTCCCGCCGACAAGCCCGCCAGATAGACGCGCGAGCGGTCGAAGCCGTGCGCCTCGACGAGCGTGTCAACCAGCGAAACGATGGCTGCCGCCTCGCCGCCGCCCGCCGCGTCGCGCGAGTCGTACCAGTGCCAGCACTGGTGCGGGTGCGCGCGCTCCGTCTGCTCGGGATACACCACCGCGAAACCGTGGTGGTCCGCGAGCAGATTCATGCGCGTGCCCTCTGCGAACGAATCCATCGACTGCTTGCAGCCGTGCAGCATCACCACGAGCGGCATGTCCGCCGTGGACCGCCCCGGCGGCAGATAGAGCCCGTAAGGAAGCGTGCGCCCGGCATGCTGGGCGTTGGCCGGCACGATATGCTCCGCGCGACGCCATTCGCCTGCGGCCCAGGCGGACGCGCGCGGGCCCACGCGCGACTCGCGCAGCGGCGCGCCGCTGCGCGCTTGCGCGGCCGGGGCTGGCGTGAACTGCTGTGCCGCCTGCTCGGCCGCGGCCTGGGCGGCTCGCCAGATGGCCTGCGGCTGGGGCGCCTGTGCCGCCCCCGCGCCCTTCAGGGCGTCGCGGGCAGCCCGGGTCTGGATGGCGAGCAGACGTCGCATGCCACCTGCCCATAGCTTCGTCAGATTTTTCGTCATCGATGCCTCGTAAAAGGGTCTGACACATCGTGGCGTTTTGCCGCGATCCGTCGTTGTGCAACGCACAATAACACCAAATGAACGAGGCTGCAGATCGAACCAGTTCGATGCCGGCCTGGGTATGCACGATGCGCCACGCTTTCATTACCGCGACACAGCTATACTGAATGCATGTCTGACGCGCATGTCGGCCGGCCAGCTGGCTCGCGCGTTAAGCAGCTGTTAAGTACCTGCTAGCAGTAGCTGCAGTTCCTGGATCCTCTTTCGCACAGCCGGCGGCGCGGACTCATGCCAGATTTGCCCATCCACCTTTGGTACTCGATTACCAACCTCGGCGGCGCAGGCCTCACCCTGCCGCTCGCGCTGGCGATCGCGCTGTGGCTCGTGGTCGGCTATCCGTGGCGTATGGCGGCGAGCTGGGTGTTGCTGCTCGGCGTGGCAATCGGGCTGGTGACGCTGACCAAGATTGCCTTCCTCGGCTGGGGCGTGGGTGTGCGCGAGCTCGACTTCACGGGCATCAGCGGTCACGCCATGCTCTCCACGGCGGTCTATCCGATCGCGTTTTTCCTCGTGCTGCAAGGGGCCCCGTCCCTCCTGCGGGCCGCAGGCGTGGCCAGCGGACTGGCAGTGGGGCTCGCGGTCGCGCTCTCGCGTGTGGTGCTCGACGCGCACTCGCCTTCCGAGGCGATCACGGGCTGTGTCGTCGGCGCGCTCACGGCGCTCGTGTTCGCGCGCTACTGGTGGCTGGCGCAGGCCCGGCGGATTTCGGCGGCGGTCGTCGCGCTGAGCCTCGCGGCGCTGACTGTCGCATTGCACAACGTGCATGTGCCCACGCATCGCTGGGTCACGAACATCGCGTTGACCGTTTCGGGTCACGACCGGCCCTATGTGCGCGCCAGGTGGAAAGCCGGCCGCCCCAACCGCGCCCCGGTCGCGCCTGTTTCGCAAACCCGCAACGGTCTCACGCCGCCGCCCCCGCAGCGCCACGCCTGAGGGCGCATGGCCGGCCGCGCATGGCCGGCCGCGCCTGGCCAGCCTCATCTGGCCACGATCAGCCAGTCATGCCTCGGCCGGTTGGCCTTCAGCCGGCCACACCTCAGCCGGCCACACCTCAGCCGGCCACCCCTCAGCCGGGCGCCCCTCAGCCGGGCGCACCTCAGCCGGCCGCCCCCAATAACACGCTCGAAGCCTTGAACACGGCCGTCGCCGCTTCTCCGGGGGCGAGTCCGAGCGCGTCCACGCTCGCTTCAGTGACGATGGCCGCAACCACGGTGCCGCCCGGCAGGGCGAGTGTGACCTCGGCATTCACGGCGCCCCGCCGCACGACCTCGACCGTCCCGCTCAACCGGTTTCGCGCCGAAAGCCGCGCCGCCTCCGCTGCGCTCGAGACCAGCACGATGGAAGTCGCTTTCACGAGCGCGACCACTGGCGCGCCTGCGGCAAGCCCGAGCGCTTCCGCGCTCTCGCGCGTTACCGTGGCGACGAGCGCCTCGCCGCCCGGCAGCTCGATCGACACCTCGTCGTTCACCGCGCCCCGAACGATGCCCGCGACGGTGCCAAAGAGCTGATTGCGCGCGCTCGTACGCATGGCGAAGCGGCCGAGCACGGCCAGATCGCGCTGGAAGCCCTCGGCGGGCTCGCCTTCGGCACCGCTCGCATCGGCCTCGAGCACTCGCGCCGCACGCTCGAGAAAGCGCTGGTGCTCATGCTCGATGGCGCGAAACGTCTGGACGAGACGCAGCGCACGCGGCGTGAGCGACGTTCCGCCGCCGCCCTTCCCGCCCGCCGCGCGCACCACGAGCGCTTCGCCCGCGAGGTTGTTCATGGCGTCGACGGCGTCCCAGGCGCCCTTGTAGCTCATGCCAACCGCTTTCGCGGCGCCGGTGATCGATCCGGTTGTGTGAATGGCTTCGAGCAGCGCGATGCGTGCGGCGCCGCCGAGCATCTGCTGCCCGGACTGAAACCAGACCGAGCCGCCGAGCCCCAGTCCCGGCGCAGCGGGCGACGAAGCGGAACCGGCGTCGGCGCGGCCGGATCCGGTCGGCGGGGAATTCGAGTCTGCGGGAGTCATCATGCGCGGGGCGAGAAAAAACGAGACGAAATAAGACCAGAGTCCATGAACCCGCCGCGATTATAAAGACGCGCCTCGAGCGCCGCGCGGCACCTTCGGCTCGCCCAGCTCGCGCAGCAGGCGCTCGCCTTCCCTGGCGGTGTAGCGCTTGACGGCTTCGCACCAGCCGCGTGCGAAGCCTAGCTGATAAGGCTCGGCCTCCATGGCTTCAAGATAGCGCAGGGCCACTGCGGCGTCGTTGCCGTCGCCGAGCACGCCCTGCAGCCGCGCGAGCGTGCGCGCCACGTCCACGCGTGTGCGGCGCGACGTGAGCGTGGCGAAGAACTCGAGCGTGTAGCGCAGGTACTTCGCGTTGATGCGCGCGCGATGACGGCTCGCCTCGTCGATGGTCGTGAGCTTTTCCGTGCTCACGAGTTGCTCGTAGTAGCGCCTCACGCGCCGCTTCGCGTGGCGGCGCAGCGAGCGCCCGGCGTCGCCCGTATCGTGCGCGCGGCGCGCCAGCGCATCGAGCCACTGGAGCCACGCCAGCGCGGCGAGCGCGTAGCGCTGCGAACCCAGCGCCTCGCGCAGCCGCGCCCGGGCGGCTAGCCGCTGCACATTCGCTTCGTCGCGGATCGCGTTCCAGCGCCCCGGTTCGACATCGGCGGCGGCGAGCGCTGGCAGCGTCGAATCGACGAACACGTCGCGGTCGCGCGCATCGCCGAGCAGGCCGCCGAGCCATTTGAGTTCCGGCTCAATGCGCTTTTCCCAGGTCTCGTCGCACCAGCGCGAGAAGATGCGCATCGCGGTGCGCAGCCGCCGTTGCGCTACGCGCATCTGGTGGATGAATTCGCCGTTTGTGCTGTCGCGCACGCCGGCGTCGTTGCCGAACCACTGCGCGCTGACATTGCGCCCGATCACAACAAGCGCGGCATCGGCAGTCGCCGCCCCGGCAAGATCCACGGCTTCGGCCTTGATGGCTTCGGCGTCGCCGGTCACGCTGCCCGCGGTGGCGCGTTCGAGCGCGTCGCTCAGGCGCACGAACGCGGGCAACGCGCCGACCAGGTCGCGGGCGCAGGCAAAAAGCGCATCGACGACGGGCCGCTCGTCTTCGCCTTCTGGCCACGGCGCGCTCACGCGTAATTCGTGCAGATCAGGCAGAGGCGCGGCCGTTCCGGGCTCCGGGTCGTGCGCCTCCTTCGGCGGGATAAGCGGCTCGTACAGGTCCTCGTCGAAGGTGAGCAGCACGTCGACGCCGTCGCGCGGCCACTGCCAGCGGCTGCGCGTGGCCACGAGCGTGACCGACGGCGTGAGATCGTCCGCGGCGCCGAGCGCCTCCCGAAACCGCTCGGGCGCGGCGTCGAAGAGGGCATGGGCGATGCCGCTCGCACCGAGCGGCGCCACGAAGATCGGCCCAACCGCCGTGACCCCCGGCGTATGTACGCGCCGGCTCGACACGAAGACGCGCTGCGTGTCGCCGTGCGACTCGACGGCCACCCGCCAGCCCAGGCGCGCCAGCGCCCCGCCGCGGTCAAAAGCGACCGTCGTCACGCGCTCGCGCGCATCGGGCAGCGTCACGAGCGACGGCAACGCCGCGCACAGGCTGGCCGCCCGCTCCGAAGGCTTCGGGCTGGCGGGCGCCCTGGACGGTGCGGCGGCGGCTTTTGAGCTTTTTCCATCCGGCGCTGCCGGGATCACGACATCCAGCACGATTTCCAGAACGCGATCCATGAACACTCCAGGGTTCTTTGGGTGGGCGCGAAGGCTTAGAACGGTGCAAGCGGATGGGGGGCCAGGTACTGCGACGACACGACCGATGGTACACGCGACAAGGCATGGACGCCCCAGGTAGCGTCCCTGACGCATCCGGCATCCGCCTTCTGATCTCTGATGGCGGTCAAGACCGCCATGCCGGGACGGTGGAAAAATAATCAGGTTCCAATTTTTCTCATCTTGCACGCCTGTCAGGAGTATCGAGTGTTCCCAGAGTACAGAGATTTGATTTCGCGCCTCAAGATTCAGGATGACCACTTCGCCCGGATCTTTCATCGCCACAACGAGCTCGACCAGCAGATCAAGAACATGGAATCCGGCGTCGTGGCTTCGCATGGCATGGAAATCGAGCAAATGAAAAAGGAAAAACTCCAGCTCAAGGATTCGCTGTACCTGATCCTGAGGAAAGCGGCAGCAGCCTGAACCGGCCAGCGTCGCGCGCCTGTCGTCTGCGGGCCGGCGCGCGACATCAGCGGCCGGCATTTTTTACGCGCCGCCCTGGCTCGGACCCGCGCGACAGGTCTGGCGCTTCGTTGTCGCCTCCGCTTTGCCGGCCCTTGCTGCCCGGCCCTCCCATCCCCGCATCCGCCGATACCGCCATGCCCAAATCCATTCCCTGCCCTGCTTCCGTCGACGGCGGCCCCGCCGCACGACTCCCCCTCGTCACGGCCCGCAGCGCCGAACTGCGTACTGTCGACGACGCCGTCGAGTCCGCGAGCCAGGCCATCGCAGGCGCCGTCCACGATCTCGTCACGCACACTCACACGCAGCAGAATCCGCCCAGCGCGCTGCTCGACTCGATCGCCGCGCTGATGCAAGGCATGTCGCCGGACGAAGCCGCACAACTGCGCAGTCTGATACTCGAAGGCAACCCGGCCGACTGGCGCAACTCGCGCACGCGCCACCCCGACGACGAACTGGCCGCCGGCTGGCGCGAA
>Ga0306920_100005168_pt1 | contig 16819 bp, 10 predicted proteins | sample flu12Cox44000170_FD_204666 | JGI IMG/M metagenome (GOLD analysis project Ga0306920, IMG submission 204666) | Lab enrichment of tropical soil microbial communities from Luquillo Experimental Forest, Puerto Rico - flux4day.12C.oxic.44.000.170 (v2)... | ecosystem: Environmental > Terrestrial >... | reverse complement strand
CTCGCTGCCCCAGTCGCTGTCGCCGCGCAACAGGGTGGGCGCGCAGGCGGGTCCCAGGCGGTCGAGCAGCGCCCACAGCCCCGGCGCGGCATGCTTGGCGGTGTGCGCCTTGCCGCTGGCGACCTCGACCTCCAGAACCAAACGCAGCTCGGCCATCAGGTAGCTGTGATAGACGTGCGAGGGCCGGCCGCGCTTGCTCGGGTTGTAACTTACCTCGGCCGCGTGCTGGTGACCGTAGAGCGGCTTGACGGTGGTATCGACGTCGAGAACCCAAGGCTCGCTCAGCAATGGCCGCACGCAATATTCCAGCTGCTCGCGCAGCCAAGCAATGCCGGCCACCTCGTCGATCTTGCCCAGCGCCCGCCGCACCGCGTCCTCGCTGACCACCTTCTTCATGCCCAGCAGCGGCGCGTTGACCGCATCAGCGCGCAGCGCCGTGATGTGCGCGTACCGCCAATGGCCGGCCAGAACCGACAGCAGCACCGTGCCCAGCACATCGCGCTTGCCCGGTGCGTTCGGGCTCGTCAGCAGCAGCGGGCAACCCGCCACCCAGCCGTCGAACAAACCGCCCTGCTTGAGATATTCGATGAAAAACGCCAACTGGCCCATCGTCGTCACCGGCGCCGCCGGCTCCCACTCCAGATGAACCCGGCCGGCAAAAGTCTCCGCCGCCACCGGTTCGTCGTCAGCCAGCTCTACTGCCGGTTGCTCACCCGCCGGGTGAACCGCCAGCGCCCCCATTTCCCCCGTCATGCCCTTCGGTTTCCGCTAAAATCCTCCTATCGGCAACCCCTCAACCGCCGGATTTAGGTTAACTTGTTTGAATGGGAGGGGCGCTGGAAGGCGTGCTACCCCTACCTCCTCGCTCGCCGGCGCGGGGGAGGGGGTCAGGTCTCGCGGCTGGAAAAACGCACCGTCGTGGCACGGGCGCGGTAGTCGGTCTTGACATTGACAAAGCCGACCATCCCGTCCTCGACCTTCTTCCAGGCGCGCTGCAGAGCCGGGCGGATGCCCTCGGGCTCTTCGACATATTCGGCGTAGCAGCCCAAGGCCTCGGCCATCTTGTCGTAGCGGGTGTAGCCGAGGTCGCGGCCCGGCTTGTTGCGTTCGGGGTCGGCGGTCCAGCCGCCGTTCAAACTGATGATGCAGAGGAGCGGCAATTTGTGCCGCACCGCCGTGTCGAGCTCCATCGCATTCTGCCCAAACGAGCCGTCGCCATGCAGGCAGATGACCTGTGCGGAGGGCTTGGCGGCCTTGGCGCCGACGGCAAACGGCAGCCCGACCCCCATCGTGCCAAAGGGTCCGGAATTGAGCCGGTGGCCGGGGACAAAAGTCGGGATCGACTGGCGGCCGAAATTGAGGATCTCCTGCCCATCGACCGACAGGATCGCCTCGCGCTGCATAAAGTTCTTGACCTCCTCGCAGAGCCGCAGCGGGTGAATGTCGCCGTCCGTCGGATAGTTGCCGCCGGCGCGTAGGCGCTTCTTGCCTTCGCCGTCAGCGAGCTTCTGGCGCCAGGGCTGGAAACGGTCGGCGGTCTTCGCATCGATCGCCTCGCACAATTGCTGCAGGACCGACTTGCAGTCGCCGACGACCGGGATGTCGATGTTGCGCGCCGAGTTGCCCATCTCCTCGGGGTCGATATCGACACGCGCGACCTTGGCGGAGGCGCTAAAGCGCGGCGGCAAGGCGTGGCCGATCACATAGTTCGTGCGGGTGCCGAGGATGATGATCAGATCGGCCTCACGGAACGCGTCGTTGCGCATCGTCAGGTAGGAGTAGGGGTGGTCGTCGGGGACCACGCCGCGCCCCTGCGGGGTCGTGTAGAACGGGATCCCCGCCTTCTCGACAAAGGCCTTCATTTCGTCCCAGGCGTGCGACCACAACACCCCGCTGCCCGAGACGATGATCGGCTGACGCGCCGCTCTGATCGCATCGGCCAGCGCATTGAGCGCTTTGGGCTCGGCGTAGGGACGCGCCCTGATGATCTCCCGGCCGCAATAGCTCCAGTCGACATCGGCTTCGTCGGCCGTCATGTAGAGCACGTCACCGGGGAAGTCGAGGTAGACCGGACCGGGCTTGCCGTTCAGCGCCTTCTGAAAGGCAAAGTTCACCTGCTGCGGCATGCGCTTCAAATTGTGGACGCGGTCGGCGTATTTGACGCACGGCTTCATCGCCGCGACCTGGTCGATCTCCTGGAACACCTGGCGGCCAAACTGGCTGATCGGGCTCGACCCGCCGAGGGCGACGACCGGGCAGCCGTCGATCAGAGCGTTGGCGAGGCCGGTGCCGAAGTTTAGGGTCGCCGGGCCACTCGCCGCCATGCACACCCCCGGCCCCTGCGTCACCCGCGAATAGGCCTGAGCCATATATGCGGCACCCTGCTCGTGGCGGGTGTCGATCAGGCGTATGCCTTCCTTGATCGAGCACAGCTCGGCGTCGAGCATCGGCCCGCCCATGATAAAGAACATATCCTTGACACCCTGCGCCTTCAGGCACCGGGCGAGGATCTCGTTACCGGTCAATTCCGCCATCTCGGTTACCTCCTTTTACGTTCACTCTCGCCATTCCTGCGAAAGCAGGAATCCAGGGCCAATGTCTTGCGTGGCTCTGGCCCCCGCTTTCGCGAGGGTGACGGCGTTGGAAAGCCGTCAGATCGCTCCTTCCTTGCGCAACGCGTCGACATCGCCCCCACTCATGCCGAGCCACTCGCCAAACACCTCGGCCGAATGCTGGCCCAATAGCGGCGCGGGCTCGAGCTTTGGCGGGCGCCCGTCAAAGCGCACCGGCCAGCTCGGCATCTTGAACGGTCCCGACGGATGCTCCATGACCTGAAAGATACCGCGCCGCTCAAAGCTCGGCTCATCGATCAGCTCCATCGTGTCGAGCACCGCCCCGGCCGGCACCCCGGCCGCGCCGATCAGCCGCATCGCCTCATGCTTGTCATGGCGGCGGGTGAACGCGGCGACCATCTCGTTGACCTCGGCCGCGCGCTCGCCGCGGCCGGCCGGCGTCTCGTAGCGCGGGTCGCCGATCAGCTCCTCGCGCCCCAGCACCTTTAACAGGCGGTGCCAGTGCTCGCGTGGGCGGGCGAAGACGTAGATCCAATCGTTTGGACCCCCCGGCGCGCACGGGAAGATGCCACTCGGCGCGACACCGCCGGCGAGGCTCCTGCCGCCGCCGCGGCCGGCCGGCTTTCCGGTCTGCGCCTGCACCTGAAACGGAAAGCGCATGTAGTGCAGCATCGCGTCTTGCATTGCCACCTGCAGACGCCGCCCTTGGCCAGTTGCCTTGCGCTCGTAGAGTGCGCCCAAGATGCTGATCGCCATCAGCATGCCGGTTCCGGTGTCGCCGAGCGACGGGCCGGGTTTGCAGGGAGGGCCATCGGGTTCGCCGGTGACGCTCATCGTGCCACCGCAGGCCTGCGCGATCATGTCAAAGGCGAGGTTCTTCTCGTACGGGCTGCCCTCGCCAAAACCCTTGACTTGGCAATAGATGATGCCCGGGTTGAGGGCGCGGATTGCATCGTAGCCGAGACCCAGGCGCACGATTGTGCCGGGCGCCATGTTCTCGATCATCACGTCGGCCTTCTTCGCCAAGTCCTTGACGAGGGCGAGGCCGCGGTCGGATTTGAGGTTGACCGTGACCGATTTCTTGTTGGCGTTGAACTCGAAGAAATAATACGAGTCCGCCCCCGGCCGCCCGGGAAAGTTGGTCCGGCCGGGCTCACCGCCCTGCGGGTTCTCGACCTTGACGACCTCGGCGCCAAGCCAGGCCAGCGCCTCGGTGCAGGAGGGACCGGCCTCGAACTGGGTTAGATCGAGAACCCGGACACCGGCGAGGCATTGCAAGGGTGCGCTGTTTTCCGTCATAAGGGCCAACTCCGATCAAACCTGGGTCGCCGCACGATACCGCACCGACAGGGGCACTCCAATGGCGAGCAATCAACCGAGCGTGTTCATCGACGGCGAAGCGGGCACGACGGGCCTCGGCATCCGCACGCGGCTCCAAATGATGCCCGGGATAGGGTTGCGCAGCCTGCCCGCGGCGCGCCGCAAAGATCCGTCGGCTCGCCAAGACGTGATGGCGGTCTGCGACCTCGTCGTGCTGTGCTTGCCGGATGACGCTGCGCGAGAGTCAGTCGCGTTGGCCGGGGCGCTCGGCAGCGACGCACCGAAATTGCTCGACGCCAGCACCGCGCACCGGGTCGACCCCGAATGGACCTATGGCTTTCCGGAAATGGCGGCCGATCAGCCCGGGAGGATCGCGGCGTCGCGCAGGGTCAGCAACCCCGGCTGCTACCCGACGGGTGCTATTGGCCTGCTACGCCCGCTTGTCCAAGCGGCACTCGTCCCGCCCGACCACCCGATCACGATCAGCGCGGTCAGCGGCTATTCCGGCGGTGGCAGAGCGATGATCGAGGCGCATCACCGCGATGGCGGCCCTGCCTTTGAGCTGTACGCACTCGGTCTCGAGCACAAGCACGTGCCGGAGATCCAGCTTTATGGGGGGCTGTCGCGGCGGCCGATTTTTATGCCCTCGGTCGGGCACTACCACCAGGGTATGCTCGTTTCGGTGCCGCTCTATCTCGACGACCTGCCCGGGAGACCCACCGGCGCTGATTTGCGGGAAGCCTTGCGCGTTTTCTACGATGGCTCGGAACACGTAAAGGTCATGGCCGGTAATGGCAAGGGCACGCTCGAACCGGAAGCGCTCAACGGTACCAACCGGCTCGAACTCTATGTGTGGGAAAACGAGGCGCGCCGCCACGCCGTACTCGTCGCCCGTCTCGACAGTCTCGGGAAGGGAGCGTCGGGGGCGGCGGTGCAGAATTTGCGGCTGATGCTGGATCTAGGCCCCGGGGCCTAACTGATCGGTACAAGCCAAGCCGATCAAGACGACACCAGCGAGATATTCTCGACGGTCGGCGCACCACCCGGTCGCAGCCTACCGGTCGGCAACAGCGTCACGCTCGGCGGCGTGGTCAGCCGTCCGGCCTGCAACAGGTTTCGCACTATTTCGGTGATCACGAAGCTGTAGCTGCGCGGGTGGGTATAGGGTGCCGGTGCCTGCCCGGCATACGTGCCGTGGATGACGGCGCCGAAGACATTGATGGTCCCGACATAGGAACCGCTGGTGCGATCGTGCAACATCGCGAGCTTCAGGTCGGCCGCCCACCACGAGCCTGGCAGACGCCGTCGGGGCCAAATGAACTTCATAGGACACGCCCGGTTGCCGGGTGATCCGCACTCCGGCAACGCGCAAATAGAACGGCCGGCGTGCCGCCGAAGCCGTCCGCAACCGGCCGAAATACCCGCTGCTCCCGTCATCGGCGTTCAGCCGCACTGTCGTCGGTCCGCTGCCGAGAGCGACCCGACCGGACAGCTCATGGAATGCGGCATGCTGTGTGAAACGCATTGCGGATGGGCCGCGAAACGGCACGCTACTCAATGGACGGTCGAGATAACGATCGTAGGTGTAGACGAGCGGCGCCGTGTCCAAGACCTCGGCGACCCTAATGTGTAGCGGCTTTCCGGCCTCGTCGACAAAGGTGAAGATCTGGTCGAGATAGGGCTCGTCGGCCGGGTTGCGCCCTCCGGCCCGGCTCCAACTCGCCCAGATGCGATCGATGTTGCAGTGATGCAGCCAGAAGATCGGGTCGTTGGCCGCCCACGATACCGCACCCATACCGCGCTCGCGGGTGCCGACATCGACATGGACCGCGCTGTGCGGCGCATTGTCGAGATTCGCGCAAAAGCCGGCATCGCCGTCGAGAGTGTCGGCGTAAACCGATGACATCATCGCGTTCAGGCCGAGCGGCGCTTCGCCGACCTGGTCGATCGGCTGGCCGTCATTGACCCCAGGGTTACGATCCGCCCGGAAGAGGGGCTTCCACAGCGGGTCGTCCGGTGACCGGAACTGTGGCGGCAGCGCGCGGCGATCGGCATCAGTGTAGTTCCAATACGGCATCGTGAAATAGGAGGCGCCGGTCACACTGCGAACGAGCCGTTCGAACGACATCAGGTGCATGCGGTGCCAGGGCAGAAAGAAGTTCACCCGCAGCGGGTCGAAATGGGCCTCGCAGGTGTCCCAGACCGCCTCCGCCAAGAGGCGGTCGGGATCGGAAGTATTCGGATACAGGCGCGCCAGCTCCGAGGCCTTGCTGCGGTCGTCGGGGACGGCGTGGATATGCCATTGGAATACCCACCCGCGCGGGTCGCCGGCCGGCATCGCCATCATCTTGCCGACGGCGCCGGCGAAGATGCGCAGCATTTCCGTCCCTTCGGGGCTCGCGACGTCGTGGCGCAGTGCCGTCTGTTCCGGCCGCGGGTAGCTCACCCGGTCGCCTATTGCCAAGGCTCCGGCGCCGAGCAGGCCGGCATGCAATATCCCCCGTCTCGAGGGAAGAGGCATCCGGCCCGCTTTGTTCTGCAGAGCCGCTGAGTTATTCGGCAGTCGTCGGCCGCGGATCGAGCGCCATTCGCGGAATAGCCGTTGCGCCGAGCACACCGGCTTCCAGGCTTTCGAGGCTGCGGCCGCGGGTTTCCGGCAGCAGCATCAGCATAACAATCATGATGCCCGAGGCGACGGCGCTGAACACCGCGATCGTCGCTCCGAGCGGCAAGACCTGGCTGACAAACCCGACCATGGTTGGGAAGAACGAGCCGATGGCGCGGCCGGCATTGTAGCAGAATCCCTGGGCCGTGCCGCGCACCGCGGTCGGAAAGAGCTCGGTCATGAACGGCCCCATCGGCGGAAACTTCACAAGGAAAATGGTGAAGAGCGGGATACCGACGAGCAGCAGAGCGGTGTTGTTCATCGGCACGAACATGTAAACGAGGATCATCACGAACGACCCGATCGCCGACCACAAGAACGTCTGCTTGCGGCCGATGGCGTCGCTCAGATACGAGCCCAACAGAAAACCGCACAACGCGCCCAAGATCTGGACCAGCAGGAAGCCGCCCGTGCTGGTGGCGGACAACCCTCGCACCGTGCGCAAATAGGTCGGCATCCAGATTCCCAGCGCGTAACCGCCACCCTGCGCGCCCGCGACCATCAGCGACACCTTGACCGTGGTCCACAGATGCGGACCGCGAAAGGCCGAAAATAAATGGGCGACGCCGATTGAGGGGCGCGTGCGCTGCGCGTCGCGGAAGATCTCGGGCTCGTCGATGTGCCGGCGGATCCAGAAGACAAAAACTGCAGGTAAAAGGCCGATCGCGAACAGGACCCGCCAGGCGATCGCCTCGGGAAGAAACGCATAGAGGCCGGTGTAAGCCAGCGCCGAGGCGCCCCAGCCGATAGCCCAGCCGGTTTGAACGATGCCGACGCCGCGCCCGCGATATTTGTCGCGGATTACCTCGCCCATCAGGACTGCACCGGCCGCCCATTCACCGCCGAAGCCCAGCCCGTGCAGTGCCCGCAAGATGAAGAGCTGCTCGAAATTCTGAGCAAAGGCACAAAGAAAGGTAAAGACGGAATACCACAGGATCGTGATCTGCAGCATCCGCACCCGGCCAAACCGGTCGGCGAGCGTGCCGGAAAACCACCCGCCCAACGACGAGATTAGCAGGGTCACCGTGCCGATCAAGCCGGCCTGCCCGCGTGACAGCCCCCAGAGCGCGATCACCGTCGGGATTACAAAGCTGTACATCTGCACGTCGAACGCGTCGAGCGCCCAGCCGCCAAAGCAGGCGCCCATCGTGCGGCGCTCTTTGGGGTTCAATTCGGCAAACCAGCCGAGCATTGCGCTTCTCCCTCGCGTTGGCAGGTCGCCCGGCGGGCGTAGCGCCGGAAGCTTAGCAACAGAACGGCGATCTTAGATGTTTTCGTCAGCGGAGCCAGCCGCTTACACGGTTGCGATCCGTGGTGGCAAAAGTGCTGTTGTTCAATCCTCGGAGCGAACCTTGACGTAAGAGCCGGGCGCGTCCTCGATCGGCTCGAGTTTGCCGTCGCCCGGGTGGCGCGCCGGCACCTCGCCGCCGGAATATTGCAAAACCCAGCGCTCCCACATCGGCCACCACGAATCCGGCACGGAGGTGGCGGCGGCGAGCCATTCCTCCGGCGTCGGCGGGTTGTGGTCGTTCTCCCAGTGCCCGTATTTGCTGCCAGGGGGGTTGACGACGCCGGCAATATGCCCCGAAGCGGACAGAACGAATTTGACCGGGCCGTTGTAGAGCTGGGTAGCGGCATAGGTCGACCGCCAAGGTGCGATATGATCCTCGCGCGTCGACAGCAAAAAGGAAGGGGTCTTGATCTTTCGCAGATCGATCGGGACCCCGTCTAGGGTGATCCCGCCCGGCTTAACCAGCAGGTTTTCCTGATACATCTTGCGTAGATAAAAGCTGTGCATCGCCGCCGGCATGCGCGTCGAATCGGCGTTCCAATAGAGGAGATCGAACGGGAAGAGCGACTTGCCGAGCAGGTAGTTGTTGACGACAAAAGACCAGATCAGATCGTTGGCCCGGAGCATGTTGAAGGTCGTCGCCATCGCCCGACCTTCTAGATATCCCTTGGCGTTCATGCGCTCCTCGAGTGCGGCGAGCTGCTTTTCGTCGATAAAGACGGAAAGCTCACCGGCCTCGGCGAAATCGACCATTGCCACGAGATACGTGGCGCTCTTGATCCTGGTGTCTCGCTTGACCGCCATATAGGCGAGCGTGCTGGCTAGCAAGGTGCCACCGAGGCAATAGCCGATCACATTGGCCTCGCGCTCGCCGGTCGCCTGTTCGATCGCGTCGAGTGCCGCGAGCGGGCCTTCGCGCATATAGTTGGCAAAGGTCTTGCCGGCGAGCCGCTCGTCGGGGTTGACCCAGGAGATCACAAAAACGGTATGGCCCTCACCGACCGCCCAGCGGATGAAGGAATTGGCTGGCCGCAAATCGAGAATGTAAAACTTGTTTATCCAAGGCGGGATGATCAGGAGCGGCCGGCGCTTGACCGTTGCGGTCGTCGGCTCGTATTGGATCAGCTGTAAGAGATCGTTCTGGTAGACAACCTTGCCCGGCGTCACCGCGATGTTCTCGCCGATGCGGAACGCCGCCATGTCGGTCATCTTGATCGCCAGCCGCCCCTTGCCGCGTTCGAGATCATCGAGCAGGTTCTTCAGCCCGTTGATCAGGTTCTCGCCGCGGCTTTCGATCGTCGCCCGCAGCACTTCGGGGTTGGTCAACAGGAAATTTGAAGGTGCGATCGCATCGACAAATAGGCGCGTGTAGAAATCGACTTTGCGCGCGGTGCGCTCATCGACGCCGTCGACCTGCTTGACTGCTCCTTGCAGCCAGCGCGCGGTCAGCAAATAGCTCTGCTTGATGAAGTCGAAGAGCGTATTGTCGGTCCATGCCTTATCGCGAAACCGCCGGTCGCCTGCGGCCGGTTCGATCATCGGCTCCGTGCTGCCGCCGAGAAACCGGTGGGTGGTCCGCTGCCACAGGGTCATGTAGTCGTTCCACAACGACAACTGGGCCCGGACGAGCCGCGAAGGGTCCGACATCATCCGCGCCGTCATCTCGAAAAATGCGGCGCCGATGCTCAGCGGGTCCGCCATTCCGATGCCATTCTCGGTGGATTGCCGCTTGAGGAATTCCGCGACGAGATGCCGGCTCTTTTCCGCGATATCGGTTATCTTCTGCGACAGCTCCGAGAACTCCGGCGGGACGTTACCCGACTGATCGTGCCTATGCGGTGCGTCTCCCTTTCCGGACTCTCTCCGGTTCTTCTCCGTCATGACCGTTTTCGCTTTGTGCGATCGATTTTCACGGCATCAAATGTAGTGACGCGCCGGGGCGGATCTAATACATCAATGCGGCGAGAATCTGTGGCGGCTGGACGGCCTGCGCCCACGCGGCATCCTGCTGCTCGTCGAGAAATGCGGTCATGATGATGGGCACCCTTCGGTTCTCCTGGCGCGCGGCGCGCCGGCTCGCCTTTCTGGCGGTAGTGCTCGGGTTCGCTGCATGCAGTCCGGTCGACACTTGGCGCGATTGGACGGGTGCAAGCAAGAACGACCCCGATCCTGAAACGACACCGAATACCCAGAATCTCGCCGCCGGCGAGGCGTCCGGTTATCCGAACCTCGCGACGGTCCCGCCGCCGCCGAACAGGACATTGAGCCAAGCCGAGCGGGAGAAGCTGACGCAGAGTCTGATAGCCGACCGCACGAATGCGAGATATAGCGATGAGAAATTGCGTGCGGGCTTTCCGGCGGTATCGGCACCGGCGCCGCCTCCCCCTCCGCCGCCGGTGCCCGAGGCAACCAGTGAGGGGCAAGCCGAACCGGCCGCGAGCGCTTCATCCTCAGGACCGCCTCCGGCGGCAGCACCGAGCCCGGCCCCGGCGGAAACCTCCTCGGCAGCGGCGTCCCCGACCGCGCCCGATTCCGGGACCGCCGCCGGCAAAACGACGCCCGCCGCGGGACAAGGATTGCGCAAGTCCGACGAGCCGCCCGAGCCTTCCCCGATGGAGACGAGCCTCGAAATGCCAAAAGTGCGCTCGGTGCCGAACCCGGAGCAAGTGCAGTCCTCTCCGCCGCCGCCGTACCCGACCCCGGCGCCGACCGCAGCGAACACCCCGCCCGCCAGGCCGCATCTTCAATCACCCCCCGCCCCGGCGCCAATGCCGGAGGCGATCGGCTCGACCGCCTACCAGCCACCACCGCCACCCCCGGTACTGGCGCCGCTGGCTAATTCCGAAAAGAGTAGCCACAAGCCGCCGCCTGCAGCGGCAGCTACGCCGGTTGCCGAAGTCAACTTCGCCGCCGATTCGATGGCCCTCAGTGACGAGGATCGCCAGACCCTCGCGAAGATCGTGCCGCTTTATCAGCAAAACCCGGGGAAGGTCCGCATTGTCGGCTATGCCGGCGCCGGAAACGGGGCCGCCGCGCAGCTCAACAGCTTCCGCACGGCACTCGACCGTGCCCAAGCCGTCGCCGCCGCTTTGACAGCGGATGGCATCCCGGCGGACAAAATCGCGGTCGAGGCCGCGCCATCGGGGGCTGACCCGGTCAAAAGCCGCGCCGAGGTGCTGCTCGAGCACTGAGCCGATTCGCCCCGTGGCCCCGCATAAGGTAGGCTGACGTAAACCGCCTGTTTGGGCCGTCCAACTAGGCTGCAGGAACCCTCTCGCAACAACTCTATACGCAGGTTACCGTCGCCATTGTGAAATCACCGTTGAGAATCGCCGTCGCCGGCCTCGGAACGGTGGGTGCCGGCGCCTTGCAGCTGCTGGACCGGCAGGCTGAACTTCTGGCTCAGCGGGCGGGCCGTAGGATCGTCGTCGCCGCGGTTTCCGCCCGCGATCGACGCCGCGATCGCGGGGTGGATTTGTCCGCGGTGCGCTGGTACGAGGATGCGGCGGCGATGGCGGCAGACCCCGAGATCGACGTCATCGTCGAGCTGATCGGGGGCACTGACGGCATCGCCCGGCAGGTGGTCGAGGCTGCCATCGACCACGGCAAGCACGTCGTCACCGCCAACAAGGCGCTGATGGCGCATCACGGAACCGGTCTTGCTGCGCGGGCCGAAGAAAAGGGTATCACTCTTTCCTTCGAGGCCTCGGTCGCCGGGGGGATACCGGTGATCAAGGCGCTGCGCGAGGGTCTCGCCGGAAACCGGCTGACACGTCTCTATGGCATTCTGAATGGGACCTCGAACTACATTCTGACAACCATGCGCGAGACCGCGCACGAGTTCGCCGAAGTGCTGACCGAGGCACAAAAGCTCGGCTACGCAGAAGCTGATCCGAGCTTTGATATCGACGGCATCGACGCGGCGCACAAGCTTGCCATTCTCGCGAGCGTCGGGTTCGCTCGCCCGGTTGACTTCGGTGGGGTCTATGCCGAGGGCATCCGCCACGTATCGCGGCTCGACATCGACTTTGCCGAGGAGCTCGGCTACCGCATTAAGCTTCTGGGCATTGCGCGGCTGACCGAGGAGGGGCTCGAGCAACGCGTCCACCCCTGCATGGTGCCGCGTTCGACGCCGATCGCCACGGTCGATGACGTCTACAATGCGGTCGTCGCCGAGGGCGATTTCGTTGGCCGGGTCGTGTTGGAAGGGCGCGGCGCCGGCGCCCAGGCGACCGCCTCGGCCGTCGCCGCTGATCTCGTTGACATCGCCGCGGGGCGCCACGTCGCTCCGCTCGGCGTGCCGACCGCCAATCTGTGCGCGCTCCCCGGGGTGCCGATCGAACGGCATCACGGTGCCTACTACATCCGATTGATGGTCGTCGATCAGCCGGGTGTAATTGCCGATGTCGCCGCTGCCCTGCGCGACGAGCAGGTGTCGATGGAATCGATGATTCAGCGCGGGCGCGCTCCCGGTGAGGCCGTGCCGGTGGTGTTGACGACCCATGTCACGGTCGAGGCGGCAATGCGCCGAACGCTCAAGAGGATCGAGGCGCTCGATACCGTCCTCGACCCGCCACACATGATCCGCATCGAAGATTTCTGACAAGAACCGCCACAGCGAAGCAGGAGGAAAGCCGTGCCCGAGACGTCGAAAATGGATCGCAATCTCGCGCTGGAAGCCGTCCGCGTCACCGAAGCCGCTGCCCTCTCGGCCTCGCGCTGGATGGGTCGCGGCGATGAAAAGGCGGCCGACCAGGCAGCGGTCGACGCGATGAGAGAGGCACTCAACAGCCTCTCGATCGCCGGGACCGTCGTCATCGGCGAAGGCGAGCGTGACGAAGCGCCGATGCTCTATATCGGCGAGAAGGTCGGCAGCGGAAACGGTCCGCCGATCGACATTGCGCTCGATCCGCTCGAAGGGACGACGATCACCGCCAAAGGCAGCGCCAATGCGCTTGCGGTCATTGCGATGGCCGACGCCGGCGGCTTTCTCAACGCCCCGGACGTTTATATGGACAAGATCGCGGTCGGCGGCGGGCTGCCCGATGATCTGGTCGATCTTGACGAAGAGCCGTCAGCGAACTTGAAGAACCTCGCCAAGGCCAAGAGAACCGAGGTCGCCGACCTTGTGGTCTGCATTCTCGACCGCCCGCGCCATGCCGAGCTGATCGCCAAGGTCCGCGCTGCCGGTGCCCGTATCGCACTCATCGGGGATGGCGATGTCAGCGGGGTCATCGCGACCTCGGATCCGGAAACCGGGATCGACATGTATGTCGGCTCGGGCGGCGCCCCCGAAGGCGTGCTGGCGGCGGCGGCGCTGCGTTGCATCGGCGGCCAGATGCAGGGGCGGCTGCTGTTCCGCAACGACGACGAGCGCGGCCGCGCGCACCGTCTCGGTGTCACCGATCTCGATCGCAAATACAAGCTCCTCGATCTCGCCGCGGGCGATGTCATGTTCGCCGCCACCGGGGTCACCAACGGCTCGATGTTGCGCGGCGTGCGGCGCTTTGCGGGTGGGGCATCGACGCATTCGGTGGTGATGCGGTCCAAGACCGGCACGGTCCGTTACGTCGAGGCGCGCCACGACTTCACGCGCAAACAGAGTTTCGCTCCGTTCGCGCGATGAGCCCTTAAACCATGGACGGCGCGGGGGGCGCCGGAAACATTCTCGCGGTAGAGCGGTCGGTGTGCGGCCGTCGTTGGCGGCTGAGAGAAGGCGACGTTTCGCAGGGGCTGGCAATCGCCGAACGCCTGGCATTGCCCGAAATTGTTGGCCGGCTGCTTGCTCAGCGCGGCATTGACCACGACCATGCGCCCGCTTTTCTCGCACCGCGCCTGCGCGATCAGCTCCCCGACCCTTCGCATCTGCGCGATATGGAGTTGGCCGCGGCACGGCTCGTCCGCGCCGTGCGCGAGGGCGAGACGATCGGTGTTTTCGGCGACTACGACGTCGACGGCGCGACCTCCGCAGCGCTGCTGGTGAGGTTTTTTGCAGCCGTCGGCGGCCGCACGCGAATCTACGTTCCGGACCGTCTGCGCGAAGGCTACGGCCCGAACACGCCGGCACTGTTGCGTCTGCATGCCGAAGGGACGCGGCTCGTCGTCACCGTCGACTGCGGGACGAATGCCCATCTGCCGCTCGCCGAAGCCGCCGTGGCCGGCCTCGAGGTCATCATCGTCGATCATCATGTGGCCGAACCGCTATTGCCGCGCGCCGCGGCCATCGTCAATCCAAACCGGCTCGACGAGGAAGGCCCGCATGGGGCTCTAGCTGCGGTTGGCGTCGCCTTTCTGCTGATAGTCGCGGTCAATCGCGCGCTGCGCCAGGCGGGCTGGTATACCGCCGACCGTCCGGAGCCCGACCTAATGGGTTGGCTCGACCTGGTGGCGCTCGGGACCGTCTGCGACGTCGTCCCGCTCGCGGGGTTGAACCGCGCCTTTGTTACGCAAGGCATAAAGGTTGCACGACGTAACGCCAATCCAGGCCTCGCGGCGCTGGCTGCGGTCGCCGGCGTCGGCGATCCGCTCGACGCCTACCATCTCGGCTTTGTCCTTGGTCCGCGGGTCAATGCAGGGGGGCGGGTAGGAGCCGCCGATCTCGGGGCGCGCCTGCTTGCGACCGACGACCCGGCGGTTGCCGCCGATCTCGCGCAGCGTCTCGACGCGTATAACCGCGAGCGTCGCGACATCGAGGCGCGCACGCTGGAGGCGGCGGTGGCGATGGTCGAAGCCGCGCCGCAATCGCCGGTGCTGGTCTTCGCGGCGGCGAAGAATTGGCATCCGGGGGTGATCGGGATCGTCGCGGCGCGGCTTAAGGAACGCTATGAGCGGCCGGCTTGCGTAGTGGCACTCGCCAATGGTGTCGGCAGGGGCTCTGGCCGCTCGATCCGCGGCTTGCCTCTCGGTCCGGCAGTAATCGCCGCGCACCAGGCGGGCCTGCTGATCAATGGCGGCGGGCACGCGATGGCAGCCGGGTTTACGGTCGCGGCCGAAAAGCTCGACTTGCTACGAGAGTTTCTGGTCGGACGTTTGGGCGACGGGCTCGACCTCGAGCGACTAATGCCCGAGTTGCGGATCGATGCAGCACTTGCTCTTGGTGCGGCTCGGATGGAGTTGATCGGCCATATCGAGCGGCTGGCGCCGTTCGGCGCCGGCAATCCGGAGCCGCGCTTTGCCCTGCTCGGAGTGCGGGTCGCCCATGCCGACGTCGTGGCGAGCGATCATTTGCGCTGCACGCTGGCCGATCCGCTTGACGCAAATCGGCTGCGGGCGATCGCCTTCCGGGCCGGTGGGACACGGCTCGGCCAATTTCTCGCCGAGACGCGCGGAGCCACGATCCATGTTGCCGGTCATCTGCGCCGTGACAGCTGGCGCGGTGGCGAGGCGGTCCAGCTCCTGATCGACGACGCGGCACCCGCTATCGGTTGAATGCGTTGTTCTGCATCGGGGCTCTCACGGCGTGTCCTCGAGGACCGGCGGGGCTTGCGGAAAACAACCCCGAGCCATGCTTTCTATGGGGTTGACAACCGGCAAATCGCGCGGGACGGTTACCTACCCGTCAAAAGAGTGAAACCAAACCAGCTATAAAGCCTCGATTAAGGAGAACCCACGATGCCGATGCCGAGACGAGTCGAGTATCCTGCTGCGATCGAGCCGCTGGTGCAGTTTATCGAAGATACACCCCCAGCCGAGATCCTCGACCGCACCTTGGAGAAGCTGCGTTCGGGAATCCCGACGCAGACGATGTTGACGGCTTCGGCGCTTGCGGTGACTCGCTCGACCGAGATGCCGCCGGGTCACCACGGGGGCCCGCTGCATCCCTTGGCAGGTCTCTATGCGGTTTCGAAGACGGTCGAGCGCTTGGAGGACGAGCAGCGTTTTCTTCCGGTGTTGCAGCACGTCGCGCTGACCAACAAGCACGTCAACCATCCGGCGATGGGACCGTACCAGCTGCTGGACTTTGCCGAGGAGGATGCCGGCGGGTTCGAGGCAGCCAAAGCGGCCTATCTGATGGCGGTGCAGCGTGGTGAGTGGAACAGGGGAGACCATCTGTTCCAGTGGATGTGGAAAAATGCTCCGCCGAGCGAAGTGTTCGATCTGTTGATGACCGTGGCGATCCCAAAGAATTTCCACGATGATCATTATTTCATGTTCCCTGGCACCGTGTGGCGCGCATTCGAGACCGGCGTTCTCGACAAGGCACTGCTTCCGGTGGTGATGCGTCCGGTGGTGCGCTTTGTCACGCGCAGCCCGGTTGCTCCAAACAACCCGATGCCCTCGCCGCTGCCGGCGATCGAAGCGATGATCGAGGAGCATCAGCTGCTGAAGCGAATTCTTCGCCAGCGGACCGGCGAGGATGAGGCGGCGGCCATCGGCGAGCTCGGCGAAGCGATCGGCCGGGTTGACGTCTTTGCCGAGATCCCAAAGCTGATGGCGAAGGCGCTGGCGGATGGTCTGTCGCTCGAAGGTGGGGGCGAGGCTCTGTCAATCGGCGCGGCCGGGCTGTTCCTGCGCTCCCTCGGTGGGAACCCGATGGATGTCCACCTGCACACGAGCATCAATTTGCGGCGTTGGCTGTTGCGGCAGGACGGGCTCAGCATCCGCAACAAGGTGCTGTTGCTGTTGACTTGGCAAGGGGGCCCGGAGATCCGCTCGACGGCAACGCGCATGGAGCCGGCGCCGCGGCCCGATATGACGACGGTCGCCAAACTGCCGGCGCGCACCCAGGACGAATTGCTCGATGCGATCGCCTACAGCGTCTACCACCAGCCGCCAACCGACTGGTCCACGGTTACCAATCTCGGCCTGATGCGTGCCGTGCCGGAGGTCGAGGAGACGATGAATCTCGCCACGCAATATGTGAAGTCCGGCTACGACCCACAGGCTTTCATTGCGCGGCTGGCGGAGATTGTCTGCCACGACAACTTCACCGAGATGCACGCCTTCAAGCATCACCAGTCGATCGTCGAG
>Ga0306920_100005166_pt1 | contig 16828 bp, 12 predicted proteins | sample flu12Cox44000170_FD_204666 | JGI IMG/M metagenome (GOLD analysis project Ga0306920, IMG submission 204666) | Lab enrichment of tropical soil microbial communities from Luquillo Experimental Forest, Puerto Rico - flux4day.12C.oxic.44.000.170 (v2)... | ecosystem: Environmental > Terrestrial >... | reverse complement strand
GGGCGGCCCCACGCCTCAGGGCGCATATCGAAAGTGCTCTTCATCCACTTGACCGCCTCAGGCGACATCGCCTTTTCCACGAGTTGTTCCAACTCCACAGACTCTGCGCCATTGTCAGAGAAGAAAATCACCGTCGTGTTATCGAGCTTGCCAATGCTCTTCAGATGATCGAGTACGCGGCCGATGTGGAAATCCATGTTCGACAGCATGGCCGCGTAGACCTCCATTTTCCGAGCGGACAATTTCTTTTGCTGTTGGGTCAGCTTTTCCCACGACGGGACGTTCGGGAGTCGCGGGAAAGGCGTAACGCCCTTTCCGACGATGCCCATCTCTTTCATGCGCGACAAACGTTGTGCACGGATTGCCTCGTACCCTGCATCATATTCACCTTTGAATCTGTCGAGCCAATCGTCCGGCGCAGCGAAGGGGCTGTGCGGCGCTTGGAACGACAGATAAGCGAAGAATGGTTTGCGATCGTCTTTGTCCTCATCAACGCACCGAATGATGAAATCGCTGTAAGCTTTCGTGGAGAAGTAATCGTCCGGTAGTTTATCTAATAATTTTCCGTTCCGCGTGAAGGTGAGATGCGGGTGCGCGGGATTCGGATATAACATGTTGCTCCAGTTGCTTCCGCCGCCTTGGAGCAAAGTGAAGTCGCGGTCGAACCCTTTCTTCGCTGGCCAACTGTTGGGCTCGACCCCCAGATGCCATTTGCCAGCCATATAGGTGTGATAACCAGCATCACGTAAAACACTGGCCACGCAGACGACGCGATCGTTGAGGTGCCCTTCGTAACCTGGTTTACCTTTTTGCTTCGTCCCGAGAAATTCTTCCATGTTGCCAAAGCCAGCCACATGATTGTCGCAGCCACTCAACAGCATCGACCGAGTAGGCGAACAGGTTGGGCCGACGCAGAAATTTGCCGCTCGTAACCCGCGTTGGGCGAGCGCATCGAGATTTGGCTTCTTAATTTCACCACCAAAGCAACCGAGGTCCGAGTAACCCATGTCATCGGCGACGATGAGCAGAATGTTCGGCTTAGTCTCCTCGACTGCCTGGGCGAAAGGCACAGTGCCAGCTGCCACTGCAATCAGGGCAACGGTCAAGCCTTTCAGAGTTGTGGCTCTCATATCTTTCATTGTGCCTGCTTTGCTCTCCAGACAGCAATGACAAAGTGCTAGCAACGAAGCCGCGATGACGCGCTTCACGTTCACGTTTTTTTTCGATTGCTTTTCTTCGCATCGCAGCATCGTGTCAGACGAGATCCTACATGAAAATTAGGCAATGCCTGACTATGCAAATTCACACGGATTTTGTAAAAGGCGCTTCCCTTTTAACCGACCCGAATCAGGTGGAGGAACTCTTCCTCTGGTAGGTTCTTTGTCTCTTGCGGGGACGCGGCAATCCTAACATCGATTTTACCTGATGTTAATCGCGATAACCACCAAGCGAACGAGAAAGAAAGGATAAGTAATGAGACTCAAGTTAGCCGGGCAAATGGGGACCGCGTTAGCGGTGATGATCGTCAGTCTCACTGGCGTTCGCGCAGCAGATCAAGTAAGCCACTACAACGGCTTTGTTTTGAACATACGAGATTACCTCGTGCCGCCGGACCTGGGTGTGTACGTCGGGTTCTATAATATTTTCTACACGACTGACGAGATTAATGATAGCAACGGCAACGGGATCAATTCCATCACTCTCCAGGGTCCCAGAGGCAGCGAGAAAATTAGCCTCTCGATTAGCGAGGACATGTACGCCATCTCGCCGATTCTCATTTGGTGACCCCTTGGAAACCTACCTGTATCCAATTGGATGGTATTAGGGTCGTGTTAGATGAGGCCTTCAACAGTGAGCTCGTCGGCCAAGGTCCATGGTAAGCCATGGCCAAAGCGCCGGCTTGAAGCTGAACTTTCCAGAGTCACACGTAATCCAACTAACTTGGACGCAAACAAAGATACACGCGATTCAGACATGAAAATAACACGAATGATGCCATTGGCGGCGATGTTGTGCGCCGCGTTCGTAACAGTCGCCGCGCAGGCAGTGGACCTGGCCTCCGCCAAGGCTTCGCCCGCGCAAGAAAAGAAACCCAATATCGTCTTCATCATCACCGACCAGCGGGCTTACCGGCTTTTCGCCGGGACGGATTATACACTGCCGGGAATGGATACGATTGCCAAGCACGGCGTCACGTTCCGAAACCATTACATCGCTTCGGCGATGTGTTCCCCGTCGCGCGCGGCGTTCCTCAGCGGCCGGCCACCGCAGGTCAATCACGTCATTGACCAAATGCAGTACCCCTTTGTGCCGAGCCTCAGCCCAAGCCTCCCCAACATGGGATCGGTGTTGAAGAAGCTTGGTTACAGGACGGCGTACTTCGGCAAGTTTGAAATGGATAAGGAAATCCTCAACCCCAAGCCAACGGTCAACTACAGCACGGTCGGCCAGCGCTACGGATTTGACGTCTTCAGCGCGGGTGGGGACATCGGCAGCGCCCCGCAGGACGGTTTTGACAACGATCCCTTCATCGCTGGCGAAGCCGTACGCTGGCTGCGCGCAAGCGCCCGCGAGGCGCGCCGAACTCGCCAGCCATTCTTCATGGTTGCCAGTCTCGTCAATCCGCACGACATCATGTTCGGGAATGGCAATGTCCCCGGACAACCCGCGGTTGAGAAAGGGGTCGTGCCATTTGTGCTGCCGCCTCTTCCACCCAGCTCGATTTACGAAAAGCAGTGGAAATTCACGCTTCCGCCAAGCCTAACGGAACAGCTGACCGCCCCCGGCATGCCTGGCGCGCTCTTGGAATACAAGAACGGGTGGGACGGATGGTCGGGAACTATTCCAACGGATCGGAAAGACATGTGGACCGTCTTTTACAATTACTATCTGAACTGCATTCGGGACGAAGACAGAAGTATCCAGCAGATTGTGGACGCCGTGAACGAAATGGATCTGTGGCGGGACACGGTCATTGTTTACACAGCGGATCACGGCGAGATGGGAGGGGCGCACGGCGGCCAGAAGGGCAAGGGGCCATTCTGCTACGAAGCCAACGCTCACGTGCCATTGGTCATAGCACATCCCGCTGGCAAAGCTGGCGTCACCTGCTCGGCACTCACCAGCCACTTGGATTTGGTGCCCACTTTCGTCGGCATGACCGGGGTACCGGAGGCGAGCCGGCCGGCGGACGTGAAGACGCTGCCCGGCCACGACTTCTCATCACTGCTCGCCGATCCTGAGAAAGCAGATGTGCATGCGGTGCGTCCCGCCGTCCTGTTCAACTACGTCGGGCCCAGTACTGTTGACGGCAATTACCTCACCAAGGTCATGTCCTCTCTCGCTACACGTCAACCTCCGCCACAGTTGTCCACGGCGAAGCTGGACAAACGCGGCTTTCTCTCTTTTGTCTTCGACGGACGCTACAAGTTCACCCGCTACTACGCACCGACCGCGTTCAATACGCCTCAGACGCTCGAAGAGATTTTAAAGAACAACGACGTGCAGCTTTTCGATCTGCAGAATGATCCCGACGAAGTGCACAATCTCGCGCTCGCGCCAGAAGAGAACAAAGAACTGATCCTGCGAATGAACAGCCTGCTGAACGATCTCATCGCCAAGGAAGTCGGCGTCAACGACGGTCGCTTTATGGCTCCTCTCCTTAACCCGAAATGAAAATTTTCCCGACCATTTCATCGGGGTCGGTCGCGCAGATGCATGTGAGAGTCCGCACGACATCATGTTGTCGGACTCGAATAAGGGCTCAGGACGTTTGTTGCGGCTGTGTCTGCGCAGCACAGTGTCAGGTCAAATGCGGCTCGATGTGCGCATCTCTTTGTAGCCTTCGCACTGGTTTGCCAATAGCGGCGTTGTCGGTCAGTCAAGAGGATCAAGCCGCCGCCGACCTGGCCAAGCAGCTTCAGAAACCACTTGCCAATCTGATAAGTGTTCCGTTCCAGAATTTAAAAGCTCCCTGCGTTTATGGAACTGGAGACGGCGATTCCAGTCATCAGACTTGCCATGAGTTTGTCCAGCGTATGGTGGTGTGATTCTTTCGTTTCCTAATCAATTCTGAATATCTTTGCATGTAATGTTGTCGGTGAAAGAAAGGCGAAAGCAGGGTAAGGAATTGCGTCGCAAAGTCGGGCGCAACCAGCACGCTGACTGGTCTTCAAAACAAGGAAGGAACGATCCGGTCGCGACAATTGTGGCGGCGAACAGCGATCGTCTGCAGTTTCTGATACCGATCAAGATGGGAAGAATGGCTGCCGGGCCGTTCGCGTTCTTCCGGGGAGCTGCGCCTTTAATGGCGGCTGATCTGGCCACGTTGCCAGTGACAGGCTTGGAAATGCAGATTTGCGGCGACGCGCACGTGCGCAACCTCGGGGCTTATGCAGCGCCCGAGGGACACCTGTTATTCGACATCAATGACTTTGATGAAACGATCACAGGACCGTGGGAATGGGATCTAAAGCGACTTGCCACGAGTCTGGTGCTCGCCGGGCGCGACGCGCACGAAGGTAACAGTGTCTGTCGGGACAGTGTTGAAGAGATGGTCTGCAGCTATCGAACGTCGATGAATCGTTTCGCTGCAATGACCGTGTGTGATCTAGCCAGGGTGGAGATTCGTCGCGGCGAGAGAGGGACGCCAGTGCATGCGGTCTTGCAAAAGGCGAGTCGCGTCACGCCGATAGAGACATTGAAAAAGCTGGCCGTCGCTGGCCCGCGCACGAGCCATCGTTTTCACGATACTCCGCCGGTATTGCGACACGTGGACGCGAAAACGCGCAGTCAGATCGTGGGCGCTTTACCTGAATACCTAAAGACCATTTCCCCGAGCCATCGATGGATACTGCATGCCTACGAGCCAGTCGATGTAGCGTTTAAAGTTGTGGGAACCGGCAGCGTTGGGACGCGCGATTACGTCGTCCTTTTTTTCGGGCGTGGCGTTCAGGACCCGCTCATTCTTCAGGTTAAAGAGGAACTGCCTTCCTGTTATGCGCCTTACCTTCGTCGGCCAGCGAAACATGAGGGACGGCGTGTCGCCGAGGGCCAACAGAGAATGCAAACCGTGGCAGATCCGTTTTTAGGCTACACGACAATCGATGGCCGGGATTTTCTGGTGCGACAGCTTTCTGATCACAAAGCGTCAATTGATCTTGCTAATCTCCGGGGAACGGCCCTGCTCGAATACGCAGTTGTATGCGGAGAGCTCCTAGCCAAAGGGCACGCGCGAACTGGCCACCCCAATGCAATCGCGGGTTATTGCGGAAACTCGAACCAGCTGGACAAGGCCATAGCAAGATTTGCCAAGGCTTACGCCGATCAAACGGAAAAGGATTTCCACGCGTTCAAGAAAGCAATAGCCAGCCGCAGAGTGCGCGCGGTATTTGGGAAGTAGCGCGATAGGGATCGTCGACGTCGGTCCGAAATTAGCGGAGCAAATGATTGTAATATGCAATCGTGATGGATTCGAATCGCAACTAATGCGATGTTGCTACGAGTCGTCCCGATTTGATTAAATCAATTCCTAGCGCCGAGCATTATGAACCGAAGACACATTAAGTGGCTTCCGATTGGCGCAGCGCTTCTTTTCATCGCCTATCAGTATTTCAGCTCGGAAAAATTTGTGAATCCAGAAACGGGTCGCAAGAGCCACGTCGCCTTGTCGGTTGAGCAGGAGTCCGCGCTAGGCCTGCAGAGCTACCAGCAGATCCTCGCCCAATCCCAGATCATCGATTCGGGACCGGACCTGGAAAGAGTCCAGCGCGTCGTCCAGCGCCTGGCCGCTGCAACAGGAGCTGCTGGAAAAGATTTCGATTGGCGCGTGTCGCTTGTGCAAAGCGATCACGTGAATGCGTTTTGTCTTCCGGGCGGGAAGATTGTTGTCTACACTGGGATCCTTCCGGTTGCGAACAGTGACGCGGCGCTGGCAACAGTGCTCGGTCATGAGATGGCGCATGCCACTTCGCGTCATGGAGCGCAGCGCGTTTTTGAGCAGAACCTCGCTCAAACCGCGATAGCGGGCGTCGCCGGCTCGCTTTCGGACATGGATTACCAAAAGCAGGTAGCAATAATGAGCGCGTTCGGTGCCGGCGCGCAATATGGCGTACTCATGCCGTTTAGTCGCAACCACGAATCGGAAGCCGATCACATTGGACTTATTTATATGGCGCGCGCCGGATACGATCCGCGCGAAAGCATCACTTTTTGGCAACGAATGGAACAGGCCAATCCCGCACAGCCTCCGGAGTTCCTCTCCGATCATCCGTCGCATGGCACCCGCATTCAACAGTTGGAAAGCTGGATGCCGCAGGCGCTCGAAGAATACAACCGCGCCCAAGCGCGGTAGGTCGTTCGAAACTGGATTGCGCAGCCCTAAATGTCTTGATTCGTTTGGTGTGGGCAACCAGCTGAGTAAGACCAAAGTCCAATAGTCTCGAGGTTCGATCTGTTCGATCATAACGGGTCGGATCGACGGATCGCGCTTTGTTCGTTATGAAAACGAAACTCACTAGGACTGAGAAGAATTCCCCGCTCTGGCTCACTGCCGTGGAAACGCGGTTTTATGCGGCCGTTTTCAGGCGAGAACACTTCTAACAGAACTGAGAGAAAGGATTATCATGACTGTTGGCAAAATCATTGTCTGGTTGATCGTCGGCGCGCTGGCTGGGACACTGGCCGGACGCTTGATGACGCTTAGCAAGCGAGGCTTTGGATTCTGGACCAACATGGGGATTGGAATGATTGGTGCGCTGGTAGGCGGATTTCTTTTTTGGTTATTCCACATCGATCTGGGTCTGGCCGAGATCAAGATCACGTTTGAGGACCTGATCTCGGGCTTTGTCGGTTCCTTGCTGTGTATCATTGTCTGGCGATTGATCCGCAGAGGAGCTGGAGAAAAAGAGCCGAATAAGCTATAGGGCCAGGTCGAATGGGTCTACGATCGCAAACCCAACGTCGGCAGACTCGACAAAGCTTGGGACGAAGCCGTGGCCAAAGACTGGATCGTCATCAGCATGAAAGACGATTGGAACACGATTTTCCCGCGCACCGGCCCCAGGCAATAAGGTTTGTCACCTGGTTGTAACAATTACATGATTGTAATCCGAAGAAATGCGGACGTAGCATCGGCATAATTTATCGAGGAGGTAGAACCGCTGTGGATCCAACTGAAACACTGGAGGCGCTCAGCCGGACTTTACTCGACTCGGCGCTCGATTGCATCATCACCATGGATGCGACTGGGCGGGTTCAGGAGTTCAACCCCGCTGCTGAGCGAGTATTCGGCTTTACCCGCAGTGAGGCAGTTGGCAAAGAGCTCGCTGAACTAATCATCCCGCCAAGACTTCAAGAGAGACACCGACAAGGGCTGGCTCGTTATCTTAAAACTCGCGAAGGCCCGTTAATTGGAAAGTTAATCGAAATCGAGGCGCTGCATCGCGATGGTAGCGAGATTCTGGTAGCGCTTGCGATTAACGCAACCCAGGTCAATGGGTCACCGATTTTCACTGCCTACTTACGCGATATCACCGAGCGAAAACGCGCCGAAGAAACAAACCGTCGCCTGGCTGCCATTATTGAATCTTCTGGGGATGCGATCATAAGCAAAGATCTTGATGAAATAGTTACGAGTTGGAACAAAGAGGCGGAACGGCTTTTTGGCTACAGCGCTGATGAAATTATCGGCAAACCGATCACCGTTCTGGTTCCGCCCAATCGCCGCGATGAAGAGCTGGGAGTTATCGAACGGCTACGCCAAGGCGAGCGTGTCCTTCGCTACGAGACGGTTTACCTTCGCAGGGACGGCGCCGCGCTCGATGTTTCGCTGGCAGTTTCGCCAATCAGAGACGAGACCGGGAACATTATCGGCGCGTCAAAAATCGCCCGGGACATCGCCGGACGTGTTCGAACTGAGCGCAGACGCGCCACCCAGTACGCGGTTACAAACCTGCTTGCTGCCTCATGGACGCTGGCCGAAGTGGCCACTGAACTTTTGGAAGCAATGGCTACGAGTGGGGATTGGGCATACGCTGCAATCTGGACTTACGACGAGACAGCCCGCGGATTGCGCTGCCGGAACGTATGGCATGAAGCGTCAGAGCGAGTGAAAAAGTTCTCTGACTTATCTCTCGTAATTACCCTTCCCGAAGGCCAGGGCCTGCCAGGACGTGTTTGGAATTCAAAGCAACCAACGTGGGTCTACGACGTTACCTGCGACCCAAACTTTCCCCGAGCTCCGTATGCGGCGGCAGCGGATCTGCGGGGTGGATTTGCTTTTCCTCTTTTCTTCCACGGTGAGATCGACGGCATAATGGAATTGTTCAGCCATAACGTGGTCGAGCCGGACCAAGATTTGCTGCAGATGGTTGAGGCGCTCGGCAGCCAGATCGGCCTCTTCATCGAGCGAGGCAGAATCGTCCAGGAGTTGGAACGCCAAAAGAAAAACGCAGGGGCTGCAAGTACAGCAAAAAATCGATTCCTGGGGCTGTTAAGCGAGAAGTTGCGCGCGCCGCTTGCACCTGTGCTGAACTGGGCCGGCACAGTTGCGGAACAATCCGACCTCAAGCCGGACGTCCAGCAAGGATTAAAAATGGTCTGCGGTAATGTCGAACTTCAGATGCGCTTGATCGAAGATCTGCTCGATCTTACCCGCATCGCGCGCGGGCAATTGACGTTGCAATTGCGCCAGGCCAGCGCGCATGAGCTTCTGCAGTCTGCCCTTGAGATGGTGCGCAATGAGATTGAACAACGACATCTCACGTCTGTCGTTTCGCTCACGGCATCTCGACATGAGTTGATCGCAGATGCACCTCGCTTGCAGCAAGTTTTCTGGAACCTTTTACGCAACGCATACAAATTCACTCCCGAAAACGGCACGATCTCTGTGCGGTCGTACAATCCCAGCCCAGGAAGGATCACCATCGAGATCAGCGACAATGGCATCGGCATCGAACCACAATTTATAGAAAGAGTCTTTCACGCCTTTGAACAAGCCGATTCGAAAAGCGAAGGACTTGGCCTCGGTCTCGTAATCAGTAAAGCCATCATTGAAATGCATGCCGGCACCATTCGTGCTCACAGCGACGGCTTGGGGAAAGGCGCAACTTTTGTTATCGAATTGCCTATTCGCCGGTCAACCGGATGAGACCTGGGAAGGAAGCCGTGGCCAAAGGCTGGATCGTCATCAGCATGAAAGACGATTGGAAAACCATTTTTCCACCGACGAATGAAGCGTCGCCTGCGCCCTAACGGTAGCTAAAACATCTAGAAACAACCAGATCCGGAGATAGCGAACCATTCCCAATCATCCCTGGCCAGATCCGCTCGCGAGCAGCGAAAACGACCGTCCCGCCTGCTGTCTACCGCGGCCGTAGGAAAGATCGCAGCGTTTGCGAAGGCTGTTCGCCGAAAAGTTTGCGATACGCCTCGGAGAAGCGTCCGAAATGTTCGAAACCGCAGGCGAGCGCGGTATTGGTGATGCTGCCTCTCCCCGACGCGTCGTGGTTTCGCAGCATCGTGCGAGCCTTGTGCAGCGAGAGGTATTGAAACCACGCCTTCGGGCTCACTCCGAGAGCTTCGTGAAAATACAGCTCGAGGTTGCGCTCGGACATGCCGAGGCATTTGCAGAGTTGCATGCTAGAAGGGCCTGCCAACGAGGTTGCGCATGGTCGAATCGGCGCGCCGCATGACCTCATAGCGATGAGCGGCGCGGCGCCGGATCGCGTTCGCCGTCGATGGCTCAGCCGTGGCGATCGCTTCCACATAAGCGCCGACCACCAATTCGCTCGCAGCCTCTGCATCCCGGAAAAGCGAGACGCTGTTCGAGTTGGGCTGAAGAGACCGGACCAATCGCGTCAGCCGGTCGAAGGCTCCGGGATCGACGTGCAGATGCTCCATCGTACCCGGGCTTGATAGCGGAAGTTCCTGACCTAGTCGTTTCTGCGCCTCAGCTTGCAGCCTTTCACGCTTCACGGTTAACCCCGTCCAGCGACCGCCCGGCCCGGCTCGGTAGAAGACGTCCCCTTCTTCGTAATAGAGTTGGAGGTCACCGCGACCTGTCGATGAGCCGTTGATCCAGGTTGGGATGCGCTCGCCGATCGCGATCCCAATGCAGATGCTCCCCGGTGCAAACTGTCCGCGCGCGACGACGGGAAAGTCATAGTGGCCGCGGTCGAGGGAGAAAGCCGGCCCATGAAATTGTTCGATCTCGGCACGGCCGCGTTGTCCACCAATGATTATATGTTCGAGATTCGCCCGGTCGATGACTTCCTTAAACTGCTCGGCTTCAATCTCCCGAAACTCGAGCCGGTGGTAACGAATTCCCGAGAACATGACGACCGTTGGAAGTGTCGAAACGCAAGAGGCTTAAGTCGAGTCATTTTTTCGGAAAGTGGATAGTAGGTCTGGCAGTATTGTCATACGCTGCCTGACAGACCGATCCGTCTGTCGGCGGACGGTTGCTCAACCGTAACAACCAACCAACAACAACTCATTATGCACAAATCCAGCATATACTTTTCCGCACAAAGAGTTACGAAGGTGCTGCCCTTTGCCTTCGCTGCCGCACTGGCCTTCGTGGTCAGCACCGACTCCGCGTTCGCGCAGGCCAAGAAACCAAACATCGTCATCATATGGGGTGACGACATCGGCCAGACCGATATCAGCGCCTACTCGATGGGACTAATGGGCTTCAGGACGCCGAACATTGATCGCATCGCCAAGGAAGGTGTGATCTTCACCGACTAGTACGCCGAGCAAAGCTGCACGGCGGGGCGCTCCTCGTTCATCACCGGCCAATGCGGCCTGCGCGCCGGCAACACCAAAGTCGGCATGCCTGGCGCCGCGCAAGGCCTCCAGGCCCGCGACGTGACCATCGCCCAGTTGCTCAAGGCCCAGGGCTACGCCACCGCTCAGTTCGGCAAGAACCATCTCGGTGACCGGAATGAGCATCTGCCCACTGTCCACGGCTTCGATGAATTCTACGGCGCGCTCTACCACCTGAACGCCTCCGAAGAGCCGGAACTGCCGGACTACCCGAATCCCAAGGACTTCCCGAATTTTCTTGCCAAATTCGGACCGCGCAACGTGCTGGATTGCAAAGCGACCGACAAAGACGACCCGACCGTTGATCCCCGCTTCGGCAAGATCGGCAAGCAGACCATCAAGGACGCCGGTCCGCTGACCAAGAAGCGAATGGAGACCTGTGATGACGAGTTCGCCGAGCGATCAGTGGACTTCCTCAAGCGCCAGAAAGCCGCGGGCAAGCCCGTGTTTCTCTGGGTGAATTTCACCCACATGCACCTTCGCACGCACACCAAGCCCGAGAGCATCGGTCAGGCTGGCCGCTGGCAGAGCCCTTACCACGACACCATGATCGATCACGATAAGAACGTCGGCACGGTGCTCAAAGCGCTGGATGATCTCGGCATGGCGGACGACACCATCGTCATGTATTCGACGGACAACGGCCCGCACATGAACACCTGGCCGGATGGCGCCATGACGCCGTTCCGCAGCGAAAAGAACTCGAACTGGGAGGGTGCCTTTCGCGTACCTTGCATGATCAAATGGCCCGGCCACATCAAACCCGGCACCGTTGAGAACGGCGTCGTGTCCCACCTCGACATGTTGCCCACGCTGCTCGCGGCGGCGGGCGTTCCCGATGTGAAGGACCAGCTCCTCAAGGGCATGAAAGCTGGCGACACGACCTTCAAGGTGCATCTCGACGGCTACAACGTGCTGCCACTCCTGACCGGCCAGACGAATGAGAGTCCGCGCAAGGAGTTCTACTACTTCAATGATGACTCCGACCTGGTCGGGTTGCGCTACGATAACTGGAAGTTTGTTTTTGCTGAACAACGCGCTCCGGGAACGTTGCGGATATGGGAGGAACCGTTCACACCCCTGCGGTTTCCGAAGCTCTTCAATCTGCGGACCGATCCGTATGAACGGGCGGACATCACGTCGAACACGTATTTCGACTGGTGGTTCGACCATGCCTATATCTGTGTGCCGGCGCAGGCCATCGTCGGAGAGTTCCTCGAAACGTTTAAGGAATTCCCGCCGAGCCAGAAAGCCGGCAGCTTCAGCGTGGACCAAGTCCTAGCAAAGCTGAAGGAAGGCGCAGCCGACAGCAAGTAACGCCGCGCTGCAAAGAGGAGTTCGACCAGGGACCCTTCTGTGGAGCGGGACCTGTTTAATGATCACGCCATGAAGCCCGGTGACGCTTCACCTGACCCTGACGCAAGGTCACTTTCCCTGGTTTTGGGTGGACCTCTCTATCAGCTTTTCCTTCGCTCCCGGCTGGCTCGACCTCCGATGGAATTGCTGCATCGGCGGATTATCGCGCTGGTCCTGATCACCTGGCTTCCGCCAGCTGTCCTCACGTTGATTGAAGGGAACGCATCGGGAGGAGTTGCTGTTCCATTCTTTAAACACCTCGCGATTCACGTTCGTTTTCTGATTTCACTGCCGCTGCTTATCATGGCGGAAACGGTTGTCCACCACGGTGTCATGAATGCGGTTACACAATTCTCGAGTCGTGGCCTGATCGCTCCCGAAGCTCAAAGTCGTTTTGATGCTGCGATAGCGTCAGCAGCGAAACTACGAAACTCGGTCGTCGCGGAACTTGTCCTTCTGATCTTGGCCTGGACGGTCGGCTACAGCATATGGAAACAACACGCGCTGGGCCGGGATTCCTGGTACGGTGGCCATGGGACCCCTTACACTCTTGCGGGCCTTTGGTACGTTTTCGTTAGTCTGCCACTCTTTCGATTCATTCTGGCGCGCTGGGGATTTCGGCTCCTGATTTGGTACCGGTTTCTCTGGAGTGTATCTCGTCTCCCGTTGCGGCTTGACGCGCTGCATCCGGATCGCGCCGGAGGTTTGGGCTTTTCTTGGGCAGACCCCGTTCGTGTTCATGCCGGTGTTCCTCGCGCAGACTTGCCTGCTGTCAGGAAAAATTGCGGATCATATTTGGCACGACGGAGCGAAACTCCCGCAATTCAAATTGGAGATTGTCGCCATTCTCCTGGTTCAAGTGCTGCTAGGATATTTTCCTTTGCTATTCTTCGCTCCCCAGCTAGTGCGCGCCCGCCTCATAGGACTACGCGAGTACGGGGTTGTGGGAATGAATTATGTCACTGCATTTCGGCAGAAATGGATTACCTCAACGACTGAAGAAAAGGAGCCGCTGCTGGGGACCGCCGATATCCAATCACTGGCCGACCTGGGCAACAGTTTCGAGATAATCCAGGGAATGAATTTGTTGCCTTTCAGCAACAAATCGGTTATGCGGCTGGCGATTATCCTGGTGTTGCCGATCTTGCCGCTCCTCTTGACCATGATCCCGTTATCTGAAATCATCGACCGCATTCTCAACATGGCCTTTTGAGGTGAATGCAGAGACCAAACGATTAATCGAAGCTAGCGAAGGGATCGTATGTTGGAAGGGCCGGGGTCAGTATGCCATGAAATCCATTCTGCCTCGACGTTGACCGGATGTGAGAACTTGAAGATGGTGAAATAATCGTTTCCCTTCTACCTAATGACACCGACTCGTAAAGAACGCCGGGTCGCGGGCAAAGCACTGCGCGATAAGTGCGCGAAGGATGTACACGCGACATGGAAACCGCATGCCAAGCGGCGTGATCCAGTCGAATTGCTTGTCGAATCCGCGGCGAACCGAATGCCGCAGCTCGTGCCGATTCGTTACGGACGTATGATGCAATCGCCTTTCGCGTTCTATAGAGGTGCGGCGGCGATCATGGCTGCGGACCTTGTGCACACGCCGGTCACCGGCATCCGGGTGCAGGCCTGCGGTGATTGTCATCTGCTGAATTTCGGCGGTTTTGCCACGCCCGAGCGGAACGTCGTCTTTGACATCAATGATTTCGACGAAACGCTGCCCGCGCCGTGGGAGTGGGACGTAAAGCGGCTGGCGACTAGCTGCGTCATCGCGGGCCAGCACAATGGCTTCAACAAGGCCGACGCGCGCGAGATGGCGGTGCGTTGCGTCGAAGGTTATCGCCAGCACATCCATGACTTCGCTCAGATGAGCCTGATGGAACGCTGGTATGAGCGTGTCAGGGCGGACGATATTTTCGGCGCGATTCGCTCAAAAAAGTGGCGGAAGCAAGTGGAGGCGCGGATCGCGAAAGCGGCTGCGCGCACGGTGCTCGAGGATGATTTCCCAAAGCTCGCCAGCGTCGATGGCGGTAAACCGCGCATCAAAGACAACCCACCGCTCATCTTCCACGAGACGATCCGCGGCGCGGAGGAATATGCCGACGCCGTAAACGTTGCGTTCCGCAAATACCGCAAGACGCTCAGTGACGATCATCGCGAGCTGCTAGATCGTTTCGAGATGAAGGACATCGCCTACAAAGTGGTCGGCGTGGGCAGCGTCGGTACGTATTGCGCCATCCTGCTGATGATGGCCGCTAGCGACGACGCGCTCTTTCTACAGGTGAAGGAAGCGCGCGAGAGTGTGCTAGAGCCTCATGCCGGAAAGAGCCACTACGCCAACCGCGGCCACCGCATCGTGGCGGGCCAGCGGCTCATGCAGTCCGCGAGCGACATTTTCCTCGGCTGGACGGAGGAGAGCGGCCGTCACTATTACGTCCGCCAGCTCCGCGACATGAAAATCAAGCCCTTGGTTGATGGTATGGATGTTACCCAGCTGGGCCGCTACGCGGAATGGTGCGGCTGGGCGCTGGCTCGCGCTCACGCAAAATCGGGTGATGCCGCATTGATCAGCGGTTACCTCGGGTCAAACTCTCGCTTTGATAAAGCCGTGGCCAAATTTGCGCTCGCTTACACAGAGCAGAACGAGCGCGATTTTAAAGCACTGCTCAAGGCGATCCGTGACGGTCGAATCCAGACGCTGGAAGGATGAAATGCGGACGCCCGCTTTCAACTGTCAGAGTGGCAATATGAAGGCCGCAAATTCATGGCAGCGAAGCTTTCGGCGCCGACCGCGCCTGGACCATTCTTCGCGGCCCGTCTAACACTACGAAGTAGCAACCGATTTTCTCAAAATAAGCGGCCATCCTTTCTTCTGTTATTTGAAATGAAAGCATTGCCCAAGAAGACATTCGATTTCACGAATAAGGTCGCGCTGGTCACTGGCGGCAGCAGCGGCATTGGTAGGGCCACATCGCTTCTCTTTGCTCAATACGGCGCAAAGGTTGTGATCGGCGACATCAATCCTGCAGGTGCAGAGACGGTGGAGACGATCAAAAGAGAAAAGGGCGAGGCGATTTTCGTGCAGAGCGACGTGCGCGACCCGCAACAAGTGCAAAATCTCCTAGCCACAGCGGTTAAAACATTCGGTCGTTTGCATTGCGCTTTTAACAACGCCGGCGTTCTGCCGCCGATGGCACCTCTGGCTGAGACAGAAGAATCGACTTTCGATCAAACCTTTGCTGTGGATGTGAAGGGAGTATTTCTCGCCATGAAGTACGAAATTCAGCAGATGCTGCAGACCGGCGGCGGCGCGATTGTGAACAACGCTTCGATTGCCGGAATGATCGCCGAGCGTGGCATCAGTGCGTACGTGGCAGCAAAACACGCCGTGATTGGATTGTCGAAAGCAGCTGCGATCGAATACGCCAGCGAGGGAATTCGCATCAATGCCCTGGCGCCTGGATTAGTCGAAACGCCCATGACGAAACATTGGTTCGACAATCCTGAAATGCGCGGGTTCTTTCTGGCGAATTCCCCCATCGGTCGCTTCGCTCAACCGGAAGAGGTTGCTGCCATGGTCCTTTTTTTGTGCTCAGACCTCGCTTCCTTCGCCGTCGGTCAAACCTTTGCCATCGACGGCGGCTACACGGCTCGTTAGGGCGAAGGGTGTCCGACGGTCGTTGGACTAAAGTCTTATAGTCGTTTGGCCTGATTTTGCGGATCGTGAGATGGGCCGGTTTCAACCGCTCGCGTTTTCACGTCCATGAAAAACAAACCCATCTTTTTCGCACTCACTTTGATGCTGGCCAGTCACACGTTCGCCGAAAGTTTTTCGGCGGAGGAGCTGAATCATCGCACGATCGAGCAGCGCGCCGTTGAAGCTGTCATCTGGGGCATGCCGGCGGTCAACTTCGACCGTCTGCTGCAGGCGGCAATTCAAAACGGCGGCGCGGCCAATCAGGTGATCTACTGGTCGCGGCCGGTGAACTCGAAGAACCAGACGCTCACGCCCAACCCCGACACGATTTACTTCAACCCGTTCTACGACACGACCAATTGGCCGATGGTGCTTGAAATCCCGCCAGCCGAAGGAGACTCCTCCATCACTGGTAGCGTCGATGACGCGTGGCAGAATGCGTTGGAAGACGTCGGGCCAGCGGGCGTCGATAAAGGCAAAGGTGGCAAGTACCTCATCACGCCGCCGGGCTACGACGAAAAGGCGCCGCAAGGCTACATCGTGTTGCCCTCGGACACATATCAGGGCTTCGCGATCCTTCGATCGAACTTTAAGAGCGGCAGCGACGCGGACATCGCAGCCGCGGTCGCGTACGGCAAACGGATCAAATTCTATCCATTGAGCGGACAGTCAGACAAGACTGTATTCATTGACGCGTACGACAAGGTGTACGACGCCACGATCCCGTATGACGCCAGCTTCTTCGAATCGCTACATCGTTTTGTGCAAGTCGAACCATGGCTTACCCGCGACAAGGTGATGATCGACATGCTGAAGACAATCGGCATCGAGAAGGGCAAGCCGTTCAATCCGGACGAGAAAACGAGATCGATTCTTGACGCCGCCGCGCGCGAGGCCCATGCCTACGTCGATGCGCAGTATGAGGCGAACTTCAATTCGCCA
>Ga0306920_100005165_pt1 | contig 16832 bp, 11 predicted proteins | sample flu12Cox44000170_FD_204666 | JGI IMG/M metagenome (GOLD analysis project Ga0306920, IMG submission 204666) | Lab enrichment of tropical soil microbial communities from Luquillo Experimental Forest, Puerto Rico - flux4day.12C.oxic.44.000.170 (v2)... | ecosystem: Environmental > Terrestrial >... | reverse complement strand
GACGTGCGTCGCGCGGCGGTGCACCCAGCGCTGCACCGCCGCCTGGCGCGGCGTCTCGAACGCGTCGACGTTGCGCTTCGCGACCGCCACCACCGGGACGCGCAGCACGCGGCCCACGAGCACCGCGTAGAGATTCGGGCCGAAGAGATAGCCATGGATCACGTCGGGGCGGAACCGCTGCGCGGCCAGCCACAGCCGCGCGAGCCCGAGGAGCCCGGCCGCGCCATAGATGCGCCGTCCGACTCCGAGGTCCCGGATCGGCCAGCCGAGGCGCTCGACGGCCGGCAGGAATTGTCCCTCGCGCTTCAGGCACGCGATCTCGACGTCGAACCGCGCGCGATCGATCCGGCTCCACAGCTCGAGCAGGTGGCGCTCGGCGCCGCCGGCGACGAAGTTGCCGACCACGAACAGCACGCGCACGCGCGCGGCGCTCACGACGCGGCCTCGGCGGCGCGCCGCCAGCCGTCGAATGCGCCCGCGAGCTCCGCGCCCGCGAGCCGCGCGGAGAATTCCCCGAACGGTCCGCGGCAGCCGCCTTCGGTCCACGCGCGGCGCGGCAGCTCGAACGGCGCCGCGCCCGGGATCACGTCGCCGCGGAGCGTCGTGACCGCGTACGCGAGGCCGTGGCGCGTGCACGCGGCGACGCTCGCGGCCGAGTAGTCGCCGCCCGGGTACGCGAGCCCGCGGCAGCGCACGCCGAGGCGCCGCGCGATGAGATCGACGGAGCCGCCGATCTCGGCGTCCTGCCGCTCGGGCGAGAGCAGCGAGAGAAACGGGTGCGTGAGCGTGTGCGCGCCGACCTCCATGCCGCGCGGCTCGAGCCCGGTGAGCTCGTGCCACTCCGCGAGCTCGCACGCGGGTTCCCCGGGGACCGACAGCCGGTCCGAGAGCTCGTGCAGGCGCCGGTCCTGGGCTTCGGGCGCGCTGCGCAGCATCGGCAGCAGGAGCTCGAGCGCCGCGCGCCGTTCGCCTCTGGTCGAAAGCCGCGCGCGGACCGCACGACCGTCGAACGTCCAGTCGAGGTCGGTCCCGCCCGCGTGCTCGAGCCGGTGCGCGAGCCGGTCCCACCATGGCGCGGTGCGCGACTCGATCAGGCCGGCGGCGAGATAGAACGTGGCGCGCGCGCCGCGCCGCTCGAGCGCGGGAACTGCGAGCGCGACGTTGTCACGGTAGCCGTCGTCGAAGCTGAACGCGACGCGCATCCCGTCGCGCGCCCCGCGCAGCCAGGCGAGCCCTTCCGCGACCGTGACAGGCGTGAATCCGAGGGCACCGAGCAGATCGAGCTGGCGCTCGAGCGTGGCGACGCCGACGCCGAGGCGGTAGAGCGGCTGCTGGCCTTCCGCGTACACGCGATGGTGCCGCACGATCGCGAGCCGCGGTCCCGGGGGGGCGGTGCGCGGCAGAAAGCTCAACAGCCAGCGCAGCCAGCGGCTCACGCCGCGGCCCCGGGCCGGTCGAGCAGCGCATCGTTCACGAGGGCGCCGAGCATGAAGAAGTTTCCGGTGATCAGGATCGAGAAGAATCGATCGCCGAAGAGGCATGAGAGCGCGAGCGCGATCGTCGCGGCGCTGAAGCCGAGCGCGAGCTGCCGGTCGAACCGGCTGCGGGCCGCGCGCATCGCAGCCTCCGACATCTGCACGCATCGCACCAGCAAGGCGATGAAGAGCAGGAGCCCGAACAATCCCATCTCCGCGAGGAAGCGCAGGTAGGTGTTGTGCGAGGTGTCCTTGACCTCGACGCCCAGCTCCTGGCCGGTCTCGGGCAGCACGTCCATGAGCCCGTTGAATCCCACCCCGTCGAGCGGATGATTCGTCACGACCTGCCCGATCGCGTGCCACGTGTCGATCCGGATCTGCGCCGACCCTTCGAGCTTCGCCTCGTCATCCTCGGACTCGACGCGCGAGCCGGTCACGCGGTCGACCACGTAATCGGGCGCCCAGAGCGGCGAGGTCAGCAGCACCGCGACCAGCGCGAGCGTGAGGATGCGCGAGCTGCGCAACCCGACGTACAGCACCGCGACCGCGAGCGCGAGGAACGCGCCGCGCGACACCGACAGCAGCACGCCGACGCTTCCGAGCACCACGGCGCCGGCCAGGATCAGCTTGCCGATCCAGCGCCGCGTGCCGAACAGCAGGGCGGCGGTGTACGCGGTGAACATGGAGAGGAACGCGCCGAGCTCGTTCGGCTGCCCGAACGAGCCGAGCGCGCGCTGACCCTTGCCGTTGCGCCCGTAGAGGATCGTGACCACCGCCTCGGCGAGCAACCCGAGCGCGATCGCCCACGCCATGCGGCGGCGCGCCCGCTCTCCGCGCACCATCGCGAGGCCGATGAAATACACCGCGTACGTCATGCTGCAGCGCACCAGCGCCCACACCGCCTCGCCGACGTGATAGCCGTAGCCGGTCGGGAACGCGCCGCCGCGCACGATCGACAGCGCGGTCAGGCCGAACAGGAGGCCGATGACGACGCCGAGGCGGCTCGGACGGAACACGTCCTCCTGACGCATCATGCGTCCCACCGCCCACACGCCGAACACCGCGAACAGCAGGATGTTCAGCACGTTGACGCCCGGAATCGGAATGCGCGGCATCCAGGACAGGAACGGCGTCACGATCGGAAGCGCGGTCAGTCCGATGATCGGCTGCGAGAGGATCGCGCCGATGCCGGCGAGCCCGAGCAGCACCTTGACGATGCGGTGCGGATCCTGGTGGAAGCGGTAATCGAGCAGCGTGAACAGCGCGATCATGCCGACCGCGACCACGACCGAGCCCGCCACGACGAGTCCGATCGGGAACGCCTGGGCCTGGCGGCGGGCGGCCTCGCGGACCTCGCGGAGCGTGGAGTCGCCGGCCGGCGCGGGATTCGTGCTCACGGCGTCCTCCCCGAGGCCGCGCGCGAGCGATCCTCGCGCGCCGCCTCGCCCGGCGCCGTCGTGGTGTTGCGCAGCACCACGCGGCGCACCGCCTTCATGGACGCGGCGCTGCGATTCGCCCAACCCTGGCGGCGGAGCAGCGCGAGCCACGACTCCGGCAGCAGGCCGGCGAGCGTCGCGAGCGCGACCGGCACGCGCCGCTCGGGCAGGCGCCAGGCCGCGAAGAAATGCGCGCGCGAATCCGCGCGCCGTCCCTCGCGCAGCGCGCTCACGCCGAGCTTGAAGTGCGACAGCGCGGCGCGCCGGCGGGCGGCGCGGCGCAGCGCGGGCGCGAGCGTGACATCCGCCGCGAGCCGCTCGAACAGCGCCACGTCGCCGTTCAGGCGCGCTTCGATCTGGCGCGTGAGCCCGCCCGGGCGGTGCTGGTAGCGCACCAGCGCGCGGCGCGACGCCGTGGCCGGCCAGCGGCGCGCGAGGCGGATCCAGAGGTCCACGTCCTCCGCGTGGCTCAGCGCGGGATCGAACCCGCCGACCGCCTCGAGCGCCTCGCGCCGCACCACGACCGACGAGGTGAGAACGAAGTTCACCTCGATCAGCTCCGCGACCGGCTGCCCGCTCCAGTGCTCGGGCAGCTCGGCGTAGGTTTCGAGCCACGACAGCCGCGTCTCGCCCTCCAGGGTGCGGAACGCACCGTCGCTGAAGAACCAGGCCGCCGCCGGCGCGGCCGCGAGCGCGTCGGCCGCGGTCGCGAGCTTGCCGTCGAACCACAGATCGTCCGCGTCGAGGAACGCGATCCACGCGCCGCGCGCGGCGCGCCAGCCGGCATTGCGCGCCGCCCCGGCGCCGCCGAACGCGCCGCGCAGGACGCGCACGGCCGGCTCGCCGGGCGCGCGGGCGCCGAACACGCGCTCGACCGCATCGCCGGTTCCGTCGCGCGAGCGATCGTCCACCACGATCACCTCGAGCGGCGCGCGCGTCTGTGCGAGGGCCGAGCCCGCCGCCTCCAGCACGTCGGGCAACCCATCGTGCGCGGGAATCACGACCGAGACGTCGAATGCGCTCATGACGCACCGCCTTCCACCTCGAGGCGCTTGACGGGCGGACGGCGCCGGCTGCGCGTCACCGCCTGCTTGAGCCACGGGGATCGCATCAGCGCCGGCAGCGCGCCGGCGGGCGAGATCGCGCCGCACAGCGCCAGCGCGCGGCGCGGCAGCGGCCCGCCGGCCGCGGCGCGCCACAGCCGCGCGCGCCCCTCGGCGACGCGCCCGCTCCGATAGCAGTGCAGCGCGAGCTCGAACTCGAGCGCCGCGGCGCGCTCGGCGGCGCTGCCGCGCACGGCCGGGCGCTGGCCGAGACTGCCGTGCTCGATCCGGCGCATGATGGCGAGATCGTCGCGCGCCCGGTCCTCGAGCCGCCGCGACAGCTGCCCGGGGTGATACAGGTACTGGACCAGCCGGTCGCTCATCAGCCCACACGGGTAGCGCGCCGCGACGCGCAGCCACAGGTCGTAATCGTGCGAGTAGACGATCGCGGGGTCGATCCCGCCGACCGCGGCGTAGGCGTCGCGATGCAGCAGCACGGAGCTCATGAGCGGGAAGCAGCGCTGGAGCAGTGCGGGAAAGAGATCGCCGGTCAGGTCGCGCACCGGCTGGAAGTAGTCCGAGAGCCACGACTCGCGGATCACGCCCTCCGCCGAGACGAACGCGCCGTCCGACGACAGCCACCGCAGCTCGGGATGACGCGCGAGAAACGCCATCTGGCGCTCGAGCTTGTCGGGGCTCCACACGTCGTCCGCGTCCACGAACGCCAGCCACTCGCCGCTCGCCTGCTCGAGGCCGACGCGGCGCGTCGCCGCCGCGTTGCGATGCGGCAGCCGCAGCACCGTGAAGCGCTCTCCGTAGCGCTGCTCGATCAGGTCCGGCGTGCCGTCGACCGAGCCGTCGTCGCACACCAGCACTTCGAACGGCTGCAGGGTCTGCGCCGCGATGCTGTCGAGCGCTTTCTCGACGCACCAGCTCGCGTTGTAGACCGCCATCACGACGGTCACCGGCGCAGCGGGCCTCCCGTTCATCTCCGCCCTCCGGCCGGCTCGGCGTGCGGCCAGAACAATCCCGGCACGGTCTGTCCCCACTGCTGGCGCTCCTCGCGCGAAACCGCCCACCGCCACGCCACGAGCGCGAAGATCAGCCACGATCCGGCGCACACGCCGCCGAGCGCCCACCATCCGACCGGATGCCAGAGCCGCTGGGCGATCAGCGCCGGGATCAGGAACGCGAGCGCGCAGAGGCCGGGCCGCGCCATGCCCTCCCATACGTAGCGGCCGGGCGACAGGTCGAGCGCGCGGCAGGTGTAGAGCAGCGTCGCGATCCCCGATACCAGCGCGAGCGGCACGGCGGTTCCGAGCGCGACGCCGGCGATGCCATAGGGGCGCACCCACAGGATCGAGAGCCCGAGATTCACGAGCGCGTTCAGGATCGAGAGCGTCACCACGCCGCGATGGCGGCTCACGCCGAACAGGATCGAGGACGCCGAGGACTGCGGCAACGCGAGCATCGTGGGCAGCGCGAGCAGCAGCAGGATCTGCGCCGCCGACGCCTGCGGACCGTGCGCCGCGAGCACGCGCGTGAGCGGAGCGGTCGTCGCGTAGGCCTCGCCGACCCAGGTCCTGATCAGGTTTTCGCCGAACACCACGAGGCCGAGCAGCACCGGCCAGCTCACGAGCACCGAGTACTTGCTGCCGGCGAGCAGCATCGCATGCAGCTTGCCACGCTCGCCGAGCGTGTCGAGCTCGCTCGCGGTCGGGGACAGCACCCACGTCGCGGAGTAGACCAGCGAGCGGGCGTTGTCCACGAGCCCGGCGGCAAGTGCGAACGGGGTCACCAGCGCGGCGCCGATGAACGTCGTGATGACGAGCGCGTCGGTCTGGAACGCGATGCTGGACGCGAGCGCGCCGATGAACGCGAAGCCGCTGTAGGTGCCGATCAGGCGCAGGTGCGCGGGATCGACGAAACGGCTGCCGAGCGGGAGCCCGGGCAGCACGCGCACGAGCGCGATCCACGTCAGCGCGTGGCCCAGCAGATTGACTGCGAGCGAGGCCCACGCGAGGCCGAGCAGGCCGCCATGCAGACGCAGCACCGCCACGAACGCGAGCGCGCGCACCACCCCGATCCCGATGCCGATGGCGTTCGCGACGTCGTAGCGCTGGAGCCCGGAGAGCGCGGCGCCGAACACGCCGAGCGGGAACCCCAGCGCGAGCGAGGCGCCCGCCAGCATCACCACCGCGCGCGCGGTGGCCACGTCGGCGGGGGCGAGATGGAACCAGCGCTCACAGGTCATCGCGATCAGGCCCGCGGCGCCGAACGTCACGAGCCCGACCACGGCGTACATCACCATCGCGCTGCTCAGCGTGCGCGACAGCCCCTCGCGGTCGCCCAGGGCGTGGTCGCGCGACACGTACCGGACGAGCGAAGGGCGGATGCCCTGATCGAACAGGCCGAAGTAGCCGGTGAGCGAGAAGAGCGTGACCCACAGGCCGTATCCGCCGTTGCCGAGCGCGTGCACCATGACCGGCGTGAGCAGAAAGCCGATCACCCCCGCCGAGAAATAGCGGAGGTAATTCGTCAGCACGTTGCGGAGCACTCGCACGCTGCGCATCAGTGGAGCCCCTCCGTGCCCCGCGCGGGGCGGCCCCGAGGCCGGACGCGGGTGCGGAGCCGGACGCTCAGGATTCGCCGCCGGCCACCTCACCGCCGTAGCCGTACGCGTTGTAGCGGTAGCCGTAGTAATGCGGCAGGATCTCGCCCAGGTCGTTCAGCAGCACTCCCAGCACGTTGTCGTGCGCCTCGCGCTGGACTTTGACGCCGTACTCGGCGGCCTTGCGCACCGTGCTCCCCGCCTTGATCACGTAGATCACGCTTTCCACGACCCGTCCGATGATGAGCGGGTCCGGGACCGCGAGATTCGGCGGTGCGTCGATCACCACGGTGTGATAGCGGGTCAGCGCCTCCTGCACGAACCATTCGACCGAGGCCAGGTCCACGAGCTCGGCGGCCGGCCGCTCGCTGCGTCCGGCGGCGAGGAAGTCGAGCGTGGGCAGCACCGTGGCACGCACGAAGCGCTCGTCGAAGCTCTTCTGCTGGAGCATCTGCGAGAGCCCCCAGCTGCTGCTCGGCAGCCCGAGCGCGCGGTGGAGCGTGGGGCTCCGGAGGTCGAAGTCCACGAGCAGCACCTTCTCCTTGTGCTCGCGCGCGAGCGTGATGCCGAGCGATGCGCTGGTCGTGGTCTTCCCCTCGCCGCGCGTCGCGCTCGTGATCATCAAGGTGCGCGGCATCGCGCGGCCGCGGGCGCGCGCGAGCTTCAGGTACACGCGGCGGAATTCGAGCCCGAGCGGGCTCTCGACCTTGAGGCGGTGGAGAAGTCCGTGCTCGCGCGGCGCGGGCACGCCGCCCGCGGCGGTCGGCGCGGGGCGCGGCCGGCGGCGCGAGCGATCGAGCTCCTCGACGCGCGGCACGGCGCCGAGCACCGGCAGCCCGAGCAGGTTCTCGACCTCCTCGGCGTTCTTCATGGACTGGTCGTGCTGCTCGACCAGCATCACCGTGCCGACGCCGACGATCGCGCCCACCACGAACGCGAGCAGGATCAGCATGAGGCGGTTCGGCTTGCTGGGCGCGGTCGGACGGTTCGCGGGCTCGACCACGACGAAGCGCCCGCTCACCTTCGCGTTCTCGAACGCCTCGGCGATCTGGGCCGCGGCGGACTGCTGCAGGAACTGGTTGTAGAGCGCGCGGTTCTCGTCCACTTCCTGGGTAAGATGGAGCAGCGCGAGATCCTGGTCGGGCGTCTGCTCGCTCTGGTGCTCGAAACTCGCGACCTGCCCGTTCAGGTACGCGCGGCGCGCCTTCGCGGCGTCGAGGTTCACCTCGGCGGTGCGGATGCGCACCATCAGCTCGCGCGTGTCCTCGGAGAGCGTCGGCAGCGCGCGCGTCGCGGCCGTGTTGAGCTCGCCCTCGAGCTCCTCCGTGCGGCGCGCCAGCATCAGCCGGATCGAGGTGCCGGCGTCGCCCGAGGCGTCGTTCAGCATCGCGGACGCCAGTTGGCGCTCCAGCGAGACGATCTGCGCCGAGATCGAGGTGACCGCGGGCGTGGTCAGGGCGGCGCGGTCGGTGTCGCGCACCCGGTTGCCGAGCTGGGCGCGCAGCGACGCGATGTGCTGCGTATTGTCGTCGATCTCGACGTCGCACTGATCGAGCAGCGCGCGGGCGTGCGGCAGGCTGTTCGTGCTGAGATTCGAGCCGGTCAGCGACTGATTGATGTTGGAGCGCCGCGCCGCCTCGAGCCGGGCCTCGCTCTCGTCGAGCTTGTGCTTGTAGATCTGCTGCTGCTCGATGCTGAACTCCTGCGTCGCGCGCACCGCCTCGAGCTGCGCCGCCTTGGACGACACGACGAACTGGTTCGCCAGCCCCTCGGCCAGGCGCTTCGCGCGGTCGGACGTGTAGTCCTCGATCTGGATCTGCACGAAATCCCCGCGCGTCGGCTTGATGGTGATCGCCTGGCGCAGCTCGTCGATCAGGAAGCTCTCGATCACGTCGTCGTCGGTGCGGCCCGGCTCGCGGTGCGCCTCCTTCAGCGCCCAGGCGCGCGAGGCCGGATCGTTCTTGATCCCGGTCGCGATGACCACGTTCCTGAGGAAGAGGCTGCTCTGCGTCTGTCCGCGCATCAGGCCCGCCTGCTGGTCGGCGCTCTGCGCCCCGCCATTGATGCCGAGATTGCCGGTCAGCGCCTGGGGCCGCTGGAACTGGAGCAGCACCGAGCTGACGTAGATCGGCTTCAGCAGGAATGCCGCGGCGATCCCGCAAATGACCGAGATGCCCCACGGCACGATGAGCAGCCATTTGCGGCGCAGCAGCATGCGCGCCATGTCGCGCACGTCGGGCGGCGCGGCGCGCGGGGTCGATTCCATCAATAGTGTCCCCCGTGATTCACGATGTCGACCAGCACGACCACGTTCAGCACCGTCACCGTCACCTGCAGCAGCTGGAGGAACAGGCTCGCGGCCGTTCCGACCGCCGCCGGCTCGCGCGGCGAGACGTACACCACGTCGCCGGGCCGCACCAGGTAGGGCGTGCGCGGAGCGCGCTCAAGCCCCTTGCTGAGGTCGATCTGGTGCACGACCGGCGTGTCGTGCTCGTTCGTCACGATGCGGACGTCGCGCAGATTCGCGTGCGCGGTCGGGCCGCCCGCGCTCGCCAGGATCACCCACAGGTCCTGCCCGCCGACCGCGGGATAGATGCCGGGCCGCGCGACCTCGCCGACCACCGACACGCCGTCCACCGACGCCGCGCTCGCGCCGGCCTGCATGCTCGGCACCACCACGGAGTCGCCGGGCTTGAGCCGGGGCAGATTCTGCACCGATCCATCGCGCAGCACGCTCGCCACGTCGACGGTGAGCGTGTGGCGCTGGTCGCCCTCCTGGTGCACGACCTCGACGCGCGACAGGTCCGCGTTCGTGAGCGCACCGCCCGCCGCCGTGATCACGTCCGGGACGCTCGGGATGCGCTCGAAGCCGATGCGCGCCGGGCGCGCGACCGCGCCCGACACGTAGATGCTGTGGCTCAGGTAGTCGCGCACCGTGACCGTCACGGTCGCGGTCTGGCGCAGGTAGGCCGTGATCTTGTCGGCGAGCCGGTCGCCGAGCTGCTTCGCGGTGAGCCCGCCGGCCTGGATCTCGCCGACCGGCGGAAACACGATGCTGCCGGCGGAATTCACGGTGACGACCCGCTCGAGCTCGGGATGCATCCACACCGAGACCGCAAGCACGTCGTCGGGCCCGAGGATGTACTCGTCGGCGCCGGCCGAAGACGTTCGCAACGACGAATCGGTCAGCATTCCGAGCATCAGCAGGCTTCCCATCGTCCATCTCATCGCGTCACTCCTTTGACGGCGGTGCGAGGCGGCCCCGGAACGGTCGTGGCGCCCACGGGCTCGGCCCGCGGACGGCGCACGATCACGGCGGCGGTGCGAAGCAGCGTTCGGACGTCGAGCAGCGTGGAGCGGTGATCCACGTAATGGAGGTCGTACTGCGTGCGGCGCGCGATCGACGCGGCGTCGATTCCGGTGGCGCCCGCGATCTGCGAGAGCCCGGTGACGCCGGGCAGCACGAGGAAGCGCCGCTCGTATTCGGGGATCAGGTCGGCCCAGCGCAGCACGGTCTCCTCGCGCTCAGGCGGCGGGCCGACCAGCGCCATCTCGCCGCGCAGCACGTTGAGCAGGAACGGCAGCGAGTCGAGCCGCCGGCGCGCGACCCAGCGGCTCACCGGGCCGAGGTCGTCGCGGAAGCGGTCGCACACCAGCGTCTCGCCGAGAAAATCCTGGGTGCGGCGCTCGATGCTGCGGCGGTCGATCGGCATGCTCGCGCGCACGCTCCTCCTCTGCTCGCGACGCCGCGTGCGCCCGACGCGGGTTTCGCGGATCAGGATCTCCGGGGTGCCGCGCTGCCGCGCCTCGAGCTGGAGCAGCAGCCAGAGCGGCGCCGACGCCGTGAGCAGCGCGACCGCGATCGCGCCGTCGACCACGCCGCGCACCGTCTCGCCCCATTCCCGGCGCGGCGCGGGCGCGCGCATCGGACGCGCCGCCGGCAGCTCGACGAGCGGCGTCGCCGGCATGGGCTCGGACGGCACGTGCACCGGCTCGAGGTACTCCGGCACCAGGCGGTGGAGCTGCGCCTTGATGCGCTTCGCGTCGCCCTCGAGCGCCACGCGCTCGAGATCGGCGACCTCCGCGAGCAGCGCGGACTCGTCGCGCGCATCGAGGTCCCACACCAGGATGCGCTCGTGCCGCGTGATGCGCGTGCGCTCGGTGTCGGAGTGCAGCTCCTCGAACAGCTTTTCGCCCGGGCGCAGACCGGTGTACACGATTTCGACGTCGTCACCCTCGGTCATGCCCGCCATGCGGATCAGCTGGCGCGCCAGATCCACGATGCGCACCTGCTCGCCCATGTCGAGCAGGAACACCTCGCCGCCCTTGCCCATCGCGCCGGCCTGGAGCACGAGGCGCACCGACTCGGGGATCGTCATGAAGTAGCGCCGCGCCTCGGGGTGCGTGACGGTGAGCGGGCCGCCGCGCTGGAGCTGGCGCTGGAACAGCGGGATCACCGAGCCGTCGCTCCCGAGCACGTTGCCGAAGCGCACGGCGACGAAGCGCGTGAGGCTGCCCTGTGAGCGGCTCTGCAGCAGCATCTCGCACACCCGCTTCGAGGCGCCCATCACGCTGGTCGGGTTCACCGCCTTGTCGGTCGAGATCAGCACGAACTTCCGCACCCCGTGGCGGTCCGCGCACTGCACGAGCTGGCGCGTGCCTACGATGTTGTTCAGCACCGCCTCGCGCGGGTTCGCTTCGAGCAGCGGGACGTGCTTGTGCGCGGCGGCGTGGAACACGACCGAGGGCCGGAAACGCTCGAAGGCGCGCTCGAGCCCCTCGCGATCCTTGATGTCGGCCACGACCGCGTGCAGCGGAAGCGCGGGATGCTGCGCCGCGAGCTCGTTCTGGACGTAGTAGAGCCCGTTCTCGGCATGATCGAGCAGCACGAGCTCGGCGGGGCCGAACTCGGCCGCCTGGCGCGCCAGCTCGGATCCGATCGATCCGCCCGCGCCGGTCACGAGCACGCGCTGCCCGCGCAGGAAGTCCGCGACCTCGTCGAGATCGAGCTGCACCGGCTGGCGCCCCAGCAGGTCCTCGATGCGCATGTCGCGCATCTGGGAGAGCGCCGTGCGTCCTTCCTTGAGGTCCGAGAGCCCGGGCAGCGTCTTGATCGAGACGCTCGCCTCGGCGCAGAAGCGCGCGATCTCGCGCACCACCTTCGCCGGCATGTCGGGGTCCGAGACGATCACCATCTCGACGCGCTTCTCGGGCAGCACGCGCGGCAGGTCGGCGATCGTGCCGAGCACCTTGACGCCCTCGACCAGATGGCCGGTGAGGCGCGCGTCGTCGTCGATGAACCCGATCGGGGTCAGCATCTCCGGCGCATCTGGGGCGCGCCGCATCTCCTGGATCAAGTGGACGCCCGAGTGATCCGCGCCCACGACGAGCGTGCGCCGCGCGCGGCTCGGCGTGGGGCCGAGCACGCGCTCGCGCGACAGGCGCCACGCGAAGCGCACCGCGCCGATCACGACCAGCTCCCAGATCCATACCAGTACGATCATGCTGCGCGGGAAGAGCGGCTGGGGGCTGAACAACATGATCACGACGAGCGCGGCGGCCGAAAGCGTCGCGCCCTTCGCGATCTGGAACAGCGTCACGGTGCTGGCGTAGCGCCACAGCCCGTGATAGAGCCCGGCGAGCAGGAAGCCGAGCAGCGACAGCACGGTGAAATACGGCGCGAGGGCGAGATAGCTGCGCCAGTAGTGGGCCGGCACGGTGAGGTCGAAGCGCAGGAGCAGCGGCACCACGTAGCAGATCTGCAGCAGCACGGCATACCCGACCGTGAGGACGAGCAGCCGCGGAGTCTTCTTAACGCCCATGGTCTCGATTCCGGCGCGAGCGGCGCCGCACAGCGGGTAAACGCGATCCGGACGGCCCGGCCCGTTGGACCGTGCGCCGCTCGGCGCGTGTCACGGCGGCGGCCTCCGGCGGCCCGGCATACGCGTGTCGCGGACCACTATAGAGGCGTCGCCCGCCCCCTCCAATGCAAGCCGCGCGCCCCGCTCGTTCCCCTGCCGCGGCCGGGTCGTGATCGGATCGATCGGCGGCTCGGGAACCACCGAAATGCAGCACCTGCGATCCGAAGTGGGCGGGATGCAATCCCGCAACCTCCGGGAGTCTAGGAACCCGGCCCCGAAGGTGTCAAATGATGGGCCGTAAAGGCCTTAGGCATTCCGATCGTTCGGGCGCGAAGCCCCGGATTCGCCGCCGGTTCGCGCGGAATCACCCAACTCGAGGCGCGGCTTGAGGCCATCGCTCAGGCACTTTCGGCCGCGGATCCGATCCCGGCGAGCAGCGCGCTCGCCTCCGCGGCGATTCCGGCAGCGAACGTGCGCGGCTCGAATCCGAGCTCGACGCGCGCCGGCGTGATGTCGACCGCCTTCGATTCCGCGAGACGCAGCACCTGCTCGGGAGAAACGGGAAACGGCGCGCGCGCGCTGCGCGCGATCCGCGCGAGCTGATGCGCGGGGCCGAGCGGAACCGGCATCAGCCATACCGGACGTCCGAGCGCGCGCGCGGATTCACGCACCAGCTCCGCCAGGGAGAGCGCGGCCGGGCCGCCGAGATCGTATTCGCGCCGCGCCGCGGCGTTGCGCTCGAGCGCCGCGAGGATCGCCGCGCACAGATCCTCGACGTGCACCGGCTGCTGCGGCGTCGCGCCGCCGCCCGGCACCGGAACGACCGGAAACCGCCCGATCCAGCGCAGCAGGCGCACGAGATTCCGGTCGCGCGGCGTGCCGTAGATCATGCTCGGGCGCAGGATCACGTATTCGAGCGCGGAGGCGCGCAGGCGAGCCTCGCCCGCGCGCTTCGCGTCCGCGCCCGGGCTCACGAGCCGCGTATGCACGCCGGCCGAGCCGACGAACACCGCGCGCCGGACGCCCGCCGCCTCGAGCGCTGGCACGAGCCAGTCCGCCTGCGCGATGCCGGAGAGGTGGACCAGGCTCTGCGCCTGATCGAACGCGCCCGCAAGGGTCCCGCCGCTCGAGAGGTCCGCTTCGCGCACCGTGCATCCGGCGCCCGTGAGGCGCGACGCGTCGCGGCCCGGGCGCACGATCGCGATCACGCGCGCGCCGCTGGCCTGAAGACGCGGAATCAGATGCGACGCGACAAAGCCCAGCGCGCCCGTGACCGCGATCGCACGGCCTGCGATCGGCGTCCGCACCGGCGCCTCCGCCCCGCTCAGCGCGCGGTCACGCCCGGTTTCACCCAGACGATCACGGTCGGCGCGACCGGCAGTCCGCGGTTGAATCGCGCGGCGGGCGGCCGCAGGAAGTCGATCTCGCGATAGCGCCCCACCGCGCCCTCGGCATGCAGGGAATCCATCCAGCACGCGCGCGCCACCGGGTCGACGAGGAACGTGTAGAGATCGAGCGAGGAGAGCAGCACCACGTCCGCGCGCGGGCCGCGCGGCGCGACGCGCAGCGAATCGGCTTGCGTGCGGAACACCGGCCGATCGAGCGGCAGGCGGGCCTGGTATCCCGGGCTTCCGGCGAGCTCGATCGTCGCGCCGGCCGGGACGTCGGTGCGCAGCCAGCGCTCCACCGCGAGGCGCGGGTCCTGGAGCATGGTGAGGCTCAGGGCCGGCGCGCCCGTGAGCGCGAGCACGACCGCCGCGGCCGCGATCGCGCGGCGCGCCCAGGGCCGGCCGGCGGCGAGCGCGTAGAGATCGCGCAGCCCGCGCGCGCCGAGCGGCAGCAGCAGGAGCAGGAGCGGCAGCAGAAAGCGCGGGTACGCGTAGCCGATCGGAAGCACGAACGCGACGAAGTAGAGCGCGCAGCCGATCGCGCGCGGCGCGAGCCCGCGCCACGAGGTGCGCAGCACGAGCGCCGCGCCGAGCGCGAGCAGGAGGAGCGCCCCGAACGTGACCGGCAGCAGCGTCACGACGTGCCCGGCGAGCGCCGCGATGCCCGCCGGGCTCAGCGGATAGGTGCGCGGATAGCGCGCCTCCTCGAACAGGAAACGGTGGTGTGAGGCCCAGCCCGCGACATTGAACGGCAGCTGCCACGCGACGACGTAGGCGAGCGCCGCGGCGCCCAGCGTGCGCGCGACCGCGAGCATGGCGCGCTGCGGCTCGGCCCGCGCCGCGCGCGTGGCCGCGACGAGGCACGCGACGACCGCGAACGGCGCGGCCTGCTCCTTCGAGCACACGGCGAGCGCAGCGCACGCGGCGCCCGCGGCAAGGCGGCGCGCCGAGGCCATGGGGGTCTCGATCAGATGGAACGCGACCCACAGCCAGAACAGGTAATGCATGTCCACGTTCGACGTGCGCGCGTAGTACGAAAAGCAGGGCGAGCCGACGAGCAGCAGCACGACGAGCCATCCTGGGACGGGCGGCGTCTGCGAGCGCTCCCGGCGCGCGGCGAGCTGCGCGATGAGCAGAGCAAAGACCACGGAGATCAGGCGCGCGGCGACCGTCAACGCCACCATCGCGAACTCCGCGTGCGCGAAGCCCCATGGGTAGACCGGGCTCGGCGTGCCCCACTCCCCCGTCAGTTTGAACAGCGCGAGCAGCGGCAAGTACACCGCGCCGATCATGAGATAGGGCACCGGCCCGTACGACGAGAACCAGCCGGGCGCGAAGTGCTGCGCGAGCGCGCGCAGCGCGGGCCCGGGCGCGAGGTGATCAACGTCCCAGGGCGAGTGCGGCGCGGCGCCCCACGCGATTGGGATCAGGAGGCAGAACGCGAAGAAACCCATCGCGAGCCAGTGGCGCGGGTGCCGCGACTCTGCGGCAGCGACCATCATGGTCCCCCTGGGGCGCGCGTTACGACGGGCCCCGCTCGTCCCTGAATATGAGCGCCCGCGCTGAGCTGCTCCGGCGGGCGTACGCACGGCCGCCGCGGATCATGCCACACCCACCGTGCCGACGAAATCGCGGGGGCCAAGGCCTCCTGATTCCGGAGATGCGCCCGAAACAGGCGAAAACGCTGCCGAATCCGCCCGGCGGGAAAAAACTTGCGCCTCACCATTCATGAGCGCAGGGTTTGCCGCCAGCCCAGGCTGCCGACGGTTCCTTGGCCCCTGATTTACTCCGAAAGGAGGATCACCGTATGCGTCGAATGGGTGTCATCTCGGTTCTCGCGATTGCGTTGATCGCGTTCGCCGCTCCCGCCTTCGCTGGCGTAGGTCTGCATGTCGGGCTTTCGCTCAGTCCGGACGACTTCCTGGTCGGACTCAATTTCCACAGCAAACCGGTGGCTCCGAACATGGTATTGGTGCCCAGCGTCGAGGCGGGCTTCGGGGACAACACGATGTTCGCCGGCAACCTCGACCTGCACTACTACTTCAAGACCAGCTCCGACCTCGCGCCTTATGCCGGGGGAGGCATCACGCTCAACTGGTTCGACAATGGCGCTGCCGAAAGCGAAACCGATTTCGGCGGCAGCCTCCTCGGCGGGATCTCGCTCAGCGCGAAGTACTTCCTCGAGGCCAAGCTCGGCCTCGGGGACACCCCGGACTGGAAGATCTTCGTCGGCGCCCACATGCCGTGAGGTGGGACCGCAATCGAGCGAGCGGGCATTCCATCGACGAATTTGGTAGCGCTACGGGGATTCGAACCCCGGTTTGATGGCTGAGAAGTAGAAAGGGGGTAGCGCGGGAAGGAACTGCGGGAACGCGAGAAGCGATTCAAGTCGAGAGCCTGTCGTGAGATCGCGGCGACGGGCTCTCACTATTGATTGCCGTCGCCTCCGGTGCGTTCCCGTGCGTTTGAACGGCCGCTGATATCGCCAAGAGTGTTGCCATAGGAACTGCAGTTTGATTGGCGCCCCCACCGTGCGGGACCAGCAAGTCGCCCAGTCGGTCCCTGTCGGCCTCCGCAAGATAGCCGTGACGCTTCGCCCACGGCATCGAAGAGCCCCGCCGCCTCGCAGGGATCGCGATCGATCCAATTCGTCACGAACCGCACGAACATGCCTCCGTGATCGGCAAACCGAACGCGTGTCTGTAGCGAGGCGCGGCACGATCGCCGGTCTCGGCATCACCACCTGCCGTACCACCCACAGCCCGCAGTCGGCGGGGAGACTCGGGACGGGGTGGTATGCATGCTGCGGGCATCGGTCAATAGCCTCACCTTCATGCGGGCGCGCCGCTCGCGCTCCCGGCGCATTTCTGCAAGGATTAATTGAGGCTCTCCGGAAGCGCAGCCACCTTTTCCTTGGTTCGGCCCGGAGGGCCACGAGGTCCCCGTGCCGTCACGCGTCTTCGCCCTGCTTGGCTGGCTCATCTCTCTGATGCTCCTCGCGGCGCCCGCCTCGGCCCA
>Ga0306920_100005164_pt1 | contig 16835 bp, 12 predicted proteins | sample flu12Cox44000170_FD_204666 | JGI IMG/M metagenome (GOLD analysis project Ga0306920, IMG submission 204666) | Lab enrichment of tropical soil microbial communities from Luquillo Experimental Forest, Puerto Rico - flux4day.12C.oxic.44.000.170 (v2)... | ecosystem: Environmental > Terrestrial >... | reverse complement strand
AGGAACTGCCGCGTATTGAAAACAATCCTTACTACCGCAACCTCGGCACTGAAAACGACCGTATGCCGCTGTGGAGAATAACCTGCTTTGTCGTTCACCGCAGATACCGGCGCTGTGGCGTGGCGAGGACCGCACTAAAGACTGCCCTTGCCGCCATACGAAGCAGGGGCGGAGGTTTGGTAGAAGCGTATCCAGTCCGGCGTTGGGGTGCCTACTCGAAGTACCGAGGAACGGTTTCGATGTTCGAGAGGGAAGGGTTTAAGGTTATAGCATCTCTCGGGCAAAGCAATGTGCTGATGCGCAGGATCGTTTGAAAGCACGGTTCATCAGGTAAACAAAATGCCTGCATTCAATTAGGTTTTGTCGGGCATGCAGAAATGATCCAAGTGACGGTTTCTCGCCAAACCGTTGGTGAGCTGAGGAGATATTCAATCGCTCCCGAATCACGGGCTACTCTTCCACAACCAGACTAGGCGAGAGTTGCCGACCTGAAGTTGAGAAGGCTTGAAAGTAAAATCACCGACAGGGATGGCTTAGTGCTCTCGTTCTACCCGCGTCAAACAGTGAGGTCCTCCATGCCACATCGCTTTAGTACGACCCTTCAAAGGGCAGCACCTCCACCCCAGTTTTTCGCTAGAACCCACGGGAAAGTCTTACCCGAATAGGAGACAGCGTACAATTGTGTCTACTTGGATTCCAGACCTTGTCGCCAGTGGAAAGCGGGGTCGAGTCATGGCCGGGATCGTCGATTGGCGGGAACCGCCGCTGCCGCGTCGCCTGTTTTTTCTCATTCTTGCCATACTTGCCGTCATCGTTTTCTTCGGCCGGACGGCATTATCTTATTACGTTGAGGCCCTCTGGTTCGAGTCGCTCGGTTACCGGGATGTGTTCGGAACGACACTGCGTCTGCAGTGGGCGGTATTTGCGGCCTTTACCGCTGTCACATTTCTTATTTTGTACGGATGGTTTTTGGCGCTGAGTTGGGTGTGCCGGCACGATTTACCAAGCGGTAGCACGATTCTCATCAGTGGGCAGCGATTGCAACTACCGGTCGACCGCATTCTGCGTCTCATCGGGCTTGCGGTCTCACTGGTCATCGCGGCGGTGATCGGTGTCAGCATGATGGGGGACTGGTCGACGTTTGCACTTTATTGGTATGCATCGCCCACTGTCGGCGGCGTTGCGGATCCGATCCTCGGCAAGCCTATCAACTTTTATCTATTCACTCTCCCCGCTTGGCAGTCCATCTCGGGGTGGCTGCTGACGTTGGCTGTGATTGCTTGCGTGGTTGCCGGCTTCTTTATTCTGATGACCGGCAGCACCCGGGCGCTTACCGGGCGCCGAGGTAGCTACATTTCAATGCCCTGGCGCGGGTTCTCCCTTGCGTTTGCATATTTGCTTTTGATGATCGCGATCCGCGCGTATATCGGCCGATTCGAGCGACTGTTCGACGATCATACGATCTTTGGCGGCGTGACCTACACAGATGCGCACGTCATGCTTACCGGCATGCTGGTAGTCTGTGCGGCGCTCGTTGTTGGCGCTGCGATTGCCGCCATCAACGTCGTGTCGGCGCCGAGCGTGCGCTGGCTGCTGGCAGCGATCGCCCCGGCCGCGGGCTGCTATCTCTTTCTTCAAATTGTTGGTTGGTACGTCAGCAGCTTTATCGTGAAGCCGAACGAGCTGGTCCGCGAGCGACCATTTATTGCCTACAACATTGAACTGACGCGGCAAGCGTATGGACTGGATCGCCTCTCGCAGCGCGAATTTTCCGCTGCGACCACGGTTGACGCGGCCGACCCCGCAAACAATCAACCCACTCTACAAAACATCCGCCTATGGGACTGGCGTGCACTTCAGGACACCCTGCGGCAGATTCAGGAAATCCGCACCTACTACGACTTCCCCGATATCGACATCGATCGCTATGAAATCAACGGCACCATGCGTCAGGTAATGCTTGCCGCACGCGAGCTGAACGTCGATAAGCTCCCGGAGAGCAGCCGCAACTGGATCAACGAGAAGCTCATCTACACCCACGGCTACGGTATCACCATGAACCCGGTGAATGGCTTCACTCCGGAAGGGCTGCCGTCGCTGATTCTCAGCAACATGCCCGTCCAGAGCACCGTGCCAAGCATCGCCGTAACCCGCCCGGAAATCTATTTCGGCGAGTTGACTAACACAGACGTTTACGTAAAGACGCGGCAACAGGAATTCAACTACCCGCAGGGCCAGACCAACAACCTGACGTCCTACGAGGGCAATGGCGGCATCCTCCTCAGCGGTTTCCTGCGCCGCGTTCTCATCGCTTTCGATCGCGGTGACCTCACCAAGCTTCCGTTTAGCGACGATATCAACCGGCAGAGCCGGCTGCTCATGCGTCGTAGCGTGCGCGAGCGCGTGGCGGCTCTGGCCCCATTACTCACTTACGATTCGGATCCGTACATCGTCGTCGGCGACGATGGCCGGCTCTCATGGATGATGGACGCGTTTACGACTTCCGACAGCTATCCGTACGCAATTCACTATACGCTCGGCAGCAAACTCATTAACTACATGCGGAACAGCGTGAAGGTGGTCATCGACGCTTACGATGGAACCACGACGTTCTACGTATTTGACCCGCAGGACCCCATCATCTCAGCGTATCGCCGGATCTTTCCGGCACTGTTCAAGGATGCCGCAGCCATGCCATCAACGCTGCGCAAACACGTGCGCTATCCCGAGTTGCTGCTCAAGCTACAAGCGGCCGTGTACGGCCTTTATCACATGACCGATCCGCAAGTGTTCTACAATCGTGAGGATCTGTGGACGGTCGCTTCCGAAGTCGGGATGGATGAGTCCGGTCAGCAGAAGACGCTGGCGATGGAGCCGAACTTCGTGCTGATGAAACTGCCGGGCGAAACCGCCGTCGAGTTCGTAGAGGTTTTGCCGTTCACGCCGGCCAACCGGAACAATCTGATCGGCTGGATTGCTGGGCGCAGCGATGGCGCGCAATACGGTACATCGGTAGTCTACGACTTCCCGAAAACGAAGCTGGTCGACGGCCCGCTGCAGATCGAAGCGCGAATCGATCAAAACGCGCAGCTGTCAGGACAATTGACGCTGTGGAACCAGCAAGGCTCCCACGTGCGGCGCGGAACCTTGCTGGTGATTCCGTGCGGGCGCGCGCTCTTGTATGCGGAGCCGATTTACCTGCAGGCTGAGCGGAGCCCGATGCCAGAGCTACGTGTGGTGGTGCTCGCGCTGCAAGACCGGCTCGCCTACGGACCAACCTTCGAGGCGGCGATGAGGGCGCTCTTTGGGGGGGAGGCCTCGTCGCTGAGCGCCGCGACCGTCCCCGCGGAACCAGGACGAAGCGCAGCACCATCCGCCGCCACCAAGCCTGCGTCGGATCTGAACGCGCTCATCACGGGAGCGGCCAAAGACCTCGCCGACTACCAGCGGCTAACAGCGGAAGGCAAGCTGGGCGAGGCTGGACAGAAGCTTGAACAACTTAAGCAAAAGCTCGATGAACTGAAGTCACATCAAAGATGATTGCCCTCTGAAGGAGTAGCTTTCAACAGATTTGGTGCCGGCCCCCCACGGTATGACATTCTCGGCGCATCGGAACCAGAAGAATTGGTTTCCGCCAGAGTGACGAGCCATCCGGAAACAATCCAAGTGTCTTGCCGGACACTTACGCCACAAGCTGGGGAGGTTTTGTTACAGGCTCTAAGGCACTTTAGAGGGAAGCGAGACGCCTCCCGGCGGGGCTCCCCCCGTCACATTCGTAGACTGGTCGCTAATGATTTTCGTCTTCAGGTGCTATCCAGATGGCGGCTCTCTGATCTAGCAGGTGGAAAGAACCTGCAGCAAGGCCGATCTAGGGCTTCAACTCCGTGTTCCGTATCTAGCTTGGACACCACGCACCGTCAGTCGACCTTCGCCATAGAAGATTCTAGTTCAAGCGAATGCATTTCAGCGCAGAAACGTCATATGATGCTACTGGGATTTCGCCCGTTTATCGCACCTGTGGTTTGTAGCCCGCTGGGTCGAGGAAAATCAGAACAAGGAAAATATGACCAAACTTTATGTAGGCGGTCTGCCGTACAGCATGACCGACGAGAGCTTGCTGCAATTGTTCACCGACAAAGGATATCGGCCGGTATCTGCCAAAATCATCACCGAACGAGAAACGGGGCGGTCCCGCGGTTTCGGATTCGTCGAACTCGGACAAGGGGATGACGCCGCCAAGGCAATTGGTGAGCTAAATGGGTTAAATGTTGAAGGTCGAGCGCTTCAAGTCAATGAGGCTCGTCCCCAAGAATCCCGTGGTGGTGGCGGTCGTCCTGGTGGTCGACCGGGTGGCGGACGAGGATTTTCTGGCGGGCGGTCAGGGCGCGGAGGACGTGGGCGCTACTAGTTGCTTCGCGTTCGTAGACCGACGGCGGAATTTATCTGTATGGAGCAAGATTTGAGCGTAAAAGTCGTTGCCGCAATAAACGGCATGAAGAAAAGCGGTCATGATGCCCATCTCTGTAAGCATCAGGGCAAAGTATGGGTAGAGATTGACCGGTGCATGCTCGCAACATTCGACGAAATTGAACAACTGGTCGATAAGGTTCATTCATTTGAAGAATTAGAAGAGATTTTTAGAAAGAGGCACACAGAAGAACTGGGCGGAGGCTAATCTCCGACATCGCGCATGCTTGATTCGCTTCGATGAACGACTACCATCTCCCGGTAATGACGAGGCGGATAATCAAATCCGCGAAGCCAGCGACGGTAAATAATGATGCGGCAAGCATCAGAAATAGCCTCGAAGTAGCCGAACGCTCCGTCGTCTTTCGCATCCCAACAGCTTCTCGAAGCACCAGCAGGATTCCGGCGACTGCGAATAGCGTTGGCCAAAGCGGGCTAAGTTGGCTGACCATCTCATGTTTCAGAAAAAATGCGCTGAATGATTGTGCCGCTATAATAGTGCTTTTCCAGGCACTTTCGAGGTGAACCGGACATCTTTCGCTGATTCCAACGACACCGCGGTAAGGCGGGCGGAGAACAAAAAAGCCGCAAGCTGATGCCTGCGGCCCTTTAAGGACAAAAGACGAAACAAGAGCAATAAACGCAAATACAGAGTAGCATACGAGTACGCGTTTTGCCGGGGAATTCCTGCGGGCACAAATGGATTGCTATTTTTCGCCGCGAGACCGATAGCCGTTGGGAATTGATCGCGCATCTAGACGCATAAGTATGCCATCATGGCTCTGCGTTGGCGCTCTTTCGAATTCCTCTCGACGCTGGCAAGGGGACTCCTGAGGGTCACACTTGCGACTGTTGCCGGTTCGGAATGGCGGATCTTTGTGAGTGATGCGGTTGTCCTGCAGTATATGGGATACGAAAGTAAAGGAACGGTCCGTGAATATGCCTTTAGGCTTCGCGGGACCGACGGCGCGTCCTCTGAATACTTTGTGACCATTGCAAACGAAGCTTTCGTGGCGCATCGCGTGCGCTATCAGGATGCACCTGATATCTGCTCGCACCGGCTTCGCAGAGAATTCGCTGCACGGACGGACCATCCTCCCTCCACGTGCTTCTCGGTCACGGACGCAGAATTGGCCGCATACAAGAACGCTCACACCCCGAAATCGAAACCCGTCGCAGCTGCTCCCGGCGAAGACAACGAGTCGTGATGCTCCCACCTTATTAAATTCAATCGAGTTTAGGTGAACACTTGGCACGAGGCATTGAAGACGAGTTTGGCCACGTTCGGCAGCTCATCCTGATTGGTAAAGAGCGCGGCTACCTGCTGTACGATGAGATTAACGACAGTCTCCCCGCAGATGTCCATTCTTCGCAAGAAGTTGACGACCTCCTCTCCATGTTAGAGCGTCAAGGTATTGAGATCTACGACGACACTGCCACCGCAAACGCAGCGCGCGCCGCCGCAACTGCCGTGAAGGATCCCGAATCCGACCCGAAAGAGGGACTCGCGGTCGAAGCTGACTTGGATCTCAGCGCCGGTGTGGACCCCAAATCTCAGGATCCGGTTCGCGTCTATCTCCGCGAAATGAGCTCAGTGCCGCTGCTCACCCGCGAAGGCGAAGTAGTTATCGCCAAGCGGATAGAGCGCGGGCAACTCGTGGTGATGAGGGTAATCAGCCGTTCACCGATTGCGATCAAGGAGCTGATTTCAGTTGGCGACGATTTGCGCAATGGCGCGCGGTCGATCAAGGGAATCATTCAATTTGACGATGAAGAGCTGACTGAAGCGAAGATCGCCAACAAGACCAGGCAGACGTTGAAGCACATCGACAGAATCGCCGAGCTCTACGAAACGGCGCTGAAACAGTCCGAAAAACTCGCTGAGACCCCAAAATCAAAGAAGCAGTCGTATGTTCGGGCCACGTGGGCCCTTGCGCGCAACCGCATCCAGATTTCTCTGGCGATACGCGACATCCCCTGGCACTGGCTTGAGAAAAAGCGTCTGATTGGCAAACTGTGTTCAACGGTTGAGCGCTTGCACATGATTGAGCGCGAGGCGTATCGCCTTGAGCGCCGCGTGGACGCTGCCCTGGGCGACGTCGCCGCCGAAGCTCGCAAAGAGCTACGGGCACGCCGGGCCGAGCTGAAAGAGATCGAAGAATCGAGCGAGGTAGGACTGAGCAGCCTTAAACGCGCCCTGGCTCTCATTCAGCGGGGTCAGGCACAGGCGCAGCACGCCAAAAACGAACTGACCCAGGCCAACCTTCGCCTCGTCGTTTCGATTGCTAAGAAATACACCCATCATGGTCTTCAATTTCTGGACTTGATCCAGGAAGGCAATCTCGGGCTCATGAAAGGCGTCGACAAGTTCGATTGGCGCCGTGGTTACAAGTTTTCTACCTATGCAACCTGGTGGATTCGCCAGGCCATCACGCGGGCCATCGCCGATCAGGCACGCACCATCCGTGTGCCCGTTCACATGATCGAAGCCATCAATAAACTGGCTAAGTGCACTCGCCAGATTGTGCAGGAGCTTGGCCGCGAGCCCACTTCGGAGGAGCTGGCCAAGCGGTTGGGTATAACCATCGAAAAAGTCCGCCAGACGCGCAGGATTGCTCAGACACCCATATCCTTCGAGACTCCTATCGGTGAAGAGGAAGACTCTCACCTCGGTGATTTCATCGAAGACAAGACCGTGGTTTCTCCATCGGAAGCCGCCATGAACTTAAGCCTCAAGGAGAAGATGGCCTCTGTGCTGAAGAAGCTCAGTCCTCGCGAGGAACGCATCATCCGCATGCGTTTCGGGTTTGAGGACGGCAATCAGCGCACCCTGGAAGAAGTCGGCCAGGTATTCGCCGTCACGCGCGAGCGCATTCGCCAGATTGAAGCCAAGGCGCTGCGCAAACTGCGTCACCCCTCACGTTCCAATCTTGTCCGCACGTTTCTCGAAGGCCCTTATTGATGTTTCGCTTATCGCTGTTGCAGCCTTGGTTAGGTCGGGCGAATTCAAATCGTGACTGATCGCGACCTGGGCGCGCGCGGTTTTGATTTTTCGGATTCTCGCGTGAGAATTACCGCTAATCGGCTCGCCAGCCGCGCGAACTGTGCTGGTAAGCCTACGACTCTCAAATAAAGGTAGAATAGAGCAGGACTTCTGAGGAGACTCATGAGCATTACTTTCCAAAAGCGTCAGAAGGAGCTCAAACGTCAAGAAAAGCAACGGGCGAAAGCGGAAAGACGTGAGCGGAGGAAAGTCGCCAAACAGGCAGAACAGCTGCAACGTGCACCAACAACTCCATCGCCAAATTAGCCCGAGCCTTTTGAGAATGCGAGCAGTTCCTGTGTCTTCCGATGCGGTTTTTTGCGCCCGGCTCTCAGTTCTATGATTTCCCGCCGCGAGAGTTTCTTTCCGCACTCCCTTATCAATTTTCTCAGCTTTACCTTTTTGAAAGCTGGCTGCAGCCCATTATGAAGGGGAATCTCCCCGACGCTTGGATATTGAGCTATACGAGGAGAGCAACGAAAAAGACTCATGGGGACCACGTTTCCCCTGGCCGACCCGTCGATTTCGGGTCAACTCCCGGGAAGTCCTAGGGCTGTATCGGAAGCGCGAGTAGGCAAGGAGTTCGCAGGTGCACGTAGTGTATGCGCGCTTTCGATACAGACATGAAGGAAGCCGCCCGCGATTGCGGCGGACGCGACCTCCACCCAAGTGGTACTGAGAGGAACTTCCACGAAAACCGCCAGCAGCGCGACAATTAGCTTGTTGCTCATCATACTCAGCGGCGATAGACTCTCGCACTAACAGACGTTAACTTGCTTCTCAATTTGAAGCGGCAATACAAATTCCAGTTACAAGGCGGATTTTATGACTGCCAAGGTCGTGGTGATCACGGGAGGTGCTTCAGGAATCGGAAGGGCAGCCGCACTTGCTTTTGCACGGCACGGCACGAAAGTCATCATCGGAGACATCGATCTTAATGGCGCAAAAGATACCGTCGCTTCGATTAAAGACAAAGGCGGTGAGGCGGACTGCTTAAGAGTCGATGTGACTAAATCGACTGACGTTCAGGCTATGGTTACGAAAGCGGTCGCTCAGTATGGCGGATTGGACTTTGCCTTCAACAATGCTGGATTGGCGGGTCCGGTAGTGGGTGTCGTCGACACGAGCGAAGAGGATTGGGCCCACGTCGTGGCAACGAACCTGACAGGAATGTGGCTTTGCATGAAATACGAAATCCCCGAGATGTTGAAGCGAGGGAAAGGAGCTATTGTGAATAATGGCTCCGTGACTGGACTCATCGGTATACCCGGTGCCGTTGCGAGCGTCTCTTCCAAGCACGGCGTGACAGGTCTCACAAAGTCGGCTGCTCTGCAATATGCTACGCAGGGAATCCGAGTGAACGCAGTAGCCCCAGGGAGTGTGCGCACTCCAACGCTTGCGCGACTCATAGCAGCCAATCCGGCTGTTGAGGCCGCGATGTTGTCGGCAGTACCGCAAAGCCGCTTGTGTGAGCCGGAAGAGGTCGCGGACGCAGTGATTTTTCTTTGCTCTGACTCTGCCTCACATATTACGGGACATGTCCTGCCCGTCGATGGGGGCTGGACAGCGCGTTGAGTCTGCTTGAGTGCGCTCACTGTAACAGAAGGCCGAAGCGCATCAACAGGTCCCGGTAACGACGTTACCGTCGAAGTGCCGTACTAGATGCAAGTAGAGATGATTTACCGAACTAAAGAACTAACGAGGACTCTCAACTAACGTTCAAGCCAGAAATCCACCGGTATTGAGGTTTCCACGCGAATTGGCGTTGAGCCACAGGTAGCAGGTTTGTAGTGCCACTGCCGAATGGCGTCAGCGGCTGCTGACTCCAGCGAGGGAGTTGCTCGTTGAATGAGTGTTAGATGTGAAAGCCTTCCATCCGCTTCGATCACTGCATAAAACACTACTCTTCCTTGTTCACTATTGGAGCGAGCATTGGGCGGATAACTCGGCTGAACACGGTTTACCAACTCCGGATTCTGCATGTCGTTGCACTGTGGCCAAAACTCTGAGTTTGTCGGAGTACCAAATGGTTCAAAATTGGCCGCCGTGATTGGTGTCATGTCCAAAATCTTTGTCGCGATAAAGACCTTACTGTCGCGAAAGGCGTGTACTTCATAGGGAATACTTTTATCACCGATCTTGTTAAACGCGCTGTACTCAATCCGCGAAATGTCCGGAGGGATCCCATGCGCGGGCTTTGGGTATTCAACGCTTAGCAGACTGCCATTAGGTTCAGCAAAACACAGAACACGCTCCGTCCCGGTTGCCCACTTTACCTCGGTGCACTTTTGCCGAACTCCCCCTTTGTCGCGGGTTTTCACCTTGCCCAAGACTTGCTTGGACTCAACCGTGAGGACAGTCTTGAAATCCAGTAGTGAATCGAGTTGAAAAATGATTTCGGGTTGAACGCTCAATGTGCTCTGCTGCCGATAGCCTTTTGAATCATGCACGCGAATTCGCTTGTAATTTGCGATTTCGAGTTCCTCGCGCCAACGCGACGGTGATATCCAAATAACTACGTATCGTCCGGAAACGGTTTTGCCCTTTGCATCCAAAATCTCGATATCGGTCTGCACTTTGACAGCCGGTGTTCCATCGGTCCAGACGTCTTGAAGCTTGCGCGCCTGAGCGAGCAGGGATTCCGGATTGATTTCCTCTTTGCCCAAGACAGTGAAGGCGCCGCTGGTCAATATCAAGAAAAACGCCAAAGCAGCGTATCTACAAGTATTTTTTGTCATTTGGCGGCCGATTATATTTAGGCTTTCGGGGAAAATCAAAAATGGGGCCGCTGGGTCCTGGTTTATGGCCTTACCGCCGAAAAGCCGTACGCGCCACATGGACGGTTTTCCAACGCAAATATATGACGCAAACGCGGTGCTCCCCAGCTAAACTCAAGAGTTAGGCTTGCTCCAACACAACGCACCTCCCGCAGGAAAATTAGTTGCTAGGCTTCTTGCGCCATTCGGTGTCGACCGCGGGCGGAAGCGACCGCAGATGCGTGAGGAACGTCACCGCAGTCCAAATTTTTGCATCGGAGACTTCTGGCGCGAACTGACCGCCCCAAGCAAACATTCCGGTGTACCGAATGCCGCCTTTCACGATCCAAAAGAGCTGATAATCCGGTTTGCGTGGAGGGTGCAGCGCGAATTGAGGAGCATTGGGATAGAGCGTGACATTGGTTTCGTTTTCGGCGCCTGTGGTCGGGGTGCCATGGCAACCAGCGCAATCGTCCTTGAAGAGCTTCATGCCAGCCATCAGATTTTCCTCGGTGGGGGCGATGGGATTCGGAACGTGGGGTGCTTGCCGGGCGGCGGATGCGCTGAGCGCCATGTTTGCGAGGGTGCTCTCCCATCCTGAAGGTGACGTGTTCGCTCGAATGGGCAGCAACCCTAGCCTGGCCACCGTTAGAATTGCGATCGGCAAAGTCAAAACTCCGGTCAACAACCCGAGAAGAAACTTGGCCATAGCCCTCCTCCTGCATCATCCCTAATTTCGATTCTCCGGTGAGGCTATCACGCGAATTTGGAATTTCTCTACGCGATGTCTCGGTGACTTCCTCAGGTCCTGGGAAACGGCGTGACCGGAAAAGTGCCGTGATCTCGACCGCGAGCACCAAGCCGCGCCTCTCGCAACCTGGCCTTGCGGATTCGCCAATCTTAAGGTGTATCACTTTTCCCCTCTCTGTAACCTAACCCGTCAACGCACTGATGGGATAGGGGATATGGGAGTGTGAAAGTGCCCTGTTTGCGCAATTTTGGTGCGTCGGTTACCCATCCTTGACCAAATGGGTTCCTTGCCACCATCATGCAGTGACCAATCCGAGCGTTTTGGAAATGAAATCCCTAGACCGCATAAAATTGCTCTAGGTTCCCAACTGAACCGCGTTGAGGAGAAACTGTGCGAACTAGAGACTTTGCTTTCGTGGTCCTTTGCCGCCTGGTTTCAACCGCCGCCGTGGCGATGATCTTTGCTGTTCCGTATCTGCGAGGGGCGGATGCAGTCTTAGTTTCGCGGCCCCCTACACAATCGGTGAACGAAGGACGAATCGTCTTTTGGAATCGCTGGATCGCCGACCAGAGGGGAACACTTTCGGGCGCGACAGCGCAGGAACGAGCTGAGCGTGCTATTCAGCGGCTTGAGGAACTGCCGCTGAACCTGAAAGCGGATGAAATTGTTCTGCGTTCCATAAAGATCGAAGACCAGAGTGGCATTGCGGTTGTTTGCAGGGGCCGCGCTTTATTCTTCTTGGGAGAAAACGATCTGGACAAGGTGTCGGGTGAGAGCCTGGAAGCAGCGGCGCAGGTTGCATTACGGAATCTGAACGACGCCCTGCAGGCACGTGCTGAAGAGCGATCGTGGCCCGTTATTCGTTCCGGCCTGCTGTTCACTTTTGTAGGTTTATTGTTGTTAGTTTCTCTCTCGGTGGTGGTTTGGAAAGCGAGTTCCCGGGCTCTTGCCTTTCTGCGCAGTAAAGAACAATCACTCCCCATCAAACTGCGTGTTTTGGGAGTTGATTTACTCCCGTATCTGGTTGCCTTCGCGTATTCTCTCGTGCGAACGATTGCCTGGATACTCACCCTTACAGCACTCTTCCTCTGGGTAACATTGTCTCTTCGGCGGTTTCCCTACACCGAACCTTGGGGAAGCGAGGCCGGCGGGTATGTGCTGCAACTCCTACGCCAGCTGGTTAGCAAAGCAGTGTATTCACTGCCAGGGCTCTTGACTGTTTTCTTCATTATTCTCGCCACCCGCTTGGTTGTGCGTTTGGCTCGGGCGCTCTTCGAGCAAATCGCGACCGGTCGTATCCAAGTTTCGTGGATGGATGCTGACTTAGCGCGGGCAACACAGCGAATTTTCGCCGCTGTTGCGTGGGTTTTCGCTTTGATTGTTGCATATCCCTTCATTCCGGGATCGAAGACCGACGCGTTCAAAGGTATAAGCGTTTTTTTGGGTCTGGTGATTTCTCTGGGATCGACGGGAATAGTAAATCAAATCATGGGCGGGCTGTTCGTGGTGTATTCCAAAGCACTCAAGACTGGTGAATGGGTGACGGTGAATGACACGGAGGGAGAGGTACTGGATGTCGGACTACTCGCGGCCAAAATTCGCACTATAGAAGGGCAGGTAGTGACCATCCCCCACTCGGTATTGGTCGGCACCTCAACCACGAATTACTCACGATTGGGCTTGCGCGATGGCATGGTCATTAGCTGCACGGTAACCATCGGGTATGATTCGCCTTGGCGCCAAGTGCAAGCGCTCCTGCTCCGTGCAGCAGATCGTACACCAAACATCCGCAAAGTTCCTGAACCGTATGTGCTGCAGAGGGCACTTTCGGATTTTTACGTCGAGTACATGCTGGTTGCGCGGCTGGAAAATGAGAAACGCCGAATTGAGTCGCTTTCCGATCTTCACTCGCAGATCCTGGACGCGTTCAACGAATTTGGCGTTCAGATCATGTCCCCCCACTACATGATTCAACCGGAGACCAGTGTCATCGTTCCGCGGGACAAGTGGCATGTGGCTCCGTCTAAAACCGACGTTGAATAACTTGCAGCGCTGGCCCAGCCGACTATATTCGAAAAGACTCCACGGTCAGCGAAAATTCTTGATCAGCATGATGTCGGACTCGGCGAATTCGTGCTGAATATACATGAGAGAGCGGCCATTCTGCGAACCGGCCAATCCCCAACCTACGTAACGATCGAAATTCCAAACCGGGACTATTTTCCCGGTAGTGAATTCCAGGAACTCCACCCTGCCGAGGGAAGTCTGGTCAAATTTCAGGAAGTAAATACCTTCACGGGTCACAACCCAATTCGGCCATTGGTGCCCTGGGATCTCTCTTAGAACTTCCGTCTCCTCTCCGCCTTCCAGCGGCTTGCGCCACAATCCACCTTGCTCGTATTTCGAATAATAGAGAAAGCGGCCGTCGGGCGACTCGACGGGAGAGATCCCGCCGTTTTTCGTAAGTTGAATCGGAGCTCCGCCGTCCGCGTAAATTTTCCACGCCTGAAAGGATTCATTCCCACGCTTCGAGGCGAAATATAGCCACTTGCCGTCGTTTGACCAGCTCGGCGAGAGATTGTCCGCGCCGGGAATTGTCGGTATGAGCCGCGGAGTCCCGCCCGGCAATTCGACGAGATAAATCTCTCCTCGTTCGTTGGGATGAAACTCAAACGCGAGCGTGCGCCCATCGGGAGACCAGCGTGCGCGTCCGGCAGTTCCGTGCAAGGAGGTGACTTGCCCGCAATCCGTGCCGTCACTATTGCACGTCCAAATCTCCCAAAATCCCAGGCGGTCCGACTCAAAGGCGATTTTCTTTCCATCAAGCGATAGATCAGGACGCATCTTGTAGCCTTTTTCCGAGATAATCGTGACCGGCGGCTTCGCGGGATGCGTGCGATCTTTCAGGTCGAGTCGGTAGATATTGGCATTTGAGAGCGCCTGTTCATAAACTAACAGGCCTTTCTTGGCTGGGATGGACGGCCATGTCGCTGCGCCGACCGGTCCGGCGACTGGAGCCGGCGTACCGCCGTTTGCGGAGATTCTCCATAGTGCCGTAGCGGCACCCCGATCGGATGAGAAAACAATTTCTCGGTCGTCTGCAGTCCAGGCAGGTGGTCCCATGAGGGGACGGTTATCGAACGTAAGGCGTTTTGGTTCGCCGCCGCTCGCGGGCATAAGAAAGATATCGTTACTTACCCCAGCGACCGTCGAGCGGATAAACGCGATGCGAGAGCCATCGTGAGAATACATGGGATTGCGGTCGAGATAGCCGGGCGGAGGATCGGTGAGTGCGCGAATACTGGAATCGGAGAGCGAGAGGGCCGAAATCCGCACGCGCGTGGGATTGGTCGCGTTGCTCTCCGAAAACACGAGGAGTCGTGCATCGCTTGACCATGTGAGTCCTTCAGCCATGCCCGCCGGACCGTTATACACGCGGTGCTCCGTACCGCCGAGAGCCGGAACAATATAAATGGAGAACGATTTGTCGGAAGAATATCGGAGGAAAGCGATGTGGCTGCCATCGGGAGACCACGTTGGGCAGCAATCCCCGCGGTCTTTCGTGAGCTGCAACGGCTTGTCGCCGCCGATGACTCCTGCGTAAAGTCCCATATTCGAGGCGCCATCGCTTTGTCGGAATGCAAGCAAGCTGCCATCAGGTGAAAACGCAGGCGTGGCTTGGAACCCACGCATGGATCCCACGGGCACTACTTCGAGTCGCGACAATTGCGATCCAGAGTTGACTCGATGAGCAGTCCATGCGGCGATGGCACAAAGCAAGCCCAAGCATAGGGCGATCGCGACGGCAACTTTTCTAAAAGGACGTCGTTCGCCCCAGGGCTGAACGTCAGATGCCGGGCTGGGCGAAGCCACAGCTACATGATTGCTCAGAGGCGCGACGAATCGATAGCCACGTTTTGCAACGGTCTCGATATAGCGGGGCTTATCGGCCGAATCACCCAGTGCCTCCCGCAGCCTCGCGATCGCGCTGTTCAGACCGTGATCGAAATCAACAAATGTATCTGCGGGCCAGAGCTCCTGGTGCAGATCCTCCCTGGACACCATTTCGCCCGGCCTCTTAAGTAGCAGGGACAGTACTCGGAAAGGTTGTTCCTGCAACTTGATACGATGGCCGCCCTTGCGGAGTTCCCCTGTTCGCAGGTCGACCTCGAAGCTATCGAACCTCGCGGGGGAATGAATATCTCCGTCTGGCATGACCTCACCTTTGCTTGGACATGGAACGTATCAGCGTTGGTGGCAAATTCCGGTTTCGGCGCACCTCGCTCTTCCAACTTGGATTCTTCATCACAACTCTAGTGGTTTGAGTGTGTTCCCGCGTTATCCAGGCGTGTGCGAGAGGTGTGACTCGTTGCATTGCGGTGTAGGGCAGTCTCCGTGGAGAGTCGGGCACGAGAACCCGAGCAGCACACCGCTCGGATGGGTTCCCAATGCACTGGTCCTGGCGAGGATGGGTGAGCGACATGTTTAGCTTCCGAGGTCTCCTTCTAATTACGATAATGACGTCAGTTTGGTTCTATGGTTTCACGGCAATCTGCAAGCAGCAATACAAGGATCCAGGCCATCCCGAGCCTGGACCAGTCGATCTAGACTGCTTTCGCCTCCGCGCCACCGCAGGGGACGCACAAACGGCCTACCAACTCGGCCGCTGTTACCTGTTGGGAACTGGTGTTTCGCAAGATTATGCCGAAGCCGCGATGTGGTTCGAGAAAGCAGCATCTTTCGGCCTTTCCGACGCTCAATTCGCGCTCGGCTTTCTGTACGAGCATGGCCAAGGAGTGAAACAGGAGTATAAACAGGCAGCTTTCTATTACCTGGCGGCTGCCAAGCAAGGCCATGCCACGGCACAAAATAATCTCGCCTCACTGTACGAGCACGGCCAAGGCCTACCGCAATCCCTTCCGCAAGCTGTTCATTGGTACCAACTCGCAGCTGACCAAGGAGAGGTCGTCGCGCAATGCAATTTGGCGACTTTGTACTTCAGGGGGAGAGGCGTTCCGCAGGACGCTTCACAGGCCGCAAGGTGGTTTCGAGTTGCGGCGCAACGGGGCTATGCGCCAGCGCAAGCGAACCTTGGATGGATGTATTTCACCGGCACGGGTATAGCCGCCGACTATACGGAAGCCGGCAAGTGGACGCGACTGGCCGCCGAACAAGGATACGCTCCGGCACAAACCGATTTGGCTTATCTGTACGAACAAGGAAAAGGAGTGCCGCTCGATTATGTTAACGCCTACGCATGGTATCGGGCCGCGTCGTCAGCAGGTGACAAACGAGCAGAAGCAAAGCTGAAGGAGCTTGCGCATCGTATGACGCCACGCCAAATCAGCATCGCAACGAACCGCGCTGAAGAGATGCAGCGCGCCTGGCGCCTGTTGCTGCCGTGAGACGTGGTCGGCTCTCGCTCTGCTTGCTCGGACTTGGCCGAGCCGGCACTCTGCGCGTTATGCGGATATGCGGATGCTCCCCAAGTTGCTCACCTGAGCTAGTCCAGGCGGCTTCAAACTCAGAAAGCACGCATGTCACTCGCGAACGTGCCGGGAGCAAAGAGCAATACAATGGCGGCAATGAAGCAATTTTCGGAGATTCGCATAGCCCTCCGCGCAAGCACCAAGCAGAGTTTGCCCCCGAAAAGTTGATGGGTCCTTCCATGAGAAGGCCGATCCGTGTCAAAGGATTCTTGCTCTCTTCATGATTTTTCCTTTTTTCCGTTCAGCCAAGCCGCCTCTGTCGCCACCCTTCCATCCGCACTCTTAGGTGAGCGATTTCGCTCGGTGCCAGGTGGGTGTTCTTGATTCAG
>Ga0306920_100005163_pt1 | contig 16835 bp, 14 predicted proteins | sample flu12Cox44000170_FD_204666 | JGI IMG/M metagenome (GOLD analysis project Ga0306920, IMG submission 204666) | Lab enrichment of tropical soil microbial communities from Luquillo Experimental Forest, Puerto Rico - flux4day.12C.oxic.44.000.170 (v2)... | ecosystem: Environmental > Terrestrial >... | reverse complement strand
CGCTTTTTGCCAATCCATCCTTCACGCAAATTCACCCCACCTGCATTCCGGTCAGCGGCGAACATCAATCGAAGCTTACGCTGATGTCCGAGTCGCTGCGGAACGACGGACGCGTCTGGGTCCCTAAACGAAAGGAAGACCGCGAAAAAGCGCAGGGCGAAATTCCCGAGGCAGATCGCGATTATTATCTCGAGCGAAAATATCCCAGCTACGGCAACCTTGCACCGCGCGATATTTCATCGCGCGCAGCGAAGGAAGTTTGTGACGAAGGCCGCGGCGTTGGTCCCGGCGGGCGCGGCGTCTATCTCGATTTTGCGGATGCAATCAAGAGACTGGGCGAAGAAACTATCCGCGAGCGTTACGGAAACTTGTTCGAAGTCTATAAAAAAATCACCGGCGAGGACGCCTACAAAGTGCCGATGCGAATTTATCCAGCGGTCCATTACACGATGGGCGGTCTCTGGGTCGATTACGACTTGATGAGCAACGTGCCCGGTCTGTTTGTGATCGGCGAAGCGAATTTTTCCGATCACGGCGCGAACCGACTCGGAGCCAGCGCGCTGATGCAAGGTTTGGCTGATGGTTACTTTGTTTTGCCCAACACGCTGCCGAATTATCTCGCCGGTCAGATGGGAAAACGGCCCTCGCCCGATTCTCCGGAGTTTCGAGAAGCAGAGCACAATGTCCATGCCAGGATCGACAGGCTCCTGAGGGTTAACGGCACGCGTTCGCTTGATTCGTTCCACCGAGAGCTCGGTCTTCTCCTCTGGGAGAAATGCGGAATGTCGCGCCACGAAAAGGGATTGCGGGAAGCGCTGCAAAAAATTCCCGAGCTGCGAGAAGAATTCTGGTCCCGCGGCCGCGGGGTGCGAGTGCTGGGCAGGGACGAAGATTTCAACCAGTCCCTGGAACGCGCCGGGCGCGTCGCCGATTTCCTCGAATTCGCCGAACTGATGTGCGAGGACGCGCTTGAGCGGGACGAATCTGCCGGCGCGCATTTTCGCGAGGAGCATCAAACGCCCGACGGCGAGGCGCTCCGCGACGACGAGCGCCATGCAGCAGTCTTCGCCTGGGAATTCGAAGGCGACGGGCAACCGCCAAAATTGCATCGCGAGCCGTTACGCTTCGAGACGGTCCACTTAACGCAGAGGAGCTACAAATGAGAAAGGCAATTGTAGGGCGGGCGCTTCCCCTGCCGAACCAAAGCCCGGCAACCGATGCGGTTGCCCTACAATTCTTGTTACTATGAACTTTCGGTTGAGAATCTGGCGCCAGCCCAACCGGAATTCCCCCGGCAAACTTGTCGATTACGACGTGGGGGATATTTCGCCCAATACGTCGTTTCTCGAAATGCTCGACATCCTGAATGAAACGTTGCTCGGACGCGGCGAGGAACCGATTGCGTTCGACTCCGATTGTCGCGAAGGAATTTGCGGCACCTGCTCGTTCACAATTAACGGCGAGGCTCATGGACCCGATCATCCGGGCGCGGTGTGCGAGCTTTACATGCGCAAGTTTCGTGACGGCGCGACGATTATAGTCGAGCCGTTCCGCGTAGGATCCTTCCCGATCGTAAAGGATTTGGTGATCGATCGGAGCGCGCTGGATCACATCGTGCAAGCTGGTGGATTTATTTCCGCGCGCACCGGCTCCGCGCCGGAGGCGAATTCGATTCCCGTTCCCAAACACAACGCCGATCTGGCAATGGAAGCTGCAGCTTGCATCGGGTGCGGTGCGTGCGCAGCGGCGTGTCCCAACGGTTCAGCGATGCTCTTCACTTCTGCGAAAGTCTCCCACCTCGCCTTTTTGCCGCAGGGACATCCCGAAAGAGAGAGTCGCGTCCTCAAAATGGTACAGGTCATGGACGCTGAGGGTTTCGGCAATTGCACCAACACTTACGAATGCGAAGCGGTCTGTCCCGCTGAGATCAGCGTCGGCTTCATTGCAAAACTCAATCGCGAATACGCACGCGCGAGCTTTCGACAGCGCATAGACGGCTAGGCGGATCGCGTTCTCCGAGTCCGTGTTCTGGGGAGCGCACACGTCTCGCGTGCTGGTTTCGGCGTCGCGCCGAAACAGGCTTTCCTTTGGTTTCCGGCACGACTCGAGTGCGTGAACCGAAAGAAAGTCCGCGGTCGCGGGACGCGCTCGCCCCGAATTCACACCGTGCCGCACACGCGCGTCCAAAGCTCGCGATCCAATTTCTTTTTCGCTCGTTTCGCGACGCGATTAGCGTCTGCATTTTCGCGCATTACCGCGAAGATCGTTGAGCCAGAGCCGGACATTAGCGCACCGCCTACCTCCGCTTGCTCCAACAACCACATTTTCAGTTGCGCGAGAAAAATAAATTTCTCGAAAACCGGGCGCTCAAGATCGTTCATGAAAGTCTGCCCAGCGAATTCCTGAGCTCCGTAAGAGACGCTTGGAATCTCTCGCGACTCCCGCCAACGCGAGTACGCCCATTGTGTTGAGACAGCGAAGCCTGGTTTGAGCAACAGAACGGACAAGCGGTGTCGCAACTTCACAGGCGTAACCAGTTCGCCGCGTCCCTTACAGAGCGCGGGCGATTGGAAAATAAAAAACGGAACATCCGATCCGAGTGTCTCCGCTATTTTCGCAAGGGCTTCCCGCGGCAATTTCGTCTCGAACAGTTCATTCAACGCGAGCAGAGTGGAAGCCGCGTCACTGCTTCCCCCGCCCAGGCCCGCTCCGTGAGGAATCTTCTTTTTCAGATCAATCGAGACAGCCGACTTCAACTTTGTCGCGGCAAAGAAACGCTTCGCTGCGCGGACAACCAGATTGTCACCGCCCGCCGGCACAGATGGGTCGTTGCAGTGAAATTCAATCCCCTCGCCGCTGTCGCTCCTGTCAATTTTGATGTCGTCACAAAGCGAAATCGGCGCGATCAACGTTTCGATTTCATGAAAACCGTCGCTGCGCTGGCGTAGAATTCGCAGGGAAATATTGATTTTCGCAGGGGCGAGCATTTGCATACCATGCAATTTGTTCTGCCATTCCGAGCGAAGTCGAGGAATCTCTTGCTATCATTCATAAATACTGAGATGTCTCGACTCCGCTCGACATGACAAATCGGACATCGGAATGACAAAAGACAAAATCATCGTTGCGCTCGACGTGGCGAGAAAAGAAAAAGCGCTCGGGCTCGTTAACGAGCTGCGCGACCAGATTTCGTTTTTCAAAATCGGACTGCAACTTTACACGGCCGAAGGCCCTGAAATCGCGCACGCAGTCTTGTCCGCCGGCGCAAAAGTTTGGCTCGATTTGAAGCTTTACGATATTCCGAACACGGTCGCCCGAGCAGTAGAATCCGCGAACAATCTTGGCGTGCACATGCTCACCATCCATTTAAGCGGTGGCAGCGAAATGATCCGCGCCGCGACCGCGGCTCGAGCAAACAACATGTTGTTGCTGGGTGTGACCGTTTTAACAAGCGCAACGGAACAAACTCTGCGCGAAATCGGCATTTCCGCCAAGGTGGACGACCAAGTCCTGCGCCTCGCCAGATTGGGTGTCGAAGCAAGAATCGACGGAGTGGTGGCCAGTCCGCATGAAATCAAAAAGCTGCGTGCGGAATTTGGCGACAAAATAAAAATTGCTGTTCAAGGAATCCGCCCGACCTGGGCCGAGCCGGGCGATCAAAAACGATTCATGACGCCGCGCGAGGCGCTCGAAGCTGGCGCAGATTACATCGGCATTGGGCGTCCGATCACTGCGCATCGAAATCCGCGCGACGCCGTGGCCAAAATTTTGGAGGAGATCGAACATTGACGCACAGTGAATGTACGGCAGGCGCTCCGCCTGGCAGGCAACCCCGGACGCTTTCGGGGTTGCCCTACAATTCGAGGACCACATTCGTCAACCTGGACGTTTATCACGACGACACCGCGCATTCGGCAGCAACGAACATGGCCATCGACGAAGCGCTCCTCGGGCAAGCGGTGGTTCCATCAATTCGCTTTTATCGATGGCACTCCCCTGCTCTATCGTTTGGATATTTTGGGAAATTCACCGATGTCTCAGGCTACGCAGGCGAGCGCGATTTAGTCCGGCGCTGGACCGGCGGCGGAATCGTTCTTCACGGAGGCGACCTGACCTATTCCGTTGCAGTTCCCGCGACCGATTCGGCGTTCGGTGGATCATCGATCTCAATCTATGAAAAGATTCATCACGCTTTGTGTGACGCTTTGAATGCGAATGGTGAGCGCGCACTTGTAGCCGGGGGCGTTGACCCCGGCCCCTTTGGTTCTACAACCCGAGCCGCCGTCACCGCCAGCTGCTACAACTGTTTTGCAAATCCAGTACGCGCAGACGTGATGATCGATGGTCGAAAGATCGCTGGCGCGGCGCAACGCCGCACGCGTCGCGGGTTATTGCAACAAGGCAGTATCCAAGGGGTCGATCTGGAGAACGGTTTAGCCCAAAGATTTGCACGGGCTTTGTCGCTCAACTGCATTGAACGCGAGATCCAAGAAAAACTTTTAGATCGAGCGCGGAAATTAGTTCAACAAAAATACGGGACCGATGCCTGGCTGCGAATGACGTAGTACATGCCTCCCGTCGGGTCGCCGCGCAGCAAGACGGATTCCCCGTGACGAATTTGCCATTTTAAGCAAGCTAGAAGCTTGCCCTACTCTGGCCGCCTCGCTATTCTCGACAGCGTGGAAGTCTCTGCACGCTCAGCCGGGTCGGGCACCGTGGGTCTTAGCCCGCTGGCTCGCCTGGCGCGGCTGGTTCAACCGCATCTTGAAGAGGTGGAAATGCGCATTGCCCAACAGGCGGCGGCGTTTGATCCGGCGCTGGAAGGCTATGTTGTCTATGCGGTAGGCAGCCGCGGCAAACGTCTTCGCCCACTTCTGGCTCTTTTGGCCGGCGGCGCCACCGGCCAGATCAATTCAAACCATGTCGATCTTGCCGTCATTGTGGAACTCATCCACATCGCCACGCTCGTGCATGACGACGTCATGGACGACGCGGAACGGCGTCGCGCGCAACCGACCGCGAACGCGCGCTGGGGAAACTCGCTTAGCGTTTTATTGGGCGACTGCCTCTTCGCGCACGCGCTGACGTTGTCCACAAATTTCGAAAACGCAGATATCGGTCGCGCAATTGCGCGCACCGCCGCGACAGTTTGCTCCGGTGAGATGATCCAGACGCAGCGCCGTTTCGATCTCACCCTGACTGTGCAGGATTATTTGCACATCGTCGAAATGAAAACCGGATCGCTTTTCGCAGCTGCAGCGGAGTTGGCCGCGGTCATCAGCTACGCCGGTCCCAAGGTGATCGAAGCGTCCAGGAATTTCGGAATGCAAGTTGGAACGGCATACCAAATTTACGATGATTGCCTCGATCTTGCCGGCACTGAAAGCGCGACCGGCAAAACGCTTGGGACCGACCTGCGCAAAGGCAAGTTTACTCTGCCGGTTTTGATTTTCCTGCGTTCCGCTTCGGAGTTCGAACGGCAACGCTGCTGTCGCCTCGTGCTCGAAGAGCAAATCGAAGAGATGATCGAGCTCTTGAAAAATGGCGCGACTAATGGAGCACTAAACGAATCAATCGCGGCCGGCAGCGATTTAATTCGCGAGGCACAAGGCACCCTGGATGGGATCGCATCGAATCCGTACGCCGATGCGTTGTTCTTCCTCGGCGACGCGTTGTGCGAAATGTTCGATCAACTGCGCGTCTGATGTCTGCTGCTGTGGCGGCGCTCTGTGAGCGCCGAGGACCTTTCTCAAGAGAACACGACGGTCACAGACCGCCGCTACTTTGATATGTCGCAGCTTAAAATCCGCGAGATGCCGCGGGATGAGCGGCCGCGGGAAAAATTACTCGCGCGCGGCGCCGACGCCCTCACCAACGCTGAGTTAATCGCAATTCTCCTGCGGACGGGCCGGCGTGGAATGAACGTAGTTGAGGTAGCTCGCGAGCTGCTCGACAAATACAAATCGTTCGCCGAATTGAGCCGTTGCTCCGTCAGGGAACTCAGCCAAATCAAAGGGATCGGTCCTGCGAAAGCGTTGGAGCTGGTAGCGGCGTTTAACCTTGGCAAGCGTTTTGCCCAGGAACCATTGTCCCAGCAAAAACTCGATTCACCGAAGCTGATCCATGAATTGTTGGGGCGCGAAATGCGAATGTTGCGCACCGAGTCGCTCCGCGTTGTCTTGCTCGACACGCGTTACCGTTTAATGCGCGTGGAATCTGTGTCCACGGGAAGCATGAACGAGAGCATCGCTCATCCCCGAGAAATCTTTCGGCCTGCAATCACCTATTCCGCTTATGCAGTGATCGTCGTTCACAATCATCCATCCGGCGATGCGTCGCCGAGTCAGACTGATCACAGCCTGACGAGGCGTCTGGCCGAAGCTGCCGAGCTTTTGCAAATCAAATTGCTCGATCACATCATCATCGGCGCGCCATCAGAGGGAAATCCCGGCTATTTCAGTTTTAAGGAGGCAGGAGTCTTGTAGAACTGAAAATCCGAAATTCGAATATCGAAATCCGAAACAAGATGCGCACGCGGGGGCCAACGAACAAAACCACTGCTCTTGAACTATCGCTTCCCCGGCCTCTCCCCTTGTCAAGGAGAGAGGATGAAGGTGAGGGGTTCAAAATCGCTCACCGTGCGTCAACCCTCATCCTTCCCCTCTCCTGTGGAAAAGGAGAGGCGACCCAACGCGCTCGCCGGCGCTCAACAATCCCGGCGCAACGATGAGTAGCGTGAGAATTCATCCAACGGCTATTGTCGATCCGGATGCACAAATCGCCGCCGACGTGGAGATCGGACCGTTCTCGATTATTGGGCCGAAGGCAGTAATCGGTCACAAGACGATCGTGCAATCGCATGTCGTGATCGAGGGCGAGGTCGTAATTGGCGCTCGCAATTTCATTCGGCACGGCGCGATCATTGGCGCGCCGCCGCAGGATGTTTCCTTTTCGCCGGAGCGAAAAACCAGAGTGGAGATCGGAAACGACAACATCATTCGCGAATACTGCACCGTTCACCGCGGCAGCCCCGAAGGCAGCTCCACGAAAATCGGCGACCACAATTTTCTGATGGCAGGCGCGCACGTCGGCCACAATTGCCTGATCGGAAACAACGTCATTATCGCGAACAACTGTTTACTGGCCGGGCACGTGCGCGTGGATGACGGCGCGTTTCTCGGCGGCGGATCAACCTTTCATCAGCACATGCACATTGGACGGCTGGTGATGGTGCAAGGCAGCTCCGCCTTCGGAAAGGACCTGCCGCCGTTCGTCATCGCAGCCGAGCGCAACTCGGTTTTCGGCTTGAACATCGTCGGACTTCGCCGCGCCGGCTTTAGCGCAAAAGTTCGCGACGAAATCAGGGCTGCTTTCAAACTCATTTACCTGAGTGGCTTCAATATTTCGCAGGCGCTCGAGAAAGGCGCCACAATGAAGTTCGGCGCGCCAGCACGCGAATTTCTGGACTTCGTCGCAAACGCAAAAAAGCGCAGCATTTGCCCCCTCAAACGCGGTACGAACGAAGAGACGTCAGTCTAACGAGACAGAGATAAGCCGCCCAGCACTTTGAAAATTAGCGTGCGCATCGAACATTTTTTCGCCTAATTCCGAATTGTCGAGTGAGGCCAATCAACGCGAGCATGCGACCGGTTTTTCCTTTCTCGGCGCGGTAGGAATAGTAGCGATTCAAGTCGCACGCGGTGCAAATTCCTGAGTCGTGAATTTCCTTTACACCGAGAGTGCGGCATTGCCGGACAATTTCCGCTGGAAAATCAATTTCGTAGTGCGACGGACGAATGCAGGGACTCAGTAACACAATCATGTTTGCAGGTTCGGAACCGAAACGATCAATCATTTGCTTGATTGCGTTTGTGACAACGCCGAGCTCGGTGCCTTTGCGCCCGGAATGCACCAGACCGATCGCCGGCGTTTTTGGATCGACGATGTAAACCGCGCAGCAGTCGGCGACGTAAACGCCCAGCGCGACGCCGCGTTGATTGGTGATGAGGCCATCGCAACCGGGGAATTCGCGGCCCACAGCGCTGCGGCTACAGCTGTCGACCCACCTTCGCGCGGCTACGACGTGGCTAGCAATTGCGATTTTGTTTCCGTGAATTTGTTCGGCGGTGAATAACGGCCAGTCGACGACGCCGATCGCATTGCGAATTTCGCGATGGGCAGCGTCGAGCCGCTGTAACACTTCCGCTTTATCGTGCCTCGCAGGCGCGGGGTCGATGCCAGGAATTCGTTGTGTGAAAACGTGGCGGCAGATTCCAACTGCGCTCAGCGCGGGAAATTGCTCGAAAGGCAAATTCATTATTTAAGCTCCAACACCGCACTGCAACTGTCATCCTGCGCGAAGCGAAGAATCTTAATTTTCTGCCGGGCCGCCAAAAGAATCGGAGATGTTTCCAGCCTCCGCATAAAGCTACGGCCTGGCAGGTGCTCCGCTCAACATGATATTCTACCGGAGCTTGCCGCGTACTGCCAAAATGTAAGCGCTCTCTCCGGTTCGGAGAGGACTTACTTGGCGCTTGTCCTTCGGGTTCTAGTCGAAACGCCTTCTTCCAACGGCTCTTTTGGTTTCCCGAGCGCGTCCACGCCACTGCCGGTGTAATAGGTCTTCGACTTCGTAGCGTGCGGCGCGAGATCGGCGAACATCTCGTGATAAACAGTCTGCGCGCCGGTAGCGCGATCAAATTCTGCCAGTGAAGAGTTGTATCCGAACAGCGCCTGTAAGCGCGTCGATTGCGCAGTGAGTAGTTGCACCGTGGCGTTTAGCACATCCAACTGAACTCCCGCCCCGGCCGCCAGGCGCGCCTGGGCCAGGCGCAAGGCTTCCTCGGCCAGTTCCACGTTTTTCTCCTGGCTTACAATCAACTCCTGGTTCTGCTGCAAATTTGAATAGGCCTGTTGTATTTCCAGTTCCACTTGTCGAACGTCGTCGTCGTATGTGTTCTTTGCTTCGAAAAGGAGCGCGCGCTGCTGAATGACTTGTCCGGCAATTGCGCCGCTATCCCAGATCGGCAGGCTGCCCTCGACCTGAGCGAGCCAACCTTTTGAAATGTCGTGCCAGCTTGAGTTCGTGGACGAACTGACCCATTCGCCGCCGCCTGTAGTAGTGATCGTTGGCAACCATTGACCCGCCGCCGCGCGCACTTGTTGGAGCTGGTTCAATGCGTTTGCCCGCGCTTGTTTGAGAAGTGGGCGCCGCTCTTTTCCCATCTCGATCGCCTCGGCCAGACCAATGGTGCGGGGGATGTATGGCATCTCACCAACCACTTCCAGCGGTGGGCTTTCACCGCGCCGCGGTTGGAAATACAGGCCGAGCGTCTTGGCCAGTTGAATCTTCGATATGCGCAAGTTGTTCTGAGAAGTAATGAGCTGGGGAAGTTGATTGTAATACGCCACCTCCGCCTGCAGTACGTTAAATCGCGGAACCGTTCCTGCTTCAAAGCGATTCTGCTGGTCCTTCCACTGAGCTTCCAGAAGGTGCACATTTTCGTCATTCACCTTGACCAGCTCGCGATTGACGATGATCTGATAGAACTGCGTTTTCACCGTTGCGATGAGCTGGTCCAGAGTGTTGCGAAACGCGAAGTAGGCGCTGTCCCGCTCGAAAAAAGTACCGCGAATCTCCGGGAAGGTGGTGCCGTTAAAAATGAGCTGTCTTCCAAGAACGCTGATCGCGTAGGACACATCGCTCCCTTCCACATTCCGAATCGGCGTCGCTGTCGGGGCGGCAAACGGTATCTGAATATCCCTGACCTGCGACGGCGGAGATTCAATAATCGATGCGCCGCCGCCCGTCGTTGTGCCCGTCCCGCTTGTCGTTCCGGAAATCCGCGCGCCTCGGAGGTTTGGGTCAGTCCATTCGAAATTTCCATTTGCTGTGATGTGCGGCAGCGCCTGCGCGCGGACCTGGATGATCACGCCTTTTGTCCGTTTGATCTCTTGTTCCGCGTTCAGGAGAGCAGGGTTCTGTTGCAGCGCCGTCAGGATCGCTTGGTCAAGAGTAAACGTGGGAACCTTGCCGGCCGCCTTAGCGCTTCCGGCCGAGTGCGTGCCGCTGCCGCCAAAAGTCAGATCAGCAAGAACACCTAAGGCTGCAAAAAACCCCAGGGAAAGAAAAAATTTTCTCATAGAGGTTTAGCCGTTAGATGCGCAAAAGCCGATGTCCGGATTCAACGCAGTCTCATAGCACCGCCGCCAAGCAAATGAAAGTCATTTCGATTGGCAGTAATCGTAAATTTTACCGTAGATCTGTAGCCAGGCCTTTTGTTCATCAGGCGTGAGGTAGTTCAGTATTTTCATTAAATTGCCCACCATTTCCTCGCGAATGCGGCGCACGAGCGCAGAGCCTTTCGGCGTGATGCAGACCATCACTTTGCGGCGATCATCCCGCGCAACCGAGCGCACCACGTAGCCAAGATTCTCCAGGCGCGCCACCAATCCGCTCGCTGCCGCGGTGGTATGCCCCATCTTCTGTGCAATCGCAGACATGGTGAGCACTTCCTTTCGATCGAGATAAGTGAGCAGAAAAAATTGCGGAAACGAAACGTTGCCCGGCGCAAGCTCCTTGCACAGATGCAGCATAAAGCAGCGCTGCATTCCGAGAACGATATGGGAGAGCCGTTCCGCATCCGCACGAATTTGATCGGTCGGAGTTCGTGCAAACGCAGTCAAGGCTCCCGTATTCAAGGCGATAAACTAGGAATGCGTAAACAGCCTGTCAAACTCGTCTGGCAGATGAAATTGGCTAATCCCAGATTTGGACATCAACAATTTCATCCGCTTTCAACGACTGCCCAAGCCCGAGCCGCAATAACGCATTCGATTGGCTTAAACCGAAAAGCGCGTGTGATTCCTGGCGGCCAATCGGAGTAAATTTTCCGTGTTCGAGTTTACCGCGAATGTAATGGGGCCGATCGCTGCCGTTCGTTAGATCAAGGCTCAACTTCGCCAGGACTTTGGGCAGATCGAAATTCGTTGCGCCCATCATTTTCAAAATCGCTGGCCGCACGAATTGCAAAAAGGTCACGAACGCAGAGACCGGATTTCCGGGAAGCCCAAACACCCAGCAATCGTGTAGCACAGGCATCTTGCCTGTGGGGCTGGCGGGCGTCTCGTCTGCCGAATCGGAGGATTTGCATGGAACGGTTCCAAACAAAAACGGCTTGCCCGGTTTGATCGCCACGCGCCAGATGTCCACCTGAGCTCCCAAACCGCGTAATGCATCCTTGACTAAGTCGTGCTCCCCAACTGAGACGCCGCCACTGATAATGAGGATGTGGCTCTTGGTGCCGCGCTTGATCGCTTCGATCAACGACTCGCGTTCGTCACGGCAATGCTCTACGGAATCTACGACCGCATCGCAGCGTTTTAGCAACGCATCAAGCAACACCGAATTGCTGTCATATATTTGCCCCGGTTCAATTTTCTCGCCCGGCTTCACCAACTCGTCACCCGTTGAAATGACCGCCGCGTTCACCTCGCCGCCGACAGTCACTTCGGTGAAACCTTGAGACGCCAGCAGAGCAGCCGTTGCGGCGCCAATTCGCTCGCCCTTCGGAAGTATCCCCTGTCCCTCCACCAGATCGCAACCGCGCTGCCTAATGAATTCGCCAGCTTCGACGTCTGTGTTGATGATAATCTCATCACCGTTGCGGGTTACGTCTTCCTGCATTACAACGACATCCGCTCCGGCAGGCACTGGCGCGCCTGTAAAAATCCGGACCGCTTCGCCATGAGAAACCCGCAACCGCCTGTCCACGCCGGCCGGCTGTTCGCCAATCACACGCAGGCGCTCGCCTTTCTTGCATGAGCTTGCCACCACCGCGTAGCCATCCATCGCCGAATTATCGAACGCCGGCAGCGGCAGCCGCGCGAAATGATCTTCAGCTGCGAAAAAATCCAACGATTTTAAGATCGACAACTTTCGCGCCGGCAAAGGCCGAACTGTCTCGAGAATTTTCTTTCGCGCTTCTTCCTCGCTGATCACAGCAGATTCAATCCATTGACAATTGAAAATTGGCAATTGGCAATTCTCAACGATATTCTCGCTCTGCATTTGGTGAGGTGGCTGAGTGGTTGAAAGCAGCGCTTTGCTAAAGCGCCGTAGCCGAAAAGGCTACCGAGGGTTCGAATCCCTCCCTCACCGGTTCCATCGTAAGGCGCCAGATACAGTGCAAAAACATAAGAATTTAGCATAACACATCCACCGAAATCCAGCCATTTCCACCCACGGCTGTTTGTGTCCGTCAACAGCTTCGCGTAAGCCGCATCGCAAATCACGGAAAGGCTTAAAGAGAGAGCGCACCCCGACTTTCGGGTGGAACCAGTTACTCTCGTCAATGACAAGACCTCGGCCTGCAGCCTTGGCGGGTTGCGCGGCCCTCTCGGCCTCTCGGTGCGCAGCTAAAGCAGCTTGTTGCCTTTCCCACTCCTGCTGATAAAGAGTGGATTGACCTTCCGATGTTTGGTTTCAGATTTCCTGCTCGATCGCATCGAGCTGGTTTTGAAGTTCCGAATCATAACCAAATGCACATGCCGTTGCGGAAATGGAAATGAGAATACTTCCGAACCTTGGGCAACGGTGTTATGATATCATAGATATATCAAAAATGTGGAAGAGCGAATTAAGTTAAGGTACGCGGAGCCATGACCAACCCAGTTTTGTTCATAGTTGGAAGTCCACGCTCCGGGACGACTCTGCTCAGGAATATTATAAGCGCACACTCCAGGATCGTGATTACACCGGAAGCGCGGTGGATTCCTCTGTGGTACGAGAATAGAAAAGGTCTCACCCCCGAAGGTCTGGTGACACCGGCGCTGATTTCTGAATTGCTAGCTCATCCCAAGTTTGCCCTTTTTCACCTTGGCGAGGATGAAGTCATGGGCCTGACCCGCAACAGTGAGCCAATGTCGTATGCATCTTTCCTTACGGCCATTTTCGACATGTACGGCAGAATACGCGGCAAGGATTTAGTTGGAAACAAGACCCCCGATTCGGTACGAAAGATTGATACGTTGCACTCACTTTGGCCCAAGGCTCGTTTCGTTCATCTGATACGCGATGGCAGGGACGTAGCGCTATCTTTAATGAACCGCCCAGGGTGGGAGGCGCACAGGAAGCCAGGCACATTCAAAACCTGGAAGAATGACCCCGTGTCAACTGCTGCATTATGGTGGGAATTAAATGTGGGAGCAGGACGAAATGCGGGTAAGTTATTGGGTCCTGATCTGTGTTATGAAATGCGCTATGAATCTCTGGTGTCCGACCCTAAAAACGAATGTGAGAGGCTTTGTGAGTTCCTTGACCTACCTTACGACGAATCAATGCTGCACCACTACCGCGAACCGGTGTTAAAATCTAACCCGGAGCTAGGCGAGAGACGCGACAGACAGCCGATCACTCGGCGTCTCAGAGACTGGCGTACTCAAATGAGTCTTAAAGATGTCGAGCGGTTTGAGGCCGCTGTAGGTGTCCTACTCGAGGAGCTAGGTTATGAGAGAGCATGTCCCAGTGTCGGATCTATTGCTCAAGAACATGCGGCAACCGTTCGAACCATGCTCACAAAAAAGTTCGCAGTCCTCTATTGAGAGCTAGCTATGCTGCTACCTTTTAGCTACGCGTATTGGAGTCAAAGCAATTGATGGATAATCCTTACCTTTTATCATGGGCTGTCCGCGCTCTGAAACAACTTTAATTCAACGCATACGCCCCGAGCCTGACGACTTTGTAACGTGGGAACAAGATAAGGTCTCAACTGCTGCTTAAGCTGGGAACGTACAGATTGGCCGGCGAGCTGGCAAGTCGCTGGAGCCTGACCGGTATTCTGAAAAACGGTGCGAATCATCCTCGATAGAAAAGCAAACCGCTCTGTGTGTTCCTAAGTATTCCATCTGATAACGCCATACTGCGCTTTCATGAGGCTCTCCACCAGCACGCTACACTGGACTTGAGGCTACACGAGCTCGGTTGTCTGTAACCTCAGGCTTGCGAAATTGGCGGGCACAATGCTGGGCCGAGATATCGAAGCTTTTGGGCCGATGGCGGAACATTCACAAATGCGTCTCTACCAGTTACTCGTATCGCAAAGCTTCAATCGGGTCGAGCTGAGCCGCTTTACGTGCCGGATAAAATCCGAAAAAAACGCCCACCGCCGCGCTGAACAAGAACGCAATTGCGATCGAACCAATCGAAATGAGGGTTGGCCATTCGAATTTCCAGGCCACAAATTGCGATGCACCAACACCCAGAATACTGCCGAACACGCCGCCAAGGGAACTGAGCGAAACCGCCTCGATCAAAAATTGCATGAGGATATCGCGGCCGTGCGCACCCACGGCAAGTCGCACACCAATCTCTCGCGTTCGTTCGGTTACGCTGACGAGCATGATGTTCATAATACCGATCCCGCCGACGATCAATGACACACCTGCAACGGCGCCGAGCAAAAGCGTCATGACCCGCGAGGTTGCCGTTGCGGCATCCACGATCTCCTGCTGATTGCGCACGGTGAAATCGTCGTCCTGTCCGGCGCGGATATGGTGACGTTGTCGCAATAGTTCGATGATCTGTTGCTGCGCTCCACTCAGATCGTTGGCGTTGCCGACCTGCACGTTGATATTACGCAACTTATATCCGCCAATGACGCGTTTCATCGCGCTCGTGTATGGCATGATCACAATATCATCCTGGTCAACACCGTGGGTGCTCAAACCCTTTGGTGTCAGCACACCCGTGATCACGAACGGCACATTCTTAATTCGCAAAATCTGACCTACTACGTCATCATTGCCGTAAATTTGCGAAGCAGTCGTGCGTCCAATTACGCAGACTTTATTGGCGCTGCGCACGTCCTGTGGCGTAAATGGCGCACCATCCGCCAGGGGCCATTGTCGAATATCGAAATAGTCTGCGGACTCACCATAAATTCGCGTAAACCAATTTTGATTTCCAGCTGCCACTTGGGTGGTTGATTCGATTTCCTCACTCAGCGCGATGACACCTGGGACTTCGCGCCGGATCGCTTGGGCGTCTTCTATCGTTAGGGTCCCCGCACCGTGCCAACCGGTGCGGATGCCGCTCGTGGTCGTGCTGCCGGAAAAAACCAGGATTATATTTTGTCCAAGACTAGCGATCTGGGCCTCGACTCGCGCTTTCGCGCCGTGGCCGACTCCAACCATGGCGATAAACGCTGCGACTCCAATGATAATTCCGAGCGCGGTGAGCATAGAGCGCATTTTGTTTCGGCGCAGGGCGCGAAGTGCGACATTAAATGTGGGTGCGATTCGCATGTTTTTCGTGAACTCGTTAAAACGTCACATCGTCATATGAGCTTGCTGCGCCTCCGGCCGTTGCGCCGTAGCGAAGCTGCGCTGCTGCATTCGTGCGTTTCGAAACCGCATGACCCTCCAGAATTACTCCATCGCGCATAGTGACGTTGCGTTGCGCGTAAGCGGCGATGTCCTGCTCATGCGTGACCATTACAATCGTGATTCCACGCTCGTTGAGTTGCTGAAAAATTCCCATGATCTCGACGCTGGTCCCGCTGTCAAGATTTCCCGTCGGCTCATCGGCGAGCAGCATCTCGGGTTCATTGATCAACGCGCGCGCGATGGCCACCCTCTGCTGCTGCCCACCGGAGAGCTGGCTCGGGTGATGATCTTCGCGCCCGGCAAGCCCAACCGAAGCAAGAACGCGATCTGCTCTTTCGCGAAGCTGAGCGTTTGATAAGCGCTGGACGCTGTAAATCAGCGGCAACTCGGCATTCTCGCGCGCGGACGTGCGCGGGAGGAGATTAAAATTCTGAAACACGAAACCGATTTTGCGGTTCCGAACGTCGGCGAGCTGATCCTGGTCGAGTTTTGAAACGTCCGCATCATCCAGGAAGTAATGGCCTGAGGTCGGGCGATCGAGGCAACCGATGATGTTCATCAGAGTCGATTTCCCGGATCCGCTCGCGCCCATGAGGGCGACGAATTCGCCGCGGTTGATTTCCAGCGACACGCCCCGCACAGCGGGCACTTCCATTTCGCCAGTGTGATAAACTTTGTGCACGTCGATGAGTCTCAAGAGCGCGCCGTTATTCATGTGGCTTTCGCGCTTTACGGAAGACGTTTCAGGCCGCCGCCGAAGGGATTTGCGGGAGGTGAAGGCGCAACCGAAGTAGAAGTCAGTTCGGCGGTCACAACGCGATCACCTTCTTTCAAGCCTTCGACGACTTCGGTCACAACGCCGTCGTTGATTCCTATTTTGATCTGCACCGGTTTCGGTCGACCGTCGGACAAAACGTAAACCGTGCGCTTGCTCTTCCGCCGTTCGCGCCCAGCACCGCGGGCTCCCGCTGATTCCGGCGATTTCGATCCTATTTCATCAGGTGTCGTCGCCTCCGTTGGCCGGTAGCGCAGCGCGGCGTTCTTGATTTGGAGCACGTTGTCTTTATGGTCGATCATGATTGAAATGTTCGCCGTCATTCCCGGTTTCAATTTCAAATCATCGTTGTTTACACCAATGACTGTGTCGTAAGTGACGACATTCTGCACCGTGATGGGGGCGTTTCGCACCTGCACAACTTTGCCGTGGAACGTGCGCATCGGAAAAGCGTCCACTGTAAAATCGACGTTTTGTCCAACTTCCACGACACCGACGTCCGCCTCTGCGACATTCGAATCGATCTGCATTTTTGTGAGGTCATTCGCGATCATGAAAATGACGGGCGCCTGCAAACTGGCGGCGACGGTTTGGCCGACATCAACATTGCGCGATATCACTGTACCATCTACTGGCGAGGTGATAGTGCAATGTTCGAGGTCTGACTTAGCCTTAT